>MDTA01181816.1_pt1 | contig 54130 bp, 46 predicted proteins | sample 811151 | NCBI WGS metagenome assembly MDTA01 (sample SAMN05326648, study PRJNA326480) | marine metagenome | isolation source: seawater | place: Indian Ocean: South | collected 2010
AAAAATTAAGTCCAAAATTGAAATGCGTATTCAATCAGTTTTAGATCATGGGAAATATATAATGGGCCCTGAAGTCTATGATTTGGAGAAAAGACTTGCTGATTATGTAGGTGTCAAATACTGTATTTCTTGTTCTTCTGGTACTGATGCATTGCTAATCCCATTGATGGCAAAAGGCATAGGCCCTGGAGATGCTGTAATCACTACGCCATTTACATACATTGCGACTGCTGAAGTTGTTTCTCTACTTGGCGCAGAGCCGATTTTTGTTGATATTTACGAAAGTACTTATAACATAAATCCAAATGGAATTGAGAAAGCAATTCAAGAAGCAGAAAGGAAAGGGCTAGTAGCCAAAGCAATTATTCCTGTTGATTTATTTGGATTGCCAGCTAGGTATCGCTTAATTAAGGATTTAGCTAAAAAGTATGGCTTAATGGTCATCGAAGATGCAGCTCAAGGTTTTGGAGGCCAGATCAGAGGACAGAAAGCAGGATCATTTGGTGATGTGGCTTCTACTAGTTTTTTTCCAGCAAAGCCTTTAGGATGCTATGGAGACGGAGGAGCAATATTTACCAATAATGAAGAACTAGCCTTGAAAATGAAATCAATTAGAGTGCATGGCAGTGGACTTGATAAATATGAAAATGTAAGAATTGGTATAAATGGGAGACTTGACACAATTCAGGCCGCAATCTTGCTAGAAAAATTACATATTTTTGATGAAGAATTAGCTTCGAGGAATAAAATTGCAGAATATTATTCAAAAAATATTATTTCTGGCGTAAAAAAGCCCTTCATCCCTAAAAATTATTTGTCATCATGGGCTCAATACTCATTATTGTCAAATTCTGAACATAAAAGGGATGAAATAATGTCAAGATTATCTGAAAAAAATATTCCAAGCATGATTTACTATAAGCGTCCACTTCATTTGCAAATGGCTTTTAAAAAATTGGGTTACAAAAAAGGTGACTTTCCAATATCTGAAAAGATAGCAAGCCATATATTTTCAATACCTATGCATCCATATTTAGATATAGATAAACAAAACAGGGTAATTGAAGTTTTAAATAGTTAATAAAATTTAGTATTGATGAAAAGATATTTTATAACAGGCGGTTGTGGCTTTATTGGTTCAAATTTTATTCATCACTTAATTGAAAATAAACTTGCAGATCAAATTATTAATTTAGATAAGATGACTTATGCAGGAAATATTGAAAATTTAAATGCAATTGAAAAGAACAAGAATTATCATTTCATAAAGGGAGATATTTGTAGCAAAACAATTGTTAGAGATATTTTAGAAAAATATAACCCTGATGTTCTAATCCATTTTGCAGCAGAGAGTCACGTGGATCGCTCTATTGAAGGTCCCTCCGAGTTTGTGCAAACAAATATAGTCGGTACGCTAACTTTATTAAATGAGACAAATCATTGGTTAAAAAGAAATAAAAAGTATTTAATAGAAAACTTTAGATTCATTCACATATCCACTGATGAAGTTTATGGTAGTCTAGGACGTAAAGGAAAATTCAAAGAAGATACAGCCTATGACCCTAGCTCACCATATTCTGCATCAAAAGCGGGTTCTGATCATTTAGTTAGATCATGGTATAAAACTTATGATTTTCCTGCAATCATTACCAACTGCTCTAACAATTATGGTCCATACCAATTTCCAGAAAAATTAATTCCGTTAATGATTATAAATTGCTTGAAAGAAAAAAGTCTCCCTGTTTATGGTGAGGGAGTCAATGTTCGTGATTGGCTCTATGTGCGAGACCATTGTGAAGCAATCCAAACTGTTGCTAGTAAAGGGCAGTTAGGAGAGACTTATAATATTGGAGGCAATAATGAAATTAAGAACATTGACATTGTAGAAATCATATGTGACTTATTAGATCAAAAATTTCCTTCAAAAAAAGGTGGATCATATAAGAAGCTTATTAATTTCGTTGAAGATCGCCCAGGCCATGATTTTCGATACGCAATTGATGCTACTAAAATAAAAAACACATTAGGATGGGTGCCCAAGGAAAACTTTAAAACTGGAATAAAAAAAACTATTGAATGGTATTTAGCCAATGAAAGTTGGTGGGATGCAATACACAAAAATACTTACCGACAGGATAGACTTGGAATAATTAAATGATGAAAGGCATAATCCTTGCTGGAGGAAGTGGAACTCGCTTATACCCTGCAACTAAAGTTTGTAGCAAACAATTGTTGCCTATTTATGATAAGCCAATGATTTACTATCCTTTATCCACACTCATGTTATCTGGAATTCGTGAAATACTAATTATCACAACTCCAGAGGATAAATTGACTTATGAAAACTTGTTAGGAGATGGATCCTCAATTGGACTTCAGTTGTCTTATAAAGTACAGCCATCGCCTGATGGCTTGGCGCAGGCGTTTATCTTGGGGGAATCATTTATTGGGAATGATGATGTGAGTCTAATTTTAGGAGATAATGTTTTTTATGGAGTTGGGTTGCAGAAGATTCTCAGAGAAAGTGTAAAAGAGGTAGAGGTTAATAAAAATGCTGTTGTTTACGGATATTATGTCAACGATCCAGAGCGATATGGTGTTGTTGAATTTGATGATTTTGGTAATGCAATATCTATTGAAGAAAAACCAAAAAAACCTAAAAGTCGTTATGCCGTTGTTGGTATCTACTTTTACCCCAATGATGTTATTCGTGTTGCAAAAGAACAAAAACCATCTTCAAGGGGTGAATTAGAAATTACTGATGTCAATAAATCATATTTATTGAGTCAAAGACTGAAAGTAGAAAAAATTGGTAGAGGGTTTGCTTGGCTTGATACAGGTACACAAGATTCGTTATTAGACGCATCCCAGTTTATATATACTCTTGAGAAGAGGCAGGGTATGAAAATTTCATGTATTGAAGAAATTGCATACCGATTAGGATATATAAATAGTAGTCAATTGGAAAATTTGGGGAATAAAATGAAAAATAACCTTTATGGGCAATACTTGCTTAGAGCTTCAAAAGAAAATATTTAATTGAACAGTATTCACTTACAACCTATTTAGATGCAGAGAATTATAAGAATTTGAAACTAATGGGAAAATAATGAAAAGAATGCTTATCACTGGATGCTCTGGCTTTATTGGAATGCATCTATCAAAAAGACTATTAAAAAGGGGTCATAACATTTTTGGTATTGATAATATGAACAATTATAATGACCAATCTCTTAAAGAGTCTCGCTTGGCTAACTTAATTGGCTTCAGCAATTTTACTTTTAAAAAGATAGATATATCAAACCTTAATGAGATTGATAAGGTGTTTAGCGAATTTAAACCCCAAATAGTTATTAATTTAGCAGCACAGGCTGGTGTGAGATATAGTCTGAAGAATCCTCACGCATACATCCAATCAAATATTGTTGGATTTACAAATGTAATTGAGTCTTGTAGGCACCACAAAACTGAAGGTTTGATTTACGCATCAAGTTCATCTGTTTATGGTGCGAATGAAAAAATACCGTTCTCTATCAAGGATAGGGTAGACAAGCCAATCTCAATTTATGCGGCATCTAAAAAATCAAATGAACTTATTGCTCATACGTACCATCATCTCTTTGGTTTAAATACTACAGGATTAAGGTTTTTTACGGTATATGGGCCCTGGGGTAGACCAGATATGGCATATTATATTTTTGCTAATAAAATTAATAATGGAGATGAGATTTCTGTCTTTAATCATGGTAAGATGCAAAGAGACTTTACATATATTGATGATATTATTGATGGAATTATTTCTAGTATTGAAAATAATTACTCTTGCGAAGTATTTAATCTTGGTAATAATCGTAGCGAAAACTTGATGGATATGGTTGCTCATATTGAAAAAGCGTTGGGTAAAAAGGCAAAAATTAAATTTATGAATATGCAGCCCGGAGACGTAAAAAGAACTTTTGCAGATATAGATTATTCAAAAGAAAAATTAAACTATAAACCAAATGTATCAATCAAAGAGGGGATACCTGAATTTATAAAGTGGTATAAGGAATACCACTTGTAAGTCCTAATTTATTTGCTGACACCAACTGACTAAGGAGTTTCTCTTTCTTCAGCAAAATACTGACGTGGGTAGTTAATTGGTAGTGGTAAAAAATCCCCATTAATATTAAGAAAATATAAGTAGTTGTTGGTAGTTGTGCGTTTAGAAGTCAATTACTATATTTTAATACCATAAAGTTTAAATCATACTAACTAATGAGCAGCATATACAGAAAAGGTAGAGATGGCTATTATTACTATCAAGCCTATATATATAATCCTATAACTAAGAAAAAGGACAAGAGAGTATTCCACGCTCTTAGAACAAAGGATATAGCTGATGCCAAGAGTAAACAACATGAATTGGATATGCAGTATCAGGAAGAAACTGATCAAAAATATGAGCTACCAAAACCAACTTATAAATTCACCATTAGGTCCTTAGTATTAATTATAATTGCCACAATTTTCATAACGCTTACTTTGACTTATTTAATTTTACCAGTTAATCAAATGAAAACTTCTAGCATTTTATCTAGTGATGAACAAAAGATAAAAGTAGATAAAAAAATTGATGCTCCAAAAACTGTCGATTTTGAAAAAGAAAAAAACACAAAGCAGAAGAGCTCTAATTTTGAAAAAATTGCGAATAAAGTTGAAATTGATCCAAAATATAAACCAAAACAGTCAATAAATAAAATATCAGAGTATACAATTGAACGTGTTGAAAGATTATCTGGAGCATTCGAACAGGGAAAAGTTTTTGTGAGTATTGACCAAAGTTTAAGTTATGAAAGCCAGCTTCAACTTTGTAAATATTTAGCTAATCGTTACAATGAATTTTCTAGCATTGTGATTTGCCTTTATGCAAATAACCAGGTAGGAAAAAATCTTGCTAAAGGCATCAATGAATTCGTCAGTGTTTCACAGCAAAAACAATTCTGGTTGGCTATGTATACAAATAATTCTGTTGAAGGTGAATATTTTGACAGTAACCCAAGCAGTTACCTTGGTAATTATTAAACCAATTAAATCAGGGGTTTATTTATGAAAAACATTTTTCAAATGATATTAATTTGCTCAGGACTTCTACTAAGTCAGACGGCCGAACAGATCAAAAAAGCAAAAGAGATTATTCAAAAATCAGGTATGTCAGAAAGCCAAGCAAAAGCTACAGCTAGAGCTCAAGGCTATACAGATAAACAAATTGATGATGCAGCAAAAAAGATGAAAGCTTCAAAAAAAAATCCCACCACCTCTATCTTTGAATCATCAAAAGAGGTTGAATTACCCAAACTTGGGAAATCTAATGAAATTGATCAAGCAGAATCTCTTGATGGTTCAATTACTGTTGAACAATTTTCTTCTAATAGTGAGGATGATTTGGAGATTATAGATGAATCAAGAATTGATTTTGAATCAGAACCTCAACCCGGTCGTAGAACACTCAATTATTTTGGATATGATATTTTCAAACGCGATCCCGCTCTATTTCAAGCTACATCTGTTGGTGCCGTAGATCCAGATTACCTTATCGGCCCTGGTGATGAAATCATTGTTATGTTATGGGGGGAAACACAATTCCGACAGGTACTAACGGTTGATAGGGAAGGTTTTGTATTCATACCCGAGATTGGGCAGGTATTTGTAAATGGCTTGAACCTAAGTCTCTTAGAATCAAAACTCTTTAGGGTATTTTCCCAATCTTATGCAAGTCTAAACCCCCAAAATAGGACTCCTACCACCTTCTTAGATGTTAGTTTAGGTAATCTACGTCCCTTGAGAATTCAGGTTCTTGGCGAGGTTGCTCAACCAGGTGCATATACAGTAAGTCCTTCAGCAACACTCTTTTCTGCATTATATTATTTTAATGGGCCTACCACTCTAGGCTCTTTAAGAGATGTACAACTTATAAGAGCTGGGGAAAAAGTAGCATCAATTGACTTTTATGACTTTTTGTTAACAGGGAAAAAACCTAAAGACCAAAAGTTGCAGTTAGACGATGTTATTTTTATACCTCGTAGGCAAAAAACTGTTCACATTGAAGGAGAAATTAATCGTGAAGGTATATTCGAGCTAAAGCCAGATGAAAATCTTGCTGACTTCATATCCATAGCAGGTGATTTCAAAATCACTGCATACTTGGATCGTGCGCAGATTGATAGAATCGTCCCCTTTAAAGATCGTCAAGATATAGGAATGGACAGAATGGTTACTGATGTAAATTTAGATAAAATCCTAAGTTCTGAAATCGACTTCCCGCTTCAAGATGGAGATCGTATTCAAATTTTTTCCGTGCTAGACAACCGCCAGAATATTGTTGAACTTCAAGGTTCTGTCACTAGGCCAGGTAGTTATGATTTAGGTGATTCACTAAAATTGAGTGAATTAATAGCCAAGGCTGATGGAATCTTAGGTGATGCCTATTTAGATCGAGCGGATATCATACGCATCAAGCCCGATTTTACGGAGGAATTAATAAAAATAAATCTTGGGGAAGCATTAAATAAAAACCTTGATCAGGATAAAGTTCTCCAAGGCTTGGATAGAGTTAGGATTTATGGTATTACAGAAATGGTACCAAGGACTTATGTTTCAATACTTGGGCATGTAAAGCGCCCTGGTCGCTATCTGCTTCGAGAAAACATGACGCTTTATGATCTAATTTTTAAGGCCGGTGGATTTGTTGATGAAGAGTTTAGGAAAAAAACTTTTTTAGAAAGAGCAGATCTACTTAGGATGAACAAGGATAATGTTACACGCTCCATTAAAACCTTTAACCTTGGAGAATTGTTAAGCGCTCCTAAATCAGGAGCTGATGTACCACTACAGGCAAATGATATGGTTAGGATTTATGAGAAAAGTATTTTTATGAACGACAAAAGCATAACTATAAACGGAGTAGTACGCAGACCTGGAACCTATAAACTTAAAACAGAAATGTCCATAAAAGATCTAATTTTGGAAGCTGGTGGAACTATGGAAGATGTATATAGATACAGAGTAGAGGTAGCTCGAATAGACCCACTAAATAAAAGTCTCGAAAAATATGCAGAAATAATTACGTTCAATGTGGATGAAAAATTTAGTATATCCCCTGGCAGTCTTGATGGTTTAATGGGACAAAAAGATTCAAGTAGTGCGATGGTTTTTCAATTAAAACCCTATGATTTAGTATCAATACGTCCAGACCCTTATTTTAATAATCAAAAAAGAGTTTTGATTAGTGGGCAAGTATTATATCCGGGCGAGTATACAATTTTAAAGCCTGATGAAAAAATAACAGATATTATCAAACGGGCCGGAGGTTTGCTTAATAATGCATACGCTAATGCATCTAGTTTCATCCGTAATGGGGAAAAAGTTAACGTTTCGTATGAAGAAATCTTAAAAAATCCAAAGTCTAAATTGAATTTCAATATGCAAAATGGAGATCAAATAATTATTAACTCTTATCCAAATATTGTGAAAGTTATTGGTTCAGTTAATAGACCTGGAGTTCAAAAATATGTTTTCGGGAAGCGATTAAGATATTATATCAATACATCTGGTGGGATGAATCCAGATGCTGATATAGGTAATATTTGGGTTGACTATCCTAATGGAATTTCGAAAAAATATAGTAAATGGTCCCTACTAAGTCCAAAAATTATGGATGGTTCGTTTATCACAGTTGGTAAGAAAAAAGAAGAAGAGCCCTTTGATCGTACTGAATTCGCTAAAGAAGTGACCGCAATACTTGCTAATCTAGCTCAAGCAATTTCATTAATTTATTTGGCAACAAATCAATAAATTAATAATAATATAAATAAAGGTAAAGTTAGTGCACATGGATGCTATCCTCTTGAAGAGAAAATCCGTTGCTTTCGTCATAAATAACACACACTCCAACTTTTAGGACTTTCTTCCTTTGTCAATCTTATAATAAAATGGAAAAGAATAATTCATTACACCCCAGAGCTTCTATGATTCAGATTATTCATACATTGGCTCGTCAAATTAGAACAATACTTCTGGTTCCTATAATACTTTCTTCACTTTCGATCTTTTATGTTTTTCTTATAGCAAAACCAGTCTACAGATCTACCTCGAAAATAATTTCATCATCATCTAACGTGAGTGGCGTTTCCCAGGCAGCAGGACTAGCAGCCCAATTTGGGATTAACATTCCAACAGGCCAATCTGAGCCAAAATGGGTTTATCCAGAAATTATTAAAAGCAGGGCATTAGCTAGAGAAGTTTTACAAAGGAAATTCAATACAGTTGAGTTTGGTCCCCAAAAACAACTGTTGCAGATACTAACATATGGAAATGAGGAACCTAAAATACAAGTAGATACATTACAAGTATATGGTGTTAATACCTTACTGGGTATGATAGAAGTATATGAAAATCCAAGAACTGGTATACTTACTTTGAGCGTAGATGCATTTGAAGCTAGTCTTTCAGCTGAAATAAATAAAGTATTGATCGATGAGCTTGATGAACATCAGTCTAAGTATAATAAATCCAAAACCAGCGAGGCAAAAGCTTTTATTCAAGGAAGAATAATTGATACAGAAAAAGAATTAATTGCAGCTGAAGAAGACCTAAAAGTATTTATGGATAGAAATAGACGAATTGAAAACTCACCCGCGCTTCAATTAGAGCAACAAAGACTTTCCAGAGAAGTAACTGTATTGACAGGTGTTTTTACTACTCTTAAACAACAACTTGAAACCACAAAGATTGAAGAGGTCAAAGAATCAGATTATGTAATTGTAATTGACCCGCCAGAGATTCCCCTAAATAGTGCAAAACCCAAAAAGAAAATCATTGTATTATTAGCTGGTATATCTGGGCTGATTTTTGGGTTAATAATTGCATTTGTGAAAGAGTTTATTTCTAACAGTAAAATCGAAGAAAAAGAAAAAATGAAAAAAGCTAAAACTGAGCTCCTGAAAAACTTATCAAAGCTTATCCCAAAAAGGTTTAGGTAGTTCACTGATATTATTATTTGCTAAAGCGGATACTTTGATTTTTCCAATTTAACATCTACTCGCGAAAAAAATAATTATATGAAAGATACCATATTCAGATCCACTAATAAACATGAAAAAACAGTTGGAATAATTGGCTTAGGTTATGTAGGTCTTCCACTAGCAATTCGCTTTTCTGAAGTAGGATATAAAGTGATTGGCTTTGATATTGATGATAAAAAAGTGGATATGCTAAATAGAGGAGAATCCTATATTAAACATATTGACCAAGAAAAAATCTCGTTAATGATTAGCCAGAATTCACTAGCCACCTCTGACTTTAAAAATATTTCAAAAGTAGATGCAATCCTGATTTGCGTTCCTACTCCATTAGGAGTTCATAATGAACCAGATTTAAGTTATGTAAAGAGTACATTAAACTTAATAAAGAGTCACCTGGTAGATAATCAGGTTTTAATACTTGAAAGCACTACTTATCCAGGTACAACGGAAGAAGAAATTGTGCCAATTATCCAAGAGCAAGGATTTAAAATAGGTGAAAATTTCTATGTTGGGTATTCGCCTGAAAGAGAAGATCCGGGTAATAATAATTATACAACTAAAACCATCCCAAAAGTAGTTAGCGGGCACACTTCTAATTGCTTGAAATTGGTTCAATCAATATATGATATGATCATCGACCAAACTGTGCCTGTTTCTTCAACACAAGTAGCAGAGATGACAAAAATTTTAGAAAATATTCATAGGGCTGTTAATATTGGTTTAGTAAATGAATTAAAGATGGTTGCGCATAAAATGAACATTGACATTAATGAAGTAATAAAAGCGGCATCAACTAAACCATTTGGATTTACCCCTTATTATCCAGGCCCGGGTTTAGGCGGACATTGTATTCCCATTGACCCTTTTTATTTGACCTGGAAAGCAAAAGAGATTGGTATGAATACTCGATTTATTGAACTTGCAGGTGAAATTAATACTGAAATGCCTTACTATGTGATTCTAAAAGTTAGCGAATCCTTAAATTCTATTGGTAAATCAATTAAAAATAGTCGAATTCTTGTTTTGGGTTTAGCCTATAAAAAAAATGTAGATGATTTACGAGAATCACCCTCTTTAGAGCTTATTGACATTCTATTTGAAAAGGGTGCAATAGTTAATTACTCTGATCCTTATTTTGAATCTATTCCAAATACTAGAAAATATAATATTCAACTTAATTCAAGATCTTTAAATGCTGAAACACTAAAAGAAATGGATTTGATTTTACTAGCTACGGATCACGATAATTTTGATTATGATTTAATTATGAAACATTCCAAAATGATAATTGATACGCGGGGTAGATTTCAAAAATCAGAAAAAGTTATAAAAGCCTAATGAATAACAAATCAATATGTGTTGTTGGCGCTGGATATTGGGGGAAAAATCATATTCGGGTTCTTAATGAATTAAGGTGTTTGGGTGGGATTGTAGATTCTAACCAAGATGTATTAAATAGGTTTGCAAATCAATATCCCGATGTAAAAGGTTATTTATCTATCAGTCAAGCACTTAAAGAAAAAACTATTCAAGGGTTTACTGTAGCAACGCCAGCTGAGACTCATTATGCGTTAGGAAGGCAGATTATCAAATCAGGTAAGCACTTGTTAGTTGAGAAACCACTAACTCTTACGAAGAAGCATGCGGAAGATTTAGTCCGCCTATCAGAGGATAATAATGTGAACCTAATGGTTGGTCACTTACTTTTATTCCATCCTGCGATAAGAAAAATAAAAACTCTCATACGGGAAAATAAGATAGGAAAACTTCAATACTTATATAGTAACCGATTAAATCTAGGTCAGGTCAGATCGGAGGAGAATGTCTTTTGGAGTTTAGCGCCTCATGACATATCAGTATTTCAATATCTTACAGATTCTTATCCTCTAAAAATAAGTGCTACTGGCAGTATCTTTCTGCAAGATGGTATTCATGATTCAACACTTACTCAGCTAAGGTATCCAAATGGTGTAGATGGACATATTTTTGTTAGCTGGCTTCATCCATTCAAGGAACACCGCCTTGTAATTATTGGTTCTGAGGCCATAATAACCTTTGAAGATTCTGAAGAAGGGAAACCACTAAAGCTTCATTCAAAGAAATTTGATTTATCTCAAGGTTTTCCTGAAAAAATAGATGGCTCTGTTACCTTGATTGACTATGAACAAACCATGGCGCTGACGAATGAACTTCAATATTTTGTGAATCATTTGGGTAAGAAAAAGCCTAAAATTTGCAATTCTCAGCATGCATTAGAGGTGATGAGAATTCTAATAAAAGCAAGTGAAGACTTGGAGGTACAATGAGGGACGAATTTTTTGCGCATGAATCTGTCTATGTTGATGATGATGTGACTATTGGGGATAATACGAAAATTTGGCACTTTTCGCATATTCAAACTGGTGCAATAATTGGGAAGAGTTGCTCTATTGGCCAAAATGTAAATATTGGTAATAATGTAAAGATAGGGAATGGAGTAAAGATTCAAAATAACGTTTCTGTATATGAAGGAGTTGAGCTTGAGGATTTTGTTTTTTGCGGACCATCGATGGTCTTTACGAATATTAAAACTCCCAGATCAGAATTTCCCCAAAGAGGTAAAGAGTTTTATGCAAAAACTCTAGTAAAAAAATCTGCAAGCATAGGTGCAAATGCAACTATAGTATGCGGTGTAACTATTGGAGAATACGCGTTGATTGGGTCTGGAGCTGTTGTTACAAAGAATGTTCCTCCGTACTCTTTAGTAGTTGGTAATCCAGGTAGGATTGTTGGAAAAGTGAACAAGAAGGGTAATAGGATATAGTGGTAATTTCAACATATTAGGATGGATTTTGACGTAGTAATCATAGGAGCCGGTGTGGTCGGTTTGGCTGTTGGTAGATCATTAGTAAAAGTAACTACCAATACCTGTATTATTGATCAAAACCAATCTTATGGAATGGAAACATCAAGTAGGAATAGTGAGGTTATTCACTCTGGAATTTATTATCCAAAAAATTCGTTAAAGTCAAAATTGTGTATTGAAGGAAATCAATTAATATATGACTATTGCGACGAAAAATTGATCCCTTACAAAAATTGCGGTAAACTAATAATTGCAAATGATAAAAATGGGCTCAATGATTTGCAATTACTTAAAAACAATGCTGAAGAACTAGGAATAGTCTCTAAACTCTTGAATAAGGATGAAATAAAAGTAATTGAGCCTCTGATAAATGCAGACTACGCTCTAAAAATAAAAAGTTCTGGTGTTGTTGATAGCCATGCACTTATGACAGCTTTATATTGTGAAATATCTGATAATAATTTGATGATTGCTTACAAAACTAAAGTGATTGATATTTTTCATATATCCGGAGGGTATGAAATTGAAATAAAAAATCCAGATGGAACTATCGAAAAAATTACAACAAAAGTTTTAATCAATTGCGCAGGCTTGGGTGCAACTTCGATTTCTGTTATGTTGGGCTTAGAAAGTAATAATTATAAAACTCAGTATTGGAAAGGATCCTATTTTTGGATTAATAATAATAAATCCAAATTAATCAACTCACTTATTTACCCTGTTCCAAACAAAAATCTAAGTGGTTTAGGAATTCATACAACAAAAGATTTAAGTGGAAGAGTTAAGTTAGGTCCTGATGCAGAGTATTTAGGAGAATCTGAAAAGTTTGATTATTCAGTCAGCATTGATAAAAAGTGGGAATTTTATGAATGTTGTAAAGAATATTTGCCTTTTCTAAAATTGGATGACATTGAACCTGATTTTTCGGGAGTCCGTCCAAAATTGCAAAAGCCGGGGGAGCCATTTAAAGACTTTGTAATTAAAAATGAAAAATCAAAAGGTTTTGATAATTTTATTAATCTCCTAGGTATTGAATCTCCTGGGTTGACCTCATCACTAAGTATTGGTAAATATGTAATAAATATAATTGATTGGGATAAAATTTAAAGTAGGAGAACAAGTTGGATATAAAAGATGCAAAAATATTAGTTGTTGGCGGTGCTGGGTTCATTGGCAGCCATGTTGTCTCTGAATTACTTAAGACCCAAGTAGGTGAAGTTATTATTTATGACAACTTAACTAGGGGAAAGAAGAGTAATATTTCAGACAGCTTAAAAGATCCTCGTTGTTACCTATATCCTAATGGTGGTGATATTCGCGATGTAGATCTATTGAATGATTCGATGAATGGAGTTGATGGTGTTTTCCATCTAGCAGCTATGTGGTTGCTTCATTGTAAAGATTATCCACGAACCGCTTTCCATGTCAATATTGAAGGGACTTTCAATATTTTGGAAGCATGCGTGAAAAATAATATCAAAAGATTAGTGTATTCTTCTTCCGCTTCTGTTTATGGGGATGCCTCTGAAGTGCCAATGACAGAGGAACATCCATTCAATAATCGAAATTTTTATGGCGCCACAAAAATAGCTGGCGAGGCGATGTGTAGAGCCTTTTGCGATAGATACGGACTTGAATATGTAGGTCTTCGATACATGAATGTTTTCGGACCACATCAAGATCAGACAGCGGCATATACAGGTGTTATTCCAATTATGTTAAATAAAATTGGAGCCAATGAGCAACCTGTAATTAATGGAGACGGTAGTCAAGCATATGATTTCATTTATGTTGAGGATGCAGGTAGGTATAATGTTTGTGCTATGGAAAGTGATATGACTGATGAGTTTTATAATGTGGGGACTGGTATTCAAACAAGTATCATGGAATTGTGTAATACAATCTTAGATATGAAAAAATCAGAACTGAAAGTTAAATATAATCCGTATAGTGAGGATGATGCAAGGAGGCTAGTTCAAAACAGAATAGGCTGTCCAAGAAAGTCTAAAGACCACCTTAACTTTCAACCAAAGTATGATTTAAAACAGGGTTTAGAAGAACTTATCAAGTGGAGAGAAAAAAGATGAGTGATAAATTTTTCAAAGACAGTGTAAACAATCTAAGGCCTTATAAAATATCTGATTTTGATATTTGGAGTGAAAACAGAAATTATTTAAAGTTAGATTGGAATGAGTCTACAATTCCTCCATCTCCAAAAGTTTTAAGTGCAATTAAAAAGTTAATCGATGAAAGTTCACTAAATTGGTATCCACCCTTATTCAATAAACTATTACTAGAGCTTTTAGCTGATTATAATAACGTTGAAATAATGAATGTGCAGTACTTTGCAGGATCTGATTCGTTTCAAGAATATTTAATTCAAACATGCATTGAACCTAACGACATTGTCACAATTATCTCGCCCACATACGATAATTTTAGAGTGGTTGTTGAAAGCTATGGAGGGATTATTGAAAATTATAATCTGGGTAGTAACTTCTCATTAAATGAAGAAAACTTGTATAGTTTCATTAAGGATAAAAACCCTAAAGTTGTTTACATTTGTAACCCAAACAATCCAACTGGGACAGTTTATACTTTTGAGTTTTGCGAGAGAATTATTCGTGACTTTCAAGATACGCTTTTTATATTTGATGAAGCTTACTTTGAATTTTCTGGAATCACAGTCTCTAGTCTAGTTAATAATTACAGTAATTTTATTATTTCACGCACATTTTCAAAAGCATTTGGTTTAGCATCATTTAGAATAGGTTATGCTATTGGGCCAAAAGAAATAATTGACACGATAAATAAAGTTCGCAATCCTAAAAATATAGCCCTCATATCTCAGGTTGCTGCAATAGAGTCCCTGAAAGATATTGATTATATGCATAGTTTTACTTTTGAAGTCGATAATTCTAAGTCATTGTTGGAAGATTTCCTTGTTAACCAAGGAGTACATTTCAACTCCTGTAAGGGCAATTACATCATGATTAAAGCAGATAGTTTTAAAAAGAGTGATATGATTAATTTTCTTCACAAAAGAGATATACTGGTAAGAGATTTGGGTCATCTTGATCAACTTTCTAATTTTTTTAGAATTACTATTGGTACCGTTGAGCAAACAAAAACTGTAATCAAAAACCTAGATCGCTTTCTGAATAATCAATGAAAATTGTATATGTTGATTTCTGTGGTACAATCACAACCACTGCAACATTATATAAATTTTGCAAGTTTGTTTTTCTTAAACATAGCACATATACAAAATTATACTTTTATTTACATTACCTTTTATCAAGGCGTATGAAAATATTTGATATTAATCTTTTTTTACCATTCAATAATATGCCATCAAATAAGCTAGATAGCTATGCAAAAACTTTTTTTAATTCTGTTCTAAGGCCTCACATAAATGACAAGGTTATCAATTATCTTAATAAAGCTAGTTTAACCGGGTATCATGTTATCATTATTTCGGGCGGATTAAAAAATTATATAGAGCATACAATCGAACTTGTAAAGCTTGATAAAGTTATTGCAAAAGAATTCCAACTAATTGATGGCCAAATTAAACCAAATTTTATTAATGGCACTGTCTTTCAAAATGATAAGATTTTTCAAATTCTAAACTTTGAAAAACAGATTAATGAAGAAATTGAAGAACGGATAGTAATCTCTGACAGTGAAGACGACATACCACTATTTTTATTGGCAGACAAAAAGATAGTTGTTAATCCTTCATCAAAAAGGCTGATAGAATTAGCACGACACTTAAATTGGGAATTGCTTTAGATGCTAATAATCAATTATCGTAAAACATCTAAAGCTAGTTATAAAAAAAACGAACAAAATCTATCTTCAAATAATTGCAAAACCCTTTTTTCTGATAACAATATCGATGTTTTGACCTACGGCATCAACAAATACAGTAGTTATTATAAAAATGAAGTATTCTTTTTATTAATTGATGGTTATTGCTTTTATAAAAATAGATTACTTGGGTGTGAGGATTTATATGAACAATACCTGAAAAATGGATTTGATTTCGTTAAACATTCTAAAGGCAGTTTTAATATTATATTATACCTTGTCCAATCTAAATCTCTGATTATTAAAACTGATAAATATGGTTCACGCATGCTGTTTTATACCGATCAGAAAAAATCTTTTCATTTGGCGTCAAGATTATTGGATTTGATTAAACATTCAAATATTAAACCACGGATTTCAGATCTTGCTAGGCAAGAATATCTTTTTTTTAGGTTTTTCATACAAAACTCAAAAACTTTGTTTGAAGACCTTTTAATATTTCCAACCGATAAATCAGTCCATTTAAAAGGAGCAAATGTGAATTGGCATCAGTACCCAATGCCAATGTTTAATTTTTCAAGGAAAAAGGCAAATTCTCCGAATGTATTTCCTGATATATGGGAAAGTGCTTTTGATAGTTTAATTCAATTATGCGGTAGTGAACATTTTTTAGTTCCACTTAGTGCCGGCCTCGATAGCCGGGCAATTCTTGCTGAATTTGCAAGACGTGGTCTTCAAAAGAAAGTTCTTGCTGTTACATTTTCACACCCAAATTCTTTTGAGTTAAACATTGCAAGAAAAGTAGCAAAGAAATTACAAGTTGAGCACCAAGTTATACATTGGAGCCAAGATGATCTAATTCATTATAATGATTTTGATAAGGATACATTGAATACAGAGGGGATGATTATGGCTACACCATATATTCCAGTTAAAAAATATGAATCACTCAGCGATATATCGAATATTTTATGGAGTGGCTTTTCGGGAGATCCCTTAATGGGCTCTCATACATTAAAAGAAGAAAGTATTAACCAAAAATCAAACCTATTGGCTATATGTTTTGAAAAGTACAAATCTCTGAGTAAAGATGAAATGCGATTACTAAATCTAGATTTTAATATAAAAGCTTTAAAGAACGAGATTAATAGTACTGTAAAGTACTTTGAGCATCTAAATATTATAGAAGGTTTTGATTCTTGGTATATGCAAAATAGAAATAGGTACACTACTCAATGTGGAGTATCGGCATGCAGGAACCTGTTTGAGTTTATTTACCCATTTTTATTTGTAACTGATTATGCCCTTTTATCTAGATTAGAAGGGAGATATAATAGATCAGACTACCTTGAACACGTTAAAAAACTTTATACAAGCGCCTTTAAAATACCGTCATCAAACCATTGGAACACCTACCAAAGAGGCTCTGAAAAATTTGGTTACCTGATGAATAAAAACCTATTAAAGTATTCTTTCTACTATAAAAATGTGCCAAACAAATCATACAAGTTCAATTATGATCACCTAGTGCAAGGTTCAAAAAAGTATAGATCTAAAATTCTTGAACATATAGATTCACTTGGCAATGAAAAGATTGTAACCTCAATTGATACATTTGATAAGTATATGAAACAGGGAAAATTATCATACTCGTTCATTGATTGTGTATTTTCTTATCACGTTGTTCATTCTGCTTTTATTAAAAATTGAAAACAATCCTTCTACTTACGTTCACTTATTCTGTTTTCTTTACTTTAGGAGCAATAGCTTATAAAATGAAGCTTATTCAAACTGTTTATATCCGCTTAAGATCATTTTTTAGCAAGCAGGAAGAATTGCAAAAAGTTACTTTTCCAGAAAAAGGTTTTAAAAATAACTTTGATTGGGCATCATATGCTTATGGTCCAGCTTATGAAAATATTGAAAAATATTTATACAAAATTATAAAGAATTCAAATCACGATGTTGGGCCTGAAAAAATATCGAAGGATGACCTTTTAATACAAATCAAAGGCAATTTAATTAAGGATAAACAACAAAAAGTCAAAATAGTAAGTAAAAATGTTATACAAGACTCTGAATCATATATTATTGAAAAGTTAAACTTAAGTTATGGATTTAATTCAGATTTAGATTTTGATGCAATTTTTGCTTATCACAAATCAGAGCAGTCATCTAGAAATCAAACAATTATAATTCTTAATGGGTTTACATCATCTCCTGAAAAAATGCTTGGTTTGCAGGAGCCTGATTACTCTAATAGTATTGGAAAAACCTTTTTAGATGAAGGATATGATGTAATTGCTCCTTTTATGTTCAACCATGGCGAAAGACTTAGCAATCTTGGGGGATTATTAAGTTTATCTGGAACCACATTGGAGTGGTTTGAAGTAAATAAGGTTTTTTCAATTATTGATTTAATATCAGACACAAATAAATTCAATTCTAAATCAATTGGAATCTATGGAATCTCCGGTGGTGGTAAGATAGCAATATATGCTGCAGCAATTGACGACCGAATAAAATCAGTTGTTGCATCAGGAATTGTTCAAGATCAACTAAGTAGCCTTGCTGATTATGCCTCAAGGAAAGGAAGACATAAAAGAAAAGATTATCAAATGAGATTTCATAACTACGCTCCAAAAGCTCCATTTTATCAAAAGTATACATTCTCCTCGATTTCCCAATTAATAGTGCCTCGGCCAATGCAAATTGAATGTGGAAACAAGGATAGTATTTTATTCTATTATGGGATTGTAAATCAATGTAAAGAGATTGAAAATCTTTATTTGGAAAAAGGCTGTAAAAACAACTTTTCATTTTTGGTATATTCTGGAGTCCATGAAGCATATCCTCACGGATCTTTAAACTGGTTTATAAATAATTTATAATTAGGAATAGTAATATGAATGTCCCGATAGCACGAACGCAATTAACAAAAAGTGAGTTTGATGTAATTCAAGAACCTTTAAGGAGTGGTTGGCTCGTGCAGGGACCCCATACAAAATCATTTGAGGATTCATGGTGCGCCTTCACAGGTTCAAAATATTCAATAGCAGTGACCTCATGTACTACGGCTCTTCACTTATCTCTTGCTGCCCTTGGATTAAAACCAGATGATGAAGTAATTGTTCCAGCGTTTACTTGGATCTCATCTGCAAATGTGGTTGAACACTTAAATGCTAAAGTAGTTTTTTGTGATATTGATTTAAAAACATTTAACATTGATGTGAACCAAATAGCAGAAAAAATTACATCGAAAACAAAAGCAATAATACCAGTACACTTGTTTGGATTAGCTGCCGAAATGGATCCGATTTTAGAAATTGCTCAGAAGCATTCACTATGGGTTGTAGAAGATGCTGCATGCGGATTTGGCTCAAAATATAAAGGGAACTATGTTGGAACTCTTGGTGATTCTGGATGTTTCAGCTTCCACCCCCGTAAAGCTATTACAACAGGCGAGGGGGGAATGATTACTGTCAATGATGAAAATTTAGCAGAAACACTTCGCTCTATGAGAGATCATGGCGCAGCTATGTCTGACTTTCAAAGGCACCATGGAGCAAAGCCTTATTTACTTTCAGAGCATCCATTTGCTGGTTTCAACTATAGGATGACAGATATCCAAGCCTCCTTAGGTGCTGCTCAGATGGAGAGAGCAAACGATATTATAAAAGAGCGACAACGACTGGCAAAAGTATACAGTGAAACACTCCAAGAATTAAACTTTTTTCAGCTACCATTTGAAAGTGACAACTTTGAACATGGTTTCCAGTCTTATCCCTGTTTATTTGATATTAAAAATGCTTCCATCGAAAGCATTAGTACCACTAATGAAAAAAGGAATGCTTTTATGGACGCATTGCAGAATGACGGTGTTTCAACAAGGCCAGCAACACATGCTGTACACATGCTTGAATATTATAAGAAAAAGTATAAAATTAATTCTGAAGACTATCCCAATGCTTATATTGCAAATGAATGCAGTATTTCATTTCCTTTGTTTAATGGTTTAACAACTGAAGAACAAAACTACGTTATAAAAACAATAAAAAAACATTTATAAATGTGCGGGATAGCAGGAATTTTTAATTTAGATGGTGAGCCTTCTTCACCTAATATTTTGAAAAAGATGACTGACGCGATTGCCCATCGTGGTCCAGATGGAGAGGGACATTATACTGATGGTTATATTGGGATTGGTCATCGGAGATTATCTATCATCGATTTATCACCAGCAGGTCATCAACCTATGATATCCGCAAATAAGCGAATTGTGCTAAGCTATAATGGAGAAGTTTACAACTTTAAAGAATTAAGAGCTGAGCTTGAAAGATTGGGATATCAATTTTTTTCTCAAACAGATTCTGAAGTGGTTCTCAATGCATGGGCCGAATGGGGTGAAGATTCGGTTCATTATTTTAATGGTATGTTTGCTTTTTCAATTTGGGACAAACAGAAAAAGATACTCTATCTAGTTAGAGATAGGTATGGGATTAAACCCTTGTACTATGCTCAATGGGGGCAGACTTTTCTTTTTGCATCAGAACAAAAAGCAATCTTGCAACATCCTGTGGCAGCAAGGATTATCGATAAAAAGGCGTTATTAGAATATTTCACTTTTCAAAATATTTTTACAGACCGCACACTGCTCGAAAACGTTAACATTCTTCAACCAGGATCAATTGCCAAAATTCAATTTAAAAAAGATAAAAAGGTATGTATCAATCAATATTGGGACTACAATTTTAAGGAACCAATAAAACCAAAAGATTCAAGAGAATACCATCAAGAGCTAGATAGACTCATAAAGCAAGCCGTAAGAAAACAACTTGTGACAGATGTTGAACTTGGTTCATATCTTTCTGGAGGAATGGATTCAGGAACATTAACATCTTTGGCATCAAAGGAACTACCTTATATCAAAACATTTACCTGTGGTTTTGATTTATCATCTGCTTCTGGGCTTGAGTTAGCGTTTGATGAAAGAGAAAAAGCTGAAGCTATGTCCGCTTTATTTAAAACAGAACATTATGAAATGGTGCTTAAGGCTGGTGACATGGAAAGATGCTTACCTCGCTTAGCCTATCATCTGGAGGAACCAAGAGTCGGGCAAAGTTATCCAAACTATTATGCAGCGCAGCTTGCCAGTAAGTTTGTAAAAGTTGTGCTTTCTGGTGCTGGCGGTGATGAACTATTTGGCGGGTATCCTTGGCGTTATTACCGAGCTGTGGTAAACAATGGTTTTGAGAATTATATTGACAAATATTATTCTTTTTGGCAAAGGCTAATTCCAAATTCAGAAATCAAAAAAGTATTTAAACCTATATGGAATAATGTCAACGATGTATGGACACGGGATATTTTCAGAGATATTTTTCAAGAACACGATAGCGAACTTAGCACACCACAAGACTACATTAATCACTCTCTATACTTTGAGGCAAAAACCTTTTTACATGGTTTGCTAGTTGTCGAAGACAAAATAAGTATGGCGCATTCAATGGAAACAAGAGTGCCATTTTTAGATAATGATTTAGTTGATTTTGCAATGAGTTGTCCAGTTAATTTAAAGCTTAACAACTTAACAGATGTTGTAAGAATTAATGAAAATGAACCAGGGATTAAGAAAAAAGCATATTACCAAAAAACTAACGATGGAAAGCAGATACTGCGAGATGTAATGCGTGAATACGTACCTAGTTCAATTTCCATGGGACAAAAGCAAGGCTTTTCCTCGCCAGACTCTAGTTGGTTTAAGGGTGATAGTATCGATTTTGTAAAAAGTAAACTTTTTAATAAGAATGCCGTTATTTATCAGTTTTTGGACTACTCTACTGTTGAAAGGTTAGTTAATCAACATTTGAATGGAGAAATTAATAGGCGACTATTTATCTGGTCACTTATTAACGTTGATGAGTACATAAATGGAAATTAAAAACTTTGATCCAACTTTAAGGGTAATTTCAAAAATAAATTACTACATAAATTACTTAAACCTAAATCTAAAGGGATATAAAGTGTTAACAGAAGTTGGTTCCGATTTATATAATTATATTCCGATTATTCCAATTCTCGCTGGTGCAGAAAAAGTAATGGTTTGGACTCGTGATTCCATTTACGGTAAAGCCGATCATTTAATAACAGACTGCCAAAATAAAATCAATAATATTAGCAATTACCCCAATGTAGAATTTTTTAAAGGGAAAATAAACAAGATTCATCTAAAAGATGCTGATATAATTACAAATTCAAACTTTCTTAGACCACTTAATAAGGCAAAGCTTCAATATTTAAAAAAAGAGGTTGCTATACCATTGATGTACGAAAAATGGGAATTAAGAAAAAAAGATATTGATATAAGTTATTGTTTAAAAAACGGCATAAGAGTTGGTGGAACAAACGAAGACTATGAAAAAATTAACGTTTTCAACCATATTGGTCCATTGGCTATAAAAATGGTTTTTGAAGCAGGTTACGAGATTTATGAGAATAACATAGTTATTTGGTCTGACGATAACTTTGGAAATGTAATAAAAGAAGCTATGATAGGTTTAAAGCCAAAAAATTTATTAATGACAACTGATATAGAAAAAGTTAAAAAGGAAGCAAGAAATATCGATTTTATATTTTTAGCTGATTACTATGAAAAAAGATCATTTTCTAATGATAGCTTTTTTCAATTAAAAGAACTATCCGCTTTAAATCCTCATTTTGGCCTAGTGCACCTTTATGGTGAAGTAAACTATGTTGAAACTAAAAGGTTGGGTATTTGTTGCTATCCAAAAAAAAATGGTATTTCGCAAGCCATGTCTTTAACATTAAGTCACATAGGGATTAATCCATTTGTTGCTTTAGTAACAGCAGGTTTTAAAGTTGGTCAATGCCTACTCGAAAAAGATTATGATAATGAAATTGTGCAACTCTTTGATAGTTAATTATAACTTATAGGACTTTGAAATGAATGAATCAGGCTCACAAAGGTTATCTATAACAAATAGAAATCTTCCAATAACTTCCATAACCACAATATTCCCATCAATATCTATATCTAATAAAAGTATAAGTTTTAAAATATTAAATATGGTTGATGGAAATGAATCTAATAATGCTTTAACATTTGCCACAAACGCAACCTTTTTAAGAAGAGCTTTAGAGAACTCCACTGTAACTGGGATATTGATCACTCCTGATTTAGAAGTTGGTCTTGAAGATGGTATTCAAGATAAAACCTTTTTAATATCAGATGACCCTATTAAGCATTTTTTCAAACTTCACAACCACTTGTACGAAAGCACTCCATTTTATGATTCAATCACTAGTAGTAAGAATGAAATACCTCAGTCATGTAAAATATCTTCAAGTGCAATAATTGGTAAAAACGTGATAATTGGTGAGGAATGTGAAGTTCGAGAAGGGGTAGTATTAAATAATACTACAATTGGTAGGGGTGTGACCATAAAAGAAGGTGCAAAAGTAGGGACAGAACTTTCTGAATTAAAAATGATTGATGGTAAATATTTTTCAGTAAAACACGATGCTTCTGTTATTATTGGTAATGATGTTGAAATAGGGCCAAACACAATTATAAGTAGAGGAATATTCGGAAAGGATACAGTAGTTGAAAATGACACAAAGATTTGTGGTGGTGTGATTATAGGTCATCGTTGTCATATAGGTCAAAACACCTTTATTGCTGCTGGTTCAAATATCTGTGGTAGCGTCAAGATTGGTAGTAATGTCTGGGTAGGCCCTGGAACTATAATAACTAATGGAATTAGCATTCAAGATGGTGCAGATTTAACTATTGGCTCTGTGGTAGTTGATGAGGTTTCAGCTGGAGAAAAAGTTACAGGTAATTTTGCCATACCACACATGAACTTCATGTTAAATTGGATGCGCTCAAAAAAAAATAGAAAACCATCGAACTAATTTCCAATTTATTAGTTTTTTTATTTTCGTTTGCTTGTAGGTGTATAGTTGTAAGACAAGCTCCAATTAACTTTGATACATATGGTCACCTGTATTTTATAAAGGAATTGCAGAAACAAAATAAAGGACCATTTGGCGAAATAAAATTAAATGTAATTGGCAGTAGTAGTTTTAGCCATCCATTTTTGTGGCACTGGATTTTCAAATCGTTTTCGATTTCATCGGTTTTGAAGTATCAGAAATGGATAAATCCGTTTTTTGATTCCTTATTTACATTATTGTCCTACAATATTGCTTTGAAAATTGGTTTAGCCAGGCACGAATCGCTAGTGATAGTGGCGTTATACTTGTTTACACCTATGTGGTTTTCACAACTATCCCATGGGCCAAGAATTTTTTCCTTAACTCCACGCCTCTTCTCTGAAATACTTACTAACCTCTTTTACATTATAACTATAATACCATTGGGTTTATCCTACTGGGTTGCGATTACTGTAGGAGCATTTACAAGCTGCATGGTGATTGTATCTACAAAATTCGGTGTTCAGGCCATATTTTTTTTAACACCAGTTATTTCTATTTTACTAAATGATCCTAAACCTATTTTTTCGATTATATTTGGTACTTTATTATCTGTGGCGATTTCCAGAGGGAGGATATTCTATGCTTTGAAAGAACAATATCTTCATCTGCTAAACTATTATAAAAAAAATAAAGATGGAAAAATGCCAGTATCAAAAAGGAATAGAATTAATACTCTCTTAGAATCTCTGGACAACCATTATGGTTTTATAAAGAAGAGTATGGTTGTTTTTCGAAGAATGTTGTTTGAGAATTCTTACACTGGTGTTCTCTTTAAAATGCCTATCATAATGTTTACCTTATTGATCTTTTTCATTTATTTGGATCAACCACCAAACTCAGAAATAAATACTTTCTTTCGTCCTGTATTGGGAGCATTCTTTGTTTATTTAATTATTAATATTCCTCAATTCTTGTTTCTGGGCGAGGCTGAGCGATATCTTAACCATGTAGCCTTTTTCATAGTTGTTTCTTGCTTTTTGGTCTTAAAAAGAGCAGACTTTGATTGGCTCATATATTTATCGATTAGCTATGGTCTTGTTTATTGGATTTTTGAAAGCTTTTTCTTACATAAAATCATGCCAGATAATTTAAAGATTCGAAGGAAATCCGATAGCATAATTGAATTTTTACAAAAGAAGCAGGAACAAAAAGTAATTCTGTCTTATCCTTATCATGCTGTGGGGTATTACCGCATAATGTTAGAAACGAAGCATAAAGTAATATGCGCAGATCTTGATAGAGAACAAGGTACCAGATCGAAAAATAATTGGTATGATAATAAGTATCCCTATGTAAACCTCAATGTATTAGATAGAATACATAATAAATTGGGTCTAGATATTGTAATAATAGATAACAAAGAATTGGAAAGTATCAGAAGCGAATGGAGACCGTCATCCCTATGGAAGAAAAATAAAATTGGAGATCCATTTTTTTCCATATATGAATTGAATGAGTAAGAACTTTTTAAAAAACTTTTCAATTTATGGAATTGGAGGAATGATCTCAAGATTTGCTGGAATCATTACTGCACCTATTTACACTAGAATATTGGGTGCCGAAGGCTATGGGCTTCTAGATCTATTGCTTTCTATATCTGCGATTTTAATCATCTTAGCAACGATGGAAATGCATTCCGGTTATGCACGAGGTTATTTCAAAGCAAAAGAAAAAAGGGAGTTAGAATTTCTCAGAGGATCAGTTGTACTCTTCTTCTTTGGATCATATTTACTAACTCTTTTACTGCTTTTAGGACTTTCTAAATTCACGGATTTCAAATTTAATCTTTTTGATTTATCTCATCTAACACCTGTAGTTGTAGGGATTTTACCAGTAATGATAATTTCTTTAACTCTGATAACAATTCAATTTGAACAAAAACCTAAAGCTTACTTAATTATATCTGTACTAAGTCTAGTTCTTACTTTGATAGGAGGTATTTTTTCAGTAGCCTATTTAGATCTAGGTGTAAATGGTGTTCTTTGGTCAAATACTATAAGTGGCTTTGTTATTATTTTTATTTTAAGTATAGTCTTACCAAGATATATAAAATTCAAGTTAAGTGTAAGTTACTTAAAGGAAGTGGCAGAATATAGTATCCCAATTGTTCCAGCAGTTCTCGGAGCATGGTTAAATAATTACATTGGTCGCATTTACATTGCAGGAGCGCTTTCATTAAGTATGCTAGGAATATATTCAATCTCATTCAAAGTTGCTCTAATAATGATCTTAGCTATAGGTGCATTTAACCAGACATGGAGCCCTATAGCTAATAAAATGTTTGAGCAAGAGAATTCTGAGCCACATTTTGCTAAAGCATTGAATTATTACCTTTTTAGTTTTTCGTTTATCGTTTTTTTAATCACATCAACAAGTCCCTTGATTGTTTCAATTCTTGCTCCAAAAGAATTTCAACCTGCAATTGGATTTGTCGGTATCATTGTAATGGGTTTATTTTGGGAAGGTGCAAAACACATAATTTCCTCAGGCAACAGCTGGGAAAGGAAAACTTATTATAATTCAATCGCTAGTATCTCAAGCGGTATTACCAACCTTCTCTTTTTACATTTTTTTATAAAGACAGGTGGCTTAATTATTGCCGCAATAGGATTTACATTAGGATCGATTGTTCAGATAAGTTTGCTTTTATACACTTCTCAAAAAAATCACTTTATACCATATTCGTATAAAAGTTTGTTAAGTACTTTTTCAATGTTAATAGTTTATGCTTTTATCTCATATCAAAGTTATTCTCATCTTAATTTGTATGGCTTTATCCTATTGGTAACTATCACAGGGATATTAATATCGTGCGTGATGTATTTCTCTTTTTTTAAAGTTGATGAAAGAAAAGAAATAGTAGATTTCTTAAAATTTAATATCCAAAAATAAAAAGTAAACACATTCGTCTTTTCTAAAAACTATGCAAACATTTAAAGCAATAATAACCATGAAGCTTTACCTATTTTCAAAACAAATATGATTTAATATGGCGGTTTGGATAGGAAACATATTATTAATACCACTTTATGCATCTATCTTAAAGTACACAGAGTTAGGGCATAAGCAGCAAAAATCAGTATTGATTTCCATCATGTTCTGTCAATTACTATTCTTAACTACCTTTAAGAACAATATGATTTTTGATGATATATGGGCCTATTTGATTGGATTTAATTACAGCAAAATTATCGATTGGGGGAGGATAAAAGATATTGATTATGCTGCTGGATTTCTTAATTACGAATTAGGATGGCGTTATTATGTTAAAGTATTATCATCGCTATCGGATAACGAAGGATTGTTGATTCTTGTTACAGGTGCTATAATTTTATACAGTTATTTAAGTTTGATAAATAAACATTCAGATATGGCTTGGATGGCTATATTTTTATTTATAGCAATTGTTTTTTATAACTCCTTATTTGTATTAAGGCAAAATCTTGCAACAGCAATTTGCATTTTTTCATTCCCATTTATTGTAAATAGAAAGCCTATAAAGTTTTTAATCACTATTGGTTTAGCATCTCTATTTCATAACACAGCAATTATTATTAGCATATTATACATTTTATACCCAATTGGTTTAAACGTAAAAATGTTTTCAATAATAATTCTAGGAGCTTCTCTTTTTAACTACTTTTTTGTGGATTTGATCCAAATAGGGATCGAATATTTTCCTGAATATTCTATTTATTATAATATAGGTACAACAGCAAATTTTACACCATTTTTAATTTCATTCATTGTATTGTCTTTTATTTATCTACAGATTTATCCAATAAAAAATTTAGAGGGGTATGACAGATTATTTTTTATTATGATTTTGATCGTTACTTTATTTGATCTATCTAGAATAAATCTCTCTACCGGAATTGTTGCACGATTAAGTGGATATTTTTCCGTAGCAATTATTATACTCTTACCCAATGCAATAAGTAGAATGAATAATTCTCTTTTTAAGTTTTCTTCTATCGGAGCAATAGTAATACTATACTTTTTTATGATGATTAGGCAGATGGATGTTGGTTTTAAGTTAGCTCTTTGATCTTATTACAATGAATATACTAGTTATTTCTCCAGGGTATCCTACTTCTAAAACAATTGATTTTATTTTTGTTGATCAATTATGTCGAGCATTTGCAGATGGGATGCATACCATAAACGTTATTGCTCCACAATCATTGACAAAATCAATTATACGCAGAGTACCAATTGTAAAAAAAATCAGCTTAATTCGAACTATAAATGGTAATAACATTTATGTGCACAGGCCACTATATTTAACTTTTGGGAATAGCAAGTTATCCAGATCCCTAAATAATGTCAACTTTAATAACGCTGTAGAGCGCTCTTTCAAAAAGTTAAAAGACAAACCTGACGTTTGCTATGGGCATTTCTGGGGCTCAGCTATTTCAATATTCCGCTTAGCAAAAAAGTTTGACATCCCCTTAGTGGTTTCATCTGGAGAAGAAGAAATCACAATTCAGGAAACTCATTCGTCAAAATTATTTAAGGAATTCATAAACTATATTACTTGTATTATTTCTGTTTCATCCAAAAATAAATCCGAAATTATCAGTGCTAAGTTAGCTGATGAAGACAAATGTATGGTTATTCCTAATGCAGTTGATTCTAAACTTTTTTATAAAAAAGAAAAAAGTAAATCAAGAGAGCTTTTAAAATTCCCGCTTAACGACTTTATTGTTGTCTTTGTTGGTCAATTTAACGAAAGAAAAGGAATTCTTAGGTTGGATCAAGCTTTACAAGAATTAAAAGATACATCCATCAAGGCTATTTTTATAGGCTCCGGTCCTCAAATACCAAATTATGAAAATATTATTCACATGGGAATGGTTCAGCATCAGAATTTGCCAGACTATTTAAATTGTGCAGATGTCTTTGTATTGCCTACCCTTAATGAAGGTTGCTCAAATTCAATCGTCGAAGCAATGGCATGTGGAATACCAATTATATCTTCAGATAGGTCATTCAATCATGATATTTTAGATGCTAAAAATTCTTTATTGATTGACCCCACTAATATTAGTGAAATTGCAGATGCTATTTATTCTATAAAAACTGATAGTAAACTTCAAACCTTGCTTTCAAAAAACGCATTACTAACTAGTTCAAAATTATCAATAGAAAAAAGAGCAGAAAAAATCATAAGGTATATTCAACAAGAAATAGGTACTAAGATAGAAAAATGAAAAAAAAAATATATATTGCTGGTTGTGGAGGTATGTTAGGAGAAGCCTTCTACGAGAAATTTAAAGATGAATTTGATTTAAAATGTACTGATAAGGATGTTAATGAGTCATGGCTATCCTTTCTTGATTTTAGGAACTTTGATTTATATGAAAAAGATGTCAAAAATTTTAACCCTGATTACCTTTTTCATGTAGGTGCTTATACAGATTTAGAGTGGTGCGAAATGAATCCAGATGATACTTATCTTACAAACACCATCTCCGTTGAAGTTGCTGTTCAAATTGCAAATGAGCTTGATATACCTATAATATATATTAGCACGGCTGGTATTTTTGATGGGAAAAAAGAACTTTACGATGATTGGGATCAACCAAACCCTTTAGGTGCTTATGCTAGGTCAAAATACATGGCAGAAAAATACGTTTGCGAGAATTCTAAACAGTATATTGTTTGTAGAGCAGGTTGGATGATGGGGTCAGGACCAAAAAAAGATAAAAAATTTATACAAAAATTAATGAAACAAATTAAAGATGGTAAAAAAGAACTATTTATAGTTAATGATAGAGATGGTACGCCAACATATACTCATGATTTTGCAAAAACAGTCAAGAATTTGATTCGAAAAAAATATTGGGGTTTATACAACTGTGTTTGCGGTGGACAAACTAGTCGACTTGAAGTGGCGCAGGAGCTCTTGAAAATTATTGGTAGAGAAAATGAAATAAAAATTAATGTAGTTACATCAGAGCATTTCAAAGATGAATACTTTGCTGTTAGGCCTGCCTCTGAACGACTCTTGACGAAAAAGCTAGAGCTTAGGCAAGTAAGCTTAATGAGAGATTGGAAAGTTTCGCTCAAAGAATACATTGATGAATACTATGTTGATTATTTAGATAAGTTTTAATAATTCCAATACCTTCAATTTAAAAAGTAAAGTATAAATCAATTTAAGCCAACTCTCTAGACTAACTTACAAAGATAAAATAGTTACTTCTTAAGTAAGTTAACTTTTGCTATGAACAAACAATATTTGATTTCAATTTGTATCCCTAGCTATAACCGGCCCTCAGGACTAGAAAGGTTGCTTAATAGTATTGACTCTTCCCGTTTTGATAAAATACAAATTGTTATATGTGAAGATATGGCTCCAAAAAGAGTTGAGGTAAGGGAAGTGGTAGATGAATTCAAAAAGCATTCGAAATTCGATTTAAAGTATGTTGAAAACCCGAAAAATTATGGGCATGGAAGAAATCTAAGAGAGTGTATATACCAATCTGATGGAGAGTATATTACCTATATGGGAGATGATGATATTTTCATCCCAAATTCCTTTGATAATTTTTTTAATTTTGTAAATGACAATAATAATATAGGCTATTTCCTTCGTTCATATGCTGAATTAAGACCTGATAACACAATTGAATATTTTAGATATTATAGTTCAGACATGTTCTTTGATCCAGGGCTAGAAGCATATATTCAATTTTTTGGGAAAAGCGTATCTATGTCTGGTTTTACTATTAAAAGAAGTCTAGTAAAAGATTTTGACATTTCAACTTTTGATGAAACACTTTTATATCAATTATATCTTGTAGCAGAGGTCTGCTTGAACCATCAATCAGCATACTACAATACTCCTTTTACTTATGTTGTAGGTGACGGTATATCTTATTTTGGAACAAATGAAAAAGAGAAGGACAGCTATGAAGTGGGTAAATTGGTATCAGATAATATAAACTACATAACGGGACGTTTTAAAATAACCGATTATATTGATCAAAAATATGATATTGATTCTACAGAATTAATTAAAAAAGACACTTCAAAATATTGTTTTTACATGCTGGCCGAATCTAGAAAATTCGGGATACTACACTTTCTAAAAAACCGTAAGTTCTTTAAGGATGCAGAACTTGATAAAACCTTTTATTTCGAGATTTATTATTATGCCTTATTAATTTTTGGAAGAAGTTTCTGTATTTATATCATTCAAAAGATTAAAGGCTTTTTAGGCAAGAGAATGAATCTATAGTTTTGTAATATAAAATGTTAGAAAGTATTAAACGTAAAAGAGATTTAATTGCAAAAAACGATGAGAGGTGTTCAATTGGACCAATCATTTGATAATAAAACAATACTCATAACAGGAGGTACTGGTTCATTCGGTAAAATAGCTTTAAAACGGTTCCTCAAAGAAGGTGTTGGCGAAGTCCGTATCTTTTCTCGAGATGAAAAGAAGCAAGATGATTTAAGAAAAGAGATAAAAAATTCCAAAGTCAAATTTGTTATAGGAGATATTAGAGATTACAATGCTGTAGAAGATGCAGTAATTGGGATTGATTATTGCTTCCATGCTGCTGCATTAAAGCAGGTTCCAAGTTGTGAGTTTTTTCCAATGGAGGCTGTAAAGACCAATATTATTGGTACTGATAATTTATTAAGAGCAGCTCAAAAACAAAATATTGAAAATGTTGTTGTATTGAGTACTGATAAGGCTGCGTATCCCATTAATGCAATGGGAATGTCAAAAGCGATGATGGAAAAAGTTATGATCTCAAGGTCTCGTCACAACAGCAAAAATCAGGTTTTTTGTGGTACAAGGTATGGAAATGTGATGGCATCTCGTGGGTCAATCATTCCACTTTTCATTAACCAAATAAAGTCAGGTGCTCCATTAACGATCACTGATCCTCTAATGACAAGATTTATGATGTCTTTAGATGATGCTGTTGACTTGGTCTTGTACGCATTTAAAAATGGCAGATCCGGAGATATGTTTGTACAAAAATCGCCTGCAGCAACAATAGAAACACTTGCTCAAGCAATGCTCGAAATATATAATGCTAAAAATGAAATTAAAATCATTGGGACTCGTCATGGGGAGAAGTTATATGAAACATTAGTTTGTTTAGAGGATATGGCAAAGGCAGATGACTTAGGACAATACTACAGAATCCCGGCTGATAATCGAGATTTAAACTATGACCAGTATTTTATCGATGGTAATAAGAGTCAATCTAAATATGACGAATATCACTCGCATAATACAAAAAGATTGAGTGTCAAAGAAATGAAATCAATGTTGTTAAATATTGATATAATTCGAAAGGATTTGAAATAACCCTAAGTTGAAATGATAAAAGTTGGAATTACAGGACATTCAGGCTTTATTGGTACTCACCTTTATAATTTTTTAGGTCAGCAAGACAATATCAGGCGTGTTTTATTTAAAAAGGATGATTTTGAGAACAAGGTTCAATTAAATAAGCTTGTAAAATCTTGCGATGCAATCGTACACCTAGCTGGGATGAATCGTCATGGAGATTCTCAATTCATTTATGATACTAACACTAAACTTGTGAAAAATCTCATTGAAGCTTGTGAAACAACAAATTCAAAACCTCATATTATTTTCTCATCATCAACTCAAGAAAAGGAAGATAATTTTTATGGAAAATCAAAGCATGATGGAAGACTGCTCTTTAATCAATGGGCTAAAAGGAACAAAGGAAAATTTACTGGACTAATTATTCCAAATGTTTTCGGCCCATTTGGCAAACCATTTTACAATTCATTCATTGCAACTTTTTGTTATCAATTAGCTAATGGGGAACAACCTGAAATCCAAAAAGATAGCAATGTTAAGTTAATATATGTTGGCGATCTCATTAAGATTATCCACGAACAAATTCAATTATTCTACCATGAAAAATCCGATGCCTCATCAACTTGCAATATTAAGATTAAGCATACGTCAGAGATATCTGTTTCAAAAACTTTAGGCTTACTTGGTAGTTTTAAAAAGAATTATTTTGACAAAGGAATAATCCCAAACCTTGACAATAATTTTGAAAAGAATTTATTTAATACCTACCTCTGCTACCTCGACCATAAAACTTTTTTCCCTTTCTATCTCACAAAATATACTGATGAACGTGGCTCATTTGTTGAAACTGCAAAATTTAAATGTGGAGGACAAGTTTCATTTTCAACTACTGCTCCTGGAATAACAAGAGGAAATCACTTTCATACGAGAAAAGCTGAGCGTTTTGCTGTTATAAAAGGTGAGGCAATAATAGAATTAAGAAGAATTGGTACACCAGATATTTTAAGTTTTAAATTAAACGGCGAATCTCCATCATTTGTTGACATGCCGATTTGGCATACACATAATATCAAAAATGTTGGGAAAGATGAGTTGTATACTGTTTTCTGGATAAATGAGGAATATGATCAAGATGATCCAGATACATTTTATGAAGAGGTGTGACATATTAGTCAAACAATAAAAATATTAACTGTTGTTGGGACAAGACCTGAAATTATTAGGCTTTCTAGGACTATATCAAAATTAGACGATTATTTCGAACATGTTTTAGTTCACACAGGACAAAACTATGATTATGAACTAAATGAAATTTTTTTCGACGATCTTGAAATCAGAAAGCCTGATTACTTTTTGAATGCAGCAGGATCAAATGCGGCCACAACAATCGGTAATACAATTTCTAAGGTAGATGCAATTTTAGAAAAAATTAACCCTGATGCATTATTAGTTTTAGGTGATACAAATAGTTGTTTATCAGTAATACCAGCCAAGCGCCGTCAAATCCCCATTTTCCATATGGAAGCTGGGAATCGTTGTTTTGATCAACGTGTGCCAGAAGAAACAAATCGGCGAGTTGTTGATCATGTTTCTGATATTAATCTAACGTACAGCGATATAGCTCGTGAATATCTATTGCGCGAGGGATTTCCCCCCGATCAAATTATCAAAACCGGAAGCCCAATGTTTGAGGTTTTATGTTATTACAAAGATAAAATAAACGCATCTAATTGTCTGATTAATTTAAATTTGAACAAACACGATTACTTTGTTCTCAGTGCTCACAGGGAAGAAAATATTGAAGATGATAAGAGTTTTGACCTTCTAATTGAATCAATAGAGCAAATTTCCAAAAAGTATGATAAAAACATAATTGTATCTACCCATCCTCGTACCAGAAAAAAAATAGATAAAATGAAAATCAACTTTAGTAAAAATGTAAAGTTGCTTAAGCCATTAGGCTTTTGCGATTATGTAAAACTACAAAAAAATGCTTTTGTTGTGCTTTCTGATAGTGGTACAATAACTGAGGAATCTTCTATTTTAAATTTTCCTGCACTAAATATTCGAGAAACGCACGAGCGTCCTGAAGGGATGGAAGAATCTTCTGTTATAATGACTGGACTAAATGTTGAACGTATAATACAAGGTATTGAACTAGTGAGCCAGCAAGGAAGAGAAAAAAATCGATCAATCCTCCCAGTCAGTGACTACATGACACCTAATGTTTCTGAGAAAGTTGCAAGAATTATTTTGAGTTACATTTCTTACATCAACAGGAATGTTTGGAAAAAGAATAATTGAACTTTTAATTGAATTATGCTGACGGATTCTTAAAAATTGTCAAAACTTAATCATATTAATTGTCAAAGATTCTTTTAAACATCAATGAATAACCAGTCTAATGAAAGTTGTTTTATATGTCAGGGGGAGAACTTAAAAATCATTGGGCCTACTCAAGGTGGCTATTATGATAGATGCTTAGTCTGTGGATTCGAAATCAGAAGGTCAAATAAAAATAGAAATACACAAGAAGACTTTGAAGCATCTCAAAAGACATGTTACAGCGATATGGATTTATTGGAGACACCTACATTTTCTTCAATTCAACATCTTGTCGCAAGAAAGAGGATGAATTTAGTAAGTAAATTCATACGAAAAGGAAAGTTGTTAGAAATTGGACCTGGCGGAGGAGAGTTCATGACTATCGCTTCAAAGTTTGGTTTAGAAACTCTTGGGATAGAGCACTCTCCTGTAGCAAGCAAGAGATTAAATGAAGATATTGGTCTTAACGTTGAATGTGGTCTTTTTGAAGATTTTAACTTTGACGAAGAATTTGATGTAATTGTAAATATGCATGTAATTGAACATGTGGCTGACCCTGTACTACATTTAAAAAAAGTAAAAGCAGCATTAAAAAAGGATGGCGTATTATTTCTTGGGACACCAAATCTTGACTCTTGGAGTAGGGTATTTGCAGGGAGGAAGTGGCAAGGTTACACACCTGCACATCAGCACTTATTTACGAAGGAAAGTATGAAGAAACTATTGGCTCCTGATTGGGATATCATAAGCTTTAAGAATATTGAAACTTGGGAAAATTGGCCATGGACAATAATCTCTATGTTAAGAGAAGTGGAAGGAGAACGTCCGCTTTCTCAGGCTGGGCAAGTGTCTAAGAGGTTATCACCCTCTTTGCTAAATGCTATTGGATATGTGGTCAGGCCTATATCCTGGCCACTAAGGATAATTCAAAGTGCAGTGGGAGGAGGATTTGAACTTATCGCAATTGCTAAATTAAAATAGTTTGATGACACGTTTTTTTAATTATCAATATATTATCTAATGAAAAACAAAATTTGGACTTCCTGTTCATCATACATTTTAACTAAATGAAAATTCTCTTTCTATCTGCTGCGAATATTTTTGATGTTAAACAAAAAAATATTTACACAGATTTGATTCGTAAGTTCATAAGCGAGAATCATTTTATATATATAGTAAGTCCTTTAGAGAGGCGTATAAATGAAAAAACGACTCATGTGAAGGGTAAAAATTATGAATTACTTCAGGTTAAGACTTTTAATCTTCAAAAAACAAATGTAATAGAAAAAGGTATTTCAACCATATCAATTGGCTATTTATTCAAAAGAGGAATAAAAAAATATTTTGGTGATGTATACTTTGATCTAATCCTGCATTCGACACCTCCAATAACTTTCACACGAGTAATTAAATATTATAAAACTAAATATCAACCTATTGTTTATTTGCTGTTGAAAGATATTTTCCCTCAAAATGCTGTTGATTTAGGTTTTTTTAAAAAAAACACAATAGTCTATAAATATTTTAGGTTTAAAGAAAAACAGCTTTACGATATATCTGATTATATTGGTTGTATGTCTGTTGCAAATATGCAATATATATTAGCAAATAACCCCAATTTAAATAAAAAAAAAGTTGAAGTAAATCCAAATAGCATTGACCTAAATGATCACTTCGATAAAGTTAATTATACATTTCCATTTTTAAATAAATTAAAAGATAAAGTAGTTTTTGTTTATGGAGGTAATCTTGGTCTTCCACAGGGGATTGACTTTCTTCTTGACTCAATCCTACATTGTAAAGATTTAGAGAATGTATTCTTTTTAATTATAGGTTCTGGAACAGAACTGGAAAAAATAAATACCTGGTTTGACCAGCATACGCCACCCAATGCTGTTTTTGTTAACGAATTACAAAAAAATCAATACGACTTTGTTTTACAAAAATGCCATGTTGGTTTAATATTTTTACATCCTGATTTTACAATTCCAAATTATCCATCGAGAATACTATCCTATATGGAGCATAAAATGCCCGTAATCTGTGCAACAGATGAAGTAACAGATATTGGTAAAAATGCTGAAAACGGAAATTATGGTTATTGGTGCAAAAGCGGTGATCTAGAAAAATTTAAAAAATATGTAATAATGCTTTCTGAAGATAGAGAATTAAGAATTCAAAGAGGTAATAATGCTTATAATTATCTTAAGGATAATTTCGTTGTTGATGTTTCATATAAAATTATTCTAAAACATTTTGATTATTTGAATTGATTGACTTTAATTGAAATTTAATCTTTAAAGTAAAATTTTTTGAAAACTGTAAGTTAATGTATCATCACTTTCATGGTATATAATCAAATGCTTTACGGATGGTTAATATATTCCAACGAAAAAGCACATTCTATATAGAAGAAATGAGAGATTATTATTAATTTTAATTTTTACTAACCTTAAAATTTAAAAAGATAATCTAGTATGAAATTATGTCTTTATGGTGCAAGTGGTTTTGGTAAAGAAGTGTACGATATTGCATTTCGCATAAATGAAAAGTATGCAAAGTGGGATGAGATTTTCTTTATTGATGACAGTCTAGATATTGAAAAAGTATACGGAAATAATAAACTTTTAACTTTAGATGGACTAAAGGGAGAGTATGATAAGGATAATTTTGAGTTGGTAATTGCAATTGGAGAACCATCAGTAAGAAAAAAACTCTACAAAAGAGTAAAAGATTTAGGAATTAGAATGGCCACATTAGTTGATCCCTCTTCTTTATTATCCGATACAGCGACAATAAATGAAGGAGTAATTATAGCTCCTTTCAGTAACATCACAGCCTCAACTGTTATCAAGAAAAATGTTTTAGTCAATGCACACACTACTGTGGGCCATGATATATTAGTAGGTGATCATACAGTCATATCTACAAACGTAACTATAGGTGGTAATAGTGTGATTGGTAGTGAATCTTTCATCGGATTAGGTGCTCAAACAAAAGAAAATCTTACGATTGGGTCGCAAGTAATTATTGGTATGGGAGCTATTGTCTTTAAGGATATTGAAAGTGGAATGATTGCAATGGGAAATCCTGCAAGACCTATCCGAAGAAATGAAAATAAAAAGGTATTCTAATAGTTACAAATTGTACTTTTAATTACCGCTAAATATTCAAATCAGCAATAAGTCCAATCATAAATGTTATTTGAATTTTATTCAAAGTATGCGAAATTTGTTTTCTATATGTATAATAAAAGCTTTCTTATAACTTTAAGTGATCAGACTACTTTGATCAAAAAAATTAAATTTGGAGATGTCTTATGTTGAACAAAGAAAAGTATGACAAGGTATTTATGGAATCCTTTTCAGTAGAAAAAAGTAAATTGGGTGATGATTTGGTATATGAATCCGTATCTGAATGGGATTCAGTAGGGCATATGGGCATGATAGCAGAGCTTGAAGAAACTTTTGACATAATGCTGGAAACTGATGATATAATTGACTTTAGCTCTTACAAAAAAGGTATGGAAATATTAGCTAAGTATAATGTGGAGATTTAATTTTTATTCATCAAAACTTTTTCAGTCTTCAAATTTTCCTTCCATCAATCATAAAATAATATTTCTATTACCATCGTACGACTTCTAAAAGATAATATATCCAAAAATACCCTTAGCAGACTACATCATTTATAGTTTGAAAAACAATTTCTTAAAATATTAATATGTTACAAAATAAGATAACTTTTGTCACCGGCGCAAATAGAGGTATTGGCCTTAGTATAGCAAGAAAATTTGCTAAGAATGGAGCCATAGTATATGCAAACGCAAGAAAATCTGGATCTTTAGATTCATTGCAAAGTGAAAACTTTGGTGGAGGATCAATCATCCCCATTTATTTTGACGCAACTGATCGATCCAAAACTAGGGAAGCATTTATTAAAATAAAAGAAGAGCATGGAAAGCTTGATTGCCTAGTTAATAATGCAGGCATTCTAGTTGATACTCTCATCACAATGCTAGATAGGGAAACATTAAGAAATATATATGAAGTAAACGTTTTCGCCGTATTTGAAATGATGTCATATGCATCTCGAATGATGTCAAAGCAGAAGAGCGGAGTGATTATAAATATTACTAGTATTTGCGGAGATGAAGGCGGAATGAGAGGTCAAACTGCGTATTCAAGTTCAAAAGGTGCAGTCATTGCTTTAACTAAAACTGCTGCAAAAGAGCTGGGGCAATTTGGTGTACGTGTTAATTCAGTTGCGCCGGGATTTATTGATACAGATATGTTTAGATCAGGTCCGAGAGATATTCAAAAACAATTAGTTGAAGGAGTTTATCTTGATAGGAGAGTAGGACTTCCTGAAGAAGTAGCAGATCTATGCGTGTTCCTAGCAAGTGATAATTCTAGTTATATAAATGGAGAAAATATTCGCATTGATGGTTTCGCTCACATATAGTGGACTGTCAAATAATAGTATTTCAGTATAAAACATGATAAGAAGCTTAGATAACATTTTTATTAGGAATTAGGAAAATGCACCTATCTGAAATATCAGCTATTTTAAATCGTGATTATCCAATGTTGCTGATAGATGGTGTGACAGAAATTGAGCCAAATAGTTCATGTAATGCTTTTAAAAATCTTAGTTATAATGAATGGTTCTTTCCACAGCATTTTCCGAAAAAACCAATAATGCCAGGGACTTTACAGGTTGAGGCATTCACCCAAGCTGTAGCTATACCACTTCTAATTGCAGATGGATCAAAGAAATCAATAGATGTGCCAATTTTGCTGGCAGGGATAGATAAAATACGTTTTTATAAACCTGTTCTTCCAGGTGACAGATTTGACATTTCAACAAAAATAGATCGAATAGCCATGGGAATTGCTAGCGCAAGTGCGCATGGAAGCGTAAAGAATGAATTAGTAAGTGAATGTAAAATCACTTACAAAGTTATGGTAGGAGAAAAACATGACAAATAAGGTTTTATCTTTTAACATCCCTGAAATTATGGAATGTCAGAAAAATCGATATCCGATGCTATTTATTGATCGTATAACTGAATGTGTTCCCCTTGAATACGCCAAAGGTTACAAACTTTTTTCTTATAACGAATGGTATTTTCATGGGTACGAAATATCCAGTCCAAAGGTTTGGAACGTTATTCAAATTGAGGCTATGTCACAAATTTTTTTAATGACATTTTTAACTGTTGAAGAAAACCGCGGTTATGTTGCAATGAGTAACAAATTTAACAATGTACAATTTTTCAGGAAAATTGAGCCTGGGGAAAGGCTTGATCTCAAAGCAAATATTGATAGTTTTAGGCACGGGATAGCAAAAGGAAATGTTGAAGGAAAAGTTGATGGGGTTCTTGCATGTTCTTTAGAGGCTACGATTGTTGTACCAGATATTTTTAATGAATTTCAGAAAAGACTTCCTTCAAGAAGCGCACCTGAAATCAGTGATGTAACTGAAGACATTGAATGTAAAATTGATTTTGGAATTGAAAAAATAAGAGAATGCATGTTGAATAAATATCCTTGGTTATTCATTGATCGTGTTGTTGATATGAAGCCCGGAGAATTCGTTACGGCAATAAAAAATTTCACGTATAACGAAGAATATTTCCCCGCACATTTTCCTGGAGACCCTAGCGTGCCTGGATTCATACAAATAGAATGTTGCATGCAGGCTTTTTTATTGACATTTCTAAGTTTAGATGAGTATAAAAGATGTGAAACTGCTGACCGTGTCTTAAATAATGTTCTTGTTAAACGTAAAATTGTACCTGGTGATACTCTGGTCCTCAATGCGAAATTAGATCGGTTTACCCGCGGTATAGCTAAAGGTTTTGTAGAAAGTTTTGTGAGTGGTGAGCCAGCTGTCTCATTTGAAGTAACGGCAGTCTTAGTTGATGAACTAGAAAAGTTCAAACCAAAATCAAAGGTATAATTATGAGAGTTGCAGATTATATTGTAAAAAGGTTATACGATGCAGGCATAAATCATATTTTTATGGTTACTGGAAGAGGAGCACTCTTTCTTAATGATGCAGTCGCAGCTCATAAGGAATTAAGGCCTGTTTGTTTGCATCACGAGCAATCTGCTGCTTATGCTGCAGTTGCATATTCAGATTATAAAGGCAAATTAGGTGCATGTATGGTTTCTACTGGATGCGCTGGCACTAATGCACTAACAGGAGTGCTGAATGCATGGCAGGATGGAATTCCTTGTGTCTTCATTTCAGGTCAAAATAAACTAAATGAAACATCACGCTATACAGGAATTAAATTGCGAACATATGGTCAACAAGAGGCAGATATTATTCCAATTGTTGAATCATTAACAAAATATTCTGTAATGATCACCGATCCAAACCAAATTGGTTTTGAAATGGATAAAGCACTCCACTTAGCTCAAAGTGGTAGGAAAGGACCTGTATGGATAGATGTCCCACTTGATGTACAAAATAAAAGGATAAATCTTGATAATCTTAACCAATATATACCAGAAATAATTTCAGATTTTATACCATCTAGAGATGACATTAACTATCTTTTAGATGCAATTAAAAATGCCAAGCGTCCGGCGATTTTAATTGGCAGTGGTGTGCGTTCCTCAGAGGCTATCGGGGAGTTAGAAACTTTTCTCAATCTATATCCTATACCAGTCACTTATTCTGGTTCAGCACCTGATTCTTATGGCTTAGATAACAAACTTTCAGTTGGGTCGGTAGGTATGATGGGTTGTTCGCGCGCAGGTAATTTAACTGTTCAGAATTCCGATTTATTATTAGTTCTTGGTTGCAGATTAAATACCATGACAACTGGAGAAGAATTGCAAAAGTTTGCACGAGAAGCAAAGGTTGTTGTTGTAGATATTGATGAGGTGGAACACTCGAAGGAATCAGTTAAAATTGATAGGTTGATAATTGCAGATATAAAAAAGACGTTGAAGGAATTAAATAAAAATACTGATCGTATCAAAACAGATGACTGGATAGAAAAGTGTTCTCATTGGAAAGAAGTTTTTCCAAAATGCGAAGATGAGTTTAAAAAATCTGAGAAAGTTGATCTTTATCAGCTAGCAGAATCTCTTTCTTACACTCTTCCTGAAAATTCAACTTTTATTAGTGATTCAGGTCTTATTGAATTATTACTTCCTACGAACATTACTTTTAAAAAAGATCAACGTTGCATTCATCCATCATCACAAGGTTCCATGGGATTTGCTTTGCCTGGAATAATTGGAGCGTATTATGCTAGCAAAGGTCCTATCGTCTCAGTAATTGGAGATGGCTCTGTTATGATGAATTTGCAGGAATTAGAGACAATAAGTTATAATAAAATTCCTGCTAAAATATTTATTGTGAATAATAATGCCTATGCTGTAATACGAAAAAGGCAGATTGATTTATTCCGCTCGCGCACAATTGGTGTTGATCCAAGCGATGGGATTAGTTGCCCAGATTTTAGTAAAGTTGCTAATGCTTTTAACATTGAATATATGAGTATAAGTAATAGCAATGAGTTAGAAGAAAAATTAAAATTAGTTTTCGATAAAAAAGGACCAACTATTTGCGAAATAAAAGGTAAAGAAGACCAAGACTACATCATGAGCTCATTTTCTAAAAATAGTCAAAATCGTTTAGTACGTAGGCCGATTGAGGATCAAGCTCCATTCATAGATAGGGACATCTTTCTGTCTGAGATGGTAATAGATCCAATTGATCAGTAAACATTTTTTAACCTTATTTTGGAGGAATTGTGGCAAAAATCAGGCTTAGAAATTCTAAATACCTCGGAGATTTTAAAAAACCATATTTTGTAGCAGAAGTTAATACTAGTCACTTTGGCGATGTAACCTTAGCAAAAAAAATGATAGATGAAGCCAAAAATGTAGGTTGTGATTGCGTCAAGTTTCAATCTTGGTCAGCTGAAACTTTGTACTCAAAGACATATTATAACGAAAACCCAATTGCTAAAAGATTTGTAAAAAAATTTTCCTTTTCGATTAATAGTCTTGAAGAACTATCAAATTACTGCAAACATATTGGTATTGACTTTGCATCGACCCCATATTCAAAAGATGAGGTAAACTTTTTGGTCGATCAGGAAAATGTACCGTACATAAAAGTTGCCTCAATGGATTTAAATAATTATCAATATTTAAAATATATAGCTCAAACCGGTATGCCAATAATATTATCTACCGGGATGAGTGAATTGGATGAAATCCATAAAGCGGTAAGTGTAATTGAAGGGGAAGGGAATCGAAACATATGTTTATTACACTGTGTATCCATTTATCCTCCTGAAACTTCAACGATTAGTCTAAATAATATATTGGGTTTACGTGAAGAATTTCCCAGTTACCCTATTGGTTATTCAGATCATTCTTTGGGAATTGAAATGGCTATTGCATCTGTTGCTCTAGGTGCATGTATGATTGAAAAACATTTCACACTTGATAAAACAAAAATAGGTATGGATAACCAAATGGCTACCGAACCTAATCAGATGAAGCAGCTTGTTGAAAACTGTAATGAGGTTCAAAAAGCACTTGGAGATACTAAAAGAGTTGTCTTATCTGCAGAATTAGATCAAAGAAAGCAAATGAGGAGGAGCATTGTCGTTACAAAAGATTTGAAAGCAGGATCAAAGTTGACATACGATGATCTAGACGTAAAAAGGCCTGGGACTGGCTTTCCTCCGGAGCATATTGATAATTTAATAGGTAAAAGCCTTGGCCGTGATATATTTAAAGATACCATCATAACAAAAGAAGATCTCAATTAATCTTTTAAATGAATGTTTACAGGAACCATATTAAAAGGTTACTTGATATTCTTTTGGGATTAATAATGTTGTTTACGGCTATTCCATTATTAATAGTTGTATCTATATCTCTTTGTATATCAAACAAAGGTTTGAACATTTTTTTTTTTCAAGATAGACCAGGTAGGAATAGGTTAATTTTTCGATTAATCAAGTTCAAAACAATGAAAGATCTTTATAATGATAAAATGGAGCTTTTACCTGATGCATTAAGAGTAACTAAATTAGGTAAAATTTTGAGGAAATTTTCTCTAGATGAACTTCCTCAATTAATTAATGTTCTCAAAGGTGAGATGTCATTGATTGGACCAAGACCTTTGCTACCAGAATATTTACCAAGGTACACTAAAGAACAAAATAGGAGGCATGAAGTTCGGCCTGGTATTACTGGATGGGCGCAGGTAAACGGGAGAAATGAGGTCGCTTTCACGGATAGATTTAAATATGATGTTTGGTACGTAGATAATATTTCGTTCCTTTTAGATTGTAAAATCCTTTTCCTTACGGTTGTCAAGGTCTTTAAATCAGATGGTGTACTTGTTCAGGACCGGAACACCATTGATGATATAAACAATTCATAAAAAGTGAATTTTAACCCATGCTTGCATTTAGTGCCAAATTGCAGTAAAACTAAATATAAGAATAAATAAAAAACTCATTTTTATAAATAGACTATGACCCTTTTTCAAAATTATAAAAATCTTTTTGGTAAAAGGCCTGTTTTAATCACTGACAGAAATGAATCGGTTAAACTTTCTGAGCTAGAAAGTATCAACTTATCAATTAAGGATAAAGTACCTAAACGCTCATTAGTTTTTGCTTTGAATAAAAACACTCCTGGTGCTCTTTGTGGATATTATGCATTTATAAAAAATGAAATTGTTCCTCTTATGCTCGATGCAGATATGGACTATAGTTTTTTAAAAAGAATATTAGATATTTATGATCCAGATTACATTTGGTTACCAAGCAATCAGCTAGAAAATTTCGTCTATAATGAAATTGTTTATACTGCTTTTGACTTTTCATTAATTAAAACACATAGCAAAACTTCAAGTGTATTGTACAAGGATTTAGCATTGTTATTAACGACTTCAGGGAGTACTGGAAGCCCAAAGCTTGTAAAATTGACTTATGAAAATCTTAGGTCAAATGCTCATTCTATCATTGACTATCTATCAATTACAAATGAAGAGAGACCAATTACTACGCTTCCATTTAGCTATTCCTTCGGTTTGTCAATAATTAACAGTCATATTTTAGCCGGAGCTACAATACTACTTACAAATCATAGTATTTTTGAAAAGCAATTTTGGAGCTTATTACATTCCGAGGAAGCAACATCTCTGTCAGGTGTCCCCTTTATATTTGAAATGTTAAAAAAACTTCGTTTTTTTAACATGGATACACCATCTTTGAAAACAATTACTCAAGCAGGTGGCAAACTAAATGATGAACTAAACTTAGAATTTTCTAAATACTGTAATAATACAAATAAGAGGTTCTTTGTTATGTATGGCCAAACAGAAGCAACTGCTCGCATGAGCTATTTGCCACATGAGAATTCTATTGATAAACTTGGTAGTATTGGTATTCCAATTCCTGGCGGAGAATTTTCATTGATCAATAAAGATATGCAAAAAATAAATAAACCTAATACCGAAGGAGAACTAATATATAAAGGTCAAAACGTATCCTTAGGTTATGCATCATGTATTGCTGATTTAAAAAAAGGTGATGAAAATAAAGGTATATTGTATACAGGTGATTTGGCAACAAGGGATGTTGATGGCTATTATTACATAGTAGGAAGGAAAAAACGGTTTGTCAAACTTTTTGGAAATCGAGTTAATCTTGATGAAACTGAGCGCCTGATAAAGGTAATCACGCCTGATTGTGCTTGTATAGGGGTCAATGATAAGATGATTATTTTTATTACTGACAAAAAATTTATGCAAGAGATAAAACAATTCATTCCTTCTAAAACAGGAATAAATTCCAATGCATTTGAATTAAAGTGTATTGATGAAATACCGAAAAACTCATCTGGAAAAACTATGTATTCAAAATTATTATCGTTATGAATCTTGATCCTATATTAAATCTTTCTCCATATTCCTTAAAAAAAGAAGAAAAAGAGAAATTACATATTGATTATTTGAATAAGTTAACAAGACATCATTTCATAAACTGTGTTAAATACAGTAAAATGTTAAATGCTATTGATTTTGATAAAAATATAAATTATGATGTACATGATATTCCTTTCGTACCTGTTAGGCTTTTCAAAATGCACGATCTTTATAGTGTTCCAAAAAAAAGTATCACTAAAACAATGACATCTTCAGGTACATCAGGACAAAAAGTCTCAAAAATCTTCCTTGATAAACAAGCAACCCTCAATCAATCAAAGGCATTAACAAATATAGTCTCTTCATTTATAGGGAAAAAAAGAACGCCTATGATGATTATAGACACTAATGCAGTATTAAAGAACAGAAATATGTTTTCAGCTAGGGGAGCAGGTATTCTAGGATTTTCTATTTTTGGATCAAAAAGACTCTACGCATTAAATGAAAACATGGAATTAAATGTAGATCAAGTAATATCTTTTTTGAACGAACATCAGAATGAAAGAATTTTCATTTTTGGGTTTACTTTTATGATTTATCAACATTTTATGAAAGAAATAACAAGAAGAAACCTTCAAATTAATTTGTCGAATTCTGTTTTAATTCACGGAGGTGGATGGAAAAAGCTGATTAATGAATCTATAAATTCAAATGAGTTTAGGAAAATTTTATATGATTTATCTAAAATCAAATCAGTACATGATTATTACGGGATGGTTGAACAAACAGGTTCAATTTATATGGAATGTGAGGAAGGAAATTTACATGCATCAATTTTTTCAGATGTTATAATTCGAAGGGTAAATGATTTCTCAATTGCTGATGTCGGTGAAAAAGGAATAATACAAACAGTTTCTATTTTACCTACAAGTTATCCTGGTCATTCGTTGCTCACAGAGGATGAAGGCATTCTATTAGGTGAAGATGATTGTATTTGTGGACGTTTGGGAAAATATTTTAAAATAGTTGGTCGAATAGAAAATGCAGAAATACGTGGATGCAGTGATACTTATGCAAATGAATTCTAAAGAACTAAAGTTATTAAATACTTCTGGAGACTGGAATATCCAATCATTTGTCGAACAAAAACCAATCAATCCATTCTCTGATGAGGTTATTGAATATTTGAATACATTGTCAAAAGAATTAAACCAAAATAAAAAGATAAAATCCTTTCCTGATGTAGCAACTTTCTCTTTTTATTGCAGAAAATCTAATATCCTGCAATTAAAGAAAAAGTTTAATAATGATGAACAAATTAAATTGGGTCTAGGTGTTTTATTTCATATTGCACCATCAAATGTAGCCATAAATTTTGCATATTCTCTGGTTGTTGGTTTATTATCTGGCAATTTAAATATAGTAAGAGTGCCATCTAAATATTTTGAGCAAGTAGAAATGGTCGCAAGAGCTATAAATGCTATTTCGAAGTCTAAAAAGCACAGAGCAGTATCAAATAGAATAGTACTTGTTAATTATGATTCCACAACGGATTTAACCAAATCTTTTTCTTCAGTTTGCGATGTAAGGGTTATCTGGGGTGGTGATGAGACAATATCAAAAATTCGCGAAAATAAATTAAATCCTCGGGCTTTTGATTTAACATTTGCAGACAGATATTCTATCTGTATAATTAATGCCGACAAATATGTCGAAGAAAAAAAATACAAACAAATTGCATCTGGATTCTTTAATGATACTTATCTATTTGATCAAAATGCTTGCACTTCTCCACATCTGATAATTTGGGTTGGAAATAAAAGTAGCATTAAAGAAGGACAATTCCAATTTTGGGAAACGCTCTATTTTCTTGCTAAGAATAATTATCAATTAGCTTCAGGTGTCGTAATAGATAAACTCACTAATCTTTTTGATCATGCAATAAGTGCAAAAGGGTTGAAATTGAAAAACAATAAAGACAACCTTTTATGGAGAGTCCATGTAGATGAACTTCAAAGCAACATAGATGAATTTCGTTGCAATAGTGGTTACTTTGCAGAATACTGTACAGAAGACTTGAAGGAGATTGAAGGAATCATAAATAAAAAGTATCAGACATTGGCTTATTATGGATTTTCAAATGAAGAATTAAAGAATCTTATTAAAGAACTTAAGCCACATGGAATTGATCGTATTGTTCCAATAGGAAAAACTATGGATTTTTCTCTGATTTGGGATGGATACGATCTTATAAATAAACTGAGTCGAACAATAGAAATATTATAAATGAAAAGTAAACGAATATATTTATCACCACCACATATGAGTGAACAGGAGAAAAGATATCTTATAGATGCTTATGATTCAAATTGGGTTGCTCCGCTTGGTCCTCATGTGGATGGTTTTGAAAAAGAAATGTCTGAATATTTAAATGTTAAAAATGCTGCGGCATTAAACTCCGGTACAAGCGCTTTACATTTAGCACTTAGAATTCTTGATATAAAAGCAGGTGACAAAGTACTGTGTCCTAGCTTAACATTCACCGCTAGTGCCAATGCAATATTATACCAAAAAGCAGAACCTATTTTCATTGACTCAAATCCAGACGACTGGGTAATAGATATAATAGCATGTGAAAAAGCAATAAAAAAGCATAAGCCTAAAGCATTAATTACGGTAGACTTATATGGTCAGAGCTGTGACTATGAAGCTATTTATCATTTATGTGAAAAGTATAATGTTCTTCTCATTGAAGATGCTGCAGAAGCATTAGGCGCTGAGCACGGGGATAAGAAATGTGGTGCTTTTGGTGAAATAGGTATATTATCATTTAATGGGAATAAGATAATTACTACCTCAGGAGGAGGTATGTTAGTATCAAATAATGAGGACTATGTTAAGAAGGCACGTTTTCTCAGCACTCAAGCTAGAGAACCACATATCCATTATGAACACAAGGAACTTGGATATAACTACAGAATGAGTAACTTATTAGCGGCTGTTGGTCGTGGTCAGTTACTTAGGATTGATCATTTTGTATCAAGAAGAAGAAATATATTTAAGAGGTATTTCAATGCTTTGAATCGTATTGATGGGTTCCAATTTATGCGTGAATCCGGCCCTGGAAAATCAAATAGATGGCTTTCTGCGCTATTAATTAATCCTGAGGTTTCAAGAGTATCAAACACCCAAATAATAGATGCATTAGAAGCAGAGAATATTGAATCAAGGCCAGTATGGAAACCGATGCATTTACAACCGTTGTACAAGAAATATGAATACTTTAACAAAGATAATCAAGATGTTTCAAAAATGTTATTTGAGAATGGTATATGCCTTCCTTCGGGATCTAGTCTCCCTGAGAATGATCAAAATAGAATCATCGATATAATTACATCTTTAGTTAATTAAAATTATTGTATCAATAATCGCACATATTAAATATATATTGATATGTATATAACTTCCTTAATTTCCGACATGAACAAGAGAAATCTTAAATTTATTTTACTTGATAGTATTTCCTGCATTGCAACTTTATATTTTGCTTTCTTAATAAGATTTGATTTTTCAATACCTGATAATTTTTTTCAAGTCTTTACAGATTGTTGCTTATGGTTTGTGCTCATTCAAATAACCGTTTTTTATTTTTCAGATTTATATGCTCGAATCTGGCGCTACACTAGCCTGTTTGATCTATATGCTATTGTTTCATCAGTAACTACTGCTTGCGCAATTTCAGTTATTTTCATTTTTATTCAAACTGGGTCAAATGGTTTTCCTAGATCAGTTATGTTGATTTATTATATTTTAAGTACAATAACTACAGTTTCAATAAGATTAGCTGTTAGAGTTTACTTCACTCATTATAATACTGACTCTGTATTTAAAAATAAAAAACCTATAAAGAAGTTGTTGCTCATTGGAGCTGGTAAAACCGGTGAAAAACTTGCGAGGGAGATACGAACAACATTAAGAAATCAATATGATATTGTTGGATTCATTGATGATAACGTTGAAAAACATGGTGCAATACTTCATGGTAGGAAAGTATTTTGCGGGATAAGTGATCTTCCAAACCTAAATATCAAATATGATGAGTTGTTAATCACTGCTCCTTCAGCAAGTGGTGATCAAATACGTCGAATCGTAGAAATTTGTAAAACTACTGGTAAAAGATATAAAACCGTTCCTGCAATTAATGAGATCATTGATGGTGAAGTTTCAATGGCGGCTGTGAGGGATGTTTCCTATTCAGACTTATTGGGAAGAGAGGAGATTAAACTCGATATGAATTCTATTGAAAGTACTCTAAGTGGTAAACGAGTCTTAATAACAGGTGCTGGAGGTTCAATTGGTTCAGAACTTGTTAAACAATGTTTAACATTCAAGCCAGCAGAAATTATTTGTCAAGACATAAGCGAAGAAAATATATATAAGCTAGAGCAATACTTTAGTAAAGTGCATTCCAAAACCATATTGAAGACTGTTTTAGCCTCAGTTAATATTAACAATGAATGTGAAAAGGTTTTCTCAGAAAATCATCCACATATTGTTTTTCATGCAGCTGCATACAAACATGTTCCGATTCAAGAAATACATCCCTGGACTGCTGTGAGGACGAATATTGGCGGGACAATGAATATTGTTGAATTATCAGATAAATATAATGTAGAAAAGTTTGTTCTAGTATCAACTGATAAAGCTGTCAATCCTGTTAATGTAATGGGAGCTACAAAGAGAGCAGCCGAAAAATTAATACAATCTTACAATAGTATATCAAAAACTACTTTTATGGCAGTAAGATTTGGCAACGTTCTTGGAAGTTCAGGGAGCGCCATCCCAACATTTCAAAAACAAATTAACGATGGTGGTCCATTAACGATTACTCATCCTGAAATGACTAGATACTTCATGTCCATTCAAGAAGCATCTCAATTAATAATACAGTGTGGATCTATTGGGCGTGATGGTGAGATATTTTTATTAGAAATGGGGAAACCTATACGTATTGTACAAATGGCAAAAGACTTAATTCGATTGTCTGGATTAGAACCTGATGTTGATATACCCATTGTTTTTACAGGATTAAGACCCGGAGAAAAACTTTATGAGGAGCTTCAGTTATTGAATGAGCAAAAAGTACGTACTGCCCACAAGAAAATTATGATTCTCAAAGATAAGCAATCATACATTCCGTGGCCAATTTTTAAAATTAGTATTGAAAGCTTATTACTTGCAGCAAAAGAGATTAACAGTGAAAAGATTCAATTAGAATTAGATCAGATAATTCCAACCTACAGACCAAGATCATTTGTCCCTCATTTAAAAAAGTCTAATGATAACTCTGGAAGAGATATAATTAAAGCTAAGGCATAAAAAAGTTATTATTGGTAATATACTAGAATAATTCTTACAAAACTGAATTGCTTGTATGTAAATGAGCTTAAAAATATTTATTTTTTTTACTTTATTATTACAAAACTTTTCTATTGCTAAATCAACAACAAGAGCAGAACATTCATATCAAATTAGAGAGTTACTCCATGATGCTGGTGAGTGCTGGAGCACTTTAAGTGTTCTAGGCCAATTTGGACTTAAAAATCATTTTCAAAAAAAAACAAACGCAAAAACTTTTGACAGATATGAAGGGATGATTTTTATCAATAATGGTACCCATCGTCAATCAATTCACGGAAAATTTAATTTAATATTTAAAGAAAATTACTTTACTTACTTTAATCCTAGTTATCAAAACATATCAAATCTTAGTGGCAACTTAAAAGTAACTGATAGCAAAATATTTGATAACAAAAAAACTTATTCAGGTATTGGATTCGAAAATGATTGGGCGATCATACAGATAGGTAAAGGGAGCGAAAGCTGGGGCTCTGGAGAAAATATTGAATTGGCTTTAAGTAGCTCAAGTGAAGTGTATGGTTATTTCCTTCTAGGATCAAATTATGGCAATTTAAGAGTAAAGTATATCCATGGATCTTTAGGGAATATTGATAAAAATATTAGGCGCTACATTACAGCACGCGGCATAGAGTGGACGAATAAGCGATCATTTATATTGGGTTTTTCTGAAACTGTGATTTATTCAGGTGAGAATAGGGCAATTGATATAGGTTATCTGAACCCGGTTTCATCGCATTTAGAAATAGAATTAAATAATAGATTGAATATTGTTGGTGACGGAAATGCAAATGCCGTTTGGCAAATTCATCTTGATTATCTCTTAAAAAAGAGATACAGATTTTCCTTTAATTATTTACTTGATGAATTTGTTTTAGACCCAGATATTGAAATTGGAAAAGAGCATGGAAAAGCTTTTTCATTGAGGTTATCATACGCACCTATTTTTAATGATAAACAGATTTTGACCCTTTTTAGTACCCTAGTTTATGTAGGAACACCAACCTTTCGTCATCGCAGCGGTGGAAATAATTTTATCACATATCAAAAGCCTCTTGGGTGGTATCGAGGAAGTGATGGAAGAGAGCTTATAATTGGGTTAAACTACTCTTATAAGAAAAATGTTCTTGTATCCTCCTCAATTGGGGCTTTCGAAAGTGGAGAAGAAAGTACAACTAATAGAGTCTTTGATCCTTACAAGGATTACCAAAGAGAAAAATTTCCCAGTGGTAAGATAAATTATGGAGTTTATCTAATTAACAGTATAAAGTACTCTAATAGCAAAGGATATTCAATATCTTTGAAAAGTTATTGGTCTCAAAATAATATGATTAATGTTATACTTGGCGCTCCGATATATCCCAATGTTAAATAAAGCTTAACATTTTAATTATTCTATATAGTATAATCCAACCATCGTAAACTTTTAATTTTTTACCTTCATTTATACTTCTTCTAGAATATCTTATTGAGATTTGAGGGACTACAGAACTTTTACTTAACATTGTGATTACAGAAGATAATTCTACATCAATATCAAAACCTTCTGAGATTAGATCATAATTTTTAATATCATCAATATAAAATGCCTTTGCGCAACAGAGTATATCTTTGTGGTTTGACCGGAAAAGAATATTAAAGAAGCTAGTAAACATAAAATTACCCCAATCAAAATTTGATTTTATTGGGTTTAATGCATAGAAACGATATCCCATTGCATATCTTATATCGTTCTCTTTATCAAGCACCATTAATTTAATGATATCTGAAGGGTCAAGTTCCATATCTCCATCATACACTATGATCTTATTATTCTTAGCTTCTTGTAATCCCTTTCTTATTGCAACCCCTTTTCCTCTGTTTGTATTAAGAGTGATTAGTTTAATAATCTTACAACTTTTCAAAACATTTTCACTACCATCATCGCTACCATCATCTATTACAATTATTTCATGACCATTATTCCCATAAGTTTTAAGAGATTCCAATAAATTAGGTATGTAAGGCAATTCGTTATGAATTGGAATAAGAATTGAGTATTTATTCATGAAAAAAAAAGGCGACTTGTAAATCACAAGTCGCCTTTAAATAGATTTTATTTATCTTTTATTTAAAAGCCATAATCCAATCTAAGACCAACAGCTGCCCATCCAGATGAGTTTCCAACACCTGCCATATCAGTACTGTAAAAAACCTCGCTTCCTACCAATAAGTTAAAAGGAAGATTGAGGCTATTTTTCATAAGCCTTTCGAGAGTTACTCCAGCAAATCCTCGTATTCCTGTTCCTTCACCAACAGAGCCAACATGGCCTTCAGCGAAAACGAAATCTGCTAATGTTAAGTTGCCCCCAACCCCAAAAAAACCAGGGTCAAACGCAGCTCCTTCATGTTCACCAGTATAACTACCAAAGCCTAGTGAAATTGTATAATCAAATGGCCCAAGCTTGAAACCGAATGGAGTTGTAAGAACTAAAGTACCTCCAGTAGGAACTTCAGTAAAGGTTTCACCTTTTAGTAAGCCTACACTTGCCGCACCACCAATATTCCATCCAAGTTCTTCTTTTGCGACAACTTCTTCAGCTAGTTCTTCAGTTGATTCTGCAACAGTTGATTCAGACAAAGCTTCCTCGACTTCAGGGTCATCAACCTCTAAGCCAAGCTCTGCGGCCATTTTCCTTTTTGCTTCCTCTGCAGCAGCAGCGGCGGCGGCATCTAATTCTGCTTCTTCAGCAGCTTTAGCTTCAGCAATTTTCCTAGCTTCTTCTTCTTCTTTTTTGCGCTTTGCTTCTTCTCTCGCTTCTTTAGCAGCTTTTGCAGCAGCAGCTTCGATTGCAGCCGATGTGGCAGCAGCAGCTTCAGCAGCGGCTTTGTCAGCAGCTTCTTTTGCTTGACGAGCCTTTTCAATAGCATCAACGTTCTCTTGTGCTGCTACAACAGATAACAACATAGTGAGAGACAGTACTATCTTTGTAAAATAACGTTTTGTCATATTAATACCTCTATTTACTGTGACGTGAAATTAAAAATCTAGAATAGAAATTATGCTCAATATAGTATCATTACAAGTTTTATATAATATTATCACTTAATGTACTATTTTGATATAGTTAAATTTAACTTCACCAAGTTCTATAAAAAATATAAAATGAACCATCTTGAAGAAAAAACAATTAAAACAAAAACTGCTCATAAAGGTACTTTTTTAACCTTAAATAGTGATATGGTCCTGCTCCCAGATGGAAATACCAGTACTAGAGAATGGATTAAACATCCTGGCGCAGTATGTTGCGTGCCAATTTTACCAAATGGAAAGATTGTTTTGATTAGACAATACCGCTATGCAGTAAAAGAAGAAATGATAGAAATTCCTGCAGGAAAATTAGATCAAAATGAAATTCCAGAAAAATG
>MDTA01067120.1_pt1 | contig 53850 bp, 52 predicted proteins | sample 811151 | NCBI WGS metagenome assembly MDTA01 (sample SAMN05326648, study PRJNA326480) | marine metagenome | isolation source: seawater | place: Indian Ocean: South | collected 2010
ATGTTTTCGTATCCCGATGTCTCTCCTGCTGATATTAAAGAAATTGAATTAAAATATCACAGCAAAGATACTGAGTACTTAGTTAAAAAAGCTGCAAAAGTCATAGCAGATAACATAAAAAAAATCACTAAAAAGAATGCTAAAATAATTTTTGTTTGTGGGAAGGGTAACAATGGACTTGATGGTATATATGCTTCTAAGTTACTATCAGATTTAAACTTTGATGTAAATATATTTTTAACCGAAGCCAATCATCATCAATCTGAAATTAATATTTTATCACTAGAAAATAAAATCTGTACAAATGTCTGTTTTGAAAAATATGATATTGTAGTAGATTGTATTTTTGGTTATGGAATTAATAAACCGCTCTCCGCAGAAGTACAGTCATTAGTAGATAAGATTAATAAGGCTAAAGTGATAGTAATTTCTATCGATATTCCATCAGGTTTGCACCCTCAAACTGGAAATAAATGTCCCGTTTCTATTTCTTGTGATCATCTTATTACATTCATCAATATTAAAAGAGGGTTATTTACTAACTTAGGAAGAGATACATGGAAAAATATTTACTTTGATCCACTCATTCAAGAAGATATAGAAAGTTGTAATTATCTGCTTTCAGCTAATAATATGTATAAATTTACAAATACTAATACTGCATTCAAAGATCTTAAAGGTTTAAGTTATAGTCATAAAAATTCTAGTCACAAAAAATCAGATGGAGTAAATTTGATAATTGCAGGAGAACCTCCTTACCACGGCAGTATGATTTTATCTACTTTAGCATGCTTGAAGACAGGATGTAGATATCTAAACGTGTTAACTCATGAAGAATATTCCCACAGTTTGCCATATTTTTTACCTGAAGTAATAACAGCACCACATTCACTAGAATTTTTAAGTAATAATATTGGGAACTATAAAAATATTTTAATCGGTCCTGGAATGAATAGTGAAATTGTACCTAAATATTTAGAATTAATTATCAATAATTTAGATACCTTTAAATCAGTAGTTATCGACGCAGGCGCGATCCATGCTCTGAAGGGCTTCAAGTTCAATTCAAATAAAATTATAATTACACCTCATCCAGGTGAAGCAGCTGCTATATTAGATTGCAGTGTTTCCGATATTCAAGCAAATCGTTATGAAGCTGCTAAGAATATATTTCATAAGTTGGGTTGTAGGGTAATATTAAAAGGCTCCGGAACTATAATATTTGATGGAAAGTCATATTATACATGTATGGATGGAAATCATAGAATGGGAGTAGCTGGAATGGGAGATGTACTCTCTGGCATATTATTATCTGAGCTATCACGACAAAAAGATTTAAGTCAAGCTTGTATTAAGGCTGTTATATTTCATTCTTACTCTGCTGATTTTTTATTTATAAATCAAAATATATTAAATTATCTACCATCTATGATTCCAGATACATATAGTAAGCTTACAACATAAAAATATGAATTATTTAATAGAACACATACAACAGTATCATCAAATTTTTAATGATATAAATATTAATGTAAATGATAGGAATATAATTTATCTAAAAGGTGACCTTGGATCTGGGAAAACTTCATTTATTAAAGAGTTTATGAAAAATCAATTTAATTATAATGATGTGTCAAGTCCTACATTCGGACTAATAAATACTTATAACGCCAACGGCAAATTAATATATCATTATGATCTTTATCGAATTAAAAATACTAGTGAATTTGAAGATATTGGACTATATCAATTATTGGCCCATGATAATATTCATTTTATTGAATGGCCAGAAATGATTCCTAAGACAATTATAAGCCCAAAAATAATTATTAATTTTTCTTTACTAGATAAACATAGATTGCTTACAGTAAAGATGCTATGAAAAATAATATTTTTTTTCTAATAGGTCCTACAGCATCAGGTAAATCTAAACTAGCTTTAAGAATGGCACAAGACTATCCTTTCGAAATAATTAACGCTGACATATTTTCTTTTTATAAGGGTTTGAATATAGGAACTGCAAAACCGTCACCAGATGATTTATCAAAGGCTAAGCATTATTTAATAGATATATTGGAAACTGATGATGATTATAATGTTTCTAAATTTTGTTTAGATGCAAATGAATGTATCCAAAAAATTTTAAAAAAAGGTAAAACGCCTTTGATTGTGGGCGGTTCAATGATGTATATATATCAACTACTTCATGGCGTTACTTCTTTAGAGTCTAGTAGTAAAACAGATCAATTACTAATAAAATATATACTCGGTAAATATGAACATAAAAAAATATATAGTTCTTTATTAAACTATAATAAAAATTTAGTAATTAATATTAATGAAAATGATTCATATAGAATAGAAAAAGCTTTAGAAAGGATTTTATATAAGAACGATAAAGAACTAAATATACCAGGGTTATATAATATTAAACAATATAATATTATTATACTTTTTATTGATATTACAGATCGAGAAAAACTTAAAAAAAATATTGATATAAGGACTAGGAAAATGATCTTGGATGGTTTTCCAGATGAAGTTAGAGGTTTATCGGAAAAATTTGATTTAAATTCATCTATTCAATCAATGAAGGCGATAGGTTATCAAGATTGCTTATTATACTTAAGAGGCGAGATAACTAGAGATGAACTATTTAACAGAATGACTATTTCTACTCATCAGCTTGCTAAAAGGCAGATAACATGGAAGAAAAAGTTTAACATACAATATTTAGTTGACTATCCTAATGATAAATACCCTAAAATACGCCAAATCATGGAAACTATTTTTTAGTGTATTCATAATTTAAAATATTAATATGGAATTGATGAGGAATACTCGATAGTATATCATTTAGCTAGGAGAGAAAAATATATGGCATGGAACGAACCAGGAAATAAGGACCCATGGGGTCGTAATAAAAGTCAATCTGAATTAGATGGTCTTTTTAAAAATTTCAAACAACTTATAGATGATTTTTTAGGTGGGTCTAACGGTACAATACCACCTTCATCAAAGAAAAGTGCGGGTTTACTTTCCGCAATAATATTAGGGATTTACTTGCTCTCTGGTATATACATTGTTAACGACGGCGAAAGAGGGGTTGTCCTTCAATTTGGTAAATTTAGTGAAATAACTATGCCAGGCCCACATTGGATTCCAAGATTTATACAATCTGTTGAAATAGTTGATGTTAGCAAAATTAGATCTGTTCAACAAAAAGCAGTTATGCTTACAGAAGACGAAAATATTGTGAGTATAAGTTTTGCAATACAATATGATATTAAAGACGCGAGTGATTTTATATTTAATTTAAGAGAACCAGATACTACTGTGTCTCAAGCTGGGGAAAGTGCAATTAGAGAGGTTATGGGACAAAACAGTATGGACTACATCATAACGGAGGGTAGGACAGATGTCGCAGCTGATACAAAAAAGCTCTTGCAAGGCGTTCTTGATAGTTATGGAGCTGGAGTTAATGTTCAAACATTAAATATCTTAGAAGCTCAGCCTCCGGAGCAAGTTCAAGATGCATTTTCAGATGCAATAAAAGCAAGGGAAGATGAACAAAGATATATTAATGAAGCTGAAGCTTACCGTAACGAGATAATACCTTTGGCACGAGGAAAGGCAAAACAGATGCTGGAGCAAGCAATAGCTTACAAAGTTAAATTAATAAATGCAGCAGAAGGTGAAGCATCAAGGTTCAGTCAATTATATGATGAATATAAAAAAGCACCAGATGTAACAAAAGAAAGACTATATATTGAGGCAGTCGAGTCAGTTCTATCGAAGAGTAGCAAGATAGTGATTGATGTTGATGGAGGCAATAATCTAATGTATTTACCTCTTGATCAATTAGTAAATAGAAATAAGCAGCAACAAGCAGATACAGGTTCTGTGAAGCAGTCTGATGATAGCGGTTCAATATTGGATAAAATTAACGAGAACAAAAATACGTTTAATCTACGTAAGAGGGATTTATACAATGAATAGTAGAAATTTACTTACTGCTGTAATTGCATTTGTAATCATAGCATTTTCATCAACATTTATTGTTGATGAACGAGAGGTTGTAATAAAATTTAGACTGGGTGAAATCGTATCTGCATATGATGATCCTGGTCTGTATTTCATGATTCCTTTTTTAAATAATGTTAAAAAATATGACTCAAGACTTCTCACAATGGACTCTAAGCCTGAACAGTTTCTAACTAGTGAAAAGAAAAATGTTATTGTTGATTCTTTTGTAAAGTGGAGAATTTCTGATCCCAAAAACTTTTATAGATCATCTAAAGGTGATGAGAGAATTGGTGTTAATAGGCTATCACAAATTGTAAATGATCTGACTAAAAGTGAATTTAGTAAACGTACTGTCAATGACGTAGTTTCAGGTGATAGAGTAGAAATCATGAATAAAGTTACAAAAGAGGCTAATCAACTATCTCAGACACTTGGGATAACGGTTGTAGATGTTAGATTAAAAAAAGTAGATTTACCTGATGAGGTAAGTAACTCTGTATATGCAAGAATGGTAAAGGAAAGGGCAACTGTAGCCAAATCTTTCAGATCTAAAGGTAAAGAAGAAGCAAAAGGTATTACATCATTAGCAGAGAGAGAATCCGAGACGATCATTGCCGAAGCATATAAGCAGTCTCAGGAAATTAAAGGTGAAGGTGATGCTCAATCAACTCAGATATATGCTCAAGCATTTGGCGAAAGTCCAGAATTTTACTCTTTCTATAGGAGTCTTGAGGCATACAAATCAACATTTGATGACAAAAGCAATATGATTCTTCTCAAACCTGACTCAGATTTCTTCAAATACTTTAACGATTCACGCGGAAGCACGCAATAAATATAGGAGAAATTATACTCTTATCTATCTCTTTGCTACTTATTGTTGAGGGCTTACTTCCTTTACTTTATCCTGATAAATTCAAAAATACATTATCCCTTATAATACAACTTGATGATAAAACATTGAGAATAATTGGTCTAAGCTGTATTATCTTTGGGTTAGTTATTTATTATTTGGTGATAATGTAAAATGGGCTCAAAAAAATTTCTTATTCCTGATGGGATTGAATACTATATTGCAGAAAACGCGCATACTTTCGAGTTATTTAGGTCAGAAATACTTAAAATCTTTAAAAAATATAAGTATCAGTTTGTCTCTACTCCAGTTATAGATTCATTAGCAAACCTATCTAATCTTAATGGAAAAAGTTTAAAGAATATTACAACGCCACTTTTATATAATAGCGATCTTGCAATACGAGCAGATATAACCCCACAGGTAACACGTATAGATTACCAAAACTATCATGCTAACAGTTCAAATAAATATGCATATATGGGAGATATTTATAGAGAGTCATCTTCTCCCTTTGATAGAAAAAACTCTTTTCAAGTTGGAGCAGAATTTTTTGGAAATGTTGATGACATGATTGATATAAGCCTTATCCGTATGTGTCATGAAATAATATCACTTGGTAAACCGAAAAAGATGCTTATTGAAATTAATGATTCTTACTTTATAAATAATTATTTAAGTAAAATTAAAATAAATAAAGATGATAAAGATCTTCTCATCGAGCTTATTGGTTATAAGTCTATTTATGAGATTAAAGATCTATTCACTAAATTAAAGATAGGCAAAACAAAATTGACAGAATTAGTGGAATTAATATCCCTGATTGGCGACGCCTCTGTTTTTAATGATATTACTAATTTTTCAAAAAGATATAATTATAAATCATCTGCTCATATAAAAAGTTTAAAAAATATCTCTAGCAAACTTTCAAATATGAAACACTCTACTATTTCTGTAGATTTATGTGCATTTAAGTCTATGGATTATGAAACAGGTTTTAATTATACAATATATACTGATAATCATAGATTACCAATAGCTGTTGGTGGTAGATATGATGCTTATACAAATGATGATAACTCTGTCAGAAGGGCAACAGGATTTAGTTTAGATTTAAAGGATATAATGTCAATTTATGAAAAATAATATCTTTTTAATTGGTACACATTGGGGCGACGAAGGTAAGGGGAAAATAGTTGATGTTCTCTCTGAAAAAGCTCAAGCGTGTGTAAGATTTCAAGGTGGTCATAATGCAGGACACACTTTAGTAATTAACAAAAAAAAATTTATATTACACCTTATACCTTCTGGTATATTGCGTGACGATGTAATATCTATAATTGGTAACGGTGTTGTTGTGTCAATAGATGCATTGCTCCATGAGATAAATGAGCTTGTTGATAACGGCATTACATTAGATGATAAGCTGTATATAAGTCAAAATTGCCATTTGATTCTCCCTACTCATATTGCTTTAGATCAAGCCCGTGAGCAAAAATTAGGAAAAAAATCAATAGGCACTACCGGAAGAGGCATAGGCCCATGTTATGAAGATAAAGTTTCAAGGAAAGGACTTAGATTTATTGACCTGAAAAATGAGAAAATTTTCAAAGATAAGCTGACTAATCTTATGAACTACCATAATTTTTTACTAAAAAACTATTTCAATACTAAAGAAATTAACATCAACTTAACTCTAGATAATATTTTAGACAATTATATAGATATTAAAAAATTTATTATAGATACGGATGAGTACATTAATAACTTATGCATTAAGGGCGGGGTACTGTTTGAGGGTGCACAAGGGACGATGTTAGACATCGACCATGGAACTTTTCCTTATGTCACTTCTTCCAATACAACATTATCTGGGGTTGTATCAGGCAGCGGTGTAAATATGTCTCTAATTAATTATGGTCTTGGCATAACAAAAGCATATTCAACTCGTGTAGGGCACGGGCCATTTCCTTCTGAACTTAATAATGAAATTGGAGATAAAATTGGGAAAATAGGTGGAGAAGTTGGCGCGACTACTGGAAGATCAAGAAGGTGCGGGTGGCTTGATCTCAAGGTGTTGAAAAAAGCTATAAGACTAAATAATCTGAATGGAATTGCGTTAACTAAAATAGATGTATTAGATGAATTTAATGAAATTAAGATATGCATAGGTTATGGTGATATTGATTATGAAACATTTGAAACTAAAGATATCGAATATATAACTTTACCAGGTTGGAAATCGTCGACAGTGGGTTTAAAAAAATATAATGAACTTCCTATTAATGCCAAAAACTATATAGAGACAGTAGAGAAGCTGTCTGATATATCTGTAGATATTATATCTACCGGCCCTGGAAGGGATGAGATAATTATCAAAAATGACCCTTTAAATGACAGCTAAAATAAATCAAAAGTATGTATATGGTATACATTCTGTAACTAGTGTCATAAAGAGTGATAATGAGTCAATAATAAAAGTTTATTTTAAAAAACAGGCAAATAGTAAAAATCTTAAAATTCTACAAAATCTTGCTCTTGAGAATAGTCTGCTAATAGAGGAAATAGATACGGATAAATTAACGCTAATGTCTGGCTCTACAAAACATCAAGGCGTTGTTTGTCAATTATCTATTGATAATTTATCGTCCTTTAATTTAAATACTTTCTTACAGCTCGCGGAGAACCCACTAATATTAATACTTGACTCCATTAAAGATCCAGGCAACCTTGGAGCATGTATTCGAACAGCAAATGCCGCTGGTTGCCAGCTTGTTATAAAAAGGAAGTCAAATTCCTCGCCCATAACTGCAGCTGTACATAAGTCATCTTGTGGAGGCACATCGAATATATATATATATGAAACAAATGATCTTAATGGAGTTGTAAAAACTCTTAAAAAACAGAATATTACCGTGATTGGTACTGATCATAAATCTAAGACTAATTATACAGATATCAATGGCACTAAATTTCAAGGTATATGTATTATTATGGGTTCCGAAGATCAAGGTATATCAAAATCTTTAAAGCTTTTATGTGACCAATTAGTTTCAATACCAATAACAGGATCTGTTGAATGTCTTAATATTTCCGTGGCGTGTGGCATTATGCTATATGAGATGCTCAAATTTCGATAAATATGCCGTCATTATTTGAAAAAATTACTATTGTACTGTAGTATTCCCTAGATAAATTATGAAGAATTACGAGCTAGTTTTAATGTTTTCTGTAGGTGAGGACTCTCTCACTGATCAGACAATTGAGAAGTACAAAAGTGTTATCACAGAGAATCAAGGTGCTATAGACCGCTTTGAAGACTGGGGTTCACTAAAGATGGCTTATGATATTAACAATCAAAATAAGGCTAGATACATCTTAATTAATTTCAAAGCTAATGACATGATTCTTAATCAACTTGAAGAGCTCATAAAATTTAATGACCATATACTTAGACATTTAATAATTAATACTAAATCATCTCATACTGAGCCTTCATTTATGAGCAAGGATCAACTTAAGTCAGCTTAATATCATGGAAAATAATAAAAATATAATTGATTATAAGAACTTAGGATATATTAAAAAATATATATCAGAGACAGGCAAGATTATTCCGAGCAGAGTCTCTGGTCTATCATCTAGCGAACAAAGAATGATTAATAAGGCCGTTAAAATAGCCAGGTTTCTTGCCTTATTACCATATTGTGACAATCACAAAAGACAATGAAATTAGTTTTACTCAAAGATATAAAACATTTAGGTAAAGTTGGGGACGAAGTAACTGTAAAAGGTGGTTTTGCTAGAAACTATCTATTACCTTCGAAGTCTGCCTTGACAGTGTCAGAAGAGAATCTAGAAATCATTAATAAAATGAAGGATGATCTAATAAAGCAGGAGCAAGAGGCCAAAGAAAAAGCATTAGCTTTAAAAGATAAACTCTCAAACTATGAACAAACGTTCAATATGAGGGTAAAAGAAGAATCAGACGAATTATTTGGATCTATAACACTTCAAACTATTGTTGACCAAATGAAAACTGATGGTCTAGAAATTGAAAAAAAGCAGATTAACCTGCCAATGGGTCCTATAAAGTCACTTGGAGTTTTTCATGTCAATGTTTCTCTTCATTCAGAAGTCGGATGTGATATAAAAATTACTGTTTCAAAATCTGAAGAAACTGAAGAATAGTATTAAGTCAATATACTATATAAAAAAAATATAAGTTAGAATTGTGAAATGGCAGCAATTCCTAAAACACCACAATCAATTGAATCTGAAAAAGCACTGCTAGGTTCTCTAATAATCGATTCGGATTCTTGGGAAAAAGTGTCAAATATGGTAATACCATCAGATTTTTTTGACCCTAAAAATAGAGATATTTTTGCTGAAATCTACACTCTTCATATAAATGAGCAACCTATTGATATTCTTATCTTAGAAGAAACACTCAAATCTAGAGAAATACTTACAAAAGTTGGAGGAATTGACTACCTGAAAGAATTAGCAAAAATTGTTCCAACATCGGCACATATTATAAAGTATGCAGAGATAGTAAGGGAAAAAGCTATTATGAGAAAGCTGATTAATGCAAGTACACTTACTATTGAGAGCGTGCATGAAGATGATGGAGATGACATAAGAACAATATTAGACAAAGCTGAAGCCAATATTTTTGCTATTGCATCAGATACAAGAAAAAATGAAGGTTTAATAAAAATAGGACCAATAGTAAATGATCTTGTAGATGTAATTTATAATAAAAAAAATAATAATGTTATAGATTATCTACTAACTGGATATTCTAAGCTTGATGATATAATTGGTGGTTTACAGAATTCTGATTTAATTGTTATTGCAGCAAGACCGTCTATGGGGAAAACAGCATTAGCTATGAACATTGCACAAGATATAGTTTTTAAGCAAAAAAAGAATGTTGCTTTTTTCAGTTTAGAAATGTCTTCTCAATCAATTGCTTTAAGAATGTTGTCATCTCTCAGTACCGTGGAGTTTTCTAAAATAAGGTCTGGTGATTATGAATTGTCAAATGATGATACGCGGCTTGTTACTCAAGCAATAAATATGATGCAAGATTGCTCTCTTTATATTGATGATACAGGTAGTATCACACCAATGACATTAAGATCACGCGCCAGAAGGATGATGAAAGAAAATGGCATTGATTTGATAATACTAGATTATTTGCAATTAATGACTCTACCAGAAAAAAGTGAAAATCGTGTAAATGAAATTGCATCGATAACTCGACAACTTAAAAGTCTAGCAAAAGAACTTAATATTCCAATAATTGCGTTGTCACAACTTAATAGGAGTCTTGAGCAGCGTAATGATAAGAGGCCATTTCTTTCTGATTTAAGAGAGTCTGGCTCCATAGAACAAGATGCAGATGTTGTTATGTTTATATATCGTGACGATGTCTATAATCCAAATTCAGAAGCTAAAAATGTTGCTGAAATTAATATTGCTAAACATAGAAATGGACCTACAGGGGTTGCAAAACTTACATTTCTTTCACACTGCACAAGGTTCGAGGATTATCATCCTCAGATCTTTGAAAATACTGATAATTTATAGATTATTCTTCAAGTAATTTTAACTTATCAGGTTTATTCTCCCAATCAGATGCATCAGATGGAGGGCTTTTTATTTCTGTTATAATTGGCCACTTCTTTGACAGCCTTTCATTTATCTCTAAATATATTTTATTATCTTCATTCAAGTCATCTTCAGATGAAATAGCATTAATTGGGCATTCTGGTTCACATAAACTACAGTCTATGCACTCCTCGGGATTTATTACAAGAAAATTTGGACCTTCATGGAAGCAATCAACAGGGCAGACTTCAACACAATCTGTGTACTTACATTTTATGCAATTTTCTGTAATTACGTATGTCATACAGGAAGTATAATATCATAGAAGGATTAGAAGAAAACATTATCTTTTTATAATATTCTTGAAATAATTCTAATTAAATTATATATGCAATTTAGACAAAAACTGCTATAAACATTAAAACATTATGGTATTGATAAATTAAAGATTGAAGAGTAATTAATTTTTTATTAAGATGCATCATTAATCCTCGGTAGCTCAGTTGGTAGAGCGAGTGACTGTTAATCACCAGGTCGGCGGTTCGAGTCCGTCCCGAGGAGCATTACATAATATTAAAGACCATGAAAAATTATGTATTAGGTATACACTTTGGACATGATGCTAATGCAACATTAGTAAAAGATAACGTTTGCATAGGATCTGTCCAAGAAGAAAGATTTACAAGAAAAAAATTTCAAGGTGGGTTTCCAATCAACTCCATCAAATATCTTCTCAATAACTCAATTTCAGATCATGATATCAATACAATAGTATGCATCGGAGATACATCTCCCCATGAAATGGGAGGAGGATCTGTTGCACAAATTTACATTCGCATGTTGCATAAACCGCCATCTCCGATTATATGTAAATTTTTAACATCAATAGATAATATATTTCCTTTTTTAAATTATAGAAAGAATCTAATGATAAAGTTATTTAAAATAAATTTAAAAAAAATAAATCTTCAAAATATTCCAATTAAATTTATTAATCACCATTATGCACATGCATTAGGTGCATTATATACATCAGGTTTTGATGATCCATTGATTATTACCGCTGATGGACAAGGAGATGGACTATCAAATAGTGTATCAACAATTGAATCCGCAACTGGTAAAGTTAAAAGACACTCTTCGTCTAAATCTTATCACTCAATAGGAATAGTTTATTCAATGGTAACTCAATACCTTGGGTTTAAACCTGGTAGACATGAAGGAAAGATTACAGGTTTAGCTGCGTACGGTAATGAAGTTAATATTAAATTTCCAATTACTTATGATAGTAAAAATAACTCATTTAAAACAGAACTTGTAAGCTCCTATATATTAAGAAGCAATATATTATCCTTTTTATATTTTCTTCTTTTCTCACCAAAAAAGTTATTAATTGCATTAACCACTAGAGCAACATTATCTAATCATCTTATTACGCAAAAAACGTTATATTATATTGCTAAGAACTTTGCAAAAATAAGTAAAGAAGATGTAGCGTATTGGGTACAATCTAATACCGAGAAACTTTTAGAAAAATATACCTTAAATAATCTAGAAATATTTAATAAAAAAGATCTATGTGTGTCAGGAGGACTTTTTGCTAACGTAAAGCTTAATCAAAAATTATATGATATCCCAAACTTAAATAATCTATTTGTAATGCCAAATATGGGTGATGGCGGTCTTACCTATGGGGCAGCTTTATATGTAGCGAATAACTATAAATATGAAAGTAATAAATGTTGTTTTAATAATGCATACCTAGGCCCAAGTTATAAAGACTCTGAAATAATTAGTAGTTTACTTAAAGCAAAACTTTCTTATAAAAAATATAACAATTATCCATTGATAATAGCAAAATATTTATATGAGGGTATGATAATAGGAAGATTTACTGGAAAATTAGAGTGGGGACCAAGAGCTTTAGGCAATAGATCAATTTTAGCTTCTGCTACAAATAAAAATATTAATTCCGTTCTTAATGGGAGGCTTGGGAGAACCGAATTTATGCCATTTGCACCAATAGTGATAGATGAAGATGCTGATAAGATTTTCCTAAATTATAGTCATCAAATGAAAATTTCAGAATATATGACCGTCACTTATAATGTCAGAGATGAATGGCATGCGAAAATACCTGCTGTAGTTCATATTGATGGAACTGCAAGACCTCAAATCGTTAATAAGAAGCAGAACCCATCTTTATATCTTATATTGGCTGAATATAAAAAGCTTAGTGGTTTTGGTGTTTTAGTTAATACAAGTTTCAATTTACACGAAGAACCAATTGTCTGTAGTCCAGAGGATATGATTAACTCATATAATGCTAACGCCGTTGATATTGTGTCAATAGGAAATATTGTTATAAAATAGTCTAATTACTAAACTTTTCTAGCAATACTTGCTCTTCGTTAGATAAAGATACAGGAGTTGCTAGTAAAACAAAGAAGAGTTGTGTAGCTGCATTTAAAGTTCTTCTCGCAGCAAAGACAGCACCAATAGTCAAGTAGATTGATATTTTATCCAAAGATAAAATTGTCATTGCTGCTACCATAAAGACAATAAAAAATATAACAATTTCTGAAAATCTAAAATAAGCTTTTAAAAAACTTAATGTTGGCCATATACCATCGCTATGAATATATTTCTTAAGATATTTTAAGTTAATAGCAATTATATAATTCAGGCTTACTAATGCTATTAATACTAAAAAAATATTGACTGATAAAAAATAAATGCCTACTAAAAATAATAATATTAATAAGAAGTTTCCAAAAAACCCATTAGTTATTCCAAATCTTTTATTACACATTCTTAATTTTTTTATTTTAAACTCACCTTCAGATTCTGGTTTAAGAGTTTTTGTTCCATCAGGTAAAAACTTTCCTGCACCAGGTATTTTTTTATTTTTATTTATTGATATCTTTGCAAGTTTTAATCCACCATGTTTCTGAATATTAAAGTAAATAAGGCGCATAACTAAACTTATTGCTACTATGAGTGCATATATAGTAATTAACTCTTTCATATTCATAGTAGTTAATCCTAAAAGCGAGAAGTCTGTAATTAAATCTCTTATATCATTTGCTATTACAATAATTAATATTTTAATTGGTATTAAAAAAACAAAAAGTTGAAATATTTCAATAATTACAAAAAAGGCTGATGTAAACAAGAGATATGTAAATGCAAACGACAGTGTGTACTTGATTGCTAAGAAATTTGTAAATATTTTTGTATATTGTGATTCCTTCATAGAAGTGATTTTATTCTATCCATTGCAGATTCAAGAGAGGGCATATCAATAGCAATCGATAATCTTAAATGTCCATTCATGCCAAATGCACTTCCCGGAACCACAGCTACCTTTGCTTCATTAAGAATATATAATGCTAATTCATTATCATTATTAATTTGTGGATTAGAAGAAATAAAATCTGTAAAAGATGGGAAAACATAAAAAGTCCCATTTGTTGGTTTACAGCTAACACCCTCTATAGAATTAAGTTGGTCAACAACATAATCATGTCTCTTTTTATATTCTCTATTCATATCTTCTAACTCACTGCATTCATTGGACAAAGCTGCACAAGCCGCTGCTTGTGATACTGAGCTTGCGCACGATGTACTTTGAGATTGCAATGTTTTCATTTTTTTTATAATTTCTTTGTTGCCTGCTGCATAACCTATTCGCCATCCAGTCATAGAATACGCTTTTGAAACACCATTAAGCACAATTACTCTATTTTTTAATTGCGGGCAGACATTTACTATATTTACAAAACTTTCTTCATACCAATGAATATGTTCGTATATATCATCAGAGGACACTAATATATTTTCATATTTTATAAGCACATCTGCTATTTGCTTAAGCATGGATGAGTCATAATATTTCCCACAGGGATTATTTGGACTATTTATCATGAATAATTTAGTTTTTTCATTAATTAAATTTTCCAATTCATTTACATCAATATCAAAATTATTATCAAAATTTGTTTTGAGTAATATTGGACTACCTCCTGCATACTTAACCATATCCGAATAAGATACCCAGTATGGTTGTGGAATAATAACTTCATCACCTTCATCGATAATTACTTGTAATAAGTTAAAGATTGATTGCTTACATCCAGCAGATACTACTATTTCATCAAAGTCATAGTCTAGATTATTTTCTCTTTTAAATTTATTAATTACTGCCTCTTTTAGCTGTAAAGTGCCATCTACTGCTGTATATTTTGTTTGACCAGAATCGATAGCTTTTTTTGCAGCCTCCTTGATATAATCAGGAGTATCAAAGTCAGGCTCCCCAACAGTCAGTACGATTATATCAGCGCCCTCAGCACGAAGATTATTTGCTTTTGAAGTAAGAGCCATCGTAGATGATGGCTTTATTAAATCTATTCTTTTAGAAAATTTCAATGGAGTTCCTTTAAAGACTTTATGATATCATGAAAGAGTAATTTTAGTAAACGAGTGTATAATAATTAGTGAAAAGATTAAAAATAAAATCATCAATGAATCCAAGCGGAGATCAGCCTGTTGCTATCAAAGAGCTAGTGAGTGGGATTAAAAAAGGAACTGATCATCAAACATTACTGGGTGTTACTGGTTCCGGTAAAACATACACTATGGCCAATATTATAGATCAGACTAATAAAACAACACTTATTCTTGCTCCAAACAAAACACTTGCAGCTCAGCTATATTCTGAAATGAAAGAATTCTTCCCTAATAATTCAGTTGAGTATTTTGTTTCTTATTATGATTATTATCAACCGGAAGCATATGTCCCTGTCTCAGATACATTTATTGAAAAAGATGCATCTTTGAATGAGCATATTGAACAGATGAGATTATCAGCCACAAAATCTCTTACAGAGAGAAAAGACGCCATCGTTGTTGGGACAGTTTCTGCAATCTATGGATTGGGTGACCCGGATACATATTTTAAAATGATTCTTCATATGGTTAAGGGTGATGTTAAACATCAAAGAGATATACTAAGAAAGCTTACAGAGCTTCAATATACAAGGAATGATTTAGAATTAAGAAGAGGAACTTATCAAGTTAAAGGACAAGTAATAGATATATTTCCAGGGGATTCAGAGAAATATGCAGTAAGGGTCGATTTATTTGGAGATGAAATTGAAAATATATTTCTTTTCGATCCTCTAACAGGAGATATCATAAAGCAATTAAACAGGATAACCATATATCCAAAAACACACTATGTGACACCGCAAAATATCCTAGATGATGCAATAATCAAAATCAAAAAAGAATTACAAGAAAGAATAAAGTTTTACTCAGAAATGTCAAAGCCCCTTGAAGAACAACGTATAAGGGAACGAACAAATTATGATTTAGAAATGATAAAGGAAATGGGGTATTGCTCAGGTATAGAAAATTACTCAAGGTATCTATGTGGGAGAGATCCAGGTGAACCACCTCCGTGTCTTTTAGATTATATGCCTAAAGATGGATTAGTAATTATTGATGAGAGTCATGTTGGGATTCCGCAACTAGGCGGTATGTACAGAGGAGATCAGTCTAGAAAGCAAACACTTGTTGATTATGGATTTAGATTACCCTCTGCTATGGATAACCGTCCTCTGAAGTTCGATGAATTTGAATCTTATAAATTTCAAACTATCTATGTTTCTGCAACACCAGGCCCATATGAAATTGATAAGTCTAGCTCAATAGTTGAGCAAGTAATTAGACCAACAGGATTAGTAGACCCTGTTATCGAGGTACGCCCCTCATCTAGTCAAGTTGAAGATATTTTATCAGAGATAAATAAAGTTTTAAAAAATAATAATAGAGTGTTGATAACAACACTCACAAAAAAAATGTCAGAAAATTTATCTGAGTATCTTCAAGAGCATGGTATTAAAGTTAAATACTTACACTCAGATATTGATACGGTAGAGAGGGTTGAGATCATAAGAGATCTAAGAAAGGGGGAGTTTGATGTAGTTGTGGGTATAAACTTGTTGAGAGAGGGATTGGATATTCCAGAAGTAGAATTAGTGGCTATCTTCGATGCAGATAAAGAGGGTTTTCTTAGATCAGATAGGTCTCTGATACAAACTATAGGGAGAGCAGCACGTAATATTAATGGAAGATGCATTCTTTATGGTGATTCAATTACAGGTTCCATGCAAAGAGCTATAGATGAAACAAGTCGCAGACGTGACATTCAAATTAAATTTAATAAAGATAATAATATAAAACCGGTAGGCATTAAAAAAGATATTAGGCAGGCACTAGATGAAGAAACATATATTAATAGTGACACATTTGATAAACTTAAGATAGCTACTAATAAGAGGAAAAAACTAACTAAGGTATCTAGTAATAATGTTACAACTATAATTTCTCAACTGGAAAAAGAGATGTATAATCATGCAAAGAATTTAGAATTTGAAGATGCAGCTAAAATTAGAGACCAAATAAATGAATTACAAGAAAAATATCTCATGCTACCAAAAGCAAAATCTTAATGGGCTTCTTGTTTAGATATGTTTGACATGTTACTTTTACTATTTTTACAGGCGCGTAGCTCAGCTTGGTTAGAGCGCCACCTTGACATGGTGGAGGTCGTTGGTTCGAGTCCAATCGTGCCTAGGGAATTATAATGATAAATATTACAGTTAATAAAAAGAAATATGAAGTTGACAAGTCAGCAACATTAGAAGATGTAGTCAAAAAGTATTACAAGGAGATGAATATAGTTGCCGCTAAGGTAAACGGCAAATCTTGTGACTTATCTAATGTTGTTGAAAATAATAGCAATATTGAACTTATTAAATCAGACGATAAGGATGGTTTGGATATCATAAGACATTCTTGCGCCCATGTATTTGGGCATGCAATTAAACAATTATATCCTGATGTAAAAATGGTAATAGGTCCCGTTATTGAAAATGGCTTCTACTATGATATTTTGTCTAAAAAACCTATATCTGAAAATGATTTGATACTTATTGAAAATAGAATGAGAAAACTGGCCAAGAAAAATTATTCAGTCATTCGGGAAGTTATATCCAAAGAAAAAGCTATTAAAACTTTTCAGCAAAGAGACGAGGAGTTTAAAGTAAAACTTCTTGAAGAAATACCGTCTAATGAAATCATTGCTCTTTATCATCATGAAGAGTATGTGGATATGTGTAGAGGTCCACATGTTACTAATACCAGTCATTTAAAAGCATTTAAATTAATGAAAACCTCAGGATCATACTGGAAAGGTGACTCAAATAATCAACCACTAACTAGAGTTTATGGTACTGCATGGTCAGATGAACAATCTTTGAAAGAGTATATTCATCAACTTGAAGAAGCAGAAAAAAGAGACCATAGAATATTGGGAAAAAAACTTAATTTATTTCATTTTCAAGAAGAATCACCGGGTATGGTATTTTGGCATGATAAAGGCTGGATAGTTTTTAACTTGATAAAGGATTTTATTACATCACACCTGAGAAAAAATAATTACAAGATAATTAATACCCCCCAAATTCTTGATAAGAGTTTGTGGAAGAAATCTGGACACTTAGATAAATTTGGAGATCTTATATTTGATGTTGGATCTGAGAAGAGAGAATATGCTATTAAACCAATGAGCTGCCCAGGACATATTCAAATTTTTAACCAGGGTCTTAAAAGCTATAAAGATTTACCATTGAAATATGCAGAGTTTGGCATTGTGCATAGAAACGAACCCTCGGGTACGCTCCATGGTTTATTAAGAATAAGAGGATTTACACAAGATGACGCTCATATTTTTTGCACAACAGATCAAATTGAGAAAGAAATATCAATATTAATCAAGGATATACATGAAATATATAAGAAATTTGGATTTTCCGAATTAAAAATAGAACTATCTACTAGACCAGAGAAAAGAGTAGGTAGCGATGAAATATGGAATAGAGCAGAGGAAAGTCTTATTAAAGCTCTCCATGCAAATAATATTAACTTTATCGAAAATCCAGGTGACGGAGCTTTTTATGGTCCTAAAATTGACTTTTCTCTAAAAGATTCATTGTCAAGAGTATGGCAATTGGGAACAATTCAGCTAGACTTTTCCATGCCAGGGCGCCTGGATGCTAATTATATTGATTCTAATGGAGATAAGCAGACACCCGTAATGATTCACAGAGCTATTCTAGGGTCTTTAGAAAGGTTTGTAGGTATCTTGATTGAGCACTATTCTGGAAATTTACCTTTTTGGCTATCTCCACAACAAATAATTGTTCTTAACATTACTGATAAACATATTGATTATGCTAAGGAAATTTCTGATAAGTTATGTGATTTTGGTTATAGATCTGAAAATGACTTCAGTAATGAAAAGATAGGCTATAAAATTAGAAATCATTCAATTACTAGGGTACCATACATGGTGATCATTGGTGATAAAGAGCTCGATGACAATAATTTGTCTGTAAGAGACAGATCTGGTAATGATTTAGGAAGTATGAATTTTGATAAATTCATAGAAATACTAAAAAAGAATTAAATTAATTAGGAGAGATATCATATCGAATATTAAAAGAATGCGTATAAATGGCCGCATTAATGCACAAGAAGTCCGTTTAATTTCATCATCCGGCGAACAAGTTGGAGTTGTATCAACATCGAAAGCACTAGAAATAGCCCGAAACGAGGACTTAGATCTAGTTGAGCTTGTAGCGAATCAATCACCGCCAGTTTGCAGAATTATGGATTTTGGCAAATATAAATTTGAACAATCTAAAAAAGCGCATGCAGCTAAAAAAAAGCAGAAACAAATACAGGTAAAAGAAATTAAGTTCAGACCTGGGACAGAAGAGGCAGACTATCAAGTAAAATTAAAGAATTTGGTAAAATTTTTGCAGGCAGGAGATAAAGCTAAAATTACGATGCGTTTTAGAGGAAGAGAGGCCGCACATCAAGTAATAGGTCGAGAATTCCTAGAGAGAGTAGAGAAGGATTTAGAGGAATATGGGGCTATCGAGCAAAAACCCGCTTTTGAAGGTAGACAAATTGTAATGGTTATAGCGCCAAAGAAATAAATACGCTATACTAGCCGAAATTGATCGAGATAGAAATTATGCCAAAAATGAAATCACATAGCGGTGCAGCAAAAAGGTTTAAAAAAACCCCATCTGGCAGTGTCAAAAGGGGACAATCTCACAGAAGCCATATTCTGACTAAGAAAAGCACGAAAAGAAAAAGACACCTAAGAGATGATGTTGTCATTAGCTCGGCGGATAAATCAGCAATTAACAAAATGCTTCCATACTAGGGGAAAAAAATGGCAAGAGTAAAAAGAGGTGTAATAGCAGGTGCAAGACATAAAAAGATTCTCAAGCTTGCTAAAGGATACAAAGGAGCGAGAAGCAGAGTATACAGAGTTGCAAAGCAAGCTGTCATCAAAGCTGGACAATATGCTTACCGTGATAGAAGACAGAAGAAAAGGCAATTTAGATCACTTTGGATTACAAAAATAAATGCAGCAGCTAGAATGAATAATCTTTCCTACAGTCAGTTCATGAATTATCTGCATAAATCTGATTTAGATATTGATAGAAAAATGCTTGCTGATATTGCAAGTAATCATCCTGAAAAATTTTCAAATATTGTTAAGTCTGTAACATCAAGTTAAAATTTTCGTTGTGAATATAAATCATACTGATTTAGAGGGACAGCTTAGAAAAGAAATTAAATCATGTAATAAAGAGCATGATATTCTTAATTTAAAATCTAAATACCTTGGTAAGAAAGGTTTACTAACAGCATTATTTTCAAAAATAAAATCATTAGATGGTGAGCAAAAGAAATCTTATGGTTATGAATTAAACCAAATAAAGAACATATTAAGTAAAATTATTGATAATGAATTAAATAAATTAAAGAAAACGTCTGTTAATACTAAAGTCGATCTAGATAACCCTGCCCGCCATCATTCTGCTGGTTCATACCATCCAATTTCTATAATTATTAATCGTATATCAAATATTTTCTCTATTTATGGTTTCGAAATAAATTTTGGTCCAGAGATTGAGTCTGAATTTTATAATTTTGAAGCATTAAATATACCCAGTAATCATCCAGCAAGAGATATGCACGATACTTTCTATGTTAATAGTAAATATTTACTGAGAACACATACTTCATCTGTTCAAATACACGCTATGCAAAAAAAATCTGTACCATTAAAGATTCTTGCCCCTGGAAAGGTATATAGATGCGATTCAGATCCTACACATTCACCCATGTTTCATCAAATAGAAGGCCTTTGCATTGATCAAAATATTTCTTTCTCTAACCTTAAGTGGATACTTAATGATTTTGTGCAAAAATTTTTTGATTCAAAAAAAATAAAAACAAGATTCAGGCCATCCTATTTTCCTTTTACAGAACCATCTGCTGAAATGGATATAATGTTTAATGGGAAGTGGCTTGAAGTGCTTGGATGCGGTATGGTTCATCCAAATGTTTTATCAAACGTTAATATTGATCCTGATAAATATTCTGGCTTTGCTTTTGGACTTGGTATAGAGCGATTTGCAATGTTGAGCTATCAAATCAAAGATTTAAGAGTTTTCTTTGAAAATGATATTACTTTTCTCGAACAGTTTAAGGTTATAAGATAGTTATGAAAATAAGTAGGAAATGGTTAGCAGATTTTATTTCAATACCAAAAAGTGATATAACACTTGAATCAAATCTTACAAACCTTGGACTTGAAGTTGATTCAATTGTAACGAGAAAAGATGATTCTGTTATCGATATTGAATTTACTCCAAATAGAGGTGACTGTTTATCTGTTTATGGGACTGCTAGAGACTTGAGCGCTATTTCCCTAAAAAAAATACATCTTCCTAAACTTCAATCTATAAAAACTAAAAAAGCTAAAGATAATGTTTTAAAAAAGATAGAACATAATATCTGTCCAGAGTATAGATATATTTTATTTAATAACATAAATAATTCATTTAAAACACCTGATTATATTAAACAAAGATTAAAAGACTCAAATATAGCACCAATTAATTTGTTCGTAGATGTTTCAAATTATGTTTTAATGGAGTTAGGACAACCAACACACGCATTTGATTTTGATAAAATAGACTCATTTTTATCTATTAAAAATTCATCTAGAGAAAGAAAGTTTCTCGCATTAGATAATAAGGAATACACAATACCAAAAAACACTCCTGTAATAACTGATAAATCTGGTTTAATTCATGCCTTGCCAGGCGTAATAGGTAGTAAATACTCTAGTGTAACAAAAACTACTAAAAATATTTTAGTTGAAAGTGCATTTTTTGTCCCTGATGTTGTTAGGAAACTATCCAGCCAATTTAGAATTCAAACAGATTCATCCTATCGTTTTGAAAGAGGTGTAGACTATAATTTACAAGAGATTGCACTAAAGAGAATACATTATATAATATCTGAAATTTTTACTCTAGACGAGAAACCTATAATTTTTAAAAGATCAAATAAGCATCCTTGTACAAAAGTAAAATCATTTGTATTTGATAAGACACTCCCTAATAGAATACTAGGTGTTCATATAGATCATCGACGAGTAGTACAAATACTAAAACATCTAGGTTTTACATTTAAAAATAATAGAGTACATGTACCGTCACATCGTTTTGATGTGGATAATAATTATGACTTAGTTGAAGAAATCGCAAGGATTTATGGATATGAAAATATACCCGAGAGTAAACTCGACCATCCCGACAATTCTCCTATCATATTGTTTGAAACATACAAACAAGCATTTGTTTATCGTGGTTATAAAGAGGCAATTAATTTTTCATTTATTTCTGACAATTTAAATTCAAATTCTTCTAATATACCTCTTGTAAACCCAATATCAAAAGATAAGTCTCAGATGAGAGACTCCTTGTTACAAGGTCTTTTAAACAACATAAGCTATAATTCAAAAAGAAAACAAAAATCAATAAAATTATTTGAGGAGGGGAGAACATTTAAAATGTTAAAAAATAAAATTGTTGAATCTGATAAATTCTCAGCAGTAATTTATGGACAAATATCCTCTACTGACCTAGTAAAATATTCATATAATGTTGGGATTGATGATCTCAAAAGTGACATTCTTTCTGCTTTTCCGGAAGTAAAATTTAAAAGGATATCCGGATCAACATATTTTTTTGACATAAATTATACTCAACAATTAATTTTGAACAATAAATTAGTAGGATATTGTGGCCTTGTTGCAAAAGAAATTACTGATAAATTGGATATAAATGGCCCAGTATTTGCTTTCGAAATTGATAATATTAATTCTGTAAAATGTGATGCACGTATAAATTATAATAAAATATCTCAATATCCTTCAGTTTATAAAGATCTCACTATTAAGTGCACATATGATCATGACATAACAGAAATAACTAGAAATTTAAACAAAAAAAGCTATAAATATCTGAAAAATATAAGAATAAAAGATATATTTATTCAAGGAGATAATTTACAATCAAATAATATGAGACATGTAACAATAGAGATTTGTCTACAATCTAAAAGTAAAACATTAAGTGATGCCGACATTAATAAGGATTTAGATATGGTGATAAAAAATTTGAAAACGCTCTATAATCTTCACATAAAAGAATCATAATATGACTATTACTAAAGACTCACTTGTTGAAATGATTCACAGCGAGGTTGGACTTAACAAAAGAGAAGCTAAGGAGCTTATAGAGAGCTTTTTTGAAGAGATAAAAAGTTCTCTCGAAAAAGGGAATGATATTAAATTATCAGGATTTGGAAATTTTATTCTTAGGGATAAATCTTCTAGACCAGGTAGAAATCCAAAAACCGGAGAAGAAGTAACAATTTCAGAAAGACGAGTAGTTACTTTTAAATCTGGACTTAAGTTAAAATCAAAATTAGAAGCTTATGACAGTAATGAATAGTTCTATAGAGATACCAAATAAGAGATATTTTACTATTGGAGAGGTCTCAAAAATAACACATATAAAAACACATATACTTAGGTACTGGGAAAAAGAATTTGATAATTTAGAACCAGCAAAGAGAAGAGGTAACAGGAGATATTATACTCAAAATGACATCCTGACTATCTTAAAGATAAATGAACTTATTACAAAACAAGGTTTTACAATTGATGGAGCTAAACAAAAAATAACAACATCAGCCTCAGATGAAAATGTGTCTGATAATAAGATATTGTCTTTATTAAAAAAGGACATCCAAGATGCTATAAATGTCCTTGATAAGTAATAATATTAAATACAGTCCACATTATACTTATCAAGAATATGAGATTCTCAAACAAAATAATTTCAGATACTACCAGATTCAAAATCATCTTGTACCAAGCGTAACGTCAATTCTGAGATTATCAAGATGGAACCAAAGAGATGCCAAATCATATAGGCAAGAACAGTCATTTGAAATAGGTAATTTAATGCATGAATATTTATTTCATTACGCAACTGGTCATGTACATCCAAGAGTAGAAACTAAAAATCAAATTATAGCGAAAAAATTATCTGATAGTATTATTAATAATTTTTTCCCTAATGTTTCTTGTATACTAGCTGCTGAAGCCATAGTTCATGATAATTTTTCCTATGCTGGCACTTTCGATTTACTCGCTCAAGTTAATAATGAATTAACGATAGTTGATTATAAGTCTGCTTTTAGGAAAAAAGGTAATTATCTTATTGATGAATATTTTCAACAAATAGCAGCATATGCAGAAGCCCATGATAAAATGCATGGGACTAATATCAATCAGTTTATGATCGTCATGGTATATAAGGATAATTTCGATTGCGAAATTTTAATTGCTAATAATTCTGAATCGATAAAATATAGAAAAATGTGGCAAGATAAATTGAATTACTACAAAGAGGTATCTGTTGAATAAAAAAATAGAAAAAATCTCTGATATTTTAGATAGGAATCAGTTAAATAAAGCTGCCCTTGATGAACTTAGGGGGTTAGTTTGACTATGATACATTGCTTGATCATATTGAAAATATCAATTCTCAATTGAACGATCCTAGCAAATGGGACAATAGAGAACTTTTAACATCTCTGAATCAAGAACTAAAAAAGTACCAAAATCTTAAACACACAATTGATTGTATAGATTCAAACATAGAGCTGATTATGTATTCATTGAATACGCTGCTTGAAGACAAGACATATGATTCAGAAGACGCTCTTATTACAGAAATGAGCACTCTTCATGATAATAATTGTAAGGATTTAAATGAGCTATCCATTAGTCAGTTATTCTCTCAGGAAAACGATATGTCTAATGCGTATATAGATATTCAATCAGGTTCTGGAGGAACTGAGGCACAAGACTGGGTTGCTATGTTGATGAGAATGTATTTAAAGTGGACCGAAAAGCATTCGTTCAAGGCTGATATAACTGAGAGCAGTGAAGGAGAAGTAGCTGGATTCAAAAGTGTCACAATTAAGGTCAATGGAAATTACGCATACGGTTGGTTACGAACTGAAACAGGCATACATAGATTAGTTAGAAAATCACCATTTGACTCAGGCAGCAGAAGACACACATCTTTTGCTTCAGTCTTTGTATATCCTCAGATAGATGATTCTTTTGATATTGAGATTAACCCTTCTGATTTGAGAATTGATGTGTATAGAGCTAGCGGAGCTGGAGGTCAACATGTGAATACTACGGAATCTGCTGTTAGGATTACTCATATTCCTACAAAAATTGTTGTTCAGTGTCAAAACGATCGCTCACAGCACAAAAATAAAGAATCAGCAATGAAACAGTTACGTGCTAAACTATATATGCATGAACTCAATAAGAAAAATGAAATTAAAAATAAAGTTGAATCAGAGAAATCAGATATTACTTGGGGCAATCAGATAAGATCTTATGTTTTAGATGATTCAAGAATTAAAGATCTTAGGACTAGTTTTGAGACTGGAAATACACAAGCGGTACTAGATGGTGATTTAGATGATTTCATCCAGGCAAGTCTTAAGAAAGGATTATAAATGTCAGAAGAAAATAAATTAATTGTCGAAAGAAAGAAAAAGTTAAATGAGTTAGCTAAAGTTACTAAACTATATCCAAATTCTTTCAAGAAAAATTGTCAAGCAATTAATTTAATTGATAAATATAAGGATTATGATCGAGAAAAGCTTGATGCAATTAATGATAATTTCTCTCTTGCTGGCAGGCTTCTAACAATAAGAAAAATGGGAAATTCTACATTTGCTAATCTTCATGATGAAACAGGTAAAATTCAGTTATTTATTTCAAAGAGCAATATAGGTAAAGATATTTATAAGCTTTTAGATTATACCGATCTAGGAGATTTAATTGGAGTAAATGGTAAGATATTCAAAACTAAAACAGGCGAATTATCTATAAATGTAACATCGTATGCTATTCTATCGAAATCACTTAGACCTTTACCTGAGAAATATCATGGAATCGCTGATATTGAAATAAAATATAGACAAAGATATCTTGATTTAATTACATCCGATGACACAAGAAAAATATTTAGTAAAAGGAGTAAAATTATATCTACGATAAGAAGGTTTTTTGACAAACAATCATACATTGAAGTTGAAACCCCAATGATGCACCCGATTGCAGGTGGCGCTGCAGCGAAGCCTTTTATAACTCATCATAATACATTAGATATGGATTTATATCTCAGAATAGCACCAGAATTATATTTAAAGAGGTTAATAATTGGTGGGTATGAGAAAATATTTGAAATAAACAGGAGTTTTAGAAACGAAGGTTTATCTGTAAAGCATAATCCAGAATTTACAATGATAGAATTTTATGCGGCTTATCAAGATTATAACTATTTAATGACTCTTATTGAAAAACTATTTCATGAGCTTCTTGAGATGATTAATGCCGAGAACCCGTTGCCCTATGGGCAGGAAACAATTAACTTTAATAAAGAGTTTGGCAAGATAACCTTTTATGAAAGTATTTATCGATATTGTAATGAAATAAATGAATCAAACATATCTGATATCAAGTTTCTAGAAAAATATTGTAACCAAAAAAGTATTGATATTTCAGTCAAAGGTTCGCTTCAAAAAACACACCTTGATATCTTTGAAAAAATAATCGAGCCTAAATTAATAGATCCAACTTTTGTCTTAGATTACCCAACTGAAGTTTCCCCATTATCTAGAAGGAAAGACGATAACCCACACCTTGTTGAGCGCTTCGAGTTATTTATTGGAGGTAGAGAAATCGCCAATGGTTTTTCGGAGCTAAATGACCCTCAAGATCAAGCAGAAAGATTTCACAATCAGTTGGAAAATGATGAAGAGAAAATGAATTTTGATGATGATTTTGTTAATGCGATGGAATATGGAATGCCACCAACAGCTGGAGCAGGTATAGGAATAGATAGATTAGTTATGCTTCTTACAAATAGTTCATCAATAAGAGATGTTCTGTTTTTTCCTTTAATGAAGCCAAAAAGTTAGATTAGTAGCTTTTCTATTTGTAAATAAAGATTTTTAGATTCCCCAAAATACTCATAAGTATCATTCAGTGTCTTGAGATATATTTTACTCCCTACTATTTTAATCGTTATGTTTGATTCATTAAGAGAATAGATCTCGATCTTATTATTCCATGACTGATATTCAATATTTTTTGCATCAAGATAAATTTCTATATTATTAATAATATCACTGTGACCGTCATTTTTACTCATTGCATAGACTTGCAGCATATCCAATATATTTTTTTGGCGTTAGGGACAATAAACTTTTTTTCTCATGGTCTGGTATTGATAAATTGTTAATAATATCTTTAATAGTCTCTTCATCCACGTTTTTTCCTCTTGTAAACTTTTTAAGTATTTCATAAGAATTAGAGATATTATACTTTCTCGCTATCATCTGGATAGGCTCAGCCAATATTTCCCAACAATTTTCTAAGTCAGTTGATATAGCATTCTTATTTGCGTCAATTTTATTTAAACCTAATAATAAATTCTTGTACGCAATTATAGAATAAGAGAAGACAAGACCTAAGTTTCTAAGTACAGTCGAGTCTGATAAATCTCTCTGTAATCTTGATATTGTTAATTTATGCGAAAAAAATTGAGTAAGAGCATTACTCATACCAAGGTTACCCTCTGCATTTTCAAAATTTATAGGATTAATTTTATGTGGCATGGTTGAAGATCCTATTTCTCCTTTGATATTTTTTTGTATAAAATAATTTTTTGATATGTAAGTCCAAAAATCTTGTGATAATCCAATTAAGATAGAGTTTATATGATTAATTTTATAACAAATATCAGCTATGTAGTCGTGTGGCTCAATTTGAGTGGTATGAGTATTTATTTCAATGTTTAAGCTCTTTAAAAAAGCTTTGGTTTTATTTGGCCAGTTTACCTTGGGATATGTAACTTTATGTGCTGAATAATTTCCTGTTGCACCATTAAACTTGCCTTTAATTGTAATTTTCATTAGGTCATTCAATTGTAATTCTATTCTTTTATAAAAGTTCATAATCTCTTTTCCAAGAGTCGTAGGCGATGCTGGTTGTCCATGTGTATGAGATAGCATTGAAATATTTTTATATTTTTTTGCTAACGATTTTATTTTTTTATTTAACGAATTTGCTTGCTTGTACAGACAATATCTCGATTCTAGTATCATTATAGCATAGGCAATATTATTAATATCTTCGGATGTGCAGCAGATATGAAGATGTTCATTTATTGTTTTGATAGAACTATATTTGCTAATTCTTTCTTTTATAAAATATTCTACTGCCTTGACATCATGTTTAGTAGTTTCTTCAATTTTTTTTACCCTAGCGGCATCCTTTTCCTCAAAATTGAGATAAATATCTCTTAATTTTTTTATTTGTTGAGCAGTAAATAATGGGAGAGAGGTGATAGATTCAGTTTTAGAGAGAAAAATAAGCCACTCTATTTCAACTTTTACTCTAGTTTTAATTAAGTTATATTCTGAGAATAATAAGTTGATTTCTTCGCATAAATTGCTATATCTGCCATCTGTAGGTGCTGCATTTTTGAGATTGTATTTTTTCATATAAAACAGTGCAGTAAAATGTTATTATAGCACATAATTAATCTTAATAATATCCATCTTAAATGCTATGAAGAAGAATAAATATAGACTACAAAAAGATTCACTAGGAAGTGTAAAAGTTCCAACTAAGGCATATTATGGAGCCCAAACTCAGAGAGCTATAGATAATTTTAAAATTAGCGGTATTATGTTTGATCCTATTTTCATTCAATCCTTAGCTAACTTAAAAACTGCATGTGCACTTGCAAATCAGAAATGTGGAGTAATGACAAAAACAAAATCTGCCTGCATTTCTTCTATAAGTAAAAAAATTGCAAATAATACAATAAATTATATGGATCATTTCCCTATTGATATTTTTCAGACAGGATCAGGAACAAGTACAAATATGAATATGAATGAAGTGATCTCTGGTATAGCAAAAAAAGATCTAAAAAAAGAAATACATCCAAATGATGATGTTAATATGTCACAAAGCTCAAATGATGTCATCCCTACAACAATTAATATAAGTTGTGTCTCGATGTCAAAGATTCTTTCGTCTGCTATGGACTTCTTGTCAATTGCCATTAATGAGAAAGCTAATGAGTTATCAGATATTATTAAATCTGGAAGAACACATTTAATGGATGCTGTTCCTATTTCTTTTGAACAAGAATTATTGGTATGGCAAGAGCAGGTTAGAGCATCTAAGACGAATATAGAAATATCATGTGAGGAAAACTCATATCTACCAATCGGTGGAACAGCTATTGGTACTGGAATTAATTCTCCAAAATCTTTTTCAAAATATGTTTGTTCTGAATTAAATATTTTATATAAAGAAAATAAAATAAAATTCAAATCACTACCAATCAAAGGAGAGATGATGAGCTCTCAAAATCATATCTTATCTCTCAGTTCAGGACTAACACGATATGCATCTACTTTATTTAAAATTGCAAATGATATTCGATGGATGAACAGCGGTCCAATATCAGGTTTATCTGAAATATCACTTAAACCACTCCAACCTGGAAGTAGTATAATGCCAGGGAAAATTAATCCGGTAATCTCTGAATCTATCATGATGGCTGTAATGCAATTGAATGGGAATCATTCTACGATCCTACAAGCAACAAGCAGTGGTAATTTTCAATTAAACACAATGTTGCCTGTAATAGCACATAATGTAATAGAATCTCTGTACTTAATGATAAATTCTACATTCAGCATGATAGATATGGTTAAAACATTTACTGTAAATCAAGATGAGATTAAGAAAAACTTATATCGTAATCCAATAATAGCAACAAAGCTAAATCAAGTAATTGGCTATGATTTAGCATCTAAGATTGTAAAAGAAGCTTATAAAACTGGCTCTTCTATTTTTGACGTAGCTGAAAAGATGACTTCTATGACAAAATCTGATTTAATAAAAATATTAGATCCAAAAAAACTTATATAGATGAGAGATTTAAATACTGATTCTATCTTTATATACTGGATATATTTTCTCTCCCTAATAGTCTTATTTATATTAATTCTTGAATCATTCGGCTTAATAACAAATTTATTTATATCAGATATAAGTCGGATATCTAGTTTGATTTTATTTATATTCTTTACATTTATATTTCGAGGAGGTTATTTATTATTTCATTTAAGAGATGCTATTTATTCTATAGATCAACACTACGAGACTTCCTATTCAAATATCTTTATTAATATTTATCAAGATTATATTCAAAATATTCAATCTAAGACCAACATCAATATTAAGTCACTAAATGAAGAATTCAAAATAAAGTCTTATTCTTATGTTGATAATGGATTTTTTGTTGCAGATCTGTTAATGAAGCTAGGAATAGTTGGCACGGTTATTGGTTTCATAATAATGTTAAATTCAGTAGCTAGTATAGGTGAAATTGATTTATCAAAAATGAATAATTTAATTCTTAATATGAGTTTAGGAATGCAAGTCGCACTCTACACTACATTAACGGGATTATTAGGTTCTTTGCTACTATCAATACAATATAATTTTATAGAGCAAAAAATAAATCTATTTATAAGTAAAATCCTTAATATTAATTATGAGAAGGAATAGTAGACTAACAACAGAACCTTTTACAGATTTACTTTTTAATACTTTATTGGGCTTTTCATTTTTATTTTTCATAACCGTATTATTTATAAACCCAATTTCTAAAATTGGTAACGTTAATATGAAGGCAGAGTATATTATTACCGTTGATTGGAAAGACAATCTTCCAGATGATGTTGATATATGGGTCCAAGATCCAAATGGTGAAACAGTTTCATATTTAAAAAAAGACGCGGGTTGGTTACATTTAGATAGAGATGACCAAGGTATAATAAATGACGTCGTCGTGATAGATGGTGAAGAAATTATCTACCCTATTAACAGAGAAGTAGTAACTTTAAGAGGCATTATCCCTGGGGAATACATTTTGAATTTGTACCTATATGAACATAAAAGCAATGCACCCGTGAATGTCAAAGTGATTATTGAAAAAGTGAATCCATCCTTAAAGCTTGTTTATGCTAAAAATGTATTGCTTCAGACAAAAGACTCAGAAATAACTGTGACTAGATTTTATTTAGATTCTAATGGCGATTATTCGTCATCAGGCGAGCAAAAGAAAATATTAACTCCTTACAGTCTTAGAGGATTTTAAATATGATTTATTTGTATCTTTTAATTTTTTTATTAATATATATATATTTAATAAATTATTACATAAGGAATAAAAAATATTTTTATAAAATAATAATTGCATCATCTATATCTATACTATTCTTTGCCTTATATTCTTCTATTAAAAGTAATGAAGGTTACTCTGTCACTGAATCTCTTCCAAATAAATTCTATATATTAAATACATACACTGATGGGGGTTTCATTTTTATTTTAATTAAGGGGCCTAATAACAAACCTAGGCTATACAGACTTGAACAATCTATTGAAATTACAAAATTTTTAAAAAAATATAATAAACTTAAAATGAATGGCCAGGATGTTATGGTTAATAAAAGTAAATCAATTAGTCAAAATAACCTTGGTCTATCGATTGAAAGCGTACGAAAACAGTTGCCTGTTAAGTAATTCATAGAATTACTTATTATTTTTTGTTATTATACTGCCAATTCTAATGACGAGGGAAATAAAGCAATGTCTTCAGGGTCCAAAATATCAATAAATAACAATGATTTCCAGATATTTAACATTAATGATCACGACATAAATCACCTGCCATATTCACTAAAAGTCCTTATGGAGAACTATTTAAGAAACGAGTCAGATAATTCTCATTTTCAATCTGTAGTTGATAAATTCCTTAATTGGGATGGTGATTCAAAGTCAGATACCGAAATTACTTTTTATCCCAGTCGAGTCATTATGCAAGATTTCACTGGAGTACCTGCAGTAGTAGACTTAGCTTCTATGAGAGACGCCATGACAGCCATAGATGAAGATAAAGCAGATGTTGTAAATCCACAGTGTCAAACTGATCTTGTCATAGATCATTCAGTCATGGTAGACCATTTTGGATCAGATGACTCCAAAGATTTAAATACTAAGCTGGAATATGAACGTAATTCCGAGAGATACAAGCTCCTAAAGTGGGGACAACAAGCATTTAAAAATCTTAGAATAGTTCCACCAAATAATGGCATTATCCATCAAATTAACATTGAGTATATTGCAAAAGTTGTCTTTGAAAAGAATAACTCATTATATCCGGATACAGTTGTTGGAACTGACTCACACACCACTATGGTAAATGGATTAGGTGTACTAGGTTGGGGCGTTGGTGGAATCGAAGCAGAGGCGGCTATGCTTGGTCAACCAATACCTATGCTCCTTCCCGAAGTAATTGGATTTGAGTTAACCGGTAAACTTGGAAAAACGACTACTGCAACAGATTTAGTTTTAACTATTGTTCAAATGCTTAGAGAAAAAAATGTTGTAGGGAAATTTGTTGAGTTTTATGGTTCTGGTCTAGATAATTTAAGTATCGCGGATAGATGCACGATATCTAATATGGCCCCTGAATATGGTGCAACATGTGGGTTTTTCCCTGTTGATGATCTTACATTAGATTATTTGAAAATGACTGGAAAAACTAAAGATCAACTTAAAATTGTTGAAGACTACTGTAGATCATGCGGTTTATTTAGAAATGATGAATTTGATATAAAATATACTGATACATTGTCATTAAATATGGATGAAGTTGAGGCATGTTTATCTGGACCAAAAAGACCGCAAGATAGAGTTTTATTATCTAATGTTAAAGAAGTTTCAGAGAATGAAATTAAAAAGTTAAAAAAAGATAAATCATCTGAAGGAATTATTAATGATGGTAATATTTTAATTGCAGCAATTACAAGCTGTACTAATACCTCAAATCCAAGCGTCATCATAGGCGCAGGACTCTTAGCTAAAAAGGCAGTTGAAAAAGGGCTATCAACTAAAGAGTGGGTTAAAACATCTTTAGCGCCTGGCTCAAGAGTGGTAGAAAATTATTTAAAAAAATCAAATTTATTAACCTATTTAAATAAACTTGGTTTTAATATTGTAGGATATGGATGTACAACATGCATCGGTAATTCTGGACCATTGAGCGATGATTATATTAATGAAATTAATAAAAGAGACTTAATTGTAAGTTCAATTTTATCAGGAAATCGTAATTTTGAAGGAAGAATACACCCAGAAATTAAAATGAACTTTCTTGCTAGTCCAATCCTAGTTGTTGCATATGCTCTCATTGGAAAGATAAATGTTGATATAACTAAACTTTCTTTCGGCAAGGATGAAAACGATAATGATATTTACCTCAGTGATATTTGGCCTAGTAATGATGAAATTGAAAAAGTAATGAACGAGACAATTGATGGGGAAATGTTTAACGACTCATATAAAGATTTATTTGATGGAGATAATAATTGGGCATCAATACCTACATCTAAATCTAATCATTATGATTGGGACGAAGATTCTACATACATTCAGCCGTCACCATTTTTTGGTACTAATACAAATGAAAAAGAGAAAAAATTATCTGTAAAAGATGCATACCCATTAATCATACTTGGTGATAGTGTGACGACAGACCATATTTCACCAGCAGGATCTTTTAAGGACTCTACTCCTGCAGGTAAACACCTTATCCAAAATAATGTAAATGTTAAGGATTTTAATTCATATGGATCGAGACGAGGTAATTTTAAAATCATGCAAAGGGGTACGTTTGCAAATGTTAGACTGTCAAATAAATTAGTACCAAATACATCAGGAGGCTTTACTAAGCATATCCCAAGCGGAAAAGAGATGTCTATTTATGATGCGGCAGAATTGTATAGAAATGATAATAAAAATCTTTTAATTTTTGCAGGAAAAGATTACGGATGTGGCTCTTCCAGAGATTGGGCAGCAAAAGGAACAAAGTTATTAGGTGTAAAGGTTGTAATAGCTGAAAGTTTTGAAAGAATTCATCGTTCTAATCTTGTTGGTATGGGAGTAATGCCTCTGCAATTCAAAGAAGGAGACACTTTTGAATCATTAGGTTTATCATCTACATCATCCTACACAATAGCAGATGTCTCAGAAGGTATCAGAGAGGTAAGTGTTATAGTGAATGATACAAACAAAGAATTCAAAGTCAAAGTAAGAATAGATACTGCTAAAGAATGGGAGTATTTCTTAAATGACGGAATTCTAAATTATGTATTAAAGAAATTAGCTAATTAGTTATAAACTAGTAGCAAGTTTAGCTATTTTATTTTTGAATATAAAAATTCTAAATCTAGATCCACCTGATTGTTGCCACAAAATATAAGATCTAATAGCTGAAAGCAATAGCGATCTAATCATGGATGCATTTTTATTTTCTGTGAGATATTTATTATCTCCATTAACTATGATACGTGGCTCTATTGTACTAATAGTTTTTAAGTATAATTTGGAAAGAAAATCAGCATGTTCGTGTAGATTATCCCTCTCTACTACATTGTTATAGTTATTGAGTTCTTGTCTTAGGGTAGACATAAGATCATTTTTCTTATTCATATTTTTCACAAGGATACTTATAGCTTCAAAGTATCTAGTTACTTCTCCATCTTTAGAAAAAGCATCACCCACTAACTGTCTTCTAAGAAAGTCCAGACCGCTATTTAAATGTTTTGTATTTATATAAATGTCCTCGACATTATTTGAAACTGTCTGATAAACACTAAATATGAGAGGTAAAATTGTATTATCGTTAATTTGACCTTGCCATGCTATTTTTTTTATTTCATCACAGGCTTGATACATTGCCCCTAAGGAAATAGTTTCATTTTTTAATTCTTGTTTAAACATTTTGAAGATATTGTTCCGCCTCCAATACATTGAGTTCCATTGTATAGCACAGCCGCTTGTCCTGCAGCTATCCCTCTTTCCTTATCAGATAAGCTTATTGAATATTTATCATTATTATTTAACAGCTGACACTTTTTCAAATCACCTCCATGTCTGAACCTAGCTAGCAAAGGCATGTTATAATTAATTTCTTTATTAATGAAATTAAAGTCATGTAACAGTATCTCACCATCATAATAAATAGGATTTTGATCTTGACTTACTATTAGAGAGTTCGAATTCATATCTTTATCAATTACGTACCAAGGTAAATTATCTATACTTTTCATTCCACCAATATTAATTCCTTTTCTTTGGCCTATAGTGAACTTGGACAATCCATTGTGTTTTCCAATTTGTGAATTAGTTCTATAATCAATTATAGGACCGCTAATAGGCTCAATGTAGTCATCTACAAAAGATGAAAACTTTCTCTTGCCTATAAAACAAATTCCCATACTTTCTTTTTTATTCGATACCCCAAGATTCAAGTCACTTGCAATTTGTTTAACTTCATCTTTCATTAAATCGTTTAATGGAAAATGAACTTTTTTAAGTATTTCTTCTTTTAATGTATAGAGAAAATATGTCTGGTCCTTGTTTTTATCTTTTGGGATATGCAATTGGGCATCTTCATTTACAATATTTTTAGCATAATGTCCGGTTGATATGGAATCAAAACCAATTGAGAGAGCATAATTGAAAAATAATTTAAATTTTATTTCTTTGTTACAGAAAATATCCGGATTAGGGGTATATCCTTGTTTTAATTCAGCAATAAATTTTCTAAACACGTCATCCCAGTACTTATCTGAAAAATTTACTAGATTTATCTTGATTCCTAATTTTTTACAAACATTGCATGCATCCTCATAGTCTTTTTTTACATTGCAGTCATCTGAGTCGTCCTCTTCCCAATTTTTCATAAATATGCCCTCAACATCATATCCAGCATCAAGGAGCAACATCGCTGCTACGGAAGAATCAACTCCTCCGGATAGTCCAACTGCTATTTTTTCTCTAGAATTTGCCATATTACGTGATCTATATGTATATTATATTAAAATATTCACATCTTAGAAATAATTACGCTATTTGATTTGTTAATTTATCAAACTAGTAGTATTATCTAGCCAATTATTTTTATGACTAATGAGGTAACAATGAACAAAATGAGATCTGCTAAAGATATCCAGAAAGACTGGGATAGCAACCCAAGATGGGCAAATGTAAAACGTGATTATTCTGCTGAAGAAGTCGCAAAATTAAGCGGAAGCGTCAATATAGAATACAGTTTGGCTAAACAAGGTGCTGAAAAATTATGGAATGAGATTAATAATTCTGATTTTGTAAACGCGTTAGGAGCTTTAACTGGCAATCAAGCTATGCAACAAGCAAAAGCTGGTTTAAGAGCTGTTTATCTGTCTGGGTGGCAAGTTGCTGGTGATGCAAACACTGGCATGCAAATGTATCCGGACCAATCACTTTATCCGGTTGATAGCGTGCCATCAGTTGTTAAAAGAATAAATAATTCTCTAAGAAGGGCAGATCAACTAAACATAGCAGAAGGAAATGATCCAGTAGACTATATGTTACCTATCGTCGCTGATGCAGAAGCTGGATTTGGAGGCGTATTGAATGCACATGAGTTAATGAAAGCTATGATTGAAGCTGGTGCAGCAGGGGTGCACTTTGAAGATCAATTAGCCTCAGCTAAAAAATGTGGACATATGGGCGGAAAAGTTCTTGTTCCAACGCAGGAGGCAGTCCAAAAGCTTGCAGCCGCAAGGTTAGCAGCTGATATATATAATACTCCAACAGTATTATTAGCTAGGACAGATGCCGAGGCTGCAAATCTCCTAACAAGTGATGTAGACGATAGAGATAAGCAATTCACAACAGGAGAAAGGACGGCAGAAGGTTTCTACAGAGTCAAAAATGGAATAGATCAGGCTATTTCCAGAGGTCTTGCATATGCGCCTTATGCTGATCTTGTTTGGTGCGAAACTGGTGTACCTGACCTAGACTTTGCAAAGAGTTTTGCAGAAGCTTTAAAGAAAGAACACCCGGATCAGTTACTTGCATACAACTGCTCACCATCTTTTAATTGGAAAAAGAACTTAGATGACTCACAAATTGCTAAGTTTCAAAAAGAGCTTGGAGCGATGGGATATAAATTTCAATTTATTACTTTAGCAGGCTTCCATGCGCTGAATTACAGTATGTTTGAGTTAGCTAAAGGGTATAATGCTGAGCAAATGACAGCTTATGTCAAACTTCAAGAAGCAGAGTTTGCTGCTGAGAAAGATGGATATACAGCTACAAAACATCAAAGAGAAGTAGGTACTGGTTATTTTGATTCAGTAACACAAGTCATAACTGGCGGATCATCTTCTGTTACTGCTCTTACAGGCTCTACAGAAGAAGAGCAATTTGATAAGTAATAATTTAGGAGCTTATTAATTTGAAGCTGAATATTCCAGTTGATGGGACTAAAATTGATTACAAGAATGAGAGGCTTGTTGTACCTGATAATCCTATAATTCCATATATAATTGGTGATGGAATTGGTATAGACGTAACACCTGTAATGAAAAGAGTCCTCGACTATGCTGTTAATAAAGCATATGGAAGCTCTAGAGAAATTAAGTGGTTAGAACTATATGCAGGATCAAATTCATTTGATCTTTATGGCTCGATACTCCCAGATGAAACAATCAATGCAATGAGAGAGTATAGAATATCTATCAAAGGGCCACTCACAACTCCAATAGGTAGCGGTCATAAATCAATTAATGTCATGATTAGACAAAAACTAGACTTGTTCGCATGTGTTAGACCTATCAAATATTTTCCAGGGACTAGTACTCCTATGGTCGAATCTGGTTTAACAGACATGGTTGTCTTTAGAGAAAATACCGAAGATCTTTATTCTGGAATAGAATGGGACGCAAATTCGGAAGGTGCAAAAAAAATTATTTCTTTTATAAAGGATGAATTAGGTTATTCGCCATTTAGATTTGAGGAAAACTGCGGAATTGGAATTAAACCTGTATCAGAAGAAGGGACCAAAAGATTAATAAGAATGGCTATTGATTACTCTCTTGAGCTAAATAAATCAAGTATAACAATTGTTCATAAAGGTAATATTATGAAATATACGGAGGGTGCATTTAGAGATTGGTCATATGATGTAGTAAAAGATGAATATGGCGGTATATTACAAAAGGATGGTACATTCATAATTCCCAATAAGAAATTTTCATCCGAAATCTTAGTTAAAGATTGCATAGCAGATAACTTCCTCCAGCAAATAATCCTTGCACCTGAGCAACATGATGTTATTGCAACTTTAAACTTGAACGGTGATTACATTTCAGATGCACTAGCTGCACAAGTTGGTGGAATAGGTATGGCGCCAGGTGGCAATATAGGAGATGGCCATGCTGTTTTTGAAGCAACTCATGGGTCGGCAGAACCTTTTGCGGGTAAAAATAGAGTAAACCCTGGCTCTATTATTTTATCTGGAGAAATGATGCTGAGATATCTTGGATGGACAGAAGCTGCAGACCTTGTTTTAAAGGGAGTAAAAGGTGCTATTCAAAATAAACAATTAACATACGACTTAGCTAGAGCTAGGGCTGGGAAAAGGTTAATAAGAATTAAAAAGGATGATAAGAATACATCTGTTGATGTAAAAGAAGAGATTACCAAACTTGTTCCAGGTGCAACACTGGTATCCACAAGCGGATTTGGGGATGCTGTAATTAATAATTTGTAGCAAATACTTATTTATCTCTAAAAATAATTCTACCTTTAGTTAAGTCATAAGGCGTAAGAGCAACCATTACACTATCCCCTCTGAGTATTCTTATATAATGTTTTCTAATTTTGCCAGAAATATGAGCAGTAACAACGTGACCATTTTCAAGTTCAACTCTAAACATTGTATTAGGTAATGTTTCTATTACTTTACCTGACATTTCAATCTGTTCTTTTTTAGACATATGTAATATATTGATGTGTATTGTAACAAACTATTTAATTTTATAATAATACATATGATTAAAAACCAGAAAAATAGAGATTTACAATCATTCAAGTCAATGAATTTTGATCACTTAATGTCTATTTATGAGACAAATTATCTAAATTTTAAAAAATTTATTACAAAATACAGGACAGATTACTGTTTAGGCGATAAAAATAAATTGATTATAGATAACATTTTTTTTGATAAATACACTAAGATTTTCAGAATGTACCATAAGTTTCCTGTTATAACAGGTGATACTCGAATATCCCAATTTTCGATAAAAACACACCTTATTTTTTATATGTACGATGATGCAAAACTACTTGAGGTTAAGTCTCTCAGGAGCAATAAAATCTTTGATAGCACACTATCTGAAAAACTCAAACTAAACCTTAATTTATTCTACTGGCTAAAATTCTATATAAATCAATGATATATATAATTATTAGCATAATTCTATATTTTGTTAATATAATTAACTTTCCTTTGGGCAGTTGAAAAATGAAATTAAAGCCTTACAATAATAGTCAGGAATTAGGAAATCATTTTACGGAGGATATAAAATGAAATTATCAGCAAAAGGAAGATATGCAATTAAAGCATTGGTAAATATTGCGACTAATAAGTCAGATACACCTAAGACATTACTTGAGATATCTAAATATCAGGGGATTTCGCTCTCTTATCTAGAGCAGCTTTTTTCTCTGCTTAGAAAGAACAACCTTGTTAGCGGTGTCAGAGGACCAGGTGGCGGTTACCGTTTAAAAGATAACCCAGATAACATCACTATAGCTAGCATAATTAAGGCTATAAATCCTGATCACGCTCGTCATGTTAATCAAGACAAACCTGACGATGCAGTATGGGACAAGTTTAGTCAAAAACTTAATAGCTATTTAGATACTGTTACTTTGGGAAGTTTGATAAACGAAACTAAAGATAATAATGATATTAATCAATCAGATATGAATGATATATCAAATTATTATCAAAATAACTAAAACGAAGATTAATTTCAACAGGGAGATACAATGGCATATAGTGACAAAGTGTTAGATCATTATGAGAACCCAAGAAACGTCGGCACCTTTGATAAGGATGATAGCGTCGGTACTGGGATGGTCGGTGCACCCGCTTGTGGCGATGTAATGAAGTTGCAAATTAAGGTTAATGATGATGGAGTCATAGAAGATGCAAAATTTAAAACATATGGCTGTGGCTCCGCCATTGCTTCTAGCTCACTTTTAACAGAGTGGGTAAAAGGTAAGACCTTAACTGAAGCTTCGCTCATTAAAAATACAGATATTGCGGAAGAACTTGCTTTACCGCCTGTAAAAATACATTGTTCAGTTCTAGCTGAAGATGCAATTAGTGCGGCTATAGAAGACTATAAAAGCAAGAATAAAAAATAATTGCGCAAATATACTTATTTTACTAACATAGTATTAATATAATTTTATATTTAAGGAGAGGAAATATGGCAACAACACCTAAAACGATGTGTACGAATATCGGGGGTATGGAAAGAATATTAAGAATTGTAGCTGGTATTGCAATTCTTTACATGGGACCAGGTCTTGGACTAGGCATGTGGTCACTGATTGGTATTATTCCAATACTAACTGGATCTCTTGGATGGTGTCCACTATATATACCATTTGGTATTAGTACCTACAAAAGTCAGTAGTAAGGTTTATAATAGGTGTGTATTTAATACGCGCCTATTATGATCAAAATAAATAAAAAGCCAAATTACTGGACTAAAGCGACACGTCACCTATCGGATAAAGATGATATTTTAGCCAAACTTATCGAAAGCCATGGTCATAATAACTTTTTGATGAGAAAAAATTCATCATTTCGATCATTTTTTAATATCATAATAGGTCAACAAATTTCTATAGCTAGCGCTAACGCTATTGAATCTAGAATTAGAAAAGAGCTCAAGAGGATTACACCAAAGATAATTTTAGAAACTAATTTTAAAATTTTTAGAAAATGTGGCCTGTCTCATAGAAAGTCAGAATATCTTAAAGGCATTGCAGAGAAGATTTTAAGAAATCCAAAGTATATAAGTAATCTTAAAAAACTTAATGACGAGACTATCATTGAAGAGCTTTGCAAAATCCGCGGAATAGGTAAGTGGTCTGCTGAAATGTTTTTGATATTCGATCTAAACAGGCCTAATATACTTCCTTTACAGGATATTGGCTTGATTAATAGTTTTTGTAAAAATTATGATTGTAAAAGACAGAATTTTTCACATCAAATCTTGAAATACATGGATCTGTGGAAACCCTACTGCACTGTGGCTACATGGTATTTATGGCGAGATATTGATGAGGATATAGTTCAGTATTAACAGTACTATTTGTTTAATTCATAATTAATTAGTTGCTAGGTAAAACTATTAATTATGATATTATTTGTAACTAGATTTACGGGGTAAATATGTTCGATAAAGATAACCCATTTGTTATTGCAGAAGTGGGGCAAAATCATCAAGGTGATTTAGATTTAGCAAAGGAGTATATCAGAGTCTTTGCAAATGCTGGGGCTGATGCGGTCAAATTTCAAAAAAGAGATAATAAGACATTGTTTTCTGAGGATGCATACAATGAAATCTATAATAGTGAAAATGCATTTGCGAAAACTTATGGCGAACATCGTGAAAAATTAGAACTTAAAAATGACTGGTTAAAGATTCTAAAAAAAGAATGTGAGACGTTTAATGTTAAGTTCATGTGCACTCCCTTTGACGAACCTAGTCTTAACCTTCTTGAAGAGATAGGTGTTGATGCATATAAGATTGCTTCTTTTGATTGTGGAAATCTTCCTTTTATAAATAGCATTGTAAAAACTAATAAACCAATTATTGTTAGCTGTGGCGGCGCTAATAGTACCCATATTCAGAAAACTGTTGAAATTTTAAGTCAATCAACAAACCAGATTGCATTACTTCACTGTGTTTCAGAATACCCATGCCCAATTGATAAATTAGATCTAAGCTCAATACAAACATTGATAAAAAACTATCCAGACATAGTTGTTGGTGTGTCTGATCATTTTAATGGGACACTTTCCGGACCTCTTTCTTATATGTCTGGTGCAAGAGTATTTGAGAAGCATGTGACGATGAACAGATCATGGAAAGGCAGTGATCATAGTTTTGCGCTTGAACCCGAAGGCTTTAGAAAATTCGTGAGAGACATAAAAAGAGTGCCACTAATGTATAGTAATGGAATTAAAGAAAATTTAGGCCAAGAACCTGTATTTTTAAAACTTGGAAAATCAATAATTGCAAGTGCAGATATAAATCTTGGTGAGGAAATTACTTTAGAAAATATAACTGGAAAAATATTATCTGAAAATGTAATACCAGTAAGAGAAAGTCATCAAATAATTGGCTCTATAAGTAAAAAGAATTTAAAAAAAGGTGATGTAATTCATTTTAAAGATATAGAAAAAATAAATAGTAACTAAATGAATGATCATAATAAGAAAATCATTGCTTTAATTCCTGCAAGGTCAGGCTCTAAAAGAATCCCAAACAAAAATTTATATATTGTAAACAAACATCCCTTAATTGCTTACACAATTCAATCAGCTCTAAATTCTGGAATATTTGATAGTGTAATGTGTTTAACAGATAATCAATTATATGCTGATGTAGCAAAATATTATGGAGCCGAAACTCCTTTTCTTAGACCAAAAGAAATATCAACAGATACATCACCTGATATTGATTGGTTAAAATGGGTTCTTTTACAGTTGAAAGGAAGAAATATAGAATTTGATTTATATTCGATATTAAGACCCACTAGTCCATTCAGAAGAGCATCCACGATTCAAAGGGCACTTCATGAATTTATTGAATCTGGAGCAAATTCGCTTAGGGCAGTTCAGTTATGTGGACAGCATCCTGGTAAGATGTGGACTATAAATAACAATAGGATGAAACCATTGATTAGCGAATCTATAAATAATACTCCGATGCACAGTCATCAGTATGCAACACTTCCAAAAACTTATATTCAAGATGCTAGTTTAGAGATAAGTAAAACATCTATTGCTTTAACTAAAAATATAATTATTGATGAGGACGTTTACCCTTTTATAAGCCAAAACTTAGAGGGTTTCGATATAAATACAACCGAAGATATTATTTTACTAGATTACTATGTAAAGAATAAAGCTGATATCTTAGAGCCGATTAGTCAGAAGCCGTTTGTATTTTAAAATGAATTTAATATTAAGAATTCTAAAAAAAATAAAGAGGCTGCTATATAGGAGACCTCATTTTATTAGTTATAAGTTTCTTAGATATTTTTTTAAAAAAAATAAATGTTTATTTTTATATGTTTGTGAAGATATATCAAATCTGAATTATGTTTTAAATATTTTCAAAAAAAATATACAATCTAAGGATAATCTATTAATAATTTATTTAGACGACCCAACAGATAGAGATTTACTAGGTTGTACTCATATAGAAAATGACTACGACAATTTATTAATATCTTTTAGAAAGTTTAAAACAGGTAAAGTTGACGCCTATAATAGAGTTCCCATTGCCTATGGATTTCTTTTTCAGCCAAATTATCTTGTTTGGCTTAATAAAAATAACTTAAACGAAATTAATAATGTAAAAAAAATTCAATCATCTATAGATAAAAAATATAATATTTATATTTCATCAAAAGATCTGTTCAATAATTTTAAAGAATCGAAATCCGCATTCAAGATTTTACATAGATATTCTATAAATCAAGTCAGTGAATATGACTTCTCTTCTTTTTTAATTTTCTATAAATATTCTATTTTAAGGCAGATAGGTTTACTCCCCTCCAGTATATATCCTGATAATCTATTGTTATTACGCTTAAATGGACTATATGAAATTAAATTATTTGATTCCAATAGTAAGCAAAAAATAAAGAAATTATCATTTGAAATTAACTCATCATATTTAAAATATATTGATAGGCATGCCGATATCGATTATATCGATGAATTCTTTAATCTTTATAGCTCATCTATATATAAAAGATGCATTCAAGACACCCATATAGTAGAATCTGAAAAAACTATACAATTAGAGTTAGAGCATAAAGAAAAGTTCTCTAAACTTCTAGTCAAGAGTTAATTACTATGAAAAATATATTGATTGCATCCAATCTTGGTATTTATGGACATGGAATGGCTTTTGATTCACATTTGTATGATGTTCTAGAAGAAAATGACTTGAACCCTTCTCTGGCTATCTGTGATGGCATTATGGATGCGTGCCAAATGTCTAAATTCAGTAGAGTCATGCCTGATCAACTCTCTAATCATGGACAAGATAATCTATGCAAAAAATGTTTTGCTACAGGTAAAACTAAAATCTCAGATAAAGAAAATATCTTATACCTCAGTAGATTTCTCAAAGAGGAACATAAAGCTAAAGCAGAGCACATCTCAAATTCAATGTCTGTAAAGGATATAATTAATTATGAAATAGATAATTTTAACCTTGGTGAACATGCTCATGCTGCAGCAATACGATATTTTGCTAATACAAAGTACCTTGAGGAAAATCATGGGGAAGATGTACTTAAGAAATTCTTCATTGGAGCACTAAAAATCTATTATAGTTATAGTGAAATCTTTTCAAAATATCAATATGACGTAGTAATTGCTCATCATGGTATTTATTCACCCCAAGGAATCGTCGTCGGTTTGGCAAAAAAATATAATATTAATGTTGTAACTTGGATAAAATCTTATAGAAAAAACACATATTTATTTTCATGGGATGATAGCTATCACTATACTATGCAGTCAATTCCTAATGATTGGCAAAATTTTAAATTTAATAAAGAGCTAAAAAATCAGGCAGAAAGCTATTTAGTATCGAGAAGATATGGAACTTATGATTCTATTCATTTTAACAATACACCTGAACCACCAAATCATGTAAAAAACAATAATAAGACATTCTTATTACTAACTAGCGTCTTTTGGGATGCAGTTTTACACTATAAAACCAATCTTTTCAATGATCAGGTTGAGTGGTTAATTGAAACTATAAGATATTTTAAACAAAATCCTGATACTGGTAATTTGATAGTGAGAATACATCCTGCTGAAGTTACAGGGATAGTAAAAAGTCGTGATAAAGCTATTGATAGAATTAACGATGTTTTCAGTCAACTGCCTAATAATATAATTATCTACGACTCTTCTTCAAAAGTATCTACCTATGATTTAATTGATGAATCCGATGCTGTTATTGTTTATAACACTAAGGCATCGATAGAGGCGGCTGCTATGAATAAACCAGTGATTGTAGCTGGTGATGCTTGGATCAAATCATTATCTTTTAGTATCAACCCAAAATCAATTGATCAATATTTTAAACTTCTGAAAAATTTCAAACTAAGTGATACTTTAGATAAAAATGAAGAATCACTAAAATTTTTCTATTATTTTTATTTTAGACGAATGTTCACATATGATTGCTTTCTTGATAAGAAAACAAAAATTACTAAGAAACCTATTTATGAATTTGATAAAAGCTTATACAATCAGAAAAATGGACTTCAAAAATATTCTGAAGACATATTTATAGATGCCATTAAAAATAAAAAGCCATTTGTAACTGATAAAGAAATAATTCAAATGATAGATAATACTAAAAATAAACATAGCTCAGTTAGAGATAAGGTCTTAATTAAATTTAACAAAAAGTACAAAAAAACTATAAAACCATTATTGGGTAAAATTAATAAAAAAAGATTAACTTTGTATAAGCAACTAAGGAAAAATCTTATTTATTTTATATCATTGAATTGGATAAGACGCATACCAGCAAAAATTAATAAAATAATTCGATTTATAAATAATCAGATCTATAGATTTAAAAGGAAAAGGTTCATATCCTTTGCATGTATCCAAAAAGAAATGAATCTCTCAAGAAAATTCTCTACCTTGGAGAACTTAAAATTACTCTCACAATATTCTGGTAATATGGTACTTCAAACTACTGAAGAAAAGGAAATTGCTTATGATATATGTGATTTTATTAAACTTCGGCAGCATCATGATACATATAAAAGCTGGGACAAATTAGGATTTTTATCAACTATAGCTCAAAAGGTATCAAATAATTCATCTATATTAGATGCCGGATCTGGTACTAAAGCTGTTATTGCATCTTCTCTTGTAAAGCTTGGATATAAAAATATTTATGCATGTGACTTGCAACCAGAGTTGATGGGATTATCAAAGATTGATATGAATAATATATCCTATCAATCTGCAGATCTACGTAATCTACCATATAGCGACAATCATTTTGATTTTGTTGCAAGTATGAGTGTAATAGAGCATGTAGGAGACATAAGTCCTGTTATAAGCGAGTTAGCTAGAATCACGAAACCTAATGGCTATATACAAATATCCACTGACTATTGGGATAGTAAAATTGATTGCAAAGGCATATATCCTTATGGAAAAGATCAACCTGAAATGAAAATCTTTTCTTTAGAAGAAATTGAAGATCTTATAAGAGTATTTGAATCATTTGGATTAAAACTTGTAGGAGATTTCGATTCAAAATGTGATGAAAAGGTATGCAAATGGACACGAGTAGATAGAGAATATACATTTTGTAGATTATTATTTTTAAAACAATGAAAGTTATTATTATTGTAGGCTTGAAAACCATTTCTGTTAAAGACTTAGGAAGTTCGAAAGATATCTTAACAAGGTCTAGGCTTTTAGAGGATAATAACTTTCAAATAAAATTTATCAAAGTACCGAATCGTAATGATGATAAATTACTAAGTATAATTAAAAGTGAAAATATTTCTCACTATGATGTAATTCTATTCGAACATACTAGATATCCAAAATCAATGAAATATCTTAAGTATAATCTTCCAAAATTAAAAAGATTAGTTAGAACACATAATGCTGAATTTCTTCATGGTATTGATCGAATAAAAGCACTTATTAATACATATGGGTTTAGAGTGATTAGAAAACCTATTTACCTTTTAAAATTATTTTATCGTTCATTAAGATCTCTATATTTAGATATTAAATGTGCCTCATTATGTGATGGAGTATTATCATGTAACGAAATTGAGAGTGAATCGTATTGGAGTTACTTTAAAAATAAAAAACATATTTATAATGTAAATACTTACACGGAATTATTAGATCATAGCCCTTTAACATCAAATGGATGTAATATTCTTTTAATGGGGAGCATCCTTCCCACAGAATTTAATGATAATGGATTCAAAATTCTTTCTGATGAGCTAAAAATAAATAAAACATTTATGAAATTTAATGTAACTGGTGCTTACTCATATTTTAGACTTACAGATGAGAGAGTTCATATCAAAGGAATAGTTGACGATTATATCCAAGAAATGATTAATAATGATGTGATATGTATCTTGAGTCCATATGGTTATGGTATTAAAACGAGAATTTATGAAGGATTATATTTAGGTAAAAAAGTTTTTATCCATAAAAAAATATATGAAAGACTACCTATGTTACTTAAAAAACATGTTTTTCCATGGAGTGGTAAATCAGGAAGTTTATTGAGTGAACTTCAATTAGTAATAGAAAGTAATCATACTTATCCAATTGATGATTTAAAACAATATGTAAAGAAGTCTAATCTAGAATTTCTGTCTAGTTTTAGCTCGTAAAACATGTTTTACTTACACAATCATGGTTAAATCAAGAGCACCACTAAGATTAGGTTTAGCAGGAGGGGGAACAGATATTAAATCGTATTCTGATAAGTACGGTGGGTCTGTTCTAAATGTAACTATTCAAAAATATATCTACTGTACTATAGAGAATAATTCTGATAACAAGATTACACTTATTTCTATAGATAAAGATGTTTGTAGTACACATGATCTATCTAATGAGCTTTCTATTCAAGATGGGTTAATTTTACACAAAGCAGTATATAATTATGTAATCAAAAATTATAATGATGGTAATCCAATACCAATAACTTTAACCACATTTAGTGAAATACCCTCTGGATCAGGATTAGGCTCGTCCTCCACATTAGTAGTTGCAATGCTAAAAGCCTATTTTAAACTTTTAGACTATGTGATTAATCCTCGCGAATTAGCTGAGATTGCATATTATATAGAGCGTGACTATTGTAAATTGGATGGAGGTAAGCAAGATCAGTATTCAGCATCTTTCGGCGGGTTCAATCATATAGAATTTAATCAAAACGGCACGGTTGAAGTCAAAAAAATTGAACTTTCGAGTGAAACTAAATCGGAATTAGAATCACAAATACTTCTTTTCTATACGGGCATATCAAGAGATTCTGAAGATATAATAATCTGTCAAAAAAAATCTATTAAACAAGAGAATGATGAGATAATAAAATCATTACATAATTTAAAAAAAGAAGTTGATGTTATGAGAAATGCAATTATAAATAATGATCTTGATGCTTTTTCTAACTCACTTAATGACAGTTGGTTGCATAAAAAAAATACTGCAGACAAAATATCTAATACCCAAATTGAAAAAATACTAGCCAAAGCAAAGGCCAATGGTGCAATAGCTGGAAAAGTTTCTGGAGCTGGAGGAGGAGGATTTATTTTGCTTTTTACGCCATTGAAGTATAGATTGAATGTAATTACATCTTTAGAGTCATTTGATGGCAAATTCTTTGATTGTCAAATCTGCACACATGGAGCAGAGGCTTGGTAATATAGCTATATACTCATAACTCATGACTAGAATCATATATAAATTATATAAAAAAATAAATTTCCTTAGATTATTTCTATCAAGTCCGAAAGTATTCATAGAGTCATATTATGTTTCAAAGAATATTTTTAATACTTCTAGTGATATAGAAACTGCATTTAAGGCTATAGCACTTAAGTTATCTAGTTATCATCAATTAAGTTCTTATCTATTTCATAATAATAAACTTTTACGAAACAAAGAGAATTTTAAACTTCTAATTAAATCACTTAGAGATTCTGAACATTTTAATATAAATAAAGTTGAACTTAATAAAAAAATTGATCAAATATGTATAATTGGAAATATGGGTATAGGTAACTTTCTTCACTTATTACCTCTGCTTAGAAACCTTAAAAAAAAATATCCTGGCTCTGAGATAGTTGTTATATTTACAAAGAAAACACCAATAATTAATCTAGTCAAAATTATTAAAGATATAGATAGGTGTTTAGTATTTCATGATGGGTATGATAAGGAAAATCTTTATTGTTTTGAATTCTTAGATTTTCTAAAATACAATGATATATCACCTGATATTATATTTACCAGATTTACAAAAAACTTCTATGCACAATTATTAAATATAATATATCCAAAATCATATAGAATAGGACATTGTTCAAGTGCTGGATTTCATTGTCCTTTTACGGATTTTACTTTGTCACATCATATTAAAATGGATATAATGGAACACGAGATTAAAAGAAATCTCAATCTTTTAAAACCTTTGAATTCAGCATATGAAGAAGATTCATTAATAGATCCTCCAAAATTTGAAATACCTATCAGCGACAAATACCAAGCAGAAAGAATAATGCGGGATAATAAAATTTATGGAGAAAAAATAATATTCATTTGTCCAGGTACATCCTTAGAGCAAACATTTAAACGCTGGAGCATTGATAATTGGATTGATTTAATAATATTACTTAAAGAAAAAAAATATAAGTTAGTTCTCTTAGGTTCAAAAGATGATGAAAAATATTCTAACGAAATTATTACACAAGGGATTAAAAAGGATATTTTTTTCCAGAATATAGTAAATCTTTGTGGTTTGACAACAATAAATGAGCTTTTTTGTATTTTACCTTATGGATCACTTTTTATAGGACTAAATAGTGGGATGACACATATAGCTAATGTACTTGGGATAAAAAGTATATCATTAATGATGTCAACTGATAATCCACGAACAAATCCATATTATAATAATTCATATTATCACCAAGATATTGATCATAATAAAATCTGCATTAGTGTAATACCTGACCATAAATGTTGGGATCAAAAGTTTGTTACAAATTTTGATAAAGAAATTATGGGTAAACTAAATGATAGCTCTCATGATTATGCATGTATAAATAATATTAAACCCTCTGACATTAATAAATTTGTAAATAAAATAATTTAAAAATATGTACTTCAAATATAGAATAAATCAATTAAAAAGATATTTAAGAAGTAAAAGTAAAGTAAGAGCATCTTGGGATAAATTCAATTTCAGTGAACTTAAAGAATCAAATCTTGAAGGAAAAAAAATACTAATTGCTACTAGCACAGGTTCAAATTGGCCTTGTAGTAGTTTTGATAGTTTATTAGCTTGTGCTTTAAAGATAAGAGGGTGTAACGTCTCATTTTTATTATGTGATGGAATATTACCTGCTTGTCAAGAGTGTGATTCTCAATGGATTTCATCTAAAGATATTATTAGAAATGATATAAACCGTGTATGTAAAGATTGTTTTAATCCTGCCCACACCATGCTGAAACCGTTAGGCATAAAAATTCATAAGTACAGTGACTTTATAAGCAATGACAAGCTGAATTCAATTCTAAGTTCAGATGCTGATGGATATGATGAGAGCGCGCTTGCTGGCGCGTTACGTTTCTTTGGTATAGGACACCTTAATGATGTCTCGCATAAAGAAGTCTATTCTCAATACTTAAAAGCAAGCAATATTACTAAAGAAGTTATAGGAAACCTTATCAAACACGAATCCCCAAACATTGGGATAGTGCATCACGGAATTTATATACCACAAGGAATCATTTGTGATGAAATGAATAAAAATAATATAAAGACATATGTATGGGGACCGTCATATAGAAAAGGGACTGTATTATTTTGTAAGGAAAAAACATACCATCATACGATGATATCAGAAAATAATTCTTCTTGGGAAAATTATAACTTTACTAAGCATTGCGAAACACAATTAATGAATTATTTAAGTAATAAAAATACAGGCGCAAATGATTGGATAAGTTTTCAGTCTGGAATAAAACAATCAAAATCAGAGATATATGATAAATTTAAGCTTGATCCAAAAAAAACAGTTATAGGTCTCCTCACAAACGTAATTTGGGATGCTCAACTACATTTTAAAAACTCTTCTTTTTCTTCAATGATGGATTGGTTATTTTTCACAATTGAGCATTTTAAAAAAACTAAAGATACTCAATTACTTATTAGAATTCATCCTGCGGAAGTAATGGGAACAGTTCCTTCAAATCAAAAAGTATATGATGAGATTATTGCAAGATATAATTCGATACCCTCTAATATAAAAATAATAATGCCTAATGATAAAACATCGACATACTCAGCTATGGATATTTGTGATTCTATTCTCGTATATGGTACAAAGACAGCAATTGAACTGTCGGCACTTGGCAAAAGAGTAATTATTGCTGGTGAATCATGGGCAAGAGGTAAAGGTTTTACAATTGATGTTAGTAGTGCAGAAGAATATCAAAAAATTTTAAAAAAGATTAATAAAGTGCAAAAACTAGATGATGATTTGATAATGAGAGCACGAAAGTATGCATTTCATTTATTTTTTAGAAGAATGATCCCTGTAAAATCTCTAAAACCATTAAATCAATATGGACCTTATCAGGTTTCAATAAATGACTTATCAGAAATCAAAACAGGTTATGACAAAGGTCTTGATACGATTTGTAGTGCTATAATAAATGACAAAGAGTTCATTTATGATGAATAAAATAGTTTTATATGATTACTTACGTGTAAATGGCGGAGCAGAAAGATTTGTATGCAATTACATTAAGAATAACCATGATTATAAACTACTAGTATCAACCATATACAAGGATTATAAATTACCTGAATATCTTCATAGAAATAAAATTATAACTTTATTTAATCATTCTTATGCAATAAATTTATTCACTTATTTATATTTTAAATATTCCAAAATTGAGATATTAAAAACATCTAATAATGTTATTTATAATGGAATCTATTCTATACTGTCCGAGCATAATCAAATTAATGGAAAAAAAGTTTATTATTGTCATACGCCTCCTAGATTTTTATATGATAGGAAAATTGAGTATTTAAATAAATATAATCGTATCTCTAGAAATATATTAAAAATATTCTTTAAACTTTACAGAAGATCATATGAGGAAGCTGTTCAAAATATGGATATAATTCTAACAAATTCTTATCATATGAAAAAACAAATTAAAAAAATGCTTAATATAAATTCTAAAGTGGTATACCCTCCAATCGATAATAATTTCAAATGGATCTCACAATCAGATTATTATCTATCAGTAGGCAGATTAGAAAAAAATAAACGAATAGAGTTAATTATTGAAGCTTTTAGTAAATTACCAAATAAAAAACTTATTATTACATCAGGAGGTTCGCAGTATTTAAATTTTAAAAAAATATGTGATAAATATCCTAATATTACAATGACTAATTGGACAAGTGATAAAAAATTAGTAGAATTAATTGGTAATGCAATCGCGTGTATATACATACCAAGAGATGAAGATTTAGGAATTTCTGCTTTAGAATCACAAAAAGCGGGGAAACCTGTTATATCTGTCAAAGAAGGTGGTTTAACTGAAATAATTAAAGATCGCTACACAGGTTATTTGTTAGAAAAAAATCCCTCATCAGAAACATTAATAGAAGCAATAAATTATATGGATAAGGATAGGGCGATGAGAATGAGGAAAGCATGTGAAGAATATTCTAATAATTTTACTGATGATAACTTCTTTAAGAATATGAATCTTTATATAAATAAAAATTAAAAATGGTATAATTGATCAAATGTTAAAAGAAGTAATTAAAAAAACAAAACTTTGGAGGATCTACAGAGACAGAATTCAGAGACCTTATTTTCGTAGAAAAGTATACACAGATAATGGCGATGTAAGGTACATTTTAAAAAAATATCATGATGTTTATAAACTAAAACATCTCATAGTGACTCTAACTTATCATTGTCAACTTCATTGTGAAATGTGCGGTCAAGTAGAGACGCCAGACGATGCACCTAATAATCAAAAAAACTGGACACAAATTCCTTTAAATGTAATAACTAATAGAATAGAGGAGCTTGAATACCCACTTCAATCAGCTTATCTTTTTGGTGGTGAACCGTTAATTTATAAGGATATATTTAAATTATCAGAATATCTGACCAAGAAGAATGTAAATTTTACATACTCAACGAATGGCTTACTTCTAAAAAAATATACAAATCAAATACTAGATAATCCACCAAAAATGATTTCTGTTTCGATGGACGGATGCACTAGCGAACTTCATGATTCTATAAGGGGCCTCAAGGGTGCATGGCAGAAAGCCATTGATGGTATCAATTCGATACTTGAAGAGAGACAAAAAAGAAACTCTACTTATCCGTTATTAAAAATACATTTCACAATTATCCCTGATAACTATACCACTATGAGAGAATTTTATAATTTCTATTTCAAAAAGTTTCCTGGTATCGATGAAATAAAATTTCATGTTCCAAGATTTAATGATTTAAAGATGGGTTATGAATATTTTAATACGATGAGAGATCAGTTCGATACTTATTGCTTATCTTACCAAGGCAACTTTTCAGAAGATACTTTTGTAAAAGATTGTAAAAACAAAATTGATGTGAAAGCGCTGCATAATGACATAACTTGGCTTTTGAAACAAAAAAAAGTTAGTTATTTAGGTCCTACAGAATA
>MDTA01025329.1_pt1 | contig 53688 bp, 50 predicted proteins | sample 811151 | NCBI WGS metagenome assembly MDTA01 (sample SAMN05326648, study PRJNA326480) | marine metagenome | isolation source: seawater | place: Indian Ocean: South | collected 2010
CTTTAACAAATGATATCTAATATATCTTTAAAGTTTTTAAGAAAATTTGTTCACTTTAATGACTATTTTTATAAATATAAGTTTAATGAATCTTTAAAGAATTATCGCACAGAAGAATTTAATGTGAATGCTGAGAGTATTAATAAAACCGAAAAAGAATTTATTAGAAATAATCTTACAGTAATTATTACTATAAGAAATAGACGTAATACTTTGCCAAGGATTATTAATTATTATGCTGACTTTCCTGCAAAAGTTATTTTCTTAGATAGTACAAAATCAGCACCTTATGAAAATCAAAGCCAAATCTCTCCAAATATTTATTCTTACGTTCCAGATAAAAGTTATATAGAAAAAATATATGAATGTACTTTGAAAATTAAGACTAAATATTCAGTTGTTATATGTGATGATGATTTTTTATCTTCTTCTTGTTTATATGAATGTATTAAATACTTAGACAATAATAGTAATTGTGTTTCAGTTAGAGGCCAAGAAATAGCACTATTTGATAATTTTCTTAGCTATGAAAGCATTGATTATCTACTAGATTTGAAGGCTAATTCAAATGAAAATAAACCTTTGGAAAGAATTAATAAAATACTTTTAAGTAATTATGGGATGTCTCCTCATTCAATAATGAGAAATAGTGATCAAATAAGAATTCAAGAATTTCATTTGAAATATAGTCAGTTTAACTCAATCAATTTTTATGATGTAACACTTTCTTTATTATTAGCTTTTAAGGGAAATTCAAAGGTTTTGCCTACTTTTTATATGATAAGAAGTTCAGAAACAAAAGCTAAATCATTTAAGTTATCAAAAGAAATTATTAATGAAATCTCTGATTGGAAGCCAGAACTTTCTTTTGAAAATGATTTTTTGAAACAAGATACAACTCCTTTAGAAAAAATTGCAAATATAACTCGTAAGCAATTAGAAAATATACACTCAAATTGTATTAATAGACAAATTAAAGAATCATTATTTATGTCTATATTAAGTAAACAAAAACTTGCTCCAAAACATTTTCCAGGATTATTCAAATATTCTATTGATAAATATAAAATTTATTTTCGTTATGGATCGGGGGGCAATTTAATTGGTGCTTCAGGATGGCGTTCCAAATTTAAAGGTGGTTTAAATCATGATGAGTTGGTAGACATTTATCCGGTATTAAAACCTACATCTCTTTCATCTATTAGAAAAATGATAAAATTCGTTATAGACTTTCCTCTATAAATAAATTTGTAAAATAATAATATTTAAGTGGTTTAAAAAACTTTAACTTTTAAGATTAAATCTCTAATATTTTTCTAATAGTCAGATTATCTGCATCCATAGGAAATGATTTAAGTAAGGAGGCCTATGCAAATTCAATTTATCAGCCTTATTCTCTTCATGCGAATAGAAATAGTAGTGATTTAATAAGTACCCTTACTATAGAAATTCAGTCAAAAGTAAATGCTTTAAGAATCCTTCTACGATGATTTTCAGCATTTATTTTATAATCACTGGATTATTTATGGCAAATGCCAAAATAGCTTTCTCATCTTTAACAACTTTTAGACTTGTTTATTTAAGGTTTATTAACCTTAAATAACTTAATATAAATGTTTTAGATTATTCAAATACCTTAATTTGTTATTTTCTAATTTCATTAGTATAAATTCTAAATATTTGATAAAAAGAAAATAATAAAAATACTTACAAGAGATTTATAAATTAATATATATTTAATTAATGAATTTTAATTATATGTTGTTAGATAAACATTTAGACTGCACTATTTTAATTCCTCTAAAAGATAGGCCTAAATGTACTAAAAAATTAATGAATTTTTTAAATAAAAATAACTTTCCTTACAAAATAATAATTGCAGATGGTGGCAAAAATAAGGCAATTGAAAAAAAACTTTTAAATAAGGAAAATTACAAAAATTTAGATTATCAATATATTCGATATCCTTTTGATGCGACTTTAGAAAATTTTTATGAGAAAATGAGTGATTCTGTTCAAAGAATTAAGACCTCTAATGCATGTGTAATGGATAATGATGACTTATTTTATATTGATGGAATTAAAAAATGTCTATCTATTTTAGAAGAATCATCATTTAGTTCTGCTAGAGGATCCATTATTCAAAAAGGAAAAAACATTTACCATACTTTTCCTATGTCAATTATTCAAAATAATGCCATTGAACGTATGAAAGATCAAACAATACATTTTCATGGTAACTGGCATAATGTTTCTAGGACAAAACATATAGTAGCTACTTGGAGATTAATTGAAAAAGTAAGACCAAGAAATTTTAGATTTGTTGAACAAATAACAGGATATTTATTAACCATATGGGGTAATTCATATAGAGGAGAATTCCAATATATCGAGAGATTTTCTAATGAAAGAATTGAAACTAGTGATGGCAAATTATCTAATCATTTCCCTTCGCAAGAGAAGTGGATAAAATCTGATTATTGGCCTATTGAATTCAATAAACTTGCTGAAGTAATTGCTAGCTCAATAAGTTACTTAGATAATATAGACATTCGTGAGTCTATTAAAGTATTTTGTGATACTTATCCTTTAAAATATCCTAATTTAAAAGATTTATTAAAATCTAGAATAGATGAAGCTTCTCAAATAGGTTACGACTTTAATAGAATCTCAGAGATGCATTATATCCTTAGTAGCTTAAATGTTTAATAATTTTTATGCCACAATAATAAAATATATTGGCTATTAATTTAAAAAATAAAATTGTTTCTAATTTTTAAAATTAAATGGTTTATATATTTGATTTTTTAGATGATAAGATTTTATAAATAAAACAGATTAATAGTATTAATATTTTTCCTTATATATAAATACTCGATAATTAGATCTCTAATTATTATAACTCTTTGTAAATTCCCTTGATTTTTTTTCATGAGAATTAACTATTTTCATATCAATGAAATATCTTCCTTGTGATTCATCTAATTTATTATTTTCTATTTTCCATACTCCGTGTGGCATTGTAGGGTAGAAAAGTACGGCGTCGCCGGCTTTGATTAATGGATCAACATGAAAAGTTTCTCCACTATTATTAACAACATAAAAACCGCCTGAAGTATAATCCACATTGAATTCTGTTAAATAAATACCGCAAACTAATTTACAAACATCATCAGGATCAGTGTGCGTAGTAATTTGTCCTGTGTTAATAGGGTAGTGAATTAAATGAACTCTCTGAATCACATAATCCTTAGGAGTATTTGAATATATTTTTCTAGGATCATATCCCTGAATTGCAATAATATCATCATAAAAATCGCCAACTAAATTTGTAATAGGGGATTGATCTTTATTCCATGGAAAAATATAAAATGAATTATCAATTGTAGAATATTTATCATTATTAAAATTAATAAAATTACTTGTGTAAGAAAAATTTTTTGTATTCTCCAAAACTTTTGAAGATTGGTTAAACTCAAAATCTTTCTTTACTTTACTTGACTGAAAATAATCAATTATATATTTAGTTTGATTAATATTAAGGAGATTTCTTATGACTACTATAGTGCCATTAGATAATAAATTAATGAATTTTATTGACTGTTGTTTTGATTGAGCAATATTATTAATTTCAAGACGAGAATATTCCTCTAAAGTATTAAATTTACAATTTTGATTTCTATTCAAACTTCCCATGTTTTTTAGAATACCAGTTTATTGTGGATTATAACTTATTTTCTATTAACTTTGATATTGATTACTTTAGTAAACTCTTACTTATTAAATTTATGATTAACGAGATTAAAGCCTTCATTTAAAGGAAATTTGCCCAAAATTGGTAAATCATGATCCATATAATTCATATTATTTTATGTAAACTAAGATGTTAAATTATAGACATTTACAATTTTCTGATATTTTGAAAAATTTTAATGTTCATCAATTCAATTATTTGGGCATTTATAAAGGAATTGTTTGTAAATCAAATATCTCTAATAGATTACCTCTATAACTTATATGTTTTTAAAAGATAATTAAAATAAGATACAAAATTATTTTTAAATTGAAAAATATAATAATTAAAACAATATTTATTCTTGGAATATAATTATAAAATTCATTTTCGTTATTGATTTATCACTATAAAAATTTATTAAATACTAATTTTTAATTGGTTTAAAAACTTTAACTTTTAGCATTACATCTCGATCGTTTTTCCACCTATATCTAGTTATATCAGGTTCATTCAAACCTAATCTCTTGCAAATTGCTCTTATTTTACCCTCGGTATATGCATTTTTATGAAATTGTCCCTTACTATTTTGAGGACCAAATATAGAAGCCATTATATATCCCCATCTATTATCAAATGAATAGGCATTCGTCCCAAACCAATGATCATTCTCAATAGCTTCTTTTGTATCAGAGAAAAAATCTAACCATTCATCTTTTGCTTCTAACCAAGCTTTAACTGTCCATTCAAAATCAGGGGTCTCGAATCTAAAAAGGCCACCAGGTTTAAGAAGCCTAATCATTTCTTTGAAAAATAAAGATTCTTCTTTGAAACTAAGATGTTCTATTAATGCATCAGCTCTAATTTCATCTACTGTTTCATTGGAAAAGTTAAGATTAAAAATATTACCCTGCATAAACTTTCTGGATTTATTAATTTTAATATTTGGATATCTGTTCGTTATTGATTCTAAAGAATCAATATCAATGTTTATATATCCATCAAGAAGTCTGCTAGCACATCCAAGATTAAGTTTAACTTTCTCCATTTAAGATATTATTTAATTTTGAAATATTCATAGAAGTGTCTGGAGCTATTAATACATCTCCAACTTCGGATCGATTTAATGGTATCACATCTTTAAAATCTTTTTTTGCAAATTCATAAACTGTTTGTGAAATTCCTCCTAGATTAATTACTCCTGAATAATCAATTAATCTCCAAATAATAGGAGCAGCATCTTTTATGTAAATAAGACTTTTTTTAACATCTGTAAGGGCTTTTGGATGAGGAAAAGGATATTCGCAAATACAGGCTCTAAGTATCAAAGAATTATTGAGAAACCTTACTGCGCACTCCCCGCCTAATTTAGACCAACCATACTTTGAAACGCCGTCATTAACTTTAGAAAATGGTGAAAGTGGATCATTCTCAGTGTAGTCTCCCTTTTGTCCAGGATAAACGTAATCTGTGGATACATAAATTAGTTTGATACTTTTATCTAAACAACACATCACTATGTTTGAAGTACCAACGATATTAATTTTTATACTTTTTTCAGGGTATTTTTCATGCTTACTCATTGGCCTTGTAAATGCAGCAGCATGGATGACATAATTTGGTTGGTAACTTTTATATACCTTTCTTATTGAAGAAATATCTGTAATATCCATTTCTTCTTTTGAAGGAGCATAAACAACATATCCTTTACCAGTTTTTAAGAGCTCTTTAGCGAGGTTTCCATTACCTCCAGTTATTAAAACTTTTTTCATTTAGAAGTTGGTATAGTCCATAATCTAATTTATGAACTAAATATAGATCAAATAATGTAATTATCTATTAAATAATCTGCTAATTCAAAGCTGGCTGTAAATGCTGGCGAAATTGCATTTAGAACATGAGTTGAATTATTATAATTTTTGCAAATAAAATCATTTTCTAGTTGCCCCTTCTTTGTATTGAAAAGTTGTGACCTGATCCCAACTTTGTCACTTAATTTGATATCTTCCCTTTTAATTGAGGGAATTAGTGATTTAGCTGCATTCAATAATAAAGGTGGAAATGATAACAAAGATTGCTCATGAACATATTTTCTAAATCCTCCCTTATTCATAAGATATTGTTTGGCAATAATAGTTAAATTATTTAAAGATGAGATCGGTTCCAATGAATCAAAAAGATTATAATTCTCTCTACCAAATGCAAAGGTTGCTGTTGGACCAATTGTTATTTTTGGAATTTTATCAGCACTAGGAGTAAAATGTACCCCAAGAAAAGGTACATTAAGATCTGGAACTGGATATAAATTTGTGTTAATTCTAAAACTCGAAGAATTCTTAAGTTCCCAATATAATCCTTTGAATGGCATTATTTTGTAATCTAAACCTACTCCAAATAAATGTGCAATCTTGTCTGCATTCAATCCTGCACAATTAATAATATGTTTATATTTTATTGTTAAATCATTATTAAACCTTAGTATTGATTTTTCTGGATCTAATTGATAAGTTCCATTTTTATTGTTATAAGTTAGTATTTCTCCTCCTTTTTCCTTTATTTCGGAACTGATATTTTCAATTATTTTTAAAGGTTTGACTACACATGTATTAGGACTCCATAAAGCTCTACCAGAAGAAGAGTTTGCTAAAGGAAGAAATTTTTTTAATTGTGCCTTATCCCACATTTCTATTTTGGCACCATTAGATTTTCCTCTTCTTGCAAGTTCGTCTAATTGAGAGTCTAAATAAATACTTTGAGGAACTATAACCTTTCCACATGGATTTATTGGTAGGTCTCTTTCCTCAACATATCTTCTTAATCTTTTAGCCCCTTTGACACATAATTTAGCTTTTAGGCTATTAGTTTGATAATAAAGACCTGCATGCAAAACACCGCTATTTCTTCCCGAACTATGCATGCCTAATTTTTTTTCTTTATCAATACAAATTACTTTTTTAGAAATATTTCTTGTAAGTAATTGGTATGCCATAGATAGCCCTACCATCCCACATCCAATTATTAAGTACTCAACTTCAGTAACTTTATTCATTGTATTTCTAACTGGCTAAGAGATCTAAAAGGTATTCTCCGTAACCACTTTTTAGTAAAGGTATAGCTAAGGATTTTAATTGCTCATCATTAATTAATCCTTTTCTCCAAGCAATTTCTTCAGGACAACATAATTTAAATCCTTGCCTATTCTCTAATGTTCTTACATATGCAGATGCTTCATGAAGAGATTCAAATTTCCCTGTATCAAACCAAGCCATTCCTCTTCCAAAAGATTCAACATTTAATTTTTCTTCTTTTAAATAAATATTCAATAAATCTGTAATTTCCAGTTCTCCTCTTTTCGATGGTTGGATCTTTTTTGCCTTATCAGAAACTGTATTATCAAAAAAATATAGTCCAGTAATTGCATACCTACTTTTTGGATATTTAGGTTTTTCTTCGATTTTAAGAACTTTCCCTTTTTTATTAAACTCTACTACACCATATCTTTCTGGATCTGATACTTGATATGCAAAAATAGTTGCTCCATCAGAATTGTTTTTTGCATTTAAAAGAAGGTTGGGAAAATCATTTCCATGAAATAAATTATCTCCCAGTATTAATATACTAGGATCATGACACAGGAACTTTTGTGCGATTATTAAAGCCTGAGCTAATCCTGCTGGAGACTCTTGCACTTCATATGTAATTTTAATTCCCCAGTCAGAACCATCCCCAATTAACTTTTTAAAAGAAGGCTGATCAGAAGGAGTTGTAATTATCAATATTTCTTTTACTCCGCAGAGCATTAGTGTAGTAATCGGATAATATATCATCGGTTTATCGTAAATTGGCAATAGTTGCTTACTGATGGCTTTTGTTATTGGAAAAAGTCTTGTTCCATTGCCCCCAGCTAGTATTATTCCTTTCCTTCTCATATTTATAATTGTTGTTAATTATCTAAAATATCATTAACTGCGACCTTATATGCCTTTTCTATCAAGTTCATAACCTGATTGAGACAAAATTTGTTCACACCAATCAAAATTTTCAAGATACCAACAAATAGTTTTTGTTAATGCACTTTCAAAAGTATATTTTGGAGTCCAACCAAGCTCTGACTGGATTTTTGATGAGTCAATTGAATATCTCAAATCATGGCCAGGTCTATCCTTTACTTTCTTAATTAAATTATGATAAGGAACTTTTTTAGATGGGACTAAACTCTCTAATATTTCGCAAATCATCATAACAACTTCAATATTTGATTTCTCTCCGAATCCGCCTATGCAATAAGATTGTCCTATAACTCCTTTTGAAATAACGAGCAAAATTGCATCAACATGATCTTCCACAAATAACCAGTCTCGAATATTAGATCCATCTCCATATAAGGGAATATCTTTATTTTTTAAAGCCTTTTGTATAACTAACGGTATCAATTTTTCTGGAAATTGTTTAGGTCCAAAATTATTTGAACAATTTGTTAATAAAATAGGAAAATTGTAAGTATGAAACCATGATCTAACTAGATGATCGCTGGAGGCTTTGCTTGCAGAATAAGGACTCCTTGGGTCATAAGGATAACTTTCATCAAAACCTTTCGAGTTAAGACTTAGAGAACCAAATACTTCATCTGTGCTTATATGAAGAAATTTAAATTTTGCTTTTCTTTTATTTGATAATTTTGACCAGTGTTTTTTTGAAGCCTCAAGTAAATTGAATGTTCCTAATACATTACTTAGTATGAATTCAGAAGGACTATCAATAGATCTATCTACATGACTCTCAGCTGCCAAATGAATTATTAAATCAGGGTCGGAAATCTCGATTGCCTTTTGTACTTCTTTTATATCTTTTAAATCAACTTTTAGAAATTTATATCTTTTACATAGATTATTATCACTTGATATTCTATTGATTTCATAAATATCGCTTGCATATCCAATTTTGTCTAAATTAAATATAAGTGAATTACCAGATATCAATAATCTTCTAATAACAGCCCCACCTATAAAACCTGCTCCACCAGTAATTAGTATGTTTAAGCCATTAAATTTTTTCATCACTAATAAAATCTATTAATTTTAAATTATATTTCTAAATCTTTTAAAATGATTTGCATCTTATTGATTCTTTCATAGTTATATCCTAATAGTTTTGCTTCTTTAATCCTCATATTTAAAAGATCTTTAAGATGAGGTAATTTTAGAGGATAAGTCTTACAAAACAAATTAAAAGAATCATCTAAAGAAATATTATCAAAATAACTTATTGAAGCTGATACGACCTCAGCCAGCTTATTAAATTCACTTGGCCAATAGTCTGCTTTTATCCATTCGTCTTGAGGAGGGAAATGCGTTGAAAGTTTAAATTTTCCTAGAATTATCATTTCCACTGTTTTTCTTATGATAAGTGGAAATTCTCCTCTGAAAGAGTTTCCCCATAAAGTATGCAAATAGCCATTAATTTGTTCAACTATTCTAAAATTATTTGGTCTAACAACATTAATTAGTTTCCATATAGCTACTAAATGATTCCTCCTGACGACATTATGCCAGTTGCCGTGAAAATGAAGAGTTTGTTCTTTCATTCTTAGTGCAGCAGTTTCTTGAATAATAGAATTTGGATATTTACTATAAATATTCTTTCCATTTTCTAAAATTGCACCTCTTGCAGAACTAAAACTTTTATCTTCTAAAACCTTAATACATTTTGGAATACCTTCAAGATCAATTAAATCGTCATTATCTATTGCTGAGACAAATTCCGAATCTATTTTAGATACAGCATCACTCATCTTAGAGTAAAAATCACTGAGATTTTGGTCGAAAGGATAACGAATATATTCATAATTCAAATAAGGGTATTTGGATTTATCTGCAAGATAAGCTTCAATTCTTTTATCCTTGCCACCATCAGCTATTATTAACTTATATGGACATTTTTTTTTATTGAGATTATTTAATAATCTTTTCGTAAATTTTGTTCGGTCTTTTAATGGTAATAAGAAAGAAAATTTATTCACTTATTTTTAAAAAATAAATTTTTTACTGAAAGTAATAATCTGTTTTGATCCTTAGTTAAATATTCATTATTACTCCTGAAGTGGGCTCTGAAAATTTTACACTCTCCACGATTAACAATTCCTTGATGATGTATGCAGTCAGTATGAAATATAAGTAGCTGCCCAGCTTTGCCATGTATTGGGATGATTTTTTCTAAAGAAGATTGACATATCTCTCTGGTTTTTTTGAGGTAATTTTCATCAGAATGTTTTGGCCTAGGTAATGGGAAATTCTTTTTAACCCATATATGACTTCCTGGAGAAAGATGAAAAGCTCCATTTTCAGTAATCAAATCATTCATATACAAAACGAATTTTAAAGTTGGTATTCGATCAAAATGAGGACTTTGTGCAATATGTGAACTTTTATCTGTATCTAGAGTTTGAAAAACATTAATACTATAATTATTTGTTTTAAAGAAATCTTTGGCAACTTTTTTAATAATTGGTGCTGAGACAAATTCATACAACAAATTGGAACCATTTGAAGGATTGCTTTTATTAACATTATTAAAAATCTTTAGAGCTCCTCCTGGATAATTTTTGTCATTATTGACTTTTGTTGAATTGTGCAATTTAAGAAGATCTATAAATAATTGATTATCTTCTCTTAAAAAATCTTTTATTATTGAGTACCCATCTATTAGTAAATCGTATTGAATCTTTTCGTATAATACATCATTATAATTACTAACGAGGTTCATACTGTATTTCTTTTTATAGATAATTCTTAATACTATAATACTACTAAAATATTAATAACTTGCATGTATATACCATCTTGGACATATAAATACGATTTGGAAATTAATAGAGTTGAATATATAAATGCTATAAATGAAGTTTTTGATTCAGGTAGATTGATTTTTGGAAAACAACTAGAAAATTTTGAAAAATCCTTTTCTGATTACATTGGTACTAAGTTTGCAATAGGTTGTGATAACGCAACTAATGCTATTTTTCTCTCATTAAAGTCTTTAGGTGTTGGCGAAGGTGATGAGGTTATAACTGTACCTAATACTGCTATCCCAACTGTTTCTGCAATTTGTCAGGCTGGAGCTAAACCTGTTTTTGTAGATGTAAATAGATATGCGCTTATGGATATTAATAAATTAGAAGAAATTATTAACCAGAAAACTAAGGCAATCATACCAGTTCATTTATATGGATTTCCTTGCGATATGGATAAAATATCTTTAATTTCACAAAAGTATAATATTCATATTATTGAAGATTGTAGTCAAGCTCATGGCACTATTTTAAATAATAAAAAAGTTGGTTCTTTTGGTAAACTTTCATGTTTTTCCTTTTATCCAACAAAATCATTAGGAGGTTTTGGTGATGCGGGAATAATTTGCACAAATGACATAAATTGTGATGATTTACTTAAAAAAATGAGATTTTATGGAATTGAAAATGACTACATAGCTTCTATTGATGGATATAATTCCAGAATGGATGAAATTCATGCGGCAATTTTAAATAAAAAACTGACTCGACTGGAAAAAAATATTAAATACAGAAATGAAATTCTTGATCTGTATATAAATGGAATAAATTCAGATTTATTAGTACCTTTACCCAAGCCCCAAAATGCTAGGACCTCAAACTATTTATTACCTTTTATTTTTAAAGGCAATAGAGAAAGATTTCTAAATAAATTATCTCAAGAAAATATTGGAGTAAATATCAGTTATAAACATCCTATTCATACTATGCCTGCTTATAAGCATTTAGGTTACAAGAAAGGTGATTTTAAAAAAGCAGAGTTTATTTGTGATCATATAGTCTCTTTACCAATATGCGATTATTTGCCAATGGAAATTGCATATCATGTTATAAATTCTTTAAACACTATTTTAAATGATAATAGAGATTATTTATCCTAGTTTTTAAAATGAGTTATAATCTCATTAATAAATAAAGTTAATGGATGAATATAAAAAGTCAATTCAAAGCTTTAATTCAACCTTTAATTTTACTTCTAAAATTAATTAATAAGACAAGTCAAAAAAATAAAAGAAAATTATTAATTTTAAATACTTTAATTATAATAAGTGGTTTTACTGAGCTACTGTCCTTAGCTTCAATTTTACCTGTTTTAACATTATATTCAAATCCAAATTTTATTAGAGAATCCCCTTATTTCATAACTTTATCTAAAATAACAAATATATATGATTCAACTCAAATCTTATTATTAACTACTTTAATTTTTATTTTAGTAGTTATATTTTCAACCTCTATAAAATTATATTCTTATAAAGAAGGGGCAAAAATTGGTGCTCTTATTGGAAATGATTTAAGTACCAGAGGCTTCCAAAATAACATAATACAACCTTACATTACTCATACAACAAAAAATAGTGGAGAAATAATAAATTTATTAGCAGTAGAATTACAAACTGCTCTTAATGCTATAAATATAGGATTAAGATTTTCATCAGCGTTAGCAACATTTATATTTATATTTATTGGAATATTTTTTATAAATTTTTATACAGCATTGGCATGTATTATTTCTTTTGGAAGTATTTATATTTTTATTGCTAAAAAATCTTCAAGGCAGATTGAAAAGAATAGTTTAATTAAATTTAAAAGTAATAATATTTTAGTAAAACAGGTACAAGATGTATTCCAAGGAATTAGAGAAGTAATTTTAGATAATAAACAATTATTTTACATATCAAATTATGAGAAAATTGATTATCAAAAAAGAAAAGCTGAAGCCATTATAGATTTTACTTCAGTATATCCATACTATTTGTTAGAAGGATTTGCTTTTATATTATTTACGATATTAGGTTTGTTTATTAGCCTTGTTTTTTCTAATCAAGATTATGTACTTACTTATTTGGGTTCAACTGCAATTGCTTTACAGAAGTTACTAAGATCTATGCAGCAAATATATTTTACATTATCTGTTTTAAGAGGAAGTAATGAATCTTTAAAATCAGTTTTAAGAACTTTAGATATAGACGGAAATAAGAAATTTATTAATAGAAATTCTTTAAATCTTGGCTTTAAAAAAAATATAATTTTGAGAAATGTTTCATTTAGTTATTCAAGAAATTTACCTCTTACAATAAATAATTTAAATCTTAAAATTGAGAAAGGAGAAGTTGTAGGAATTATTGGTGAAACAGGATCTGGTAAAAGTACTTTATTAGATCTAATAATGGGATTATTGGAACCTACTGAAGGGAAAATTATGATTGACGGTATAGATATAAATGTTAAAGATAATAATATTAAAGAAAGATGGTTTAATTCAATTTGTCATGTTTCGCAATCAATTTTTTTAAAGGATGCCTCAATCTTTGAAAATATAGCTCTGGGAGAAACAATTTCAGAATTAAACTTTGATAAAGTTGTTACTTCTGCTAAGGCAGCAAAGATAAAAAGTTTTATAGATTCTTTACCAGAGGGTTTCAATACCAATATTGGAGAAAGTGGCATTAAATTAAGTGGCGGACAGAAACAAAGAATTGCAATAGCTAGAGCAATTTATAAAAAATCTAAATTACTTGTTTTGGATGAAGCTACAAGCGCTTTAGATAATAAAATAGAAAAAGAAGTAATGGATTCTTTAAATTCTCTAGATAAGAATATTACAGTTATAATGGTTGCTCACAGATTATCTAGTTTATCAAATTGTAATAGGATTATTCAGGTAAAAGATGGTAAAGTTTATGAAGAAAAAGATTTAATATAGAAGTTAATTTAAGTAATTTTATTTAATATTTATATTGAAAATGTTTTATGTTATATTCACATAAAAATAAATGACAATGAGAAAAACAAATAACTGTAGAGTTTGTAATAACCCTATTCAAGCATTCATGACCTTTGGGCCAATGCCTTTAGGAAATGGATTTAAAAAAAAAGAAATAAAAAATAATGAATATAAATTTGAAATGCAGACAGCAGTTTGCAGTTCCTGCTCTACATTTCAATTAATTGATCAACCAGATCCAAAACAAATGTTTCATAATGAGTATGCTTTTTTTAGTGGAACTTCATCAAGAATGAAAGAGCATTTTAAATCTTTAGCTTTAGAGATTAATAATGAAATTGAACATAATGATAATAAATTTGTTGTTGAAATTGGAAGTAACGATGGAATACTTATTAGTAATTTTGCTGAATTAGGTTTAAAACATCTTGGAATAGAACCTAGTGCAAATGTTGCAGAAGTAGCTAAATCAAGAGGAATTAATACAAAAGTATCTTTTTTCTCAGAAAAGTTGGCAACTGATGTTATTAAAGAATACGGAAAAGCAGATGCTGTTATGGCTGCAAACGTAATATGTCATATCCCAAGCATAAATGATATAGCTTTTGGGGTTGAGAAGATTTTAAAAGATGATGGGATTTTTGTTTTTGAGGAACCATATTTAGGAGATGTATTAGAAAAAACTACTTATGATCAAATTTATGATGAACATGTTTTTCTTTTTTCTTTAACTAGTGTAAATGCAATTTTTAATAAAGTTAATATGGAAATTTTCCGAGCTGAAAGACAATGGACTCATGGTGGAAGCATGAGGTATTGGCTATCTAAAAAAGGAACAAGATCAATTGAAGATTCAGTTTATTCTTTAATAAATTTTGAGAAAAATCTTGAAATTGAAAACCCCATGACATATTTGAGATTTAAGGAGGATTGTGAGAATCAAAAAAGTAAGTTGCTTTCAATTCTCGAAGACTTAAAAAGTAAAGGTAAGAGGGTTGTTGGTTATGGAGCTACCAGTAAAAGTACAACAATACTCAATTATTGTGGTATTGGACCACAACATATAGAATTTATTTGTGATACGACTCCTATTAAACAGGGTAAACTTACACCCGGAACAAATATACCTGTGAAGGCTTATGCAAACTTTAAAGATAATTATCCTGAATATGCACTTTTATTTGCATATAATCACTCTAAAGAAATAATGGCTAAGGAAAAAAACTTTATCCTAAGTGGGGGAAAGTGGATTCTTTATGTTCCTGAAGTAAAAATTATTTAATTTCATCTTGCAATGCAAGTTTTACTCCAATCGAATGGAATCTTTTCATCAAAAGGATCATATCTAATTTCTTCTTTTGGATCATATACATCTGATGTGAAATATAAAACTTCTGCTTTCTCTCCAACATTCTTATAACCATGCATAACTCCAGCTGGGAATCCATAGATTTGATATTCTGCGTTATTGCCAATAATTGAATTAAAAATCTTACCAAATGATTCAGAATCCTCCCTCATATCTACTAGTGCCATTAAAACTGTTCCTTTTAAAATATAAGTCCATTGGTATTGATAATGATGGCCATGCCATGCTTTTAACACGCCTGGGAAAACTTCACTATGACTAATTTGTTTTATTGTTTTCGAGATATCTAATTCTGGGATCCTGAAAAGCTCTTTGAAAAATCCCCTCTCATCAGAGTATTTTTTCATTGATAAAAATTCAACATCTTTTATTTCCATAGTTTCTTTATAAATGATGAAAGTTTAGGACTTTTTACTTATCCCAAATGATAATACTATTTTTAGTAATAAAAAGGCTTATAAGTTTACTAAAAGCTGTAGTATGATAACTTAGATTTTAGAAGATTAAGCGTGAAAATTGTTATTACAGGAGCATTAGGCCATATAGGTTCTTATCTTTCAAGAAGACTTCCTAAGTTATTTCCTAATGATGAATTTTTGCTTTTAGATAATCTATCTACTCAAAGATATTGTTCCTTATTTAATTTGCCATCAAACTGTAGTTTTGTAGAAACTGATGTTACACAAGAAAATTTGCCTTTCTATAAAAACGCAAATTATGTAATACATTTGGCTGCTTTGACGGATGCAGCAGGCAGCTTTGAAAGAGCAAGCCAAGTAGAAAAAAATAATTTTGAAGCGACCAAGAATGTTGCTTCTGAATGCGCAAAAGCTTCTGCCTCTTTAATACACTTATCAAGTACTAGTGTATATGGTACCCAAGCTTCTCAAGTAGATGAGGAATGTAGATTAGATGAATTGAAGCCACAGAGTCCATATGCAGAGACTAAATTAAAAGAGGAACAATGGTTAAAAGATAATCAAGAAAAATTAGACCTGAAACATATTTCTTTGAGATTTGGAACAATAGCTGGTATCTCTCCAGGGATGAGATTTCATACAGCAGTCAATAAATTTTCTTGGCAAGCAAGTCTGGGTCTGCCAGTTACAGTATGGGAGACGGCCTTACATCAAAAAAGACCTTATTTAGATTTAAAGGATGCATGTTCAGCCATAGAATTTATAATTACCAAAAATATATTTGATGGTTCTGTTTATAATGTTTTAACTGCAAATCATACTGTAAATGAAATCATTACAATAATTAAGAAGACTGTTAATGATTTAAAAATTGAACTTGTAAAAGCTCCTATAATGAATCAACTATCTTATGAAGTCCTAGATAATAAAATTAGAGATAAGGGATTTATTAATAATGGTTCTATAGAAAATGCTATCAATGAGACTCTTGAATTATTAGGTAGTAAAAAAAATCATAATTTTTAAATTAATTTCCAATGACTCGTTATCACAAGCTAAATAGTAATTTTATATGTAATAAGAAAGAACCTCTTTCTAAAGTTTTTTCTCTAATAAAGTTAACATTAGGTTACCCAATTATTGTTATAAATGATGATGATACTTTATATGGTGTTATTTCAAATGGAGATATTTTAAAATTTATTAGGACTAATAAAAATATAAACTTTAAAAATACTACTGCTCAAGATGTCGCCAATCAAAATCCAAAAGTTGCACATATAGATGATAAATATGAAACTATAGAAGACTTTTTATCCTTAAATTATATAAGGACTATCCCTGTTGTAGACCTAAATAGAAAAGTTCATCGAATTGTTACATCTGAAAAACCTTATTTAGAAATAGGGTCAATAAAGATTGGTGAAGGCTTTGATCCTTTTTTAATAGCAGAAATTGGTGTTAATCATAATGGTGATATTAATGAAGCAAAATTTTTGATTGATGCTGCAGAAAAAGGAGGATGTCAAGCTGTAAAATTTCAATATAGAAGTAGAAATTTATATAACTTAGAGGATATAAATTCTTACGATTTGGGAACTCAATATATCATCTCTGAGATAAATAGAACATTTTTGTCAATTGATGATCTTAAAGAGTGCTCTGATTTTGCCAAAGAGAAAAATTTAGAGGTTATAATTACTCCATTCGATATTGAGGCAAAAAAAGATATCGATCAATCAGATATTTCAGTTTCATGTCTTAAAATAGCTAGCTGTGATCTAACCAATGAACCTTTAATTAGATCATGTGGAACTACAAATTTTCCCTTAATTATATCTACAGGGATGAGTTTTGAGAGGGAAATTGCTAATACGAGTTTATTATTAAGATCTCTAATGGTTGAACATGCATTTTTACATTGCAATTCAACTTATCCCGCCCCACCTGAAGATATAAATTTATCTTACATTTCAAGATTAAAAGAAATAACTAAAACAGTAGTTGGCTACTCATCTCATGATGGAAATATTAATGTGCCAATATGTTCCGTCAGTCAAGGAGCTAGTATTGTAGAATTTCACATTACTAGGTCAAAAGAAAGTCCAGGCACAGATCATAGAGCATCGGTTGAAGTTGATAAAATAAATATGCTTGTAGAGGGATGTAATTTGGCTTATGTGGTTAGTGGGCATCCCAATCCAAGGACTCCTTCTCAAGGAGAGATTGCTAACAGATATACACTTGGAAAAAGTTTTGCTTTAAATAGAAATTATAAAATCGGAGAAGCAATAAGAAACGAAGATTTAATATTGATATCTCCGGGACATGGCTTCACAATTGATCAAAGAGAACAAATTATTGGTAAACAATTAATTGTTAATAAGCCTGCAAAATCAATAATTAATCCTCAAGAATTAGACTTAAAACCTTCTTTTGATAAACATGCTCTATTAATTGCAAAAGATAAGCTAATTTCTAAAGGATATATACCTGGAATTCCAGTTAGATATCATGATGCAGAAAGGTTAAATCAAATTTTTAATTTACCGCTTTTAGAATTTCATATGTCTGATAGAGATTTAAGATTAAATCCTAAAGATTACTTTAAGAATAATTTTGATAATGTTGATTTAATTGTCCATGCTGTAGAACAATTTGAAGATGGTTTTATATTTGATTTAGGAAGTGATGAAGAACTAATAATTCAGAGATCATTGCTAGAGATTGACAAATTAATAAATCATTTAGATAAACTAAGATGTTTTTTTAATCAAATAGATAAAATTCCTGTTGTTCTTAATTTAGGGGGGTTTACAAGTTATAAATTTATTGAAAGTAGTCAAGAATATTTTCGAAAATTAGAAAAAGCTATAGATAATTTAAATTATATCTCTGAAAAATATTCTAATTATGAATTTTTACCTCAAACCATGCCTCCTTTTCCATGGCATCAGGGTGGTCGCAGTTTTCATAATATTCTCACAAGTAAAGATAAAATTAATGATTTTCTTAAAAGAACAGATTCTATGATTTGCTTTGATGTCTCTCACAGCTATATGTCTTGTAAATATTTTAAAGAAAGTATTAATGAACATATTAAATTATTCTCTAGCAGGATTAAACATATACATCTTTCTGATGCTGCTTCTGTAAATTCTGAGGGGCTAGAAATAGGAGAAGGTTCAATAGATTTTTTAAGTATTCATAAAAATTTAAATATAAGAAATTTTAAGCATTATATGATTCCAGAAATTTGGCAAGGTCATTTAAATAATGGAGAAAAATTTGCAAATTCTATAATAAGATTTAGTGAAAAATTAGAAGATAATATTTGATTATTGATAAAATAAATATTAGTTAAGAATTAGATTTTTGTATTTAGATTTAAAAAATAAGATTAAAGGTCCTGTATATTCAGTAGTTACACCATTCAATAAAGATCAATCGATTGATTTTATTTCATTAGAAAAATATATTAAAAGAATATATTCATCTGGAGGAAGAATATTTTATGTAATGGCATATAATAGTAGGTTCAGTGAATTATCTTTCTCAGAGATTAAAGATTTAAATCAATTCGTAGTTAATAAAGTCAAAACTATTGATAAATCAAATATTGTAATTGTTGCAGATCCTTTACACTGTTCTACGGAAGTATCTATTGATTTTTGCAATCATGCTTCTCAAATTGGAGCGGATGTTATATCTTTGATTTTTAGAGAGAAATTTTATTCTGAAAAGCAAGTTTATACTCACTATTCAATGTGTTCAAGTGCTACTGAAATAGGATTACTGATTCATGAAATGCCTTTTATAAGTGGTTTAGGAGGACATACAGTTAATTGGCCTGTAAGATTGCTTGATAAGCTTGCTGACATTGAAAATATAGTAGCTATAAAAGAAGATGCAAAAGAGGATTCTTATTCAGATCAAGTTATTAAATGTATTAAGGATAGATTGTCTATTATTATTTCTGGAGGTGGGAAAAGACAATGGTTGAGATTCTCAGAAAAAGGCTGCCAAGCTTGGCTTAATGGAATTGGTGTTTTTGAACCTAAACTACCTATCATTTTTTATAATGCTTATTTAAAAAGTGACCAAAAAATAATTGATTTTATTCTTACAAAAATTGAAGACCCTTTTTTTAATAATATTTGTAGTAAGTATGGGTGGCACTTATCAATTAAGGCGGCTTTAGAGTTTAGGGGTATTTTTTCAAGATTTGAAAGAATGCCAATGATGCCTATTGATCAAACTGAAATGAAATACGTTATTAATGAAATGAAAGAAATAGAAAAATCTATAAATGATCTTTTCAAAATGATGCCAAAAAATTAGAATTTTGATAAGTTAAAGACTCTAAATAAATATTTGTTTAATTGCAAAATATTTTTAAAGTGTTTTTCTAACTCTCTATAAGAGATAATGAATTTAATAAATAAATGATATATGAAAAAAATTGCATTTATACCTGCTAGATCTGGTTCGAAAAGATTCCCAAATAAAAATATTACTAAGTTAGCTGGTAAACCTCTTTTAATTTGGACTCTTAAATCATTTTCAGAGAGTGGCTGCTTTGATAAAATTATATTTTCAAGTGATTCAGAAGAGTATTTTGATGTAGTATTAGATTATTTTAATTCTGGAGAAATTGAATTTCATAAAAGGAAAAATAATGAAGCGGGTGATAATGTGAAAATTTTTGATTTTATAAAGGAAAATCTAAATAATTTTTGTAATAAAGAAGATTTGTTTGTACTAGGATTGCCAACATGTCCACTAAGAAAATCTATACATATAAAAGAAAGTATTGAATTATCGATAAGAACTAAAAAACCTGTTTTTTCTGCATGTGAATATGATTTTCATGTGCCATTTGCGTTCTCGCTGGATTCAGAAAATTATAATTCTTCTTGGAAGCCTTTATTTACTAATTCACCAATGCTCTCAGGTAATACCAGAAGTCAAGATCAAATTAAATACTTCCACCCGAATGGAGCAATTTATGTTATCAAGCCAAATTTAATAAGCAATGATACTAATACTTTTTATATCAATGCAATTCCTTATTTAATGAAAAGATGTTTTTCAATTGATATTGATATGCCAGAAGATATAGAATTAGCTGAATATTATGCCTGCAAAATTTAGGTTATATTAATGTTTTTATAAATTTTAATTATTTAAAATTTATAGTCTTGGATATTAACTTTTAATTAACTCTTTGAATATTATTATCGTTATCATTTAACCAACTATTTAAATTATTATAAGTTAATTTTTCAAAATATTTCAATGATTTATTTTCGATCTCCTCTTGATATATTTCATATGCATAAATACCATAGACTGCTGATCTCACATTAAATAATGTTGCTTCTATTGAACAGCTGCTAAAACATGTGAGGTGATGAGTAGACCATTGCAAATCATCATAAAAACAGCTTTTATTTTTAGAAGTTATCTCTAAAATTTCAGAATTATATAATTCTTTTAATCTACTTTTTAAATAATCAATACTTGAATTAATTGAATTTGGGTGAAGCCTGATCCTTAATTTAAAGGAATCAATATTATTATTATTATTTTTATTTATTAAATCATATTTATAAAGTAGCTCTAATAATCCATCATCTAGAGGTTCAATAATAGTTTTGCCTTGTTTAACTTGCATAGTGAATATTAATCTAATACAATTATTTTTTATTTTTTGGGGAGTTATTATATTTACATTATTTTTGTACCACTTTGGCCAAGAGTAGCCTCCAACAAATGGAATATGATTTTTCCTTTTAGGTGATGATTTAAGAATATTTATTGTAGATTGCTTATTCCAGCACCAAAACTTATCAGGCATATTTTTAAATCCATTGTCTGGAATTTTATTCCATCCTGAATATGCCGCTTGAAATTTTCCCTGCTTACCATGTTGAATCTCTATAGATTCAACTCCAATATCTCTTGCTGCCGCAATAATGCCCATCATGTCAGAGAAATACCAAGAAGTTATAAATATTTTTTTCAAAGATTTAAACTTTTTAAAAAGACTTTTTGTATTATTTTTTGCAATAAAATATAAAATTACTGCTTTCTTTACCTCGCTTATTATTTCTTTTTCTAAAAAATGTAATTTATTTAATTTTATAAATTCTTTTGCTAATAATATTGAGTAATTTTGTAATTTTGAAATTTCAATAATATTTAATAAATTTAATATATTTAAATTATTTATAGAGTATTTTTCACTATCAAAATAAAGTTGACCAGATTTCAATTTATCAATGTAAAATTTAATCGTATTTTTGTCAGATCTTGTGACTTCATATATGGGATCGATAATCCTATCGACTAGTAATCCAGAACTAAGCTTTTCAAGATATATAGATCTTGAGAAAAAAATTATTTCTGTATTATCGATGTCTTTTGTAAATTTATTTATTGGGTTATATATATTCAACATAATATTTTTCATTAATTTTATAAAAGGATGAAAATAAAATAATTTTGATTTATTTTTTGCTGTTTTTTTTTCATCTCTAATATTAATAAGAATTCTCCAAAGAGTCATTCTTACAATAGGCCAAGCTTCATTTCCTGAATTATAAATTAAATAAGATAGATCTTTTTCAAAAGAAACTAATAATTCAAAAATTTCTTTAAGATCATAATTCTTATTCATTTTTTATTTAAAATTATATTTTCGCCTCATTTGATTTTTCCCATTCTGGAACAAGTTTTTTAATTGAATCTAAAACTTTATTTAATTCCTGTTCTAAGCAATATGAATTTAAATATTTTAATTCAATTAGTAATTTATCCAGAGGTATCGAGCTTTCCTTAGCATAATAAATTAGTGGATGTTTTGTAGATTTTGACTTTGAATCAATTAATAACTCTTCTCTGAGTTTCTCACCAGGCCTTAAACCGATATATTTAATTTCAATATCTCCTGAGGGGTTATTTTTATCTTTTACTGAAAGACCATTTATCCTAATAAGTTGTTTAGCAACCTCTGTTATTTTTACTTGCTCTCCCATATCTAATAAGAAAACCTCATTACCTTTTGCTATTTGAGATGCTTGTATAACTAATTGAGCAGCCTCCTCGATAGTCATAAAAAATCTATAAATATCTTTGTGTGTAACAGTCAGTGGACCTCCTTTATTAATTTGTTTTTTGAATAAAGGTAAAACCGATCCTGAAGATCCTATAACATTGCCAAACCTAACCATAGAAAAGACTTTAAAGTTATCTTCTTTATTTATTTCTTCTCCATATCCCTGGATTATTAATTCGGAGACCCTCTTACTTGCGCCCATAATATTTGTAGGTCTTACAGCTTTGTCAGATGAAATTAAAATTACTTTTTTAATAAATTGTACTTTTTTTGCTGCTTCACATATTGATTGGGTAGCAAAAATATTATTTCTTATTCCCTCTATAGGATTTATTTCTACTAAAGGTACATGTTTATAAGCTGCAGCATGAAAAACAATATTTACTTTACATTCTTTAAATACTTTAAATATTAACTTAAAGTTAGTTGCACAACCAAGTATAGGTGTAAGTTTGACATCTTGATAATTAGCATTTTTTAAATTTTCATAAGCTTTATATAATGATGCTTCGCTAATATCAAATATTATTAATTCTTTAGGCTTAAGACTTAAAAGCTGCATACATAATTCTTCTCCAATAGAGCCTGCAGCACCTGAAATAAATATTACATTACCTTTAATGCTAGGACCAAATAGTTCTTTTAAAGGCTCTATTCTTTCTCTACCTATCAATTCTTCTACAGATATAGGCCTTAAATCTGCAATAGTTACTGTACCTTTAGCTAATTCATCAATTGAGGGTACTTTAAGTATTGGTATTGACAATTCAGATATTTTATTTATTAAAGTGTATCTTTCTTTAATGGTTAAAGATGGTATTGCAAGAAAAATTTGATCTATATTTTTTGCTTCTTTAAATAAATATTTAGAAGAGTAAATTGGAATTTCATATATGTGTCTTCCTTTTAAATCGTAATTATCATCCACGAAGAATTTAAGATTATACTTATTTGAAATAATTAGTGAGGCTGCTAGTTGAGCCCCTGCATCTCCTGCTCCGTAGATTACTATATTCTTAGAATTTGATTTTTTATTAAATTTTACATTTCTCTCAATTATATTTCTGATTAGAGCTCTAATGAATACATTTAAAAAGGTGAGAGTAATTGTGAATAAGAATAGAGTTTTAAAAGAAATATAGTTTAAATTAATCAGTTTTTTATATACGAATATATTAGATGATAAAAATAAGTTACTACAAAAGAATCTTACAATTAATTTCTCACTTATATATCTGCTTATGCCTCTATATTGCCCACTTAATACATTTATAAAAATTCCAAATACTGAGATAGCCATAGAAAATAGAAACCAATTCTTGGTATAAAAAATATAATTATTATTGAAAAAACTAATACTTAAGAAAAGTGCGAAAATAATTGATATTATATCTATGGAAATAAGGATTAATCTTCTTTTAAATGGAGATTGCTTCCTAATGATCATGCCATATTTATAAAATATATTTAATAATCCAGTTCTGATCATTTTGAAGCTTTTAATAATACCTCTTTAATGATTTGAGAATATTTGTTCATTTGCTCTTCATTAATTGTGGGATGAACTAAAAACATTAAACTAGTTTCTCCTAATTCTTTAGCGGCAGGTAATCTTTTCTTAGGAGATATTTTTTTAAAACATTTCTCTAAGTATATTTCACTGCAAGAACCTGAAAAAGTTTTCGCTCCTTTTTTATTTAATTGAGCTATTATTTTTTCTCTATCCCAATTATCCTTTAATTTATCTTTTTTAAGATAAGCATAGAATTTATACCATGCATGATTTAAATAACTTGGCGGGAAAGGGACCCGCACTGATGGGACATTTTTAAGATGATTAAATAAAATGCAAGCGTTTCTTTTTCTAAGCTTATTTGTTTCTGATAAATTCCTTAATTGAATCCTACCGATTGCACTTTGCATTTCTGTTAGTCTGCAGTTGCTTCCAAGATTTTCATGAATCCATTTGAATGAATAGTTATTTTTATCAGTTTTCTGAATAATATCTAAAGATTTTCCATGATCTTTTAATGACCAAACTTTCTTATATATTTCTTCATTATTTGTCGTAACCATTCCGCCTTCACCTCCTGTAGAAATAATTTTATCTTGGCAAAAACTCCAAGTTGAAATATCTCCAAATGATCCTATCTTTCTTCCCTTTATACTTGCCCCATGAGCTTGAGAACAATCTTCCAAAAGAATTAAATTATACTTCTTTGCTAAATAATAAATTGAATCCATATCAGCTGGCCAACCTCCTAAGTGGACGATGGAAATCGCTTTTGTTGCTTTAGTAATTAGTGGTTCAATAGTTTGTGCAGTTATATTTCCAGAATTAATATCCACATCAGCAAAAATGGGTATAGCGCCTAATAGAGCTATTGTTGAAGAGGTAGCAATAAATGTCCTAGGAGTTGTGATTATTTCGTCACCATTCTTAATCCCTATCGCTAAGTAAGCAGCTGATAAAGCCAATGTTCCATTAGCAAATGCCACTGAAAAATTCACACTAATATCATTAGCAAATTCTTTCTCAAATAATTTAGTTTCAGAACCAGTCCAATAATTTACTTTGCCAGAAATAAGTACTTTCTTAACTTTTTCTATCTCTTCCTTCGTATAAAATGGCCAGCTTGCAAGCTCCAATTTTGTTAAGTCAAAACTTTAGGTTAATCTAGCAGGAACTACTCCAACAGTCACCTTATATTCGGGATTGTTAAATACAGGAATTTTCCAAAATTTAATTAACTCTTTGAAAATTTTCATTTCTAAGAATACAGATATAGGTATTACTACGATCAGTATTTATTTAAATATATTTATTCCATGTATAATATAGATTTTTAATCGTAAAAGCCCAATCCTTTCTTTGACTTTTTCAATAACTACAATCCCATGATTGATTTTTTTTAAGATATGACTTTAGGCTATCTAAATTTGCTATCTATTAATAAATGATTTTTCTTATATTTTATATTTATTAAAAAGAAAAACTATCCTGTCTAGACATTATTTGAATTAAACTTTTTATGAATATTCAAGATTGCAAATCTCTTTCTTAAGTGATAATCTTTTGAGTTTATTGATTACCTTTAAATGGAGGCATGCTTAAACCTTTTTTATAGTTAACTTTTTTTATATTTAATAAATAAAGGAAAGTTAAAAAAAATATTTTTAAATCTAGAAAAAAATTAATATTTTTTACATACCATAAATCTAGATCAAATTTTTTTGCCCAATTAATTGTGTTTCTGCCATTTAATTGAGCCCATCCACTAAGACCAGGCTTTACATTATGCCTTTTCATTTGTTCTTCGTTATATAAGGCTAAATATTCTGTAAGCAATGGTCTTGGGCCAATAAAACTCATTTCTCCTTTTAGTATATTTATCAATTCAGGTATTTCATCTAAAGATGTAATTCTAAGAAAATTACCTAATTTAGATATTCTTTTATTCTCAGACAAAATAACCTCATTTTTAATAATCTGATTATGCATAGATCTAAATTTAATTAAATTAAAAATTTCCCCATGATATCCAATCCTTTTCTGAATAAAGAATATAGGTCTTCCCATTGAAAAAAATATTGCTAGAGAAATTATTAGAAAAATTGGTGATAAAAATATGAGAAATATAGCGGCAAAATATATATCTAATAAAGATTTAATTCTTTTATATTTAAAAATATTTATAAATATTTTATTCATTATAATTTTTAAATTTATTCTTAATATAGTTAATATTACTAGAAATGAATATTAAATATAATGGTGGTATGCAAGAAGAAAATTTATATCTGCTAGTAACACCTGAATTAAAAGATATATATGAAAATAATACTGAAAAAATAATAATTATTGATATTAAAAATTTCATTCTATAGGTATTAAATTCAATTCCTTTTTGAAAAATGTAAATTATTAAAAAAAGATAGTTTATTGTTGAAATCCCAAAAATTATTGATCCATAACCTGGCTGAATGATTGGTAATGGCAAAATCCAAAAGAATAAATATTTAATAAAAAAGGGAAGATCTGATGAATATGATAATATTCCTCCCACCATATTTCTATCCCATAAATTCAAATAGTTTATAATTTCTAATAAATTAAAATTATCAACATAAAATGATATGAACACTCTATTAATTATTAAAATTGAAATTGGGATGAAAATTATAAAAATAAATAAAGATTTATAGCTTATTTTAAGATTTAATTTACTAGGAATATTAAATTGTATTTTTCTTAGAAAGCCATCTATTTTTAAATTAGGAAAATTTAAACTTAATAATAAAGCTCCTATTATAAATAATGCAGCGTAAGGTCTATCAGAAAAACAAGTTATGCTAACAATTAAAGAAAAAATTGTTATTAATAAAGAAGGATAATAAAATAAATAAATTATGCTTACTATTGATGAAAATAAAAATAAATCTTTACCAAGAGCAGAAGTATAACTTATTCCAATAGGATCAAATATTATTAAAATCTGAGAAATTCTTATTAAGTTATAATTTTTTAGGATTTGTAATTTTAAATATTTATTATTAACTAAAATATTTTTGAAAATATTTTGTTTATATATTTTATCTCCAAGTCTTATTAGTAGAGAAATACTAAAACATCCTATGCATCCATAAATTAAATTAATTGATTTTATATCGGTTAGAAAATTTGAACAATAAAGGAAGCTAGCTATTTTTTGAAAATTAAATAATCCAACATCTTTGCATTCTTTTATATATGGGAACCAAAAATTATTAATATCATTATTATCAAATATAGTTGTATATAAAAAAGAAGCTAAAGACCGAACTATCGCGATTGATATGGAAGTCAAAACTTGTTGTTTTGCAATTTTATTTATAATTAAAGTCTGTATTATTAATGATAGTATGATCGTTATTAACATATCTTTATATAATTTTTCTTAAGTAACTTAATACAATATTTTTATCAAAATTCATAGCATATTTTCTAGAATTATTCATTAAATTTTTTAATTTTCTGGTGTCATTAATAATTTCGGAAATCTTTCTTGCAAAAATCTTAGAATTAGATCCATAAGGAATTAATATACCATTGACATTATTTTTAACCAAAGAATCAGGTCCAATCATATTAAATGTTGCTAATGCATTTCCTGATGCTCCACCCTCTAACAAAGCATATCCAAAACCCTCTCTTAAGCTAGGTAAAATAGTAATTACTGATCTTCTTAAATATATATATACATCATCCGTATGTTCTATTACTTTTATATAATTCATATTATTTTTATCTTTTAATGCCTTAAAAACTTTTGTTTTTTTAATTCCTATGATTTGTAGAATAATATTTTTTGTTGGGATCTCATTTTTTAAATTCTCAAAAATTTCTATAATGTATGGGAAACCTTTTCTTTTATATGGTCTTCCTATATAGGAAAGATATATTATATTTTTTTCATTCCCAAGATTAAAAGATTTTTTATTTAATTCATTTAAACTTATAAAATTTTTTAGATCAATGCCTGAGCATGATCCTGGTTTAGTAGATTTTATTAATGAAAGATTTCCTAGGAATCCTTTTTTTATATGTTTTAAATGGCTTGGGGATACTGTTACAACTTTTGAAGCTATTAAACATGAAAAGAATTCAAGAGAAAATAAAAATATTTTATTTAAACCCTTTGAGCCAATATGAGCAAATCCATGATTAAAATATATTCTAACTTTTATATTTGCTAATTTAGCAATTAATAAAGGGAAAAAAGAGAAAGTAGTCATATGAGCAATTACACTGCACCCATTATGTTTTTTAAGTATTTTATAAATATAAATCATACTTTTTATTAAAAAGTAAATATTCAATTTAGGAGAAATTTTCAAATTAAACCAATAAGGAAGTGGTTTAATCCCTTTAATATTTATCAGATCATTGCGATTCGACATTTGATAATAAACTATAGAGTCAGCTAGACATGATTTTGATATGGGCAAAATAAAATTTTTAGCGGCGATACTTCCATAAACAAAATGAATTTCCATAAATATTGTATTAACCTAAAATTTTTTTTAATCGTAACAATTTAAGTCTGACGATCCAATAAAAGTAACCAAACTTATATGAGTGATGGTTAAGTATATTTATATAATCTTGATAACTATTTTCTTTATTAGTTGATATAAAACCATCTTTATTTATATTTGAAATTTTATCCATCCTTTTATAAATAAATTTATGCTTTCCTTTGTATAAATTAAGAAATTGATCAAAATCTGCACCAAATAAATAATTACAATTAAATGTATTATTTTTTAAAGCTTTAGTTGCATAAATAATAGAATTATGACTACTTGGTAACCTTAGTTTTAAAATACTCTCAAATTTTATAAAGATATTTTTAAAAATTAAATACAATTTTTTTTCATTTTTAATTTTGTATCCAAATACATATGAGAAATTATTATTTGGTTTAATTAAATAGAATTTTTTTAAATTTTTTATGATAATAGTATCTCCACTATTAATAAAAATTATAAATTTCGAATTTGCAAGATTAATGCCTTTATTCATTGCTGAATAAATACCATTATCATTTTCGATTAATATTTTGATATTTTTATAATGAGAAGCATTTAAATTATTAATAATATTTCTACTTATATCTTGTGAATTTCCATCAATTATAATCCATTCAATCTCTTTATTTATTTTTACTATATTAAATATATTATTAACCGTAGTATTAAATCTAATACCAGAATTTTTGTTAACAGTAATAATACTCAAAAACATAAGATATTTATTTCATATTTAAAAAAATTTATTATTTTATTGATATTAATAAGATATGATGAATGTTTACAAAAATATTCTTTTTTATTTATACATTTTTTAAAGTTTAAAAGTTGATTATTTTCAATATAATCTCTTGAAAATAGTTTTATCTGTATTTGATTATTTATATAAGAGAAATTATATGCATATCCAATAGCATAAACTTTCCAAAAAATAAATTTAGTATTATGGTTAATAAAAAAGTTATATAAATAGATTTCTTTGAAAAAATAATTTTTATCAGAAAAAGTAATCAAATTTTCGATCATCTTTAAATATAATGTTTTAAATTTTTATTATAAAAATTCAATGTTTTTTTAAGACCATCTTTTAAACTTGTTTTTGGTTCCCATTTAAGTAAGTTATTTGCCAATGAAAAATCGGAGTAATAATTACCAATATCAATGGCTTTTTTGTCTTTAGGGAATGGAACGAGCGACCATTTTGATCCTTTTTTAAGTTTACATATTTCAGTAGCTAAATCAGATAGAGGCATAATTGTATTACTTCCAATATTAAATACTCTACCAATTGCTCTCTCATTTTCCGAAGATAATATTAAAGCATCAATTACATCATCTACATAGTTAAAATCTCTTTTTTGTTTTCCATCTCCAAAGACTTGAATAACTTTACCTTCAATTAAATTCCTAATCCAAATCCCTAGAAACGTTTGCCTAGAATCTTTAATTCTCATTCTTGGACCATATGTATTTGTTAATCTTAATACTACTGTTTTTAGGTTATGAATTCTATGATAAAGAAGATGATATTGTTCTGCGGCAAATTTATTAATTCCATTAATATCAGGAGGATTTATTGGATGCTTCTCATCAACTGGTTTATAGATTGGAATCCCATAAACTTGTCTTGTAGAAGTATAAATAATTAATGCTTCTGGACAAATTTTTCTTATTAATTCCAAAAAATTTAATTGCGCGACCGTATTTATATCTAAATCTTCAATGGGATTTTGAATAGAAAAGTAATGTCCAATTTGGGAAGCCAAGTTAAATATAATATCAACTTTATTTAAATGCCTTTTTAATTCATCAATATTTCTAATATCACAAATATGCAAACTTATTGAATCTGAAAAATTACATATATTATATAAATTACCTCCATAATCTTTCATTAAATTATCTATTATGATGACTTCGTCTCCTCTTTCAACTAATTTTTTTGAAAGATTACTTCCAATAAAACCTAATCCTCCTGTTATTAGTACTTTCATAAGATTTGAATTTAAATTATAAGGTATTTCTTTGATTTTTTAAAAAAAAGAGTATTATGAAAAGTCTTATCATTTTTAAAATAATTGAATAATCTCTCTATATCCTCAAATCTATAAAATAAGTTAAATAAATAGTCTTTTTTCAAAGGTATAATTTCATAAGAGGTAGTAAATTTTATAATAACATTTAATTAATTGATTTTTATAAGTCATCTTTTGCTCTTTTATGAAATAAATTCCATTAATTATTAGATTAATTGGTGCTATTTTTTTATATTGAATTTTCTTCTTATTGCTTTTAAAAATTATATAAGAATAACTGAATAATATTTGAAAATTATTTTGTAAATTTCTTCTACTAAAATTGTTGGAATAGTATATTTTTAAGTATAAAAAGATACCTAAATTATCTTAATAAATCATATCATCGAGATAGTTGCGAAACCAGAGAAACCACCTAAGTTAATTATCTTTGTATATTTAAAGCCTTCTCTTCTTAATAAATCTTCAACATATTGCTGCTTATAAGTATAGACATTACATGAATATCTAAATCTTCTCAGGTAATTTCTAAAAGTTCTAGTAGGCCATGATGCAACTAAAACCGGTGCTGCCTGAATAGATTTCTTTATTATTATTTGAGGATCACTTATGTAATCAAATAAACCTAAACCTATACTAATGGATGATTTTGGATAATTATCAATTTTTAATAGATCAACTTTTTGAAGATTAGTTCTTCCTAAAAGATTCTTTGATTTTAAAAAAGATTCAGATTCCTTTATCATTGATGAACTAAAATCTAAACCATAGCCTTTTGATCCCTCAATAGATTCTAGGCAATTACTTAAAACTCTACAAGGACCACAGCCTAAATCTAATATAGAATTAGCTTTTATTAATTTAGCTGTAATGATCGCTAAGTCCTCTCTTAGAAGAACAGGAGCATGTTTGATTGATTCAATTAAAGATGAATTATAAGCGTTAATAAACCATTTGTTTTTTTTAGACCAATATGATTTTGAAGAATTTTTTTCCATAAACGAGTTATTAATAGATATTGAATTTTACACTATTCAGATTATTAAGGCGAGAAATTAGTTTTTCTATCTTTTTTCTTCCTAAATTCCATCTTAAAAAACATAAAAATAATTTTAATTTTGAGGCTTCTTTTCCAAGAGCTCTTTGCGGATTTAATCTACTCCCAAATTCATAAGGGTGGAAGTATAAGCTTAAAGAGTTTTTACTTTTTGAAAATTTTACTAAAAACTTAATAATTTTTGATGGGACTACTCTCCATATTGAACCTCCTGCCAAATTAATTCCATTTCCAAGAATATCAATCGAAAAAAGTTTCTTTATAGAAATAAATTCTTGAATTTTCAAAATTTCTTTTGGGTGTTGATACTTAATTTTTTTAAAAAATGAGAAAGTAACACTCGAATCAAATTTATATCCTGCTTGATAAAGCAATTTTAAACTTTTTATATAATTTTCCTGAGTAAAAGATAAATATGGTGATCTATATCCTTCAATATCTTTATTAATAATATTTTCTAAGATTGTTTTAGACTTAATACAATCTTGTAAAAAATCCTTATCATTTAATTCATCCCTGCGTACATGAAGATATCCATGAGAGCCAATTTGATGTCCATTTTTGTTGATTTCTCGTATTAATTCAGGGTAAATTTCAGCAGTTCTTGCATTACAAAAAAAAGTACATTTTATAGATTCTTTATTTAGGAAATTCAATAAATAATATGTTTCATTAATAAATTCATTACTAAATATCTTAAAGTCCTCTATTAAACCTTTATCATAAAATATTAGTGAAAAATCTTCCCAATCAATACCTAGATGAATTACTTTGTTTTTCAAAAATATCAAATAAATTCATATTAATTATAAATCAATTTTTAAATTTATAGTATTCGAGAAACCATTTTATAAATTTTTTTACACCAATATTTAAAGGTGTTTGGGGTTTCATACCTATCCAACTTTCTAAAGATTCTGTATCAGCGAAAGTCGCTTTTATATCCCCCTGCTGCATAGGTTTAAATCTCTTTATAGCTTTTAATCCGATTTCATTTTCTAATAAACTTATAAAATCTAATAAATTAACTGGATTACTATTACCTATATTGAAAACTCTGTGAGGTGCCCAGCTTGTTTTTGGGTCAGGATTATAATAATCAAAATTAATATTTTCTATTGCAGGCTTTCTCATAAGTTTGATTATTATATTTATAACATCATCAATATAAGTAAAGTCTCTTTGCATATCTCCATTATTAAATATATTCATTGGGCTTTTAGAAAGAATAGCATTTGCAAATATTATCGGAGCCATATCAGGTCTTCCCCAGGGGCCATAAACTGTAAAAAATCTTAAAGCAGTTGATGGTATATTATATAAATGACTATAAGAATGAGCTAATAACTCATTAGATTTTTTGGTAGCAGCATATAAGCTTATTGGATGATCAACATTATCATTCTCTGAAAAAGGAGTCTTGCAATTTCCACCATAAACTGAACTACTACTAGCATAAATAAAATTATTTACAGGATTATGCCTTATACATTCTAGTAAATTTGTAAAACCAATTATATTAGAATTAATATATGCGGCAGGATTAATAATTGAATATCTTACACCAGCTTGAGCAGCTAAATTTATAACAATTTTTGGTTTGTATTTTATAAATATATTATTCAAACTTTCTTTATTAGATAAATCACAATTTATAAAATTCCAATTAAATTTTTCTCCAATATTAATATGATTTAATTTATTTAATCTATCTAATTTTAGATTTTTATCATAATAATCATTTAGATTATCAATTCCTATAACAGAACTATAATTAGATAATAATTCTTTGCATAAATGATACCCAATAAAGCCTGCAGATCCAGTAACTAAAACAGTTTCATTAAAAAACATCATATTTAAAAATTAATTAAAAAAATCATATTATTATGAATCCATAATTTCTTCTAAGTATTTTGAGATCGTATATTTTAAACCTTGTGAAAATTTTGTTTTAGGTGCCCAACCAAGAGATTTTATTTTGCTTATATCTAGTTGCTTTTTGGGTGTTCCATCTGGTTTTGATTTATCCCAAAGTATATCTCCATTGAAACCAGTTATTTTTGCTATCTTTTCTGCTAGTTCTAATATAGAAATATCTAATCCAGTCCCTACATTTAAGAAATTAAGAGGATTACCTTCATAATCTACTGGCGCATTTTTATTATTTGGATCCCAATTCTCAAGGCAAAATACAACTGCTTCTGCTAAGTCATCTACATACATAAATTCTCTTAAAGGTTTACCAGATCCCCAACAAGTTACCTCTTTCAGATTATTCAATACTGCATCAGAGAATTTCTTAATTAATGCTGCTAAAACATGACTATTGGTTCGATGATAATTATCTTTAGGGCCATAAAGATTTGTTGGCATTAGTGAAATCGCATCAAATCCATGCTCTTTTCTTAATGCTTCACATAATTTTAGACCGGAAATTTTTGCTAATGCGTACCACTGATTCGTTGGCTCTAATTGACTGGTCATTAAATATTCTTCTTTAATTGGCTGTTGGGCATATTTAGGATAAATACAACTGCTTCCAAGGAATAGTAATCTTTTAACCCCAAATTTCCATGATGCCTCTATCAAATTAATCTGTATTTTTAAATTTTCTAAGATAAATTTTGAGGGTTCTTTCGAGTTGGCAAATATACCTCCAACTTTTGCCGCTGCAACTATCACAACAGTGGGTTTATTATTTTTAAACCATAAATCCACTGCATTTGTATCTAATAGATTGAGTTCTTTACGAGTAGGAGTAAAAATCTTACCATTTTTATTTGGCAAACCATAATTATATTTTTTTAAAATCCTGCATATGGAACTACCTACCATCCCATTGGAACCTGCTACAAATATTTTTTCTTCTAATGATAATAATTTCATTTAATTTTTAATTGCTGGTGGAGATTCATTAGTACTTGAAATATTAAAACCTTCTTTAATCAAAATAGATTCTTTATTAGCTTCTTCTTTATCGACTTTAATCATCTCTTTTATAAGTTCTTCTAGGGTAATTCTTGGCTCCCAATTAAGTTTTTTGAATGCTTTTGATGAATCCCCAAGAAGTTGTTCAACTTCAGTTGGCCTAAAGTATCTAGGATCAATTCTTATAACGATCTCATTAGTATCTGCTCTTCTTCCTAATTCATTTATGCCTTCCCCTTCCCATATTATGAATTTGTTAGAATTTGAACCTTTCCAATTTAATTCTTTTGCACAAGCCTCAATAAAATCTTTAACACTTACCATTCTGCCCGTAGACACAACATAATCTTCTGGTTCTTCTTGTTGTAACATCAACCACTGAACCTCTACAAAATCTTTGGCATGGCCCCAATCTCTCTTTGCCTTAAGATTACCAAGATAAAGACATGAATCTAAACCAGCATCTATTCTTGCGAGTCCTCTAGTGATTTTTCTTGTTACAAAAGTTTCTCCTCTTCTTGGACTCTCATGATTAAAAAGGATCCCATTGCAAGCATAAATTCCATAAGCTTCACGATAATTTACTGTAATCCAATAAGCATATAACTTAGCTACTCCATAAGGACTTCTTGGATAAAAAGGTGTTGTTTCTTTCTGAGGTACTTCTTGAACCTTTCCAAAAAGTTCACTGGTGCTAGCTTGATAAAATTTAGTTTTTTTTGCAAGATCTAGGATCCTAATGGCTTCTAAAATCCTTAAAGTACCTAAAGCATCACTATTTGCGGTATATTCAGGACTCTCAAAACTTACTGAAACATGACTTTGAGCCGCAAGATTGTATATTTCATCAGGTTTGACATGTTGTATTACTCTAATAAGATTTGTGCTGTCAGTAAGATCACCATAATGCAGAATTAGTTTTGAACCTGAATTAATTTCATGTGGATCTTTGTAAATATGATCAATCCTTTGGGTATTAAAGCTGCTAGATCTCCTTTTTAAACCATGAACCACATAGTTTTTGTTTAGAAGAAATTCTGCTAAGTAACTACCATCTTGCCCAGTTATTCCAGTTATTAGTGCCTTTTTCATATAATAAAATTTTATCTATATTATAATCTAAAGCTATTGCATCTTTTCAAATTAAGGGATTAATATTATTTTATAAATTAAAAGAGAAATTAATATTATGAAGAATATTTTAGTAACAGGAGGTACAGGTTATATCGGAAGTCATACTTGTATTAGTCTTTTAAAAAAGGGTTATAAATTAACTGTAATAGATTCAAATATTAATAGCTCAATATTATCTTTAGAAAAAATTAGACTTATTATAAATGTTTCAATATCTGAATTTAATAAAATATTATTTTTTAAGAAAGGAGATATAAGAGATAAAATTTTTCTGAAAAAAATTTTTCAAGAAGCAAAAACTATTGATAATCCAATTGAAGCCGTAATACATTTTGCAGGACTAAAAGCAGTTGGAGAATCAGTGATACAACCATTGAAATATTGGGAAAATAATGTTTATGGATCAGTCAATTTATTTCAAATAATGGAAGAAAATAATTGTAATACTATTGTTTTTAGTAGTAGTGCAAATATCTATGGACAAACTGATTTAATACCAATAAAAGAGGATTCTAAAATCAAGCCTATTAATACATATGGTCATACTAAAGCAACTATTGAGTATATTCTTAAGAGTTTATTTAATAGTAAAAAAAATAAATGGAAAATTGCTAATTTAAGATACTTTAATCCAATTGGGGCTCATGAAAGTGGATTAATTGGAGAAAATCCTTTATCCATTCCTAATAATTTATTCCCATTCATTTGTGGAGTAGCTATTGGTAGATATGATTTTTTGAAGATTTTTGGTAATGATTGGCCAACTTTTGATGGTACTGGAATAAGAGATTATATTCATGTCGCTGATTTGGCTGATGCGCATGCTCTAACTTTAGATTATTTATTTAAAAATAAATCACAAATTATTAATTTAAATATTGGTACTGGTAAAGGTACAAGTGTTTTAGAGTTAGTTGAAGAATTTAAAAATGTAACAGGAAAAAGAATTCCATATAAATTTGTTGATAGAAGACTTGGAGATATTCCTATCGCTATTGCAAATAATAAAAAAGCTACTTTAACTTTAAGATGGATACCAAAAAGATCTATCAAAGATATGTGCAAGGATGGATGGAATTGGCAATTTAAGAATCCATCTGGATATCGATAAAATTAAAAATAGTTTTGTTTTATGAATAACAAAAATTTTATTTGTATTTCTTCTTTTAATGCTGATTTAGAGTGGTTTAAAAACTTTAATTATCCGCATGTTATTTATGATAAATGTCATGCAGGAATAAAAAAATCAAAATATTTTCCTATAGAGATAAAACCATCATATCTAAAGAAAAAATATCCTCAATTTAATATTATAAATTCAGAAATAGAGGGATATAATATTAATGATTATTTGAATTTTATTATAAATAATTATGATTCCCTTCCAGAAATTATTGTTTTTATTAAAGGAAATTTATTAGAAAGGCACGTTTCATTAAATTATTTGATTAGTATAATTGACAATAATTATTTCACGTCTATTGAAGAATGGAGAAATAAAATAAATATAAACTTAAATCAAAGAAATTCTTTTATTTCAAGTGATGGAGGCTGGGTTGAGAAAAATGATAATTGGTATTTAAATAAACCTAAACATCCAAATAAATACTAAATAACTTTAATACTTTTATGAAATTTATATTTAAATCATATATAGAACCAAAATATATAAGATTTTGTCCAGGGGCTAATTATATCGTTCCTAAAGCTAATATCGTTAAATATGAAAAGTCTTTTTATCAAAACCTTAAATATTTAATTCAATATTCACAACTATCTGGTGAAAGTCATATATTAGAACGTGCTCTTTACACTATATGGAATTCTTCCTATCAAATTACAGACATTATGAAGACTCCATTTAAAAAAACAGTGAATTTTCCTAGTAAGGATAATATCTTAAAAATTTATAAAAGAAAATTAATTTCTAAGATTTTGTAGGAAAATATTAAAGTAATAATTTTCCTATAAGTCTTTAACTAATCCTTTCTTAGAATAAACTTAACTTTTGTGAAGTTTTTTAAAAGATCATGGCTATAAAAAAGGTTCTTGTAACGGGCTCTTCTGGATTAATAGGTAGTGAAGTAGTTAAATTTTTTTGTTTGAAAGGTTTTCAGGTTCATGGAATAGATAATAATATGCGAGAAATTTTTTTTGGTAAGAAAGGAAGCACTTTAACCAATTTGGATAGATTAAAGAATCTATATTCTGGTTTTATAAATTATGAAATAGATATTAGAGATCGAAAAAGTATATATGAAATAGTTAAAAATATAAATCCAGATTTGATAGTTCATACAGCGGCTCAACCTTCACATGATAAGGCTGCAGAGATTCCTATTTTGGATTTTGAAGTTAATGCTTTAGGAACTTTAAATTTACTTGAAGCAGCAAGAAATAGTTGCATTGATAGTCCTTTTATACATATGTCTACCAATAAAGTTTATGGAGATAATCCAAATAAGTTTCGCTTAGTTGAGATGGAGACAAGATGGGAATTTGGTGATGATTATTATACAAAAGGTATTAACGAGACTTTATCAATAGACAATACTACCCATTCATTATTTGGAGTATCAAAAGCATCTTCAGATTTACTAGTACAAGAATATGGAAGATACTTTCAAATGCCAACTTGCTGTTTAAGAGGTGGTTGTTTAACGGGACCATCTCATGCAGGTGTTGAATTGCATGGTTTCCTTAATTATCTAATAAAGACGAATATAAATAGAAATAAATATACTATTTTTGGATACAAAGGTAAACAAGTTAGAGATAATATTCATTCTTGGGACGTAGCAAATTTTATTTATGAATTTTTTCTTTCTCCAAAAATTGCTTCTATTTATAATATTGGCGGAGGTTATAAAAATAGCATATCTTTATTGGAATCAATAAATAAAATAGAAGAAATTTCTGGAAAAAAAATGATATATGAATATTCTAATAAGAGCAGAATAGGTGATCATATTTGCTATTACAGTGATCTAACTAATATTAAAAGAGATTATCCAAATTGGCATATAACTTTTGATCTAGATATGATTTTTAATGATGTTTATATGAATTTTATTAGTAAGTAATGAGAACTTTAATTTTAAAAGGTGGTCTTGGTAACCAGTTATTTCAATTGTCCTTATATTTATTTTTATTAAAGAAATTTGGTGTTAATAATTTTTATATAGATAAAAATGTAGGTTTTATTCTTGATTATAAATACCAAAGAAAATATGAATTAGGTCAACTTTCTCGATATATAAAATTTTCTAACTACTTTTTAAATTTCTTTAATTTATTGATTTTATTATTAAAAAGGTTACATCCAAAAATTTTAAAATTATTTTTTGTAGAAATATATTGTGAAAATAATCTGAAAAATATAAATTTTAAAAATTCAAAATTTAATTTTAAATATCAATTATTTGATGGATATTTTCAAGACTTTTTTATAATTAATGAAGTTAAATATGAATTATTTCAGTTAGTAAAACCATTATTAAAAGAATCTCAAAATGATTTATTTAAAAGTCTTAATTTAAGAATAAAAGAAGCAAAAGACTCAATTGCCTTGTGTATTAGATTTTATGAAGAGACTAGAAACCCTTCATTACATTCAAATCCAAAAGAAAAACCAAAATCAATAGAAGATTATAATAGAATTATTTCAATTCTTGAAAACAAACTAGATTTTCCATATTTCTTTATTTTCGTGCAAGAAGAGAATTTTTTTACGGATAGTTTGGTTTTTAATTCACCGCATGAATTTGTAACTCACAAAAAAGGTTTTATGGGTTCATGGGAAAGATTATTTTCTCAGTCTTTATGTGATAATCATGTATTTAATAATAGTACTTTTTATTATTGGGGTGCTTTTTTCTCTGATATAAATAATAATAAAAAATCAATTATTTATATTTCTAATAATTTTATATTTAAAGAAATTTATAATCCAAATTGGAAAACTTTTTAATTAATATAATTGAATTCAGAAATTTTCTAAGTTTTTAAAATATTCAATTGTCAAATCAATCCCTTTATCAAAAGATGTATTTGGAGTCCAATTAATTTTATTTTTTGCTAATTCTATAAGTGGTTTTCTTCTACAAGGATCATCTTTGGGTAGTGAAAAAAACTTTATATCTAGATTTTTATTAATTTTATTTTTTATTATATTTGCGATCTCTAGAATTGTATATTCACATGGATTGCCAAGATTTAAAGGACCAGCATAATCATTACTCATAAACTTAATTATCCCATCAATCAAATCATCTACATAACAGAAACTCCTAGTTTGCTTACCATTTCCATAAACTGTTAGATTCTTTTTATTTAGTGCTTGGAATATAAAATTACTTATCACTCTTCCATCTTTAGGGTGCATCCTTGGGCCATAGGTATTGAAAATTCTTAAAATTTTAGCATCAACATTATGAATCCTCTTGTAGTCAAAAGTTAAAGCCTCAGCCATTCTTTTGCCTTCATCGTAACAGCTTCTAGGACCAATAGGATTTACATAACCTCTATATGATTCTGGTTGCGGATGTATTTCTGGATCTCCATATATTTCACTTGTTGAGGCAAGAATGAATTTTGAATTAGTTCTTTTTGCAAGTCCCAACATATTATATGTACCTAAAAATATTGTTTTTGAGGTTTTTATTGGATTCGCTTGATAATGAACTGGCGAAGCTGGACAAGCAAAATGCCAGATATTATTAACTTCTAATTGAATTGGTTCAGTAATATCATGTCTAATAAACTCAAAATTGGGATGATTGAACCAATGGATAATATTATCTTTTTGTCCAGTAGAATAATTGTCTATACATATAACTTCTTCACCTTTTTTTATTAATCTATCAATAAGATGCGAACCTAAAAAACCAGCTCCTCCTGTAACTAAATGTTTTGGTTTATTTGAATTCATTTTAGGTCAAATAATATTTGAGCTAGAAGAATTTATTTTATTACCTATTCTCCAATAATTTATATTAGCATCTATTAATTCAACTTCGTTAATAACCATTCTTGTATCAAAAATCCAAGCAGGTTTTATCATCGTTTTTACTAATTCTTTCCATTTTAGTTGTTTATAAATTGCCCATTCTGTAATAAGAATAACTGCATAAGATTGATTGATAACTTCATTTATATTTGAGCTATAAATCCATTTAGAAGATTCATTATAATTTCTTTCATTAAATTCTTTTTTGATTTGGTGAGTTTCTACTTTTGGATCATGGATTGCTAAATTAGCTCCTTCTTCTAAGAGGTTTAAGCAAATATCTATTGCAGGTGATTCTCTTGTATCATTTGTATCTGCTTTAAAAGAGAAACCTAAAATTGCAATCTTTTTATCTGAAACAGTGCCATTTAGCTTATCTATAATAAGATTTGAAATCCTTTTTTGTTGCCAAATATTTATTTTTAATACACCATACCAATAATCAGCAACCTCTTTTAAACCATAGTACTCACAAAGATAGGATAAATTTAAAATATCTTTTTTGAAACAACTTCCTCCAAATCCAGGGCCTGCTGATAGAAATTCCTTTCCTATTCTTGGATCAGTTCCTATAGCATTAGCTACCTCATTAATTTCTGCTCCAGTTTTCTCACATAGTGATGTAATTGAATTAATAGAGCTTATTTTCTGTGCTAAAAATGCGTTTGCTGTTAATTTAGATAACTCACTACTCCATAAATTAGTAGTTATTATTTTTTTGGGTTCCACCCATCTACTGTAAATAGAGCTAAGTAAATCTAAAGATTTTTTATCTTTACCTCCAATTAATACTCTTTGTGGATTCTCAAGGTCTTTTATTGCACTACCTTCTGCTAAAAACTCAGGATTAGATAAGACAGAAAAAGTTTTATTAGAATTAATTAACTCTTGATTAAGTATTTTTTCTATAACTTCTGCAGTTTTTACTGGAACGGTACTTTTTTCAACAACAATAGTATGTGTTTTAGCATACTTAGCTATTTGCCTAGCACATAATTCAATCCATTTAAGATCACTAGCTTTTCCAGCTCCAACTCCATTTTTCTTTGTTGGAGTATTTACACATATAAATATTAAATCAGCCTTACTAATTTGTTCTGAAACATTATTTGAAAAAAAAAGATTTTTATTTCTTGTTTTTCTTAATAATGATTCAAGTCCCTTTTCATAAACAGGCAAATTTTTGAAGTCTTTGCAGTTCCAACCATCTATTTTCCTTTGATCGATATCTACAACATTTACTAAAATATCTGGACAATGATTAGCTATTACTACCATCGTTGGTCCTCCAACATATCCTGCTCCTATGCAGCAAACCCTTAATTGGTATTCTTTTAAAAGATTTGCCTTCATTATTTATATAAAATAATTACATTAACATACATTGCAATGGCTGAACAAAATAGCTTAAAAAGTTTATAAGAATATACTTTTTATCTTTTCTAATAATTTCTTTAAAAAGATAATTAAAAGCATTTTTTTTCCATGAAATCCTAAAGGTAGTTCTTTTAAATCATTAAAAGATAAAGGTGATTCTATTGAGAAGTTTTTGGCTATATTAAATGGTGCCCAAATAAATCCTTTTGATTCAAGAAAGTTTCTGTGAAGAACAGAGAAGAATCCATCCTCGTGATAATTAGTTAATAATTTATTATCTTTTAAATTAAATTTAGTTGCTGCCTCTAACAATTTTTTACTCCTTAATGAAAATCCTCCATTACCAATAGTATAAAATCTTCCTTCCTTATCTTTCGAGTAATTTAATTCATTTATTCTTGGAATAAAAGGTGCTCCAATATAATCATATTTTAAAAAATCCTTATCCCATTTATTTATATTAGTTATAAATCCATCCCATTGAACTATTAATACATGGGTAGTATCTATGAATTTGTGTAATGAAAAAATGATAAATTTACTGTATTCCTCTATTGAAGAAATCGGATCAATTTCTATCTTCCTTATATATTTTTTTTGAATTGGACTAAGTTTTATTGATTTAGATGTAAAAAATATGGTCTCATATGGTCTTAGTTGATTAGTTGATTTTATTAATGCATTAATAGTTTTTTTTATCTTAATATCACTTACTGAGATTATTGTGATTCTATTGCTCTTGATCATTAGTTTTGATAGTCAATTTAACAGTAAGGATTAAATTTAATTTAAAATCTCAAACAATTAATAATAATTTTAGACACTTTAATAATTAATTCAAATAATACGAATTTAAAAAGATTTACTAAAGATTTAAATTTTTCTCTCGTAAAAATTTTTGGATCATTTTTCAAAACTAGTAAACAATTACTTAATACAAATCTTTCAGATCTAAAATCGTATATGTTTATATTATAAATAAAAAAAGTTTTAATATATAAATTTACCAAACTAAATAATTTTTCACTTATATTTTCTATAATTATCATCCCATTATTTTTTAATACACTAGAAAACTTTTTTAAATATTTGATAGTAAAAATATTTTCATAATTATTCAAAATAATAATATCATAATCTTTTGAAATTACTATATTATCTTTGTTATTGGTATTAATATCAAATTTATCTACCTTAACATTATTAAAAAAAATTTCCCACAATTCCAAATTTATACTATTTCTTTGATTTATTTCAAGTATATTGGGTGTTTTATTGTATAGAAATAACTTCTGAAATACTGGATCATAAAATTTTTCTATAAATGAGTTTGGCCAAGATCTTTTCGAGCCATATGGATTTCTTGTAAGGCAGAAATCATTTTCTATAATTATTTCTGTAAGTTTTTTTTCTTTATTCATTCTTATCCAATAATAAGTGGAAAAATATTAGAAAGAATATTCTTTATTTTCTTTCTAATATTTTTTGGTATAAAAAATAATATAGATTTTTTCTTAAAAAAACGATCACTAGTTATTACATTATAATTTTGATAATTACTTTTTGTATTTAATAATATTTTGTTGATCTCCTCTTTACATAAAATCTCTCCTTTATCATTCATATATTCCCAGTCCTTATAGTAATTAGCAGGTGATATCCACCTACCATAAATATTTCCAAATCTAGCCCAATAAGCAGGAGCAATAACTTTTTTTGCCATATTGCCTAATTTAATTGGAAAATACGAAAAAGAGGAATTTGATACAATTAAATATTCTGCCCAATAAATATTTAAAAAGTCATTATTAATATCTCCCTCTATGATTTCTATACCTGGCAGCAAATTTGTTGCATATTTATAGTCGTCTGTGACAATTGCAAAAGAAATATCATCATCATATTTCTTCATTTCTTTCATCGCATTTATCCAATATGTTTTAGGTAATATTAGTTCTTTAAATCTCTTATATTCTCCTCCTCTGATATTTAAAATACATTTTTTATTATAAGTTTTTTTCTTTGAAATGATATTTTCTTTAACCTTAAAAAATTTCTTAATATCTCTTTTGAAAAAATAATTTTCTGATTGAAATAATCCTTTTATGATAGTATTTGGTTTTACTTTTAATATTGCTTCATCAAAATCGCATGAAAATGTTTTAAGCTGATAATCAAAATAAATTTTCTCATTAAATAAATATGGTTTAATATTTTTAAATTTATTTATTTCGCTACTTGCAAAACTCACATCTAGTATTTTTTGGCCTTTAAAATTTTCTCTGCCAATTATTTTATATTCATATCCTTTAAGTTCGCAAAAAGATCTTAAGGTAGCATAATTCCATAATTGATTTCCAAGTCCCTGTTCCTTAGATAGTTCTAAATAAATCATACTTTTATGTTATTTTTATCTGTTTGTTTTTTGTTTGAATAAATATTTTAATAACATAAATTAAACCAATAATTTCGTAAATTAGATTAGCCATCGCCGCTCCATAGATTCCGTAAATAAATATTATTGGTATCCCTATTAAGATACAACAGAACAAAAGTATTAATTTACCTTTATTAATTTGTTTAAAAAGATTATTTACAACAAGATATTGATTTATAAAACTTTCATAAAATACATTAATAATAAATGAAATTAATAATATTCTAAGTATTTTAGTTACTTCATGAATATTTTCCTTTGTAAAATAAAAGACAATATTATTCACAAATACATTAGAAAAAATATAAGTTAATCCACATATAAAAAATAAACATGTAATTAAAAAAATAAATCTTTTATTTCCATATTTTTTATCTTTATAGTAATACTTTGACATCCTTGGAAAGATAGAATGGCTTATTGGATTTATAACTTGAATTGCAACATTTTTAATCCTATCTGCGATATTATATATTCCAAGGTCTGTTGGGCCATGAAAATAACTAATAGAAAATGGAATAACAGATGTGGTAATATTTCCTACTATTGATGATATAAATAAAGTTAAGCTTTCCTTTATAAATAAAAATGACTCATTGATATTTTTTAATTTTAAATTTAATTTATATTTATATTTTAAAATTATGGTACAAAAAATTCCTGTTATAAGATTTGATATTCCTAGTATTAAAAAATAGATATAAATTTTATTTGTAATTATTGGAGAAAAAATTAATATAGCAAAGGTTAATTTATTAAATAATTGTAATAGAGCAGATTCATATATTTTTTCTTTCCCATTGAAATACCAGTATGGTTGAAGAAAGCTTCCAAATAAAATTAAATTACCAACAATATAAAAGGGATAATACTTTATAAAGAAAATACATATAAAAGCAATTAAAAAAGAGCTAATTAGAAATAAAATAAATTGTGAACTTCTTGTCTTAGTAAATATTTCTTGTTGTGTTTTATAATTATTTTCATTTATTGAAATTAGTTTACAGGCAAATTGTGGGAAAGACCAATCAATAATCCAAATAAAATAATTTAGGATTATTTGCAAAAAAGTAATTTCTCCCCATATTCTAATTCCAAAGATACTTATTAATTTTGGTAATATTAATAGACTTGTTAGAAAATTTATAAAATAAATAAAAAACAAAGAGGAAGTATTCATAGCAATGATTTTATCAAATTTCAAAAATCTTAATTTATTCATTTAATTATTATGATTTTTTTAAATGAGAATTATATGTTGAGTATATACTTTTATTTTCTGTCTTCAATTTATTTATATATGACTCTAAATCATATAAATATTCATTGCTTCTTAATTTATCAAATCTTTTTAAATTTATTGTAATTTTATATGGGAAAAATCTTATTATTATTCTTAATATAAAAAAAGGCAGATGTCTAAATTTAAAATATTTATTTGAAATAAGTGATTTAATAAATAATATTTCGTATAAAGCATATTTTATTCCTCTCCTATTAGCTAAATATGATTCTCTTCTCATAGCTACTAAGGGTTCTGCTATATTAATAATTTTTTGCTTGTTTTTAATACATCTTATCCAAAGTTCATAATCCTCAAAGAATTTAATATTTTTATATGAGCCAACTTTAATAATATCTTTTTTCTTAAAGATCACTGTTGGATGATTTAAAGGGTTTCTATGCATATAATTAATTTTTATATCTTCAAATGTTAGAGGTATATCTTTTATTTGGTATTTACTTTTATTTGAGTAATTTTTAAATTCAATAACTGAACTTCCAACTATAGAAATTCTTCGATTTGAATTAATTAAATCGTATTGTTTTTTTAGTCTATCTTGAAGATTTATATCATCTGCATCAAATCTTGCAATTATATCATTTTTGCATATTTCTATTCCCAATTTTAATGCTACACCCAAACCACTATTCTTGCTTAATCTTAAAATCTTAAAAATAGAATTTCTTTTTTTTAAAAAGACCAAAAAATCCTCTATCTCTTTATTTACTTTTCCATCTAATATTATTATGATTTCATTTGGAATATATTTTTGAATTAAAAGACTATCGATAGCAAGAATTAATTGATTCAGATTTGTTTTGATATAAATTGAACAAATACAAGAAATTTTTAACTTTTTTTGATAATTTATATTCATTTTCTAAGTCTAAATCCAATAATTTTGGTACTTGAAAATGAATAAACTTTGTAAATGAGGTAAAAGCAAATTATTTTAATAAAAATAAAAAAGTCTTTTTTAAATTTGTATTTAATCAACAATTTATTTATCTCAATATTCTTTATATTTTTACTATTCACTTTTAGAATTTTAGTAATTGAAGATTTATTATTTTGGCAGCTAATTATTGTATGATTTGTTTCAAAGATATATAGTTCCTTTGCTCTGATTCTTTTTAATAATCTTATATATAAATCAACATCTACAAGAAATTTTAAAGAATTGTCGTAAGGTAATTTAAATTTATTTGAGATAATAATTGATGATGGAGGTCCAAAAATATTTATAAAAATTAAAATATAAGGATTTTTAATTATTTGCATTATTAATCTTTGGAAGCTGTTCTGCTTTTGACTTATTATAAATTCTAATGATCCAATTATATAATTTTTGTGTTTGTTTATAGGTAATAAAAATAATGTTTTATTTTTTTCTAAAATATTATTGATTAAGTAGCCTATAAAATCATTTTTTAAATCCCAATATTCGTCATGATGTAATAACCAATAGTATTTACCTCTGGAGAGTTTTATTAGTTTATTCCAATTATGTGTAGCTCCTAATTTATTTTGATTTTTAATATAGTGAAAATTTCTTAATTTAGAATTTAATTCTATAATTTTATTTTTATCTAAGATTTCTTTTTCAGAATCATCACATATTATAACTTCTATGGATTCATAGTATTTGGGATTTATAGATTTAATGCAATTAAAGATTCTGTAAATCCCTTTCTTATAATTGTATGTGGGAATTAGTATAGATAAGATAATATTGTTCATCTGAATAAGGATAGTTTAATTATTTTTTTTAAAGCTTTTAATGGATTTTTTATAAATCTTATGAATAAAAATATAAATTGATAAGCCTTATATTTCAAATTAAAGATATGGTTTCTCTGAATATATTTAATAAATAGATGATCATAATTTTTTATAACTTTAATTATTCTTTGATCTAAAATATCATAATTATTTAGGCTTAAAACTTTATTTTTATTTTTATTAAATCTATAAAATATATCTTTGCCATGCATAATATTTTTTGCAAGATTTCTCTTTATCAATGGATGATTGAACTCTTGGTGTGCCCAACTTTTTATCTTATTTCTAATTGATTTAAGATCTCCAATTGAGGTGAAATGATAACCAGCATTTAAAATGGTCTTAATACTTGGTGAATCTCTTCTAAGGTTATTTAAAGATTTATTTTTTAGGATTTTGTAAGGAGATATTATTGATCCTTTCCAATTACTGTTTGAATAACAATTTAAAAAAAATTGAAATTCATGCTGAATTAATCTATAAGTATTTTTATTGTTCATGCCATTTTTTAATAGCTTAATAGTCTTGAAGTCAGGGATTTCATCCAAATCTGAAATTATAACCAAATCATCTTCTTCGCATTTATCTAATAAAGGAATATGCAAACATTCTCTATGATAAGTATCTAATATATGGGACAAATTATCTTTATCGTAATATTCATGTTTTTTCATGAATTTCATAATCATATTTAAAGTAACATTTTTACTCGATTTTAAATAAATCATCAATGATTCAAAATCATAGTGATTATCCAATATTTTGTAATAGTAAATTTTGTCAATATATTTTTGATATCTTTCTTTGTTTTTTTCAAAAATAAAATCTTTTTTACTTCCTTTAAAACTTTGATTTGCCTCTAGGATAATAAATTTGTCAACTATTGGATCTAAGTATTCCAACCTTATTTCAAGTAAATCAAGTTCTTGAAAAAACAAAAAGCTATCAATTATCATTATTGTATAGGATTTGATCCCTGCATCTTTATAACTAATTTTATCGTTTTTATAAATATCAAAATATCTAACCAGAATGAGTAATTCCTTATATAAAATAAGTCGTAACTTAGTTTATTTTTTGAGTCTTCTATTGAAGCTCCATATGGATAATTAACTTGAGCCCATCCACTTAAACCAGGCTTTATAGCATATCTTAATTCATAAAATTTAATTTTTTCTTTCAATATTATCTCTATCTCAGGCCTCTCTGGCCTAGGACCTATTAAGCTCATATCTCCAATAATTACTGATATCAGTTGAGGTAATTCATCTATTCTGGACTTCCTTAAAAATCTACCTATTTTTGTAATTCTAAAGTCATTCTTAGATGCCCATACGGCTCCATGCTCTTCTGATCGTTTTTTCATGGTTCTTAGTTTCGCAATCTTAAATGCTCTTCCTCCAAGTCCCGTTCTAATCTGATAATAGAAAATTGGTCCTCTATCCTCAAGATATATGAGAATTGCCGATAAAAATAATATTGGAATAGAGAGAATAATTAATATTAAACTTATGAAGATATCTCCAAATCTTTTTAGTCTCCATTCAAAACTATCATTATTAATAATCCAATTATTAGTCTGGTATTCTTTATTATTTAGATATTTAATTGGTATCTTATGAAGATATTTTTCACACCATTTTAAAGGTGTAAATATTTTTAGATTTAATTTTATATAATTACTATAAATCTTTTCATAATTATTAGTATTATAATTTCCAAAAAGAATAATAGATTTATTTTTTAGTATATTTATATTATTATCATTATCATTGTAATTAATTAATTCAATATTTTCAGAGTTAAAATTTGATTGTAATAAATTTTTAAATATATTTATATCTTCTTTTTTTCCATATAAAAATAATATTTTTTTAAAATTATTGTTATGGTACATAATAAACTTAAAAGATTGAATTATAAAACTTAATATGCCAAGTAAAATAATTTTATTTCTGCCAAATGGGACTAATTCTGATATTGAAATGATTAATAACTTATCAGTTAAATAAATAATAGTAAGTGTAAGTAAAGTACTTAGAAATATTTTATATATCTTATGATGAAAATTTAAATCTTTAAAATAACTATACCTTCCATTTATATAACTTGTTAAACACCATATAAGTGATAATAATATAGTAAAAGATATTAACTTAACATTATTATTTATATTAAATAATTCAGTTTTAATACTTATAAATAAAGTAAAATCAATGCAGAAAAAAAGAAATACTCCCTTTCTGCTTTGCATCCAAATAGGAGTACCTAAACCAAAGTAATTTTTCATTTTATTATTCAAAATACTAAAGGTCATCCTTTTAAAAATAAATTCCTTGATAATTGATTAATACCAATCCATGTTATCTCAGTACCATCTAATTGTCTCGCTTAATAAATCTTTGAACTTGCTCTTTTGAAAGAAACGAATTCTTTTGTATTAATTTTGAATAAATCGAATATCTTTACTAAAGGAAGGGTTTTCTCATCAATTATTTAATAAGTTTTTAATCAGAAATATTCTTCGGATTAAATTGATCTATCTAGAAGTGAATTTAGTAAATTCTATTTATTCTTTTCTCTAAAACTTTTATTTATAGAGCTTCTATCATTTATAGAATCTCTTATCACAAATTTATTATGAATCTAATGAGCTTAGTTCAACTTCAAAATTTTCTAAAAGAGCATCTCTCCAATTTACTCCATTTATTTTTAATAATTTCTTTGTTTCTTGTGTTTCCAATATAGAGTAAAAAGGTCTAGGCGCAGGAGTGGGATAGTCAATTGTTCTAATTGGAAATATTTTTGATTTATGTTTAATTAATCCTTTTTTTATTCCGACTTGATAGATAAATGAAGCTACGTCATACCAACTTGCCACTCCATCATCTGCGAAATGACTAATTTTGGGAAAATTAATTTTATTTAATGAAAATAATTCATTCACTTCGATCATTTTCCATATGGCCTTTGCTAGATTTAATGCACTTGTGGGAGAGCCTATCTGGTCATATACCACTTTTAGTTGATCTCTTTCATTAAGTAGCCTAATCATATTTGAAGCAAAGTTGCCTTTTAAAGGACTCATTAACCAACTCGTTCTTAATATTGAGAGTTGATTCGTGGAGGTTAATCTTTTAATAAGGAGATTCTCTCCCTTCGCTTTTGAGTGCCCATAAACATTGCATGGATTAATATTTTGAGAAGTTTTGTACGGAGTATTTTGAGACCCACTGAATACATAGTCTGTACTAATTTGTAAAAATTTACCTCCCGTTTTAACAAGGGCTTTTGCAATGTAGTCGGGGCCATAAGCATTAATTTGAAATACAAGTTCTTTATCTGTTTCGGCTTTGTCTACATTAGTAAAAGCCGCTGAATTAATAACCCATTCAGCAGGATTATTTGAGAAATATTCAAATACTGCATCATTGTTTGCTAAATCTAGGTCACACCTATTTGGGATAATTAACTTAATATTATTTGGTCTTGTTAAGCAAAGATGTTTACCTAATTGGCCAGTAGATCCTACTAATATTACTCTCATTTAAAAACTTCTCCTTTTTCTAAAATTATTTTCAACGAAGGTGCAATCATATCTTTGTTAGATATATTTGGCATGAAATTTTTATTTTTTAAAGGCCATTGTATTGATAAGTCAGGATCATTCCAACTCAAAGATCTATCAAGTTCTTTATCCCAGTAATTTGTAACTTTATATTCAACTATTGCTTCACTACTAGTAGTTAAAAAACCATGAGCAAATCCTGGAGGTATCCAAAGTTGATCTTTTGTTTCTGAATTTAATTCAAGACCAGTCCATCTGCAAAAGGTTTGAGACTCTAATCTAAGATCAACAATTACATCATAAATTTTTCCAGTAGTAGCTCTCACTAATTTCCCCTGAGCTTTGGGGCTCAATTGATAGTGAAGCCCCCTTAATGTACCCTCCTTTGAGTATGATTGATTATCTTGAACAAATATGATCTTTTCTTTTAGTAATTGATTGAATTTTTCTTGGTTCCATGTTTCACAAAAATATCCTCTTGAATCATTAAAAATTTCTTGACTAATTAATAAAGGCCCATCCAAAATATTGTTAAGAGAATCATGTAATTTATTGAATTTCATTTTAGTAACTCATAATTTTTTTCTATTTTTGATTTAATAAATTAATTAAATAAAAGACACAAGAAATTATTGATTGTCCTAGGAAAAAATCTCTTAAATTTTTACCATTTATCAATTGTAATATATCCATTTTTACCTCTGAAGAGCAAATTCTTAAAGCTAGTTTTCTCTCTAATGACTTAATAAATAATACTGCTTCTTGAAGTAGGTCCAAAATACCAGTATTTAAACAATTAATTTCTATAGGAAAAAAATTCACCTTAAGTTGTTTTTTATTTTGATAGATTCTTGAGAAATATGTTAACAATAATTCCCCTCTAGTTAGAATTAAAGTATACACCACCTTTAACAACTATAAAAACTATTATATTATTCCAAATACCATACATTTTTTCAAATTTATAGTGTATGCAAAATAATATAATTTAAAAAAATTATTATTGATTTGAAACTTAATTTATTAAATAAACGTTTTAAGTTGTTGTTAATTTAATCGATTTAGCTATGCTAGTTTTATAAATTTTCTGCAACTTTTAATTTTTCTTTATATATTATTCCCCTTAAACCTGCAAATAGGATCCATATAGTTATACTTATTCTTAAATCAAAATATGTTATGTCGAATGATTGTAAAATTATAGAGATTAATGAAGCAGAAATCCATGATCTTTCAAATTGATTTTTTAATAAATTTTTATTATCTAAAAAATTATTTAATGCATTACTAATTAAAATAGTTACAAAGCTAAATATCATTGTTGAAGCTAGTAGGCCATAGCTAATTGACAACTCTAAAAATAAATTATGTGGATGGCCCTTCCACATTCCAGTTTGATAAAGGAAAATAACAGGAAAACTTCCAGCACCCCAACCAAAGAAAGGTTTTTGAAATATCAACTTTATAGAATTCTTCCAAATAAGTAATCTTGGCATGTTTTCATATGAAAGGTTTAATTCGGTAAAGTTAGAGAGAATATTATCTGGAATTAAGAAACGTAATGTTTCTTGCAATAATGAGGGTATATTAGGTGTCATAATTAAAATTAAAGAACTGAAAAAAAATAATAAAAGTGGTCCTAGCCAAATTAAAACTTTTCTACCATACATTATTGGTAATGAGACTATTACACCTAGCCAGGCACCTCTAGAATTTATGAGATTTAAAGATAAAATTATTAAAATACAATATGTGAAGACCAGAAAATAATTTAAGTTTATCTTTTCTAATTTAAAAGTTTTTAATAAAGCTAGACTAAATGGCCATATAATAGCAAGCCATGCACCTGCATAATTAGGATTATTGAATAGGCCACTTACTGGTTGATTGATCTCTGTTAGAGGTTTCTGAAACCATACAATAAATCCATTAAATGCTTCAAAGGGACCATACCAACCTAAGTAATAATGACTGAAAATACTAAAAATTACTGGTACTGTTCCTAATAAGAAAATCTTTCCTGTAATTTCTCTTTGATTATTTGTTTTTAGATATGATTGGAAGCCAAAATATACTAAAAACAAAGGCAACCAATTAGCTAAACCGTACCAATTTAAAGAATAATTCCAATCTTCAATAGTATTAGTTAAAAATGTTGAAGAATATAAGCTCTTAAGAATCATTAAAGAGCTTCCAATTATTAAAAAGAAATTTAATTTGTCATTAAAAACATTTTTATAATTTTCTTTGATACCTGTTAAAAGCGGATAAATTAATAAAATTGCGGATAATGATGGTGCTGAAGCTAAGAAAAAAACACCTATTTTAAAAATAAAGAACGATATATTTTGATTTCTTAAATCTGGCATCTATTATATAAATAAACAAATATAAAATCTACAAGAACATATTATAACGCTACGTATTAATAATATTGCATTACTTCAGAAAAATAGCTTTTAATCTTAAATATCTTTATTTTTGATTTGAACGCTTCCTGCAGGATTCGAACCTGCGACCCACTGCTTAGAAGGCAGTTGCTCTATCCAGCTGAGCTAAGGAAGCA
>MDTA01213525.1_pt1 | contig 53602 bp, 50 predicted proteins | sample 811151 | NCBI WGS metagenome assembly MDTA01 (sample SAMN05326648, study PRJNA326480) | marine metagenome | isolation source: seawater | place: Indian Ocean: South | collected 2010
CCAGTATCAAACACCCGGGGCAAGGGAGACAGTGGTCGCGTGATACGAACCTAAGAAACTGTCCAAGATCACTTGACCACTTCAGTTCCCGGAAGGGCGTCGCGCCCTGAGTCGCGCTCCGGCTGGAGCGAGACTTCCCGCCAAAGCGCGATGAACCTTTTTTTTATGCGTGTTCGAAAAGTTACCGGGCTTGTGAAAAAAGCGTCTTCGCTCTTCGTCTCTTCTAAGAACGTTGATGAGAATAATTATTGATCGCGTTTTGATGTCATGCCGCGTGATCGAAATGATTTCCGCCATCGTTCATTCATGGAAAGACCAAAATAGGAGAAAGACATGAAAACGACCGTTACAGCATTCGCCATAACCGCTTTGGCCTCCTTCCCCCTGAGTCAGGCTGTTGCCTACGATGGAGGAGAAAGTGACAACACCTATATTGAGGTCGGTGTGTCCACCGTTAACATCCCCGGTGGCACTCACACATCCGGCCTGGCGGGGATTGGTGTGTATACCTCGGGGATAGGCAACAAGGTGGATTTTGAGGGCCTGGCTAACTATCAGCCGGTGGATGGCAATGACATCCATAACATCAATGCACCCATTGACGTTAGCCAGCCGGATCACAGTGGTCTGGGTGTGTTCAGTTTCGCCCAGGTAGGGGACCAGGATGTCTGGTTTGGTGAATGGTCTCAGGATGGTAGTACCAGCTTCAGCAACCGGGCGGTGTACTACTATGGTGATACCGCCGACACCACCATTCCGACCACTGGCACCGATGTGCATTATTCCGTCCAGGGTATTAGCCGTTACACCGGCAGCAACGACTTGGATGGTGATTTCTATGCCACTTTCACCGGCTCAGGCGGGACTTTGACCGGTAGCATCGCCAACTCCGCTTTGACCGTGAACGTGGGTAGCGCGACTTTCAACAGCGCGGGTGAAATCAGCAGCAGTAACGCGACGGCTACTCACGGCGGTGGCGTATCCAATGGCTCCGTGGAAGGGCGTTTCTATGGTGCCAATGCCGCCGGTCTCGCCGGCATCGCTACCTTCAATGACAGTCAATACGACACCGCCTTTGGTGGCACCAGATAACAACTCGTATTCATTGATCATTGAAATCGGGTCGGTGGTTAAAGCCCCGGCCCTCTTTTTTATTCTCCATTGATCTAGATTCCATTATGGGTTTGATGAATCGCTCTTTCTCGCTGTTTGATAATGCGCGGCGATCCGTATCGCTATTGGTGCGCTTCTGGGTGATCTCCTTGGTTTGGGTGGCACCATATTCTCTGGCGGATCAAGATACAGAGCTCCGGCTCAATCAGGATTTTGAGCGCTCCGCCGATCAGCGCGAAAGAGAGTTCTTGCGAAAAAGGGGGGAGGTGGAACTTCCCAGGCTGATAATCGATGGAAAGGAATACCGCGTTCATCGTAATAGAGACGAGCTCGGTCGTGCTCTCTATGTGGCGGTATCGCGGCGTAATTGGGCTGCGGCATTACAGTTTCTTGCTGCCTATGAGCAACTGGAGAATCCTGATCCATTGTTGCTGCATTATGCGCGTGGTGGATTGAGCCGGGCGCGTGGGAACCTGGATAATGCGGAGAAAGAGTTTCGAGATCTTCTATCCTTGAAGCCGGATTTTCTCCTGGGGCGCCTGGAGCTCGCCAGGGTGTTGTTTGAGAATCATAAGAATAATGAGGCATTAGAAGGTTTTCGTGCCATCAAGGTCAGTCTGGACGCGGATCGGCGAATGACTCTTGGCGTTCGCGATACCGTGGATACTTTTTTGCAAGCCTTGGAACGCCGGCGGGGGTGGCAGGGAAGAGTAGCGGTGGGACCCACCTACAACGACAACATAAATCTCAGTTCCGAGAGCGACACCTGTCTGGTCGCATTTAGTAACGGGGTTTGTTATATCCGTCGAACGCTACCAGATGCGACCGGCGCGTTGGGCCTGGACTACGAGGCGACCTTGGAAAAAGAGATATTTTTACCGGGTCATCATGGGCTGTTTGCGCGTGGTCTCGCCTACGGGAAGGTGTATCGCGATCATAGTATTTACAATCAAGGCACGGCTAATCTTGCGGTGGGCTACCGGTATCGGGACGCGGATAACCTCTACACGTTCGCGCCTCTCTTTGAGTTCGTTACACAGAGCAACGATGCTTTGTACGGTGCTTGGGGTGGGCGTGCAGAGTGGATGCATTACTTCAGTCACCTTAATGCTTTTGAGCTGGAAGCCGATTACAAGTACCTCCAGCATCGGCGTTGGCGTCTGGCGGAGAGTCTTGATGGAGGTTTGATTTCCCTGCGTTCCACGGTTTGGCATCAGCTTCCACATCAGTGGACTTTATTCGGGGGACTGGATTGGGTGGAGCGGCATAGCGAGGATCAGGCCAGCGCCTACCGTCAGCCAGGCGCTCGCATCGGGCTGTTAAAGCCATTCAATTTTGGGGTTGAGATGACGCTGTTCGCGTCCTTTCGCGAGAAGCGGTATGAAACCTACAGTGCCTTGCTAGGAGCACGTCGCGAGGATCGTGAGCAGCATTATATGGCGATCCTCCGAATCCCGCGTCTGTCGGTGGCCGGCCTGGTGCCGAGCCTGAATCTGGAGCATACCCGGGTGCGCAGCAACGTGGACTGGCTGTACAGCTACGAGGAAAACGCCGCCAGTCTAAAATTCGAGTGGCGTTTCTAGCGGGCACTCCAGCGCTTACATGCGGCCGGTCTGTTCGTAGCGTTCGTGCCAGCTCAGTGCTTCGCTGAGCAGGTGGGGGGTGTGCAGGCCACGGCCGCTGGCGCTGGCGCGCTCGAAGTAGTCGAGCAGGCGCGGGCGGAAGTCCGGGTGCGCGCAGTGCTCGATGATGCGGCGCGCCCGTTCCCGGGGCGGCAGGCCGCGCAGGTCGGCCAGGCCCTGTTCGGTGACCACGATCTGCACGTCGTGTTCGGTGTGGTCCACGTGGGAGACCATCGGCACGATGGTGGAGATGGCGCCGTCCTTGGCGGTGGACGGAGTCATGAACACGGACAGGTAGCCGTTGCGGGCGAAGTCCCCGGAGCCGCCGATGCCGTTCATGATGCGCGTGCCCATCACATGGGTGGAGTTGACGTTGCCGTAGAGGTCCGCCTCGATCATGCCGTTCATGGCGATCACGCCGAGCCGGCGGATCACTTCCGGGTGGTTGCTGATTTCCTGGGGGCGCAGGACGATGCGGTCGCGGTAGAAGTCGATGTGTTCGGCGAGGTCGCGGTTGGCGTCCGGGCTCAGGGAAAAGGCGGTCGCGGAAGCCGAAGCCAGCTTGCCGCTTTTGAGCAGTGAGAGCATGCCGTCCTGGAGCACCTCGGTGTAGGCGGTGAGGTTCTCGAAGGGGCCGTCGGCCAGGCCGGCGAGCACCGCGTTGGCGATGTTGCCGACGCCGGATTGCAGCGGCAGAAGGTTCGCCGGCAGGCGGCCGGCGTCCACTTCGCGGCTGAAGAATTCCAGCAGATGGCCGGCGATGCGGCGCGATGCTTCATCCGGTTCGCTGAAGCGGGAGTTGCGGTCCGGGGCGTTGGTTTCCACCACGGCGGTGATCTTTTCCGGCGGGCAATGCAGGTAGCGTTCGCCGATGCGTTGCAGCGGGCCGGTGAGTGGAATCGGCTGGCGGTGCGGGGGCAGGGCGGTGCCGTAGTAGACGTCGTGCATACCGTCCAGGCCGGCGCTCTGGCCGTGGTTCACTTCCAGGATCACCCGGTCGGCCAGATCGATCCAGGTCTTGTTGTTGCCGATGGACGAGGAGGGAATCAACGCCCCCTGTTCGGTGATGCCGGCCACCTCGATCACCGCCACGTCCAGCTTGCCGAAGAAGCCGGCCCAGGCGTAGGGGGCCACGTGGGACAGATGAATGTCGATGTATTCCATCCGCCCTTCGTTGATCTTTTGCCGGCATACCGGGTCGCTCTGGTAGGGCAGTCGCAGCTCAATGCCGTCCACCTCGGCCAGGGCGCCGTCCAGTTCCGGCGCGGTGGAGGCACCGGTCCAGATGCTGATGCGGTCGGCCTCGCCATGGTCGTGGTGCGCGCGCATCCGCGCCGCCAGGGCCTGGGGAACCGCCTTGGGATAGCCGGCGCCGGTAAAGCCGCTCATGCCCACGTTGGCCCCGGCGGGAATCAACGCCGCCGCCGCGTCGGCGTCCATGATGCGTTGGCGCAGTCGGGGGCAAAGAATACGTTGGGCGCTCATGGCGACGACTCCGGGCGGGAATAAGATACAAAAATCCGGGGGGGAGTCTACCACACGGGAAACGGATCCGGGGCCGGCTCAGGGGGAGGGCGGTTCCGTCTGTCGATCACGCCAGCGCTGATATTCCTCCCGGGTCACGCCCAGGCCGGCCAGACGCTGTGGAGACAGTTCGCGCACATCCTCTTCCAGATCCCGCAGATAGGCGGCCCGGTCGGCGGCGGGGATGGCCTCGGCCGCTTCCCGCAGTCGCGACATCAAGGCTTGCCCGGCCAGGCGTTCCTGAATCACGCCGCGCAGCACGTCGCGCCGTTGCGCGCGGTAGCGCACCCGCACCGCGTCCACGCCCAGGGCTTCGGCGGTGGCGTCGTATTCCTGGCAGCCACGCAGGTAGGAGACCCGGTATAGCTCCAGGAGCGGGCGTGGATCGTTGAGTTCGTACACCGCCAGCATGGCCGAGGCGTAGTCGTCCTTCTCGATGGCGTTGAACGACAGCGGTACCCGGTTGCGGGTCACCAGGGGAATGTTGGCGGCCAGCCGCGCGGTGCGTTTGTTTACGTCGGTGAACGCCTGCAGGTAGGCCACGTGCACCAGCAGGAACAGGCTTTGCTCGTAGGGCTCCTGAATGGCCATGGCCTTGTCGGCGATTTGCCGCAGCCGCCGTTCCAGTTCCGCCGGCCGGTCCAGGGGAATATAGCTGGAGGCGCCCACGCGCACGCCATGATCGCGCACCTTGCCGGAGCCGGCGGGTGGCACCAGGCCGTCGGAAAGCAGGTAGTGCAGGGTGCAGATTTCCTCGTAGCTGGGTTCCAGGTGGCTGGCCCGTTCCACCAGGTAGCGGATTGCTTCCTTGTGGTTGAGGATCATCACCGCTTCCTCGTCGAGCTTGCCGGTGGCGCCGGTGCCTTCCAGCAGCAGGCGTTGGGTTTCGATCAGGGAATAGGTGTTCCCCTCCAGCCGCGAGGAGTGGTAGGAGAGGTCGATCAGCAAGCGGTTGTAGATGCGCCGCGCATAGGTGCCGGCGGGCTCGGGGGCGTCGGTGCGGCGGCCCTTGGCGGTGAGCAGGTCGATGTCGGCCTGGCTGAAGTAATGGTCGCGGTTGGGGCGGTAGTCGTCCAGCCACTGGCCGTTGTAACTTACCGGCGCCCGGTTCAGCAGGGGTTGGCGAACCCGGTTCAGGGCATGCCGGGCCGGCTCGCTGAAATGAAACAGGGCGGGCTCCACCGGCTCGCGCACTGCCAGGGGCGTGCCGGCCTCGGCCAGCCGGTATCGGGTGCCGCGTTTACGGCCGCTTTTCCGGACCCGGCCCTGCTCGACCAGCTGGGCCAGCCAGCGGCGTACGGAACGCTCGGCGAACTTCTCGGGTAGGCGCTCGAGGATTTCCGGCAGGCTGGCGGGCCCTCCCAGATCCTGGAGGGCGCTCAGAATACGTTCCTTGTTGTCGTTCCTGGACATGGTGACTGGCCGTATAAAGGGATATACGGCCAATTTAGTCGGTATACGGCCATTTATCAACGAAATACGGCCAAATATGACCGTATTCGCCACATCTGGCTAGAATACGGCCAAACTCGCGACCGCGGTATCCGGGGCTCCCGTGCGTGGAGGAAGTCGTTGACGCGGGCCCGGGGTGTCAGTAATCCCGTTGCCGGTTGCGGAAGTCGGGGGCCCGTTTCTTGAAGTTGGCGGCCATGGCCTCGGCCTGGTTCTTGCCACGCAGCAGCTTGAACTGCAGCCGGGACTCTTCGTGGAAAGCCTGGTCCTCGGACTGGTTCCAGGTGCGCTGGAACAGGGCCTTGGTGGCGCTCACCGCGTCCGGGGAGCGCTCCAGCAGGGCGCGGGCCAGGGCAAGGCTTTCGGCGCGCGGGTCCTCGGCGACCCGGGTCACCAGGTTGAGCTGTTTACCTTCGGTGGCGTCGAAACGGCGGCCGGTCATGGCCAGTTCCTTGGCCACGTCCAGGGGCACCAGCTCACGCAGGGTGACGGTGCCGGTCATGTCCGGGATCAGGCCCCATTTGATTTCCATCACCGACAGTTCGCAGTCCGGCGTGGCGACGCGGAAGTCCGCCGCCAGCGCCAGTTGCAGGCCACCGCCATAGCAGTAGCCGTGCAGCTCGGCGATCACCGGCACCGGCAGTTCCCGCCAGGCCCAGCAGGCTTTCTGGAACAGGTTGGTTTTCCTGACCCCGAATTTGGTGAACGCCAGCAGCATTTTCATCGGCGTTTTGGTGACGGTGCCGAAGTCCAGGCCGGCGCAGAACGCCTTGCCCGCGCCGCGCAGGATCACCACCCGCACGTCCCGGTTTTTCCTGATGGCACGGGCGGTTTTCACCAGCGCCTCCAGGGTTTCCAGGTCCAGGCCGTTGTACTTGTCCGGCCGGTTCAGGGTGACGGTGGCGATGTGGTCCTCGACCGTGAGCGTGACGCGGGCCGTGTTCATGGGGCGAGCTTCTGCTGTAGCAGCTGGTTGACCTGCTGCGGGTTGGCCTTGCCCTGGGTGGCTTTCATCACCTGGCCGACGAAGTAGCCGATTTTCTTTTTGCGCTTGGCGTCGTCGGCGTTGCGGTAGTCCTCCACCTGGGCGGGGCTGTCGGCGATCACCTGGTCGACGATCTTCTCCAGCTCGCCGGTGTCGCTCATCTGCTTGAGGCCCTTGGCCTCGATGATGGCGTCCGGGTCGCCTTCGCCGTTCCAGCAGGCTTCGAACACCTGCTTGGCGATCTTGGAGCTGATGGTGCCGTCCTTGAGGCGCAGGATCAGCTGGCCGAGTTGTTCGGCGCTCACCGGGCTGTCGGCGATGTCCTTGTCCTCGCTGTTGAGCTTGGCGGCCAGTTCGCCCATCACCCAGTTGGCGGCCAGTTTGGCGTCGCCGCCGTGTTCCGCCGCCGCTTCGAAGTAACGCGCCGTGGCGATGGAGCCGGACAGCAGGCCGGCGTCGTAGCCGGACAGCTGGTACTGCTCCACGTAGCGGGCCTCGCGGGCGTCCGGCAGTTCCGGCAGCTCGGCGCGCAGGGTGCCGATCTCTTCCTCGCTGACCAGCACCGGCAGCAGGTCCGGGCAGGGGAAGTAGCGGTAGTCGTTGGCGTCTTCCTTGGTGCGCATGGAGCGCGCCGTGTTGGTGTCGCCGTTGTAGAGCCGGGTTTCCTGAACGATCTTGCCGCCGTCCTCGAGCACGTCGATCTGGCGCTCCACTTCCAGCTTGATGGCTTTCTCCATGAAGCGGAAGGAGTTCAGGTTCTTGGTCTCGGTGCGGGTGCCCAGCGGCTCGCCGGGGCGGCGCACGGAGATGTTCACGTCGAAGCGCATGTTGCCCTGGGACATGTCGCCGTCGCAGATGCCCAGGGAGGTGACGATGGCGTGCAGCTTGCGGGCGTAGGCCACCGCTTCCTCGGCGTTGCCCATGTCCGGCTCGGAAACGATCTCGATGAGCGGCGTGCCGGCCCGGTTCAGGTCGATGCCGGTCTGGCCGTGACCCATTCCGTCAGAGAAAGCTTCATGCAGCGACTTGCCGGCGTCTTCTTCCAGGTGGGCGTGGTGGATGCGCACGGTTTTTTCCGTGCCGTCCTCAAGGCGGATCACCACTTCGCCGGCGCCGACGATGGGCTCCGCCAGTTGCGTGGTCTGGTAGCCCTTGGGCAGATCCGGATAGAAATAATTTTTCCGTTCGAATACCGAGCGGCGGCCGATGTCCGCGTTGATCGCCAGGCCGAAGCGTACCGCGTTGCGGATCGCTTCCTTGTTGACCACCGGCAGGATGCCGGGCATGCCCAGGTCAATCAGGCTGGCGTGGCTGTTGGGCTCATCGCCGGTGGCGGTGCTGGCGCCGGAAAAAATCTTCGAGCGGGTGGCCAGCTGTACGTGCACTTCCAGCCCGATCACCACTTCCCAACCATTGTGCAAAGAGGAACTCATTGAAACGCTCCCGGGATCCGTTGGTGCCAGTCGGTGGCCATCTGGTAGCGGTGCGCCACGTTCAGGATGCGGCCTTCCTGGAAGTAGTTGCCGATCACCTGGGTACCGGCGGGCAGGCCGTCGACGAAACCGCTGGGCATGGACAGGGCCGGCAGGCCGGCCAGGTTCACGGCGATGGTGAACACGTCCGCCATGTACATCTTGACCGGGTCATCGGCCTTGGCGCCCAGTTTGAAGGCGGTTTCCGGGCTGGTGGGGCCCATCAGCACGTCCACTTCCTTGAAGGCGCGGGCGAAATCGTCGCGGATCAGCCGGCGCACCCGCTGGGCGCGTTTGTAGTAGGCGTCGTAGTAGCCGGCGGACAGCGCGTAGGTGCCCACCAGGATGCGGCGCTTCACTTCCGCGCCGAAGCCTTCGGAGCGGGAGCGCTTGTACAGGTCCTCCAGATCCTTCGGGTCCTCGCAGCGATAGCCGAAGCGCACGCCGTCGAAGCGCGAAAGGTTGGAGCTGGCTTCCGCCGGAGCGATCACGTAATAGGCCGGTACCGACAGCTTGATGCTGGGCAGCGACACCTTGACCAGTTTGGCGCCCTGTTTTTCCAGTTCGCGCATGGCCTCGCGGGCGTTGTCGGCGATGGCGCCGTCCAGGTCGTCCGGGAAGAATTCCTCGGGCACGCCGATGCGCAGGCCGTCCAGGCCCTGGTCCAGGGCGCCCAGATAATCGCCCACCGGCTCGTCGAGGCAGGTGGAGTCCTTGTCGTCATGGCCGGCCATGGCCTGCAGCATCAGCGCGCAGTCCGCGGCGCTCAGGCCCAGGGGGCCGGCCTGATCCAGGCTGGAGGCGAAGGCGATCATGCCCCAGCGGGACACCCGCCCGTAGGTGGGCTTGAGGCCGGTGACGCCGTTCAGGGCCGCCGGCTGGCGGATCGAGCCGCCGGTGTCGGTGCCGGTGGCGCCGGGGGCCAGGCGCGCCGCCAGGCAGGCGGCGGCGCCGCCGGAGGAACCGCCGGGCACCCGCTCGGTGTCCCAGGGGTTGCGCACCGGGCCGTAGAAGCTGGTTTCGTTGGAGGAGCCCATGGCGAACTCGTCCATGTTGGTCTTGCCCAGCATCACCGCGCCCTGGGCCGCCATGCGCTCGACGGCGGTGGCGGTGTAGGGGGCCACGAAATTGTCCAGCATCCGCGAGCCGCAGCTGGTGCGCACGCCCTCGGTGCAGAAGATGTCCTTGTGGGCGATGGGCAGGCCGGTCAGCAGGCGGTGGTCGCCGGCGGCGATGGCCTGGTCGGCGGCATCCGCCTGGGCCAGGGCCTGTTCCCCGGTGACGGTGACGAAGCTGTTCAGCTCGCCATCGCGGGCCTGGACGCGGTCCAGGAAGTGCTCGGTCAGCTCGCGGGCGGAAAAGTCCTTCGCCTGCAGGCCGGCCTTCAATTCGGTCAGTGTCTTGTCATGCATGGGATTACTCAATCACCCGGGGTACCAGGAAACAGCCTTCCTCGCTGGCGGGGGCGATGGGCAGGACCTTGTCGCGCACGTCGGGCTCGGTGACCCGGTCGTCGCGCAGGGGCTGGCTCACCTCCAGCGGGTGGGCCAGGGGCTCGACATCGCTCACGTCCGCCTGCTGGAGCTGGTCGACCATGCCGAGGATCTCGTTGAGGCGCTCGGACAGCGCCCCGGTCTCGTCGTCGTCCACCCGCAAACGGGCCAGATGGGCAACGCGCGCCACCACCTGGGAGTCAATGGCCATGGGGTTCTCCGCAAATCTCGGGGGAAAGGCGGAAAAATACCACATCAAGGGGTATCTTGTGGATACGAAGTCGCGACTCCGCCCGCGAAGGGGGCCGGCTCTCCTTGCCGATTCCCCGCGCCGTTGCTAGAGTTGCGCCATCTTGTTGCCGGCGCGTGACGATCCCCGCCGGCAGCCCCGCTACTTCTTTTCGAACTCTCAGGAAACAGGCCAGGATGTCCGTGATCAAGCGCATTCGGGGGATGTTCTCCACCGATCTTTCCATCGACCTTGGCACCGCCAACACCCTTATCTACGTGCGTGGCCGCGGCATCGTCCTCGATGAGCCCTCCGTGGTGGCGATTCGCCATCATGGCGCCCAGAAGAGCGTGGCGGCGGTGGGCGCCGACGCCAAGCGGATGCTGGGGCGCACCCCAGGCAACATCACCGCCATCCGGCCCATGAAGGACGGCGTGATCGCCGACTTCGACGTCACCGAGAAGATGCTGCAGTACTTCATCAAAAAAGTGCATGACACCGGCTTCTTCCCGCCGGCGCCCCGGGTGCTGGTGTGCGTGCCGTGCAAATCCACCCAGGTGGAACGCCGCGCCATCCAGGATTCCGCCTTCGGCGCCGGTGCCCGGGACGTCTACCTCATAGAGGAACCGGTGGCGGCGGCCATCGGTGCCGGCCTGCCGGTGGAAGAGGCACGCGGCTCCATGGTGGTGGACATCGGCGGTGGCACCACCGAGATCGCCCTGATCTCCCTGAACGGCGTGGTCTATTCCGAATCCGTGCGCACCGGCGGTGACCGCTTCGACGAGGCCATCGTCGCCTTCGTGCGCAAGGAGTACGGCTCCCTGATCGGCGAATCCACCGCCGAGCGCATCAAGCACGAAATCGGCACCGCCTACCCGGGCGGCGAGATCCTGGAGATCGACGTGCGCGGCCGCAACCTGGCCGAGGGCGTGCCGCGCCAGTTCACCCTCAACTCCGAGGAAATCCTGGAGGCGCTCAAGGATCCGCTGTCGGTGATCGTCAACGCGGTCAAGAACGCTCTGGAGGCCTCGCCGCCGGAGCTGGCGAGCGACATCGCCGAGCGCGGCCTGGTGCTCACCGGTGGCGGCGCGCTGCTGCGCGACATCGACCGGCTGCTCTCCGAGGAAACCGGCCTACCGGTGATCATCGCCGACGACCCGCTGACCTGCGTGGCCCGTGGCGGTGGCAAGGCCTTGGAACTGATGGATACGCAAGGCCTGGACATGCTGGCCATGGGCTAACGGCCCATGGCCTCCGCGAACCCCACCTACCGCCTGCTCATCGCCCTGGTCCTGGCGGTCGTGCTGATCGCCCTGGATCAGCGTAGCCGCTGGGTCGAGCCGGTGCGCTACGGCTTCGGCTATCTGACCGCGCCGGTGCATTACCTGGCCCACCTGCCGGTGGACGCCGTGAACGGTTTCATGCGCCTCACCGAGACCCGCACCAAGCTGATGGAATCCCGCGAGCGCCTGGAGCGCCAGGTGCTGATCCTGGAGCAGAAGGTACAGCGCCTGGCGGTACTGCAGGCGGAAAACACCCGCCTGCGCGAGCTGCTTAACTCCTCCGCCAACCTGGACGCCTCGGTGCTGGTGGCGGAAATCATCGGCGTGGACCCGGACCCCAACCGCCAGGAACTGGTGATCAACAAGGGCGTGCGCGACGATGTGGCCCAGGGCCAGGCGGTGCTCGATTCCGAGGGGCTGATCGGCCAGGTGGTGGAAACCGGGCCGCTGTCCGCCCGGGTGCTGCTGATCACCGACGCCAGCCACGCCATGAGCGTGCAGGTGAACCGCAACGGCGTGCGCGCCATCCTCGCCGGCACCGGCCAGGGCAGCCGCCTGCGCCTGCTGTACGTGCCGGACACCGCCGACATCCGCGAGGGCGATCTGCTGGTCAGCACCGGCCTGGGCCAGCTCTATCCGCGCGGCTATCCGGTGGCCCGGGTGGTGAGCGTGCGCCACCACTCCGGCGCCGCCTTCTCCGAGATCGAGGCCCGGCCCACCGCCCACCTGGACCGCGTCAGCCATGTGTTGCTGGTGCAGTCCATGGAACCGGTGAGCGGCCCGGACATGGAACGCGAGCCCGGCGATGCCGCCGCCGGGGGCGAGGAGGCCGCCGATGCAGCTCAATAGCGAACGCCCGGCGGGCACCGGCGTCATTCTGGTGACCCTGGTGCTGGCGGCGCTGCTGGAAGTGGTGCCGCTCAGTGACAATCTGGACTGGGTGCGCCCGGAATGGCTGCTGCTGGTGCTGCTCTACTGGATCCTGTCCCTGCCGCACCGTATCGGCGTGCTGTGGGGCTTCATGGTGGGGCTCTATCAGGACGTGCTGGTGGGCACCACCCTGGGCCAGTGGGGCCTGGCCTACGCCCTGGGCGCCTATTTCATGCTCGCCGCCTACAAGCGCATGCGGGTGTTCCCGCCGCTGCAGCAAAGCGCGGTGGTGTTCCTGCTGGTGGGTTCCGCCCAGTTGCTCGCCTATCTGGTCCAGGAATCCGTGGGCCGCACCTTCTACCCGCCCTACACCATTCTCTATTCCGCCGCCGCCAGCGCCGTGATCTGGCGGCCCCTGTGCGCGCTGCTGCGCTGGGTGCAACTGCGCTTCCTGGTGCGCTGATGGCCGCCGACGAGCCCCGTGTCCTGCATTTGTACCTGGCGTCCGGGTCGCCCCGCCGGGCGGAGCTGCTGGCGCAGATCGGCGTGCCTTTCAGCGTGCTGCGCGCGCCGGGCATCGACGAAACCCCCGCCGCCGATGAGGCGCCCCGCGCCTATGTGGAACGCATGGCCCGGGAAAAAGCCGAAGCCGGCCAGGCCGGCGCCCCGGAGCGGGCGCCGGTGCTGGGCGCCGACACCGCCGTGGTGCTGGACGACCGCATTCTCGGCAAGCCCGCCGACGACCGCCAGGCCCTGGCCATCCTGGAAGCGCTCAACGGCCGGGAACACCGGGTGATCTCGGCGGTCTGCCTGAGGGTTGGCGACGCGCACCGGCTGGCCACCTCGGAAACCCGGGTGCAATGGCGGCGGCTGTCCGCCGAGCGGCTGCGCGCCTATCTGGCCACCGGCGAGGGCCGTGACAAGGCCGGCGCCTACGGCATTCAGGGCCTGGGCGCGGCACTGGTGGCCTCCATGACGGGCAGTTACAGTGGAGTGGTGGGTCTGCCCCTGGCGGAGACCGTTTCGCTCCTGGAATGGGCCGGAGTTCCCTATTGGCAGTGACGAATCGCGGCGTGCGGTGGCGTAACAGGCTGCGCCGCCAGCTATGGTGGCTGGTGGCCGCGCCGGTATTGCTGATCGCCGCTTACGCGGTGGTGGCGCGGCAGATGATGATGCTGGTGCCGGATTACCGCCAGGATCTGGAAGCCCTGATCGAGCAGCGGCTCGGTTTCCCCATCGTCATCGATCAGCTCAGTGGCGAAATGGACGGCCTCACGCCACGCTTCGAGGTGCGCGGGCTGACCCTGCCGGACGCCGAGGGCGAACCCTCCCTGCGCCTGGATCAGGTGTCGGTGAACGTCAATATCCTGGCCACCCTCTGGCACCGCCAGCCCCACCTGCGCGAGCTGCGCGTGCGCGGCGTGGACCTGCATCTGGTGCGCGACCCGGACGGTGGCATTCGCCTGCGCGGCCTGGAGGCCCTGCGCCGCCAGGGCGACGGCGATCTGGCCGGCACCCTGCGCGCCCTGTACCGCCAGGACCACATCCTGGTGGAAGACGCCCGTTTCTCCCTGGACTGGCCCGGCCTGCCGCCGCTGGCCGCCTCCTCGTTGACCCTGGCGCTCACCAACGACGACGGCGAGCACGCCCTGTCGGCGCGGGTGGAAGCCCGGGACCGGCCGTTTTCCGTGGACGCCCGCCTGCGGGTGGACGGCGACCCCCTGTCCCTGGCCGAGCTGAACGCCCGCGGCTACCTGGACGTGCACGGCGAACGCCTGCAGGAATGGTTGCCCGAGGCCCGCGACTGGCCCCTGGACCTGGCCTCGCTCAACGGCCAGGTGCGCGCCTGGGGGCGCATCGACAATGGCCGGCCCAGCGCCGGCCAGGTACGCCTGTCCGCGCCGGCGGCCACGCTCACCGACGGAGAAGGGGAGTGGCCGCTCACCGATCTGGAGCTGGCGGCCCGGTGGCGGCGCAACGGCGACGACGACAATCAGTTGTCGGTGACCTCGCTGACCGGCCAGACCCCCGCCGGCGCCGTCTCCCCCGGCCCGATGGCGCTGCGCTGGCAGCGCCGGGATGACCAGTACCACTGGCGTTTCAAGGGCGAGGACCTGGCCATCCACGCGCTTACCCGGCAACTGGCGGAGTGGCCGTTCGCCCTGCCGGAGGGGCTGGACACGGTGCGCGACCGGCTGCGCGAACACGAGCCCCGGGGCGTGCTGGAGGCGGTCTACCTGGACGGCGTGGAGGGCCGGCTCGCGCACCTGCAGGCCCGCTTCGCCGGACTCGCCAGCGACGCCCTGGACCGCGTGCCTGGGGTCAGTGGCCTGACCGGCTGGCTGGCCGGCACCCCGGACGGCGGTGTGGCCCGGCTCAACGGCGAGCCCCTGCAACTGACCGTGCCGCGCCTTTACGGCCACCCGCTCAGCGCCGCCTTCAACGGCCCGCTGCGCTGGCACAGCGAGGACGACCACTGGTGGGTGGAGAGCGGCGTGCTGCGCGCCGCCAACGCGGACGCCCGTGGCCTGGCCATGCTGCGCGTGGACGGCGGCGCGGCGCGGCCGGTGCCGGAACTGCGTCTGCTGGCGGACGTATTCGATGGCAACGGTGCCCGCGCCGCCCATTACATTCCCATGGAAAAGCTCAAGGACCCGCTTGGCGACTGGCTGGCCCAGGCGTTCCAGGGCGGCCACCTGGACCACGGCCGTTTTCTGTACCAGGGCCCGGTGAAGATCGACCGGGAGCGGCAGCGGGATCGCACCTTCCAGATGCGCTTCCAGGCCCGCGACCTGGTGCTTTCGTTTCTCCCGGACTGGCCGGCGGCCACCGGCGTGCGCGCCGATGTGCTGATCGACGGCCGCCGGCTCTCCGGCACCGCCCGCGAGGGCCGTCTGCTTAACACCGACCTGAGCGGGGTGAGCGTGGACCTGCCCGAGGTGGACGATCCCGGCCAGCGGCACATCCTGATTCAAGGCCGCGTGGACGGCCCGGCCACGGACCTGGATCGGGTGTTCCACGATACCCCGCTGGCCGGGCAACTGCCCGACGGGCTGCTGGACTGGCGCTTCCGGGACGGCACCGTGGGCGGCCACCTGCTGCTCGACCTGCCCCTGGGCGGCAAGGGCCGCGAACCCATGGTGATCGTGGACGGCCGTGGCGAGCGGATCAGCCTGCGCAACGAGCCCCTGAATCTGAGTCTCACCGACGTCAGCGCGCCGGTGTATTTCCACCTCAAGCAGGGCATGAACATGCGCACCCTGGAAGGCCGCGCCCTGGGCGCCCGCTTCCAGGGCAGCTGGCTGACCCGGGGCCCGGACAGCCAGATGCAGCTTACCGGCAAGGTGGCGGTGAAACGGCTGCGCGACTGGCTGGACGCGGACTGGCTGGCGCCGGCTTCCGGCACCCTGCCGCTGGAGCTGGATCTGGCCATGCCCTGGCGCGGCAACGCCTTCCGGCTGGAGGGCCGGTCCACCCTGGAGGGGGTGAAGGTGGACGCTCCGGCGCCGCTGGGCAAGGCGGCCAATCAGGCGCGCACCAGCCGGCTGGTGTGGCGCCAGCAGCGCGGCGGCAATCAGATTTCCGCGTCCTACGGCGGGGTGGGCGAGGCCCGCTTCTGGCTGGGCGACGGGCTGGCGGGGGCGGTGCGCCTGGGCGGCGGTGAGCTGCCGACGATGCCGCCCCGGGGCCTGACCATCGAAGGCCGGGTGGCGAGCGCCAACGCCGGCCAGTGGCTGGATTTCATCGGTGGTCTGACGCCGGCGGACGGCGCCGCCCAGGGCGGTGACGGCGGCGCGGGGGATGCCCGGGGGCTGATTAACCGGGTGTCCCTGTCCATCGACCGGCTCGACCTGTTCGGCACCGAGCTGGCCTCGGCCCGCTTCAGCGCCGCCCCACGCGGGCGGGGCTGGGAGCTGGGCCTGGCCAGCCCGGCGGTGGCCGGCACCGTGCGTCTGCCGGAGGGCTACCAGGCCCGGGGCGACACGCCCCTGGCGCTCACCGTGAACCGCCTGCGTCTGCCCGCCAGTCCTCTGGGCGGTGGTGACGGCGACCAGGAGGGGCAGGAGCAAAGCAAACCGCCGCTGTCACCCACCCGGGTGCCGAACATGGACGTGGAACTGCACGACCTGCGCCTGGGCGGGCAGGGCCTGGGCGACTGGTCCGGGCGCCTGCGGCCGGTGGACGGCGGCGTGCGGGTGGACGCCCTGCGCGGTGAGTGGAACCACATCAAGGTGGACGGCCAGCTTACCTGGACCGAGGACGGGCAGGGCGGCCAGCGCAGCCGTTACCAGGGAACGCTGGCCTCCGATGACCTGAAGGCCGCCTTCGGCGCTCTGGACCTGCCGCCGCTGGTGGAAACCGAGGATGCCCGGGCCACCCTGGACCTGGCCTGGAACGACTGGCCCCTGAAGCCGGATTACCTGGCCCTGAACGGCTCCGCCACCCTGGACATCGGCGAATGCCGGCTGCCCGACCCGGAGGGGCGTACCTCCCTGCTGCGCCTGCTTGGCGTGGTCAACCTGGCCAACATCCAGCGCCGCCTGCGCCTGGATTTCTCCGACGTCTACCAGCAAGGCCTGGCCTGCGACGGCATCGACGGTGAATTCCGCTTCGACGGTCCGGTGCTCACCGCCCGGGAGCTGGCCATTGAATCCCCCTCGGCGGCGTTCGAGGTGAACGGCGAGGCGCAGTTGGCCCGGCGCACCCTGGACCTGGAAGTGGGCATGACCCTGCCCCTGTCCAGTAACCTGTACGCCGGTTGCCTGGCCGGCCCGGCGGTGTGCGCCGGCATCTTTGTGGTGGAGCGCCTCTGGGGTGATAAGCTGGACAAAACCACCACTATGAAATACCAGGTCTCCGGGCCCTGGGGCGAGCCCAAGGTCAAGGAGACGGAGGGCTTCCTTGAGTAACATCACCACCGTGGCCGCGGTGCAGATGACCAGCGGCACCGACACCGACGCCAACCTGGCGGCCGCCGCCGACGGCCTGGAACGGGCCGCCGAGGGCGGCGCCAGCCTGGCGGTCCTGCCGGAGAATTTCGCCGGCTACGGCGTCGACTACCGGGTGCTGGCGGAGCGCCACGAGGCGCTTTGCCAGTGGCTCGGCGAGCGCGCCCGCGCCCTGGGCCTGTGGGTTCTGGGCGGCAGCCTGCCGGCCCTGACCCGCCCGGACGGCGCCGCCGTGCCGGCGCCCCGGGTACGCACCCGGGCGGTCCTGGCGGGCCCGGACGGCACCGTGGCGGCCCGCTACGACAAGTTGCACCTGTTCGACGCCGACGTGGCCGATGCCCAGGGCCGCTACCGGGAATCCGACGTGTTCGAGGCCGGCGACCAGGTGGTGGTGGCGGACGCCGGCGGCCTGAAGGTGGGCCTGGCGATCTGCTACGACCTGCGCTTTCCGTTGCACGCCCGCGCCCTGGCGGACGCCGGCGCCGACCTGATCGTCTACCCGAGCGCCTTCACCGCCACCACCGGCGCCGCCCACTGGCAGGTGCTGCTGCGCGCCACCGCGATCCAGAACGGCTGCTACGTGCTGGGCGCCAACCAGTGCGGCCGGCACAGCGAGCAGCGCGCCAGCCACGGCCATTCCATGCTGGTGGACCCCTGGGGCCGGGTGGTGGCCGAGGGCGGGGAAAACCCCGGCGTCGTGCTCGGTCCGGTGGACCCGGCGGTGCTCAAAACAGTACGCTCCGGCCTTCCGGTGCACACCCATCAACGATTCCAAGTGAGCGGTCCCGATGACTTTTGACAGAGAACGGCTCTCTGACAGCGAACGCCTTTCCGTGGCGTCCGACATTCTGCTGGCGCCGGCGGATCTGGGCACCGACCAGTTGCAGACCCTGCTGGGTGGCAAGCTGGCGGGCAGCGCCGATTACGCCGATGTCTACTTCCAGCACAGCCGCCATGAGGCCTGGGTGCTGGAGGACGGCCTGGTACGCGACGCCAGCTTCAACCTGGAGCGCGGCGCCGGGGTACGCATCGTCAGTGGCGACAAGACCGGCTTCGCCTACAGCGACGATATTTCCCTGGACGCCCTAACCCAGGCCGGCGGCGCGGCCGCGGCCATCGGCCGCCAGGGCGGCGACAAGCCGGTGCGCATCGACGCCGCCAAATCGGTGCCGGCGCGCTACGAGGCCCTGGACCCGCTGCCCGGCTGGAGCAGCGAGATGAAAGTGGCGCTGCTGCGCGACATGGACCGCCTGGCCCGCTCCGTGGACCCGGCGGTGAAGGAGGTCACCGTGAGCCTCAGCGGCGAGCAGGACGTGGTGCTGGTGGCGGCCACCGACGGCACCCTGGCCGCCGACGTGCGGCCGCTGATCCGCTTCAGCATTTCCGTGATCGCCGAGCGCGACGGCCGCCGCGAGCGCGGCAGCGCCGGCGGCGGCGGTCGGGTGGCCTACGACTGGCTGCGGCGGGACGGCAAGCTGGAAGCCTGGACCCGGGATGCGGTGCGCCAGGCGCTGCTCAACCTGGAGGCGGAACCGGCGCCGGCGGGCACCATGCCGGTGGTGCTCGGCCCGGGCTGGCCCGGCGTGCTGCTCCACGAGGCGGTGGGCCACGGCCTGGAAGGCGACTTCAACCGCAAGGGCACCTCCATGTTCAGCAAGAAGATGGGCGAGCCGGTGGCTTCCAGCCTGTGCACCGTGGTCGACGACGGCACCCTGCCGGACCGGCGCGGCTCCCTGAACGTGGACGACGAGGGCACCCCCAGCGGTTACAACGTGCTGATCGAGAAGGGCCGCCTGGCCGGCTACATGCAGGACAAGACCAACGCCCGGCTGATGGGCGTGAAGCCCACCGGCAACGGGCGGCGCGAATCCTACGCGCACCTGCCCATGCCGCGCATGACCAACACCTACATGCTGCCCGGTGAATCCGAACCGGACGAGATTCTGGCCAGCCTGGACCGGGGCATCTACGCGGTGAACTTCGGCGGCGGCCAGGTGGACATCACCTCCGGGCGCTTCGTGTTCTCCACCAGCGAGGCCTACTTGGTGGAGAAGGGCAAGATCGTCTGCCCGGTGAAGGGCGCCACCCTGATCGGCAGCGGCGCCGAAGTGATGAACAACATCTCCATGGTCGGCAACGACCTGGCCCTGGACAGCGGCATCGGCGTATGCGGCAAGGACGGCCAGTCGGTGCCGGTGGGCGTGGGGCAGCCGACCCTGCGGGTGGATGCCCTGACGGTGGGCGGGACCGCCTGATGAGCGTGCCGGTGGCCGAGGTGCTGGCGCGCATGAGCCTGTTTCAGGGCCTGGACGCCGACGACCTGGTGGTCGCCGAGAAGCTGGTGTTCGTCAATCGCGTGGCCGCCGGCGACACCGTGTGCCGCGAAGGCGACCGCAGCGATTTCGTCTGCTTCGTGGTACGCGGCCGGCTGGACATTCTCAAGGCCCAGGCGGACCAGGACGGCACTGCGGTGATCGCCCACCTCAACCCCGGCGACTCCCTGGGCGAGATGGCCCTGGTGGATCGCCAGCCTCGCTCCGCCACGGTGCGTGCCGCCGAGGACACCACCCTGGTGGTGCTGACCCGCAAGGGGTTCGAACAACTGCGCCGGCGGCGGCCCCATGCCGCCGCGCTGATGATGGAGAACATCGCCCTGCTGTTGTGCGAGAACCTGCGCCAGACGTCTTCCCGTCTGGCCCGGTTCATGCTGCCGCTGGGCTGAGCATCAATGGTTGAAGCGGGGACGCCATGAAACGCCTTGTGTGTGCCGGCTTGCTGTCGGTGACCGCCGCCTTGCTGGGCGCCTGCGGTCCGGAGCAACTGCCCGGGGATTACCGCCTGCCGGACGGCGCGGTCTACGATGGCGCGCTGCGCGACGATCTGTTCCACGGCGAAGGCACCCTGACCTGGCCGGACGGCCGCGTCTACCAGGGGCAATTCGTGGACGGCGTGATGCAGGGCCAGGGCCGCTACCAGTACGCTGATGGCTGCGTTTACGAGGGTGCGTTCGAGAACGGCCTGCCCAACGGCGAGGGACGCTATGAATGCGAGGACGGCACCGTCTACGCGGGCACCTTCGCCGGCGGTGACCCGGTGCGCGGCGAGGTGGAGTTCGCCGACGCCGGACGCTACCAGGGGGAACTGCGCGACTGGCAGCCCCACGGCGAGGGCACCTGGACTGGCGCCGGCGGCCAGGTCTACCGCGGTACCTTCGAGCGGGGCGAGATCGTCGAGGGCCGCTACGAGAACGACGACGGCCTGATCTACGAGGGCGGTTTCCAGAACTGGCTGTTCCACGGCCAGGGCACGCTGACCCGCCCGGACGGCGAGGTCCGCAAGGGCCGCTTCCGCTTCGGCAACGCCAGCGGCCCGGGCCAGCGCATCACCCTGGACCAGGACGGCGAGCGGGTCAGCGAGCGCGGCTTCTTCATCCACGGCGATTTCTTCGAGCAGGAAAACGGCTACCAGGAGCGGCGCCGGCGCCGCGCCGAGCGGGTCGAGCAACGGCTGTATTCCGAGGAGCGCCGTCTGCAACGGGCGCTCACCGCCCTGGTGCCGCAGAAAGCCGGCCAGCGCGATGTCTACGTACTGGTGGTGGGCGGTGACGGGCGCGATGGCGTGTTCGCCCGGGAAAGCCAGTGGGTGGCGGAGCGCCTCGGCGAGCACTGGTCGAGCCAGGGGCACCGGCTGGTGCTGGCCAACGGCGACGGCAGCGACGCGCCCCTGGCCACCCTCACCAGCCTGCGGGAGAGCCTGATCACCCTGGGCAACACCCTGGACCCGGAGGAGGACCTGCTGTTCGTGCACCTGGTCAGCCACGGCGGCAGCGAGGGCGACCTGGTGCTGGCGCAACCGGGGCTGTCCCTCAACGATCTGACCCCGGACCGCTTCGGCCAATGGCTCGACGAGGCGGGCATCGGTTATCTGTGGCTGGTGGTGTCCGCCTGTTACTCCGGTCAATGGGTGGATCCCCTGGCGGAGCGCCGCCGCATGATCTTCACCGCCGCCGCCGCGGACCGCACCTCCTTCGGCTGCAGCGACGACTCCGAGCGCACCTGGTTCAGCGAAGCGCTCTATGGCGACGCCCTGGACAATCCGGGGCCGGATCAGCCCAAGGCCCTGTTCAAAGCCGCCCGCGCCCGGGTCGATAGTATGGAAAAGGAACAGGGCATCGAAGAAGGGCGGCGCTCGCTGCCCCGGGCCTGGTTCGGCCAGGCCTTCCTGGACTGGTGGTGACCGCTCAGGCGCGGGCCTGGTACCGGCGCAGCGCCCACAGCAGGCCGCAGGACAGGGTCGCCGCCACCACGTTGTAGAGCATGGCGGCCACGAACGCCTGCACATGGGCGGCCGCCGGGTCCAGATCGGCGGCGCCGCGCAGGCGGCCCATGAACAGCATGCCCATCACGCACACCCCCAGGGCGGCGCCCACCTGCTGCAGGGTGGCCACCACGCCGGAGGCCATGCCGGCCTGGTGCGCCGCCACCACCCCCAGCACCTGATTGAGCAGGGGCGTCATCACCAGCCCCTGGCCGAAGCCCACCACGATCAGCACCGGCACCCAGGCGGCGGAGGCGCCCCGTTCTCCGGTGAGCCCGATCTGCATCACCATGGCGGCCAGCGCCAGGGCATAGAGGGCGGCGCCGGCCACCAATACCCCGGTGCCGGCCCGGGCCACCCAGCGCGCGGCCAGCAGCGACGAGGCCATGAAGCCGGCGCTGGCCGGCGCGAACAGCAGGCCGGCCTGGAGCGGGTCCAGGCCCAGGCCGGTTTGCACCAGCAGGGCGAAGCTCAGGAAAAACGAGCTGGAGGTGGAATACACCAGCATCACCAGCAGGCAGCCCAGGGCGAAGGCGGGCCGGCGCATCAGCGCCATGTCCACCAGCGGCAGGCGGCCGCGCCCTGGCCGCCGGGCCTGCTGGCCCACGAACGCGGCCAGCAGCAGTGCCGCCGCCATCAGGGTCAACCAGGACCAGAGCGGCCAGTGATGGGATGGGCCTTCCAACAGCGCCACCAGCAGAAGGGTGAGCCCGGTGGCCACCAGAACCAGCCCCGGGCCGTCCAGGGACGGCGTTTCATCCAGACGGCTCTCGGCGATGCGGCCGCCGAACAGCAGGGTCAGGGCGCCGATGGGCAGATTCACCAGGAACACGGTGCGCCAGCCCAGGCCGGCCAGATCCATGTGCACCAGGGCGCCGCCCAGCACCTGGCCGGCGATCGCCGCCAGCCCCAGGGTCATGCCCAGCCAGGCGAAGGCCCGCCGCTGGGTGTCCGGCGTGTAGAGCACCCGCAGGCAGGCGTAAATCTGGGGAAACAGCAGGGCGGCGGCGGCGCCCTGGAAGAAGCGCGCCACGATCAGGGCGGTGGCCGAGCCGGCCAGTCCGCACCACAGGGACGCCAGGGTGAACAGGGCGGTGCCGGCCAGGTAAAGCCGGCGCCGGCCGAAGCGGTCGCCGAGCCGGCCCCCGGTGATCAGGAAGGCGCCGAACGCCAGCTCATAACCGGCCAGCACGAAACCGATCTGGGCGAAGCTGGCGCCCAGGTCCCGCTGAATGCTGGGAATCGCCACGTTGACCACGAACAGATCGAAGATGGTGACGAAGCCACCAAGCAGCAGCACCGGCAGGCCGGGGGCGCGGGGGCGTGAGGGAGATGCCATGATGTCCTCCAATTCAGGGCGGGGAGGCGCTATTCTGGCGGTGGCTTATCGCATTACAATTTAGCTTGTTATCCTATTACAACCGGTAACCCCGAGCGCGCCTATGACCACGCCCCGTTTGCAACGCACCCGCCACGAACTGGCCGCCTTCCTGCGCGCCCGCCGGGAGGCGGTGACCCCGGAACAGGTGGGCCTGCCGGAGACCCGCCGCCGCCGCACGCCCGGCCTGCGCCGGGAGGAAGTCGCCGCCCTCGCCGGCGTCGGAGTGACCTGGTACACCTGGCTGGAACAGGGCCGCGACATCGGCGTGTCGTCGCCGGTGCTGGAACGCATCGCCCGGGTGCTCAAGCTGGACGGCACCCAGCGCCGGCATCTGTTCCTGCTGGCGCAGAATCGGCCGCCGGTGGAGCCGGGCCGCACCTGGTGCACGGTGCCGCCGCTGGTGCGGCGGCTGATGGAGGACTGGCCGGATCACCCGGCCTATGTGCTGAATCTGCGCTGGGACGTGCTGGCCTGGAACCGGGCCGCGGAGGCCGTGTTCGGCTTCGGCGGGTGGCCCGCCGAGGAGCGCAATCTGCTGTGGCTGCTGTTCACCGCCGAGTCCCTGCGCGAGCGGTTCGTGGATTGGGAGGATCAGGGGCCGCGCATGCTGGCCAGCTTCCGGCGGGATTTCGTGCGCGCCGCCAGCGACCCGGGCATGACCTCGCTGGTGGACACCCTGGGCCGGGTGTCGCCGGCGTTCCAGCGCTGGTGGCCCTGCCAGGACGTTACCGCGCCCTGCACCGGCGTGCGCCGCCTGCGCGGCGAGCACGGCGTGCGGGCCTACCAGCACAGCACCCTGATCGTCGACGAGGACCGCCACCTGCGCCTGGTGGTGTACGCGGAACAAACCGAATAGCGGATCGGTGGGCTCAAAGGTCAAGCGTTTTGCGTTATCCTTGCGGATTGCGTTTTATCGCTCTCATTGGCATTCGAGGCTGTTCATGTCCCCTTCTTCCCAGGCTCCCGGCGCGTTGCGCCGGGCCGGGCCCCTTCTGGTCTTTCTGGCCGCTCTGATTCTGCTGGCCGCCAATCTGCGCACTGGCATCGTGGTGATCGGCCCCCTGGCCGACGGCATCGGCGACGACCTGCGCCTGGACGGCGTGGCCCTGGGGTTGCTCACCAGCCTGCCGCTGTTGTGCTTCGCGGCGTTGTCCCTGTTCGCTCCGCGCCTGGGCGAGCGGCTGGGGCTGGAGCGGGCCCTGTTGCTGGCGCTGTGGGTTCTGCTGGCGGGGCTGACGTTGCGGGTGCCGGGGAACTACGGGCTGATGCTGGCGGGCACGCTGATGATGGGCGCCGCCATCGCGGTGATGAACGTGCTGACGCCGGGCCTGGTACGCCAGCGTTTCCCGCACCGGGTGGCGGCGGTCACCGCCCTGTATTCGGTGGTGATGGCCTGCGGCGCCTCGGCGGCGGCGGCGTTCGCGGTGCCGGTGCGCGACCATTTCGGCGGCGACTGGCGTTACCCCCTGGCGGCCAGCGCTCTGGTGGCGCTGCTGGGGGCGCTGGCCTGGCTGCCCATGCTGCGCCGGCGGCCGGCGCAGCGGGTGCTGGCCACCACCCGGCCCACCTTGTGGCGCCAGCGCGACGCCTGGGTGCTGAGCCTGTTCTTCGGTTGCCAGAGCCTGCTGTTCTATACGCTGACCGCCTGGCTGGCCAAATTCTTCGTCGACGCCGGCACCGGCGAGGCGGAGGCCGGCCGATTGCTGACCCTGTTCACCCTCAGCGGCATGCCCGCCAACTTCGTGGCGCCGCTGTTGTTCGCCCTGTTCCGGCGCCGCCGCCGGATGGCCATGGCGCTGATGCAGGTGCTGCCCCTGGCCGGCATGGTGGGGTTGCTGGTGGCGCCGTTGAGCGCGCCGGTGCTGTGGGTGGTGCTGCTGGGCGTGGGCCAGGGCTGCATGATCGCCCTGGGGCTGACGCTGATCGCCGTGCGCGGGGCGGACGCCCGGGTGTCCGCCGGGCTCTCCGGCATGTGCCAGTCGCTGGGCTATCTGCTGTCCGCCAGCGGCCCGGTGACCCTGGGCGCGCTCTATGACGTGTCCGGCGCCTGGCTGATCCCCATGGGGCTGTTGATGGCCATCACGGTGGTGCAGGCGGTATCCGGGGTGTACGCCGCCGAAGGCGCCCCGGTCCGGGCCGACCGGGACGCGTCCTAATACAGGGCGGCGTTCTTTTCCAGCTCGTTCAACAGACCCTGGAACCGTTTGCGCTCCCGCTTCAGGCGCGCGCGCTGGTCGGCGCCGGCCTCGGCGAGATCGCCTTCCGGGCGCGCCTTGATCAGATTGCGCGCCTGGTTGCGCAGGGTCTGACGGTCCGCTTCCGGATAGAACTCCAGAATCCGCTGCAGCAGCGGTTCCGCGTCCCGGGGCCGGGGCAGGCCAGGACCTGTTCGGTCCATTGCTGGAGGCGCTGTTGGCGCACCGGGTCGGTGAGGGTGTCCAGGGCGGTGAGCAGACTGTCGGTGTCGCCGTCGCTGATCAGACGGCCCACGTACAGCGCGTGCCGGCGGCGCGCGTCCGGATGGTTGATGCGGCGCGCTTCCTCCAGGGCCGCGCGCAGGGCGTCGCTGAGCGGCAGGCGGGCCTGCTGGCCGGCCTTGAGGTCCATGATTTTCAGGCCGACGTCCTGCAAGTCCTGCATTTCCAGCTTGCGGCGTGTCTTGCTCGGCAGGGGATCGTTATACTCGGTCATATCGTCAACGCGGAAGAGAAAACCCTATTTTATGTCCGAAAACGCCAGCGCGACAGCCGATCTCGGCCCCAACAACCTGGGCGCCGCCCGGGACATCGTGGCCCGGGTCCTCGAGGAAGCCAAACGCCAGGGCGCCAGCGCCGCCGAGGCGCGGCTGAGTTTGTCCCAGGGTCTGTCCGTGGACGTCCGTCTGGGTGAAGTGGAAACGGTGGAATTCCATCGCGATCGCGGCCTGGGCGTGACCGTGTACTTTGGTCAGCGCAAGGGCCAGGCGAGTACCTCCGACGACAGTCCGGAGAGCCTGCGCGACGCGGTGGCCGCCGCCTGCGCCATTGCCCGCCATACCGAGGAGGATCGCTTCGCCGGCCTGGCCGCGCCGGAGCAACTGGCCACCGACAACCCGGACCTGGATCTTTACCACCCCTGGGCGCTGACCACCGAACAGGCCATCGAGGAGGCGCTGCGCTGCGAGAGCGTGGCCCGGGACGATCCTCGTATCGTCAATTCCGAGGGCGCCTCGGTGAGCACCGGCACCAGTGTGCAGGTGCTGGGTAACAGCGCCGGTTTCCTGCAAGGGCAGGTGGGTACCTTCCACTCGCGGGGTTGCGCGGTGGTGGCCGGGGACGATAACGGCATGCAGCGCGATCACTGGTTCGACGGGGGCCGCCGCGCCGACCGGCTGGCCAGCCCGGAGCAGGTGGGCGAGGCCGCCCGTCGCCGGACCCTGGCGCGCCTGGGCGCGGAGGTGCCCGCCACCGGCCAACTGCCGGTGCTGCTGTCCCCGGAGATCGCCGCCTCCCTGCTCGGACATTTCGTGTCGGCGATCAGCGGTGGTTTGCTGTACCGGCGCGCGTCCTTTCTCGGCGGGCGCCTTGGCGAGCGCCTGTTTCCCGCCGGCATCGACATCGCCGAGCGTCCCCGGCTGGCCGGCGGCAATGGTTCGGCGGCGTTCGACGCCGATGGTCTGCCGACCCGCAATCAGGCGTTCGTGGAAGACGGTGTGTTGCGCCGCTATGCGCTCGGATTGTATGCCGCGCGGCGGCTGGATATGTCGCCTACCGGCAATGGCGGCGGGGTGCGCAATCTGACCATCAGCGATACCGGCGAGGATCAGGCGGCGCTGATGCGGCGCATGGGCACCGGCGTGCTGATCACGGAAGTGATGGGGCAGGGCGTCAATCTGGTCACCGGGGACTATTCCCGAGGCGCGGCGGGTTTCTGGATTGAGAACGGTGTCATACAGAAGCCACTGCAAGAGTTTACCATTGCCGGAAATCTGGGGGAGATGTTCGCCGGCATCCTGGGCAGTGGCACGGATGTGGACCGGCGCGGGAATATTGCCTCCGGATCCTTGTTGCTGGCGCCCATGAAGGTCGCCGGCGTTTGACTGTTTTATTCCGACTTTCGTGAAATTAAGGGAAGCTATCCATGAGCGACGACCTGAACCCCTATCAACAGCCTGAAGCCGACGTGGTGAAGGAAACACCGGCGGCCGGCGCCCTGACCCTGGGTGGCCCCAACAAGGTCTCCGTGGGCCAAGCCGTGGGCTGGATCGGCGACGGCATGAAAATGCTGAGTGGCCATTGGGGCGTGGTGATCGGGGCGCTGGTGGTGACCTTCGTGATCACCATGGTTCTGCAGTTCATTCCGTTCATCGGTCCGCTGGCTCAGCCGTTCCTGATGGTGTTGTTGTACGCCGGTCTGGTGAAGATGTTCCATCGTATCGATACCAGCAATCAGTCCGAGTTCGCGGATCTGTTCGCCGGCTTTTCCGAGCGCACCGGCCCGCTGATCCTACTGGCTCTGGCGCAACTGGGCGTGTACGTGGTGTTCGGCCTGTTGATCGCCGGCCTGGCGCTGATGTTCGCCGGCGCCGGTGCCTTCTCCGCGTCCCAGGGCATGGACCCGGCGATGATGAACGGTGGCCTGAGCGCCGCCCTGCTGGTGCTGGTGCCGGTGTTCCTGGTGCTGACCGTGCTGGTGGCGTTTCTGTTCTACTTCACCGTGCCCCTGGTGATGCTCACCGACCTGGGCCCGGGCAAGGCCATGGCCCTGAGCTTCAAGGCCTGTCTGCGCAACCTGCTGCCGATCATCGTGTATGGCATCGTGGTGGTGGTGATCGTGGCCGTCGCGGCCCTGCCGTTCCTGCTCGGCTGGCTGTTCGTGATGCCGATCATGGCCGGTGCCTACTACCTGTCCTTCAAGCAAGTGCTTACCGAACAAGCCTGAACCGGGAGTGTTGATGGACCCGAGCAATCCCTACCAGGGTCCGGTCAGTGATCCGCTGCCGCCGGAATCGACCAAGGAAGAGGTGGTCGGTCCGGCCCGGCGTCGGCCGCTGGGCCATGGCTGGCTGTGGTGGAAGCGTGCCTGGCGGCTGACCGCCGCGAACCGTGTGCTGTGGACCCTGGCGTTGCTGGTGTTCATGGCGATACTCACGGGCGTCAGCCTGGTGGGTTTGTTCGTGCCGGTGCTCGGCAATTTCGCCCCCACCCTGCTGGGCCCGGTGTTGAGCGCCGGGCTGATGCAGCTGGCCTGGCGGCGCTGGCACGACGAGGAGTTTGATTTCGGCGACTTGTTCGTGGGCTTTTCCCGGCGTACCGGGCCGTTGTTCCTGGCCGGCCTGGTGCAGGTAGGGCTGCAGATTCTGTTTACCCTGCTTACGGTGGTGGCGACGCTGGCCCTGTATGGCGGTGAAATCGCGGCGCTGTTTTCCGCCAGCCTGGGCGGTGATCCGCTGGGCGCCGAGGCGATGGCCGGCATGGGAGCGCTGAGCGTTTTCAAGATGCTGTTGCTGGGCCTGGTGATCGCCGCCCTGTCGGTTCCCTACATGGCGCTGATCTGGTTCCAGGCGCCGCTGGTGTTGTTCGGTGAACGTAACGGCCTGGTGGCGATCAAGGAGAGTCTGGTGGCGGTGGCGCGTAACTGGCTGCCGATGCTCTGGTACGGCCTGATCCCGCTATTGGTGTTGGGCGTGCTGGTGGCGCTGGTGGCCGGTTTACTGGCTCTGGCGGGCATGTTGTTCGGGCCCGACAGCCTGGCGATGATGCTGCTGGGCCTGCTGTTGGTGCTGGCCACCTTGGTGGTGAGTCTGTTCCTGATGGCGGTGACGACGGTATCGGTGTACGCCTCGTTCCGCGATATTTTTGGTGTCGCCGACGATGAACCGGATACCACGCCGGATCTGGTCTGACCGGCTTCAGCTCAGCAGTTGCGCATAGAGCAGCGTCGCCAGCCCCAGAAAGGCCATGAAACCGACGATGTCGGTGACCGTGGTGAGCACCACCGACCCGGCCAGCGCCGGGTCGATCCCCATTTTCTTCATGACGATCGGAATCAACGCGCCGGCGCCGGCCGCCACCACCAGATTGAGCACCATGGCCGAGGCGATGATACCGCCCAGGCTCGGGTTGTCGAACCACAGCGCCGCGGTGGTGCCGATCACCGCCGCCCACAGCAGGCCGTTGAGCGCCCCCACCGATAGTTCCTTGAACAGCAGATAACGGGTGTTGCCCGCCTGCACCTGGCCCAGGGCCATGGCGCGGATCACCAGGGTCAGCGTCTGGCTGCCGGCGATGCCGCCCATGCTGGCGACGATGGGCATCAGCACCGCCAGGGCCACCACTTTTTCCAGGGTGTCCTCGAACAGGCTGATCACCGCCGAGGCGGCCAGGGCGGTGAGCAGGTTGATGCCCAGCCACAGGGCGCGGCGCCGGGCGGTCTGCCACACCGAGCCGAAGGTGTCCTCGTCCTCGTCCAGACCGGCCATGCCCATCAGGGAGTGGGCCGCTTCCTCGCGGATCACGTCCACCACGTCGTCAATGGTGATCCGGCCCACCAGCACGCCGTTGTCGTCCACCACCGGGGCGGTCACCAGGTCGAGCCGTTCGAACAGCTTGGCCACGTCGTGCTCGGAGCGGTCGGCGGGGATCGCCTCCACGTCGGTGCGCATGGCCTCGCGCACCGTGGTGCCAGGGTCGGAGATCAGCACCTTGGTGAGCGGCAGCACGCCGACGAACTGATTCTTGCGGTTGACCACCAGCAGGTTGTCGGTGGTGTCGGGGATTTCGCCGCGGCGGCGCAGGTAGCGCTGCACCACCTCGAAGGTGATCTCCGGGCGCACCGTGATCACGTCCGTGTTCATCAGGCCGCCGGCGGTGTCCTCCGGGTAACTCATCACCTGTTCCAGGCGTTCCCGGTTCTGGGCGTCCAGGCCGGCCAGCACCTGGCTGGTGACCTGTTCGGGCAGCTCCTGGAGCAGGTCGGCCAGGTCGTCGGTGTCCAGGTCCTCGACCAGGGTCACCAGTTCTTCCGGCGGCAGGTCGCGCAGCAGCTCCACGCGCACTTCCTCGCCCAGGTACTGGAGCACCTCGGTTTCCTGCTCCTGGTTGAGCAGTTGCCAGAGGATTTCCCGCTCCCGGGGCGGGGACGATTCGATCAGGTGGGCGGCTTCCGCGCCGGGCAGGTTGTTGAGCAGCTGGCGCACCTGGGAAAAGGTGCCGCTGGCCAGGGCCCGGTTGACCGCTTTGAGATTGCGTTGATGCTGCGTTTTTTCCGACATGACCCCTCCTCGCCAACGGACAGTTTAACCCAGGCGTGATGACGGAAGGATCAAAGGATGCAAAAGCGGCCGCGGGATCGCGGCCGGGTTATTCGCCTTCGTCGAACTTGCGCTCGAACAGGTCGGTGAGCTCGTCCATGGCCGGCGCTTCGTCGTCGCCATCCACGCGCACGCGCAGTTCGGTGCCCTTGGCGGCGCCCAGGGTCAGCAGGCCCATGATGCTCTTGGCGTCGATGCGGCGCTCGCCGTGCATCACCTCGATGGCGCAGCTGTAGCGCGAGGCCACGCTCACCACCTTGGCGGCGGCGCGGGCGTGCAGGCCGAGCTTGTTGCTGATGGTCAGGTCCCGCTCGATCATCCGTCCAGCTCCCGGTGGCGCACGTGCAGGGGCACGCCCTCGTCGCGCAGGCGGTGGGCGAGCTGTTCGGTGATGTAGACCGAGCGGTGGCGGCCGCCGGTGCAGCCCACCGCCACGGTGACGTAGCTGCGGTCGTTGGCGCCGTAGGCCGGCAGCCAGCGGTCCAGGAAGTGAAAGATGTCGTCGAGCATGGTGTCGCTTTCCGGGTGGCCGCGCAGGAATTCCGCCACTTTCTCGTCGCGGCCGGTGAGCGGGCGCAGGTCGCCCTGCCAGTGCGGGTTGGGCAGGGCGCGCACGTCGAACACCAGGTCGGCGTCGTAGGGCAGGCCGTTCTTATAGCCGAACGACTGGATCAGCAGCGACAGGCGCACGTCGCGGCGCGCCACCCGCTGGCGGATCAGGTTGCGCAGGGTGTGCACGTCCAGGTTACTGGTGTCGATGACCAGATCGGCGAGCATGCGGATGTCGGCCAGCAGGCCGGCTTCCAGCTCGATGGCGTCCGCCAGGGTGCGCTCGTCACCGCTCAGCGGGTGACGCCGGCGGGTGGCGCTGAAGCGCTTGAGCAGGGTGGCCGGTTCCGCTTCCAGGAAGATGATCTCGGTGTCCAGCCGCTGCTGGCGCAGCTCCTCGATGATGCGGTTGAAGGCCAGCAGCTGGCGCGGCAGGTTGCGGGCGTCCACGCCCACGGCCACCCGTTCCAGGGCGTGTTCCTCGTTTTGCAGCTGGGCGGCGAGGGTGGGCAGCAGGCCCAGGGGCAGGTTGTCCACGCAGTAGTAGCCGTGGTCTTCCAGCGCCTGCAGGGCGGTGGTCTTGCCCGAGCCGGATCGGCCGCTGAGGATGGTCAGTTTCATAAGGATCCGGTGGTGAGGTCAGGATGCCAGACGGATTTCCGCCTCCGACTCCACCGCCGTCTGATACAGATGGTGGCTGCCCCTGGCGTGGCGCAGATCGTCGCGGTAATCGTCGTCGTTGAACAGGTTGGCCAGGTGGCTGAGGGTCTTGAGATGCTGTTCCGGGTTCTGTTCGGGCACCAGGAGCACGAACACCAGGTCCACCGGCCGGCCGTCCACGGCGTCGAAATCCACCGGTTCCGCCAGTTTCAGCAGCAGCCCCACGGCGGCGTCGCAATGACCCAGCCGGCAATGGGGGATGGCGATGCCTTCGCCGATGCCGGTGGAGCCCAGTTTCTCCCGGGCCACCAGAGCGTCGAAGACTTCCTGCTCGTTGAGACCGCCACAGCTGGCCGCGGCCAGCTGGGCGATCTGATCGAGCAACCGTTTTTTGCTGGTGACCGTCACTTCGTCGTAGGTGCGGTCCTCGGTGAGCAGTTCACGTACTCGCATAGTCAGGGTCTGTCGGTCGGACCTAGTGGCCGTGCTTACGGTCCACGGTCTTTTCCTTGTGTTTGAGGATTTGCCGGTCCAGCTTGCTGGTCAGGGCGTCAATGGCCGCGTACATATCGTCCGCGTGGGCGGTGGCGAACAGGTCGGCACCGGAAATATGGATGGTGGATTCCGCCTTGTGGGACTTGGGCTCCGGAGACAGGATCACCTGGATGCTGGTGATCTGGTCGGAGTGGCGTTCCAGTTTGGAGAATTTCTCATCCACGTAATCACGCAGGGCGTCGGTGATGTCCAGGTGGTGGCCACTGAGATTGATTTGCATAGCTGGCTCCTTCTCTCTATTGAAAGAGATGTCCTTTTTTACCGTTCAAACCAGCCGCTTGCGCGAACTGGAGGACGGGATTCGCATCGCCTCGCGGTACTTGGCGACGGTGCGGCGCGCCACCTTGATGCCCTGGTCGTTGAGCAGGTTCGCCAGCTTGTTGTCGCTGAGCGGCTTGCGAGGGTTCTCGGCGGCGACCAGCTTCTTAATGATGGCACGAATGGCGGTGGAGGAACACTCACCGCCGCCGTCGGTATCCACATGGCTGGAGAAGAAGTACTTGAGCTCGAACACCCCCCGGGGCGTGAGCATGAACTTCTGGTTGGTGACCCGGCTGATGGTGGATTCGTGCATCTCCACCGCCTCGGCGATGTCGGCCAGCACCAGGGGCTTCATGGCCTCCTCGCCGTAGTTGAAGAAGTCCTGCTGCACCTCGACGATGCGGCTGGCCACCTTGAGCAGGGTGTCGTTGCGGCTCTGCAGGCTCTTCAGGAACCATTTGGCCTCCTGCATGCAGTTACGCAGGTACTGGCCGTCCTCGCCGCCCACCTGGCGGGCCATGTGGGCGTATTGGGCGTGCAGGTTGACCTTGGGCAGCACTTCCTCGTTGAGCTCCACCCGCCAGCCGCCACGGTGGGCGCGCACCACCACGTCGGGCACCGCGTAGTCCACGTCCTCGCCGCCGATCTGCTGGCCCGGGGCCGGGTCCAAGGTGCGCAGCAGCGCCAGGGCCTCCACCAGGTCCGCCTCGCCCACGCCCAGGGCCCGGCGCAGGCCGGCGTAGTCGTGTTTCTCCAGAAACTCCTGGTGCTCGAGAATGGCGCCGGCGGTGTCCAGGTGGGCGGTGTCGGCGGGCAGCTGAGCGAGCTGCACGCCCAGGCACTCGGCCAGGTCGCGGCTGGCCACGCCCACCGGATCGAACTGCTGCAGCCGGTGCAGCACCGCCAGGATCTCGTCTTCTTCCACCGGGTCGTCCGGGTCGGCGATCTGTGCCTCGGCGGTGGCCAGCAGGTCGTCCAGGGGCACGGTGACGTAGCCGCGCTCGTCCAGGGCTTCCAGAATGATCTGGGCGATCACCCGGTCGCGGTCGCTCATGGGGGTCAGGTTGAGCTGCCATTCCAGGTGTTCCAGCAGGGTCACCGGGTTGGCGTGGCGCTGCTGCCAGGCATCGGCGTCGTCGCCTTCACCGGCGCCGCCGGCGCTGCTCTGGCCCACGTAGAGGTCGTCCCAGTCGCTGTCGGTTTCCACCGGACCCTCGACCAGATCGTCCAGGGCGTCGTCGCGCTCCAGCTCCATGTCGCCGTCGGCGTCGCCTTCCGGCTCGTCGGCGGAAAAGTCCTCGGCGCCGTCCTCCAGCTCCAGCAGGGGGTTGTTTTCCACCGCCTGCTGGATCTCCATGCGCAGGTCCAGCGTCGACAGCTGCAGCAGGCGGATCGCCTGTTGCAGCTGGGGCGTCATGGTGAGCTGCTGCCCGATTTGGAGTTGTAGGGTGGGTTTCATGCTGCCTGTGAGGTCGTTGTTCTCCCGAAGCCCGGCAGCATAGCAGCATCAAATTGAATTAAGCAATAATCATGCCAGGTATTGCGTTTTGCGGGGGGAAGGTGTAGGGCGGGCCGCCGGGTCTCAGAGGCGGAAATCCGCCCCCAGATAGACGTCCCGCACCTGCTGGTTGCCCAGGATGGTGGACGAATCGCCGTCGGCGATGATGTGGCCGGTACTGACAATATAGGCCGTGTCGCAGATGTCCAGGGTTTCCCGCACATTGTGGTCGGTGATCAGCACGCCGATGCCGCGATCCTTGAGGTGGCGGATGATGCCCTTGATGTCGTTCACGGAGATCGGGTCCACGCCGGCGAAGGGTTCGTCCAGCAGGATGAAGTCCGGGTCCGTGGCCAGGCCCCGGGCGATTTCCGCGCGCCGCCGCTCGCCGCCGGACAGGCTCATGCCCATGGAATCGCGGATGTGGTCGATGTGGAATTCGTGGAGCAGATTCTCCAGGCGTTCCTGGCGTTCCTGCTTGGACAGGTTCTTGCGGGTTTCCAGGATCGCCATGATGTTCTGCTCCACGGTCAGGCGGCGGAAGATGCTCGCCTCCTGGGGCAGGTAGCCGATGCCGCGCTGGGCGCGGCCGTGCATGGGCAGGTGGGTGATGTCGTTGCCGTTGATCTCGATGCGGCCGGCGTCGGCGGCCACCAGGCCCACGATCATGTAGAAGCAGGTGGTCTTGCCGGCGCCGTTGGGGCCCAGCAAGCCGACGATCTGGCCGGCTTCCACTTCCAGGGATACGTCCTCGATGACGCGGGTGTTCTTGTAGCTCTTGGCCAGGTTATGGGCGCTCAGGTGTGCCATTCAGGGGGTCTCCGCCTGGTCCTCGTTGCCGCCGCCGTCGTCGGCGCCGTTGTTGGCCGGTGCGCCGTCGCCGCCGGCTTTCTCGGTGTTCTTGGCCGGGATCACCAGGCGCACGCGCTTGTCGCCTTCGCTGCTGGTGTCCACCCGGCGGGAATCCAGGTTGTATTCCACCCGGGCCCCTTCGAAGGTGTTGCCCTGGTGGTCCACATGGGCGTCGCCGGTGAGCACCAGGCGCCGGGTGCTCAGGTCGTAGACCAGATTGCTGGCCCGGGCGCTCAGTTCCTTGCCTTCCTCCATGCGCACCGGGTTGCCGGTGGCCTCGACGCGCACCAGTTCGTTGTTCTCGGTGAACAGGCGGATCACGTCCGCGTACAGGTGGCGGTTGCCCTGGATCATTTCCGCGTTGCCCCGGTACACGCCGGTGCCGGCGCTTTGCTCGAAGGTGGCGCTGTCGGCGCTCACTTCCACCGGCTGGCCGCCGGGCGGCTGGGCGGCGCCGGCCAGGCCGGTGAGCAGCAGGCCAAGTGCCAGGCCAAGTACCGGATTAAGTACCAGGCCCGGCCGGCGCGGATCAATTACCCGTGAATTCACTTACCACTCCTTGCTCGAGGGTCATTTCGCCACTGGTCAGGTCGGCGTCCATGCGCCCGGCCCGGGTGCTGCCGTCCCGGTGGCGCAGGGTCAGGTCGCCGGGGGCGCTCACCCGGTTGGCTTTGTTCAGATAGCGCAGTTCCCCGGTGGTGAGGTCGACGCCGTTGGTTTCGCTGTGCGCCTCCACCTGGTCCAGAAAGACGATGACGTCGCCATTGTCGCGCACTTCACCACGCCGGGAGCGGATGGTCCAGACGCCGTTCTCGTTTTCCATGCGCAGGTCCGGCGCGGTGAGTTCGGTGAGCGCCTGGCGCTGATACTGCTCCAGATGATCGGCCTTGAGGTCATACTGCACCTGGCCGGTTTCCGGGTCGTAGGCCTTGGCGGTGATGTCGTCGGCGATGATCAGCGGCGCGTTGAGGAAGGCCTCGCGGTCCTCCTCCAGGGGGTTTTCCCACTCGTGCAGGGTCATCAGCACGATCATGCCGAGCAGGATGATGCCGGAGGCGCTGAGCAGGCCCTGACGTTTCATCGCGCCTCCCGCAGGGCGATCAGGGCGTCGCAGATCTCGCGCACCGCGCCCTCGCCGCCCCGGGCGGCGGTGACATGGTCGGCGGCGTCCCGGGCGCAGGCGTGGGCATTGGCCGGCGCGAAGGCGATTTGAGCCCACTGCAGGGCGCCCACGTCGGGCTCGTCGTCACCGGCGTAGCCGGTTTCCCGGGCCGTGAAACCCAGGGTGGCGGCCAGGTCGGCGAGCGCGTCCGCTTTGTCCTCGCGGCCCTGGATCACGTGTTCGATGCCCAGATCCCGGGCGCGGCGCGCCACCATGGGGGTATCGCGGCCGGTGATGATGGCCAGGGTGACGCCGGTGGCGGCCAGTTTCTTGAGGCCATGGCCGTCCAGGGTGTTGAACACCTTGAGCGTCTCGCCCTCCGGGCCGAAATAAAGGCGGCCGTCGGTCATCACGCCGTCCACGTCGAAGGCCATCAGGCGCAGGGCGCGGGCGTCGCCGGCGGAAATCGGCAAGCTCATCACATCACCCCGGCGCGCAGCAGATCCTGGGTGTTGAGCGCGCCCAGCGGGCGGTGCTCGGCGTCACAGACGATCAGGCCGTTGATCTTGCGGGTTTCCATGATCTTCAGCGCCTCGGCGGCCAGCTGGCCCGGGGCCATGGTCACCGGATGGGTGGACATCACCTCGGCGATGCCGGCCTGGCGGATGTCCAGGCCTTTTTCCAGGGTGCGGCGCAGGTCGCCGTCGGTGAACAGCCCCACCAGCAGACCGGCGTCGTCCACCACCGTGGTCATGCCCTGGCCCTTGCGGGTCATCTCCAGCAGGGCCTCGGAGAGGCTGGCGTCCCGGCGCACCCGGGGCAGCCGCTCGTCGGTGTGCATGATGTCGTCCACCTTGAGCAGCAGGCGCCGGCCCAGGCTGCCGCCGGGGTGGCTGAGAGCGAAATCCTCGGCGGTGAAGCCGCGCGCCTCCAGCAGGGCGATGGCCAGGGCGTCGCCCATGGCCAGGGTGGCGGTGGTGGACGAGGTGGGCGCCAGATTGTGCGGGCAGGCCTCTTCTTCCACGGCCACGTCCAGGTGCACGTCGGACAGCCGCGCCAGGGACGAATCCGGTCGGCCGGTCATGCTGATCAGGCCGGTGCCCTTGCGTTTGATCACCGGGATGATGGTTAGGATCTCGCCGGTTTCACCGGAGTTGGACAGGGCCAGCACCTCGTCGTCACTGGTGATCATGCCCAGGTCGCCGTGGGAGGCCTCGCCGGGGTGCACGAAGAAGGCCGGGGTGCCGGTGCTGGCCAGGGTGGCGGCCACCTTGCTGCCAATATGACCGCTTTTGCCCATGCCGGTGACGATCACCCGGCCACGGCAGTGGAGAATGCGGTCGCAGGCCCGCTCGAAATCGTCGCTGACGCGCTCACTCAACGCCGCCACGGCGCGGGCTTCCTCGTCCAGCACGCGGCGGGCGGTGGCGATATGCTTGTTGCTCATGGTGTCTCGTGTCTCCTCGCTGGCGGCGATTATACACTGGCGGGCGGGCCGATGACTGCCCTCGGCTGAGATCGGACCACCTTCCGGGTGGCTGCGTTCCACATGAACAAGGAACCCGTCGCGGCTACCGCACTCCAACGGTAAACGCCTGGACACTCCGGTGCGAAAGCCGTACAACCGGAGCCCACGACAACGACAGGGAGTGACGTATGACCTTGCGACAACGCTTCACGGCCGTTCTGGCGCTGTGCCTGCTGGGCATGGCGGGCCTGGCCCAGGCCGCCCAGGACCCGCGCCAGCTGGTGCAGGACACGGTGGAACGCATGACCACCTTGATCGACGAAAACCGCGATCGCTTGAATCAGGATCCGGCTTACGCCCGTGAACTGGTACGTGAAGAGCTGGTGCCGCTGGTGGATTTCAAGCGCATCACCCGCATGGTGATGGGCGATTACTTCGGCGACGCCAGCCGTGAGCAGAAGTACCGCTTCCTGGACGTGTTCAAGAACAGCCTGATCAACACCTACGCCTCCGGGGTGACCATGTACCAGGGGCAGAAAATCGAGGTGCTGCCGATGCGCGAGGAGGACCGCAAGGGCAACTACGCCCGGGTGCGCGTGCAGGGCACCACCGAGGACGGCAAGGTGATCCCGGTGTACTTCACGCTGTTCCAGGACGGTGATCAGTGGAAGGTGATCAATGTGTTCGTCAACGGCCTGGACCTGCGCGCCGTCTACCAGGCCCAGTTCGCCCAGTCCATGCAGCAGTACGGCGATATGGACCAGGCCATCGACAACTGGTCCGCCGAGAACGCCGACGTGGAGGAAAAAGTGAACGTGGAGGGCGCGCCCCAGGGCGGCCAGTAACCGTTCCGCCGCGGGGCCGGTCGCCGCCGGCCCCGCATGACAAGCCCGCCGGCCCTCGCGTATCATTCGCCGTTCAGTGTTGTAAGGAGCGACCATGAATCCGGAAGACGTGAAGGCGCTGGTGGAAGCCGGCTTCGACGGCGCCGACGTGGCCGTGGAAGGGGAGGGCGACCGCTTCCTGATCCGCGTGATATCCGATGCCTTCGAAGGCCTGCTGCCGGTCAAGCGCCAGCAGCTGATCTACGCCTGCATCGACGATCACCTCAAGGACAACAGCATCCACGCCGTGTCCCTCAAGACCTTCACCCGCGCCGAGTGGGACAAGGCCCAGAAGATGGGCATCGCCTGATCGCCAGGCTCAGAGAGACCTTTCCATGGACAAACTGATCATCACCGGCGGCAAGCGCCTGGACGGCGAAATCCGCATTTCCGGTTCCAAGAACTCGTCGCTGCCGATTCTGGCCGCCACCCTGCTGGCGGGCGAGCCGGTGACGGTGGGCAACCTGCCGCACCTGCAGGACGTGACCACCCTGATCGAGCTGCTCGGCCGCATGGGCGTGCACGTGGTGATCGACGACCGCCTCAACGTGGAGGTGGACCCCACCTGCATCGAGGACCTCACCGCGCCCTACGAGCTGGTGAAGACCATGCGCGCCTCGATTCTGGTGCTGGGCCCGCTGCTGGCCCACTTCGGGCGTGCCTCGGTGTCGCTGCCCGGCGGCTGCGCCATCGGCTCGCGGCCGGTGGACATCCACCTGCGCGGCCTGGAAGCCATGGGCGCCGACATCGAGGTGGCCAACGGCTACGTGCACGCCAGCGTCGAGGGCCGCCTCAAGGGCGCGCGCATCGTCATGGACACGGTCACCGTGACCGGCACCGAGAACCTGCTGATGGCGGCGGCCCTGGCCGAGGGCACCACCATCCTGGAGAACGCCGCCCGGGAACCGGAAGTGGTGGACCTGGCCAACTTCATCAACGCCATGGGCGGCAAGGTCCGCGACGCCGGCAAGGACACCATCATCGTGGAAGGCGTGCCCAAGCTGGGCGGCTGCCACCATGACGTGATCGCCGACCGCATCGAGACCGGCACCTATCTGATCGCCGCCGCCATCACCGGCGGGCGCATCAAGTGCAAGGACACCGACCCGTCCCTGCTGGACGCGGTGCTGCAGAAGCTGGAAGAGGCCGGCGCCCGCATCGAGACCGGTGACAACTGGATCAGCCTGGACATGGAAGGCCGCCGGCCCAAGGCGGTGAGCCTGCGCACCGCGCCGTACCCGGCCATGCCCACCGACATGCAGGCCCAGTTCATGGCGCTCAACATCATCGCCGAGGGCACCGGCACCATCGTCGAGACGGTGTTCGAGAACCGCTTCATGCACGTGCAGGAAATGAACCGCATGGGCGCCGACATCGAAGTGCAGGGCAACACCGCCATCTGCCGTGGCGTGGAAAGCCTCACCGGCGCGCCGGTGATGGCCACCGACCTGCGCGCCTCGGCGTCCCTGGTGATCGCCGGCCTGGCCGCCGAGGGCGACACCACCGTGGACCGCATCTACCACATTGACCGTGGTTACGAGTGCATCGAGGAAAAACTGCAATCCCTGGGCGCGACCATTCGTCGCGTGCCGGGCCGATAAGAGCGTGAACACCTGAACATGGCTACCACACCGCTGACCATCGCCCTGTCCAAGGGGCGCATCCTCAAGGACACGCTGCCTCTGCTCAAGGAGGCGGGCATCGAACTGCTGGAGGACCCGTCCGCCTCCCGCAAACTGATCTTCGACACCACCCGGGACGACGTGCGCATCATCGTGATCCGCGCCACCGACGTGCCGCCCTATGTGCAGCACGGCGGCGCCGACCTGGGGGTGGCCGGCAAGGACGTGCTCATGGAGCACGGCGCCGAGGGGCTGTTCGAGCCCCTGGATCTGGAAATTGCCCGCTGCAAGCTGATGGTGGCGGCGCTCAAGGACGCGCCGCCGGTGAGCGGCCGGGTGCGGGTGGCCACCAAGTTCGTCAACGTGGCGCGTTCCTACTTCGCCCGCCAGGGCAAGCAGGCCGAGATCATCAAGCTGTACGGGGCCATGGAACTGGCGCCCCTGGTGGGGCTGGCGGACCGCATCGTGGACATCGTCGACACCGGCAACACCCTGCGCGCCAACGGCCTGGAGCCCACCGAGACCATCGCCGACGACATTTCCTCCCGGGTGGTGGTCAACCGGGCCAGCATGAAGACCCGTCACGCGGACATTCAGGGTATTCTGGATAAACTGGAACAAGCGGTAGCGAAACGACGGACACCGGCATGAAAACGACCCGCCTCGACACCCGTGACAGCGATTTCATCGAACGCCTGAGCGCGCTCACCGCCTGGAGCGAGGAGCGTGACGAGGAGGTGGGCGAGCGGGTGCGCGCCATTCTCCGTGACGTGGCCAGGCGCGGCGACGCCGCCGTGGTGGAGTACACCAATCGCTTTGACCGCCGCGAGGCCGAATCCCTGGCCGATCTCACCGTGGAGCGCGACCAACTGGAAGCGGCCCTGGCGCGCCTGCCCGCCGAGCAGCGGGACGCCCTGCAGGCCGCCGCCGAGCGGGTGCGCGATTACCACGAACGCCAGAAGCAGGAGTCCTGGAGCTACCGGGATGCCCACGGCACCCTGTTGGGCCAGCAGGTCACCGCCCTGGATCGGGCCGGCATCTACGTGCCCGGCGGCAAGGCCGCCTACCCCAGCTCGGTGCTGATGAACGCCTTGCCCGCCCACGTGGCCGGGGTCGGCGAAATCGTCATGGTCAGCCCGGCGCCGGATGGCGAACTGGACGACATGGTGCTGGCCGCCGCCGCCGTGGCCGGGGTGGAGCGTTTCTTCACCGTGGGCGGCGCCCAGGCGGTGGCGGCCCTCGCCTTTGGCACCGAATCGATTCCGGCGGTGGACAAGATCGTCGGCCCGGGCAACATCTACGTGGCCGAGGCCAAGCGTCAGGTGTTCGGCAAGGTGGGCATCGACATGATCGCCGGGCCCTCCGAGATTCTGGTGGTTTGCGATGGCCACACCGATCCCGACTGGATCGCCATGGACCTGTTTTCCCAGGCGGAGCACGACGAGGAGGCCCAGGCCATCCTGGTCAGCCCGGACGCCGACTTCCTGGAGCGGGTGGCCGAGGCCATGGAGCGCCTGGCGCCGACCCTGGAACGGGAGGCCATCATCCGCACCTCCATGGCCAACCGGGGCGCGCTGATCCTGGCCCGGGACCTGGACGACGCCTTCGAGGTGGTCAACCGGATCAGCCCGGAGCACCTGGAGCTGTCCATGGACGACGCCGGCCGCTGGGCGAAAAAAGTGCGCCACGCCGGCGCCATCTTCCTGGGCCGGCACACCCCGGAAGCCCTGGGCGATTACTGCGCCGGGCCCAACCACGTGCTGCCCACCAGCGCCACGGCGCGCTTCTCCTCGCCGCTGGGCGTCTATGATTTCCAGAAGCGCAGTTCGCTGATCGGCTGTTCGCCGGAGGGCGCCAGCGCCCTGGCCGGGGTGGCGTCGGTGCTGGCCCGGGGCGAGCGGCTTACCGCCCACGCCCGCAGCGCGGAACTGCGCATCAAGAAATAAACCCGTAGGAGCGGCTCCGGCCGCGAAAGATTATGAGCAGATTCTGGAGCCCCTTCGTCCGCGACCTGGAACCCTACGTGCCCGGCGAGCAGCCGAAAATGGCACGGCTGGTGAAGCTCAACACCAACGAGCACCCTCTGGGCCCCTCGGCCAGGGTGATCGAGGCGATCCGCGCCGCCGCCGACGACCGGTTGCGCCTGTACCCGGACCCGGATGCCACCGAACTGAAGGACGCCATCGCCACCTATTACGGCGTGGACACCGGCCAGGTGTTCGTCGGCAACGGCTCCGACGAGGTGCTGGCGCACATTTTCTTCGGCCTGTTCAAACAGGACCGGCCGCTGCTGTTCCCGGACATCACCTACAGCTTCTATAAGGTCTACTGCGGGCTCTACGACATCGACTACCGGCCGGTGCCCCTGAACGACGATCTGGCCATCGACCCGGCGGACTATTCGGCGCCCAACGGCGGCATCATTTTCCCCAACCCCAACGCGCCCACCGGTCGTCCGCTGGCGCTGGACGCCATCGAGACGATTCTGCAAGGCAACCCGGATTCCGTGGTGGTGGTGGACGAAGCCTACGTGGACTTCGGTGGCGACACCGCCATCGCCCTGGTGAACCGCTACCCCAATCTGCTGGTCACCCAGACGCTCTCCAAATCCCGCGCCCTGGCCGGCGTGCGCATCGGCTTCGCGGTGGGGGACGCCGCCCTGATCGAGGGCCTGGAGCGGATCAAGAACAGCTTCAATTCCTACCCCCTGGACCGCCTGGCCATCGCCGCCGGCAAGGCCGCCTTCGAGGACGACGACTGGTTCCAGCGTGGCCGCGAACTGGTGATCGAGGAACGGGAAACCCTGCGCCGTGCCCTGGAAGACCTGGGTTTCGAAGTGCTGCCCTCGGCGGCCAACTTCCTGTTCTGCCGCCACCCCGGACACGCCGGCGCCGACCTGGCCGCCGGCCTGCGCGAGCAGGGCATCATCGTGCGCCACTTCGGCAAACCAGCGCGCATCCAGGACCACCTGCGCATCACCGTGGGTCGTCCGGATCAGAACCAGGAGCTGGTTCAGGCGCTGGAAGGGCTGGTCTGAGCGGTGGCGGATCGCGGCTTCAGCCGCGATACCTTTTTACCGCGCCTTTATTGCTGCGCCGGCGGGCGGGTGCCGATGGTGACGTCCAGGTCCAGCGGTTGCTGGTTGCGCATCACGTTCAGGGTCAGGGTGGTGCCCGGCTCGGTGCCGGCGATGCGGTTCATGGCCTCGTAGGCGTCGGTCATGGTTTCGCCATTGATGCCCACCAGCACGTCCTCCGCCTGCAGGCCGGCCTTCTGCGCCGGGCTGCCGGACACCACCTCGGTGACCGCGCCGCCGATCACGTCCTGAAGACCGAAGGTTTCCGCCAGGGTGGGGTTGATGTCCTGCACGGTGACGCCCAGGAAGCCGCGGATCACCCGGCCGTGTTCGATCAGATCGCTCATCACCTCGCGGGCGATGGAAGCCGGCGTGGCGAAGCCGATGCCCTGCCAGCTGCCGTCCTGGGACAGGATGGCGGTGTTGATGCCGATCAGGTGCCCCCGGGTGTCCACCAGGGCACCGCCGGAGTTGCCCCGGTTGATGGCGGCGTCGGTCTGGATGAAGTTCTCGAAGGTGGCGATGCCCAGATGGGTGCGGCCGGTGGCGCTGACGATGCCCATGGACACGGTCTGGCCCACCCCCAGGGGGTTGCCGATGGCCAGCACCACGTCGCCCACCTTCACCGGCTGCGGGCCGTTCAGGTCGATCACCGGCGGGTTCTCCACGGCGATCTGCAGCAGCGCCAGATCGGTTTCCGGGTCGGTGCCCACCACCCGGGCCGGGGCGTCGCGGCCGTCGCGCAGGGCCACCAGGATCTCATCGGCGTCGCGGATCACGTGGTAGCTGGTGAGCACATAGCCCTCCGGCGACACGATCACGCCGGAGCCCAGGCTGGCCAGGGCCCGCTCCCGGCGCGGGCGCTCCATGAAGCGGTTGAGCAACGGATCGTCGCTGACGCTGTCGCCTCGGGTGACGATCTGGGTGGTGTAGACGTTGACCACCGCCGGCGCCGCCCGCTGCACGGCGTTGGCGTAGCTGTCGGCGGTGGGCGCGGCGCGCGCCGTCCCGGTGCCCTCGGCGGCGCGTGCCCCGGGCCCCTGCTCGTACCACCACAGCACGGCCAGGCCCACGGCCAAGCCGGCCACCACCGGCAATGCCAGAAAGCGGATCAGTTTCACCACTGAGTTTGCCCCCGCGAATCATGTAAACTGCGCGCAATGGTAGCAGATCAACGGGGAAACACGCCCATGCTGAAACGCGATCACCTGCTCGGCCTGCTCGACGACGAGCTGCAGACGCACCGGTTCCGCGATTACTGCCCCAACGGCTTGCAGGTGGAAGGCCGCGAGCAGGTGCGGCGGCTGGTCACCGGCGTGACCGCCTGCCAGGCGCTGATCGACGCGGCCATCGTCGAGGAGGCGGACGCCATCTTCGTACACCACGGTTACTTCTGGAAAAACGAGGACCAGCGCGTGCGCGGCATGAAGAAGCAACGCCTGCAGACCCTGCTGCGCCACGACATCAGCCTGTTCGCCTACCACCTGCCGCTGGATGCGCATCCGCAATTGGGCAACAATGCCCAGCTGGCGCGGCGGTTGGGCCTGCACATGGAGGGCGGTCTGGAGCCGGACAACCCCTTGTCGGTGGGCAACGTGGGGCGCCTGGACGAGCCCATGAGCGCCGAGGACTTCGCCGCCCACGTGGAAGCGGTGCTCGGTCGCGAGGCCCTGCACATCGGCGACAGCCAGGATGAGATCGAAACCCTGGCCTGGTGCACCGGCGCCGCCCAGGGCTTCATCGAGCAGGCCCAGGCGCTGGGCGTGGATGCCTATCTCAGCGGCGAGATCTCCGAGCCCACCACCCATTTCGCCCGCGAGACCGGCATTCATTACTTCGCCTGCGGTCACCACGCCACCGAGCGCTACGGGGTTCAGGCGGTGGGTGAATGGCTGGCCAACGAGCACGGGCTGGAACACATCTTCATCGACATCGACAACCCGGTTTAGCCGAGGGGAGCGGCGCCCGCTTCCGGGCGCGCCAGCGGTCAGGAATTCCATGGACATCACGGTGATTTTCAACCCTACCGCCGGCGGCGGCAGGGCCAAACGTCTGCGCCAGTTCGTGCGGGCGCTGGAACAGGGCGGCGCCCGGGTGCGCCTGTATCACACCCGGGCCCCGGGGGACGCCACGCGCTTCCTGCGCGAGCTCGGCAACCCCGGTGATTGCGTGGTGGCCGCCGGCGGCGACGGCACCGTCAACGACGTGATCAACGGCCTGCGCCCGGGCGTGGCCCTGGCCGTGTTTCCGATCGGCACCGCCAATGTGCTGGCCCGGGAGCTGGCCATTCCGCGCCGGCCCGAGGCCGCCGCCCGGGTGGCCCTGGAAGGGCGCGCGCAGACCATCACCCCGGCCCGCCTCAACGGTCGCCGTTTCCTGGTCATGGCCGGCGTCGGTTACGACGCCTGGGTGGTGGACCAGGTGGACCTGATTTCCAAGCGCCGCATTGGCAAGCTGGCCTACCTGGTGAGCATGATCCGGCAGCTGTTTCGCTATGGCGAGGTGACCTTCCGGGTCACCGTGGATGGCCGGCCCCTGGATTGTTTCTCGGCGGTGATCAGCAATGGCCGTTACTACGGCGGTGGCTTCGTGCTCAGCCGCCAGGCCAGCCTGGCCCGGCGCAGTGTTCAGGTGCTGCTGTTCCAGCGCCCGGGCCCGCTGTTCCTGCTGCGGTGCCTGGCGGCGCTGGCTCTGGGGCGCCTGGAGAAGGTGGACGGCGTGGCGTCCCTGAGCGCGGAACGGCTCACCATCAGCGCCCCGGGCCTGGAGCCGGTGCAGACCGACGGCGACCCGGCCGGCTGGTTGCCCGCCGAGATCGACCTGGAGCCGGAGCCGGTGACGGTCCTGGTGTCCCGGACCTGATCCCGGGGCATAAGACCCAAACGGAAAGTTCTTAGCATCGGTGGAGGGGGTCACGGCTTGGCCGTTATAATCCGCCGCCATAACAGCCAATCCGACCTTAAGGGAGTGAACATGTCGCAACTGGTGCAACCTCACGGCAGCGATACGCTGAACATTCTGCTGCTGGACGGCGCCGAGCGGGAGCAGGCCCTGGCCGCCGCCCGGGACCTGCCCCGCATCACCCTCAGTTCCCGGGAACGCGGGGACCTGATCATGCTCGGCATCGGCGGCTTCACTCCCCTGGACGGCTTCATGGGCAAGGCCGACTGGCAGAGCGTGTGCGACAACATGACCCTGGCCAACGGTGTGTTCTGGCCGATTCCGATCACTCTGTCCACCGACGCCGCCACCGCCGACGGCTTGGCCGAGGGCGCCGAAGTGGCCCTGGTGGATGAGGACGGCGACATCATGGGCTCCATGACGGTCACCGAGAAGTACGCCATCGACAAGGCCCACGAGTGCCAGCAGGTGTTCAAGACCACCGACGAGGAGCACCCGGGCGTGAAAATGGTCATGGCCCAGGGCGACGTGAACCTGGCCGGGCCGGTGAAGGTGTTCAGCCAGGGCGATTTCCCCGAGAAGTACGCCGGCATCTACATGACCCCCACCGAAACCCGGGCCATGTTCGAGGCGCGCGGCTGGAAAACCGTGGCCGCCTTCCAGACCCGCAACCCCATGCACCGCTCCCACGAGCACCTGGCGAAAATCGCCATCGAGATCTGCGACGGCGTCATGGTGCATTCACTGCTGGGTAACCTGAAGCCCGGTGATATCCCCGCCGAAGTGCGTCAGAACGCCATCAAGACCCTGATCGACAACTACTTCGTGGAGAACACCGTGGTGCAGTCCGGCTACCCGCTGGACATGCGCTACGCCGGTCCCCGCGAGGCGCTGCTGCACGCTCTGTTCCGCCAGAACTACGGCTGCTCCCACCTGATCGTGGGCCGCGACCACGCTGGCGTGGGCGATTACTACGGGCCCTTCGACGCCCATCACATCTTCGATGAGATCGCCGACGACGCCCTGATCACCCAGCCGCTGAAGATCGACTGGACCTTCTGGTGCGACAAGTGCGGCACCATGGCGAGCATGCGCACCTGCCCGCACACCGCCGAGGACCGGGTCCTGGTGAGCGGTACCAAGCTGCGCAAACTGCTCAGTGAAGGCGGCGACGTGCCGGACAACTTCAGCCGTCCGGAGGTGCTGGCGGTGCTGCGTGAGTACTACGAAGGTCTGCAGGACCACGAGAAGGTGAAGGTGGAGCTCAAGGGCCACTCGGCGCGCTGATCCGCGCCACCGCGCACAAAAAACCCGGGCCAGGCCCGGGTTTTTTTATGCGTCGGCGCGCTCAGCGCGGGCGGTCGCTCTCGTCGTTGTCGTCTCGCACGTCGGCGTAATCGCGGGGCGGCTCCACCACCGCCGCCGGCGTTTCCTCGTCGGTGTTCACCGGGCTGAAGGGCCCTTCAGCCTGCTTCTGCAGACCGAAATCCTCGGACAGGGTGCCCTGGGCCTTGGGCGCGTAGTCCAGGGGTTGGGAGAGCGGCGTTTCCGGCTCGTGGGCGGCGTCCAAGCTCTTGGCGGCGGCCTTCTTGCGGCCGGCTTCGCTGCACAGACTCTGCGCGCCCCGTGACAAATGCTGGTGGACCGACCGGTAGGTCTGGGTCAGCTCGTTGACCAGGTCGGCGGTTTCCAGGAAATGATGGTCCACCCGGTCGCGGTACTGGTTCAGGGCGTTGCGGGCCTCGTCGCGCTCGCGGATCAGCCGGCTGCCCTGGCGGCGGGCGGGCATCAGCCAGTAGAGCAGGCCGGCGCCCAGGATCAGGCCGGCGAGAAAAGTGAGCAGGTGGGTTGTCAGCGTATCCATGTCATACTCCTCAAGCAGCCACATTGCAGCACAGACCCGTGGCCGCGCCAAGCCAACCGCAGAGTAAATTGTATCGGGAGGAAACATGAGCCGTGACCGCCTGGCCCTGGAGGGTCCGGAAGGCACCCTGGAAGCCGCGCTGGAGGGCGATACCGAGGCCCCGCGCTTTATCGCCATCGTCTGCCACCCGCATCCGCTGTTCGGCGGCACCATGGACAACAAAGTGGTCACCACCCTGAGCCGTGCCGCCCGGGACGCCGGCGCCGCCGTGCTGAGGTTCAACTTTCGCGGCGTGGGCAACAGCCAGGGCGCGTTCAGCGACGGCATCGGCGAGACCGAGGACCTGATCGCCGTGCACAACTGGCTGACCCGTGAATTTCCGGACAAGCCGTTGTGGCTGGCCGGCTTCTCGTTCGGCAGCTTCGTGGCCGCCCGTGGCGCCGAGGTGCTCACCGCCAACGGCCAGGCGCCCAAGGCCCTGATGCTGGTGGCGCCGCCGGTGCATCATTTCGACTTCGCGTCCCTGGAAAACGCCGGTTGTCCGGTCACCGTGGTGCAGGGCGAGGACGACGAGGTGGTGCCCGCCGAGCAGGTGTTCCGCTGGGCCGGCGAGACGGTGCTGGCGCCGGACCTGATTCGCTTCCCGGACAGCGGGCATTTCTTCCACGGCAAGCTGGTGGATCTCAAGGAGGTGGCCGCCTCGCGGATGCCTTGAGGATCCGGGGGGTTGTTGTCAGCCCGCTTACGGAACGCTACATTGACCCGCCGTTCACCATTGCCGGACACCATGACGCCCCTCGAGAAATACCAGGCCGATCTGACGCGCCCCGAGTTCGTGCGCGACCCCGCCCAGGAGCAGGCGGTGCGCGCGTTGGACCATCTTTACCAGAAGTTGTGCCAGGCCCGGGCGCCGGCCGGCCTGCTGGCGAAACTGCGCAAGCGGAAGCGCCAGCCGGAGAAGGGGCTGTACATGTGGGGCGGGGTGGGGCGTGGCAAGACCTACCTGATGGATATCTTCTTCGAATGTCTGCCGTTCGAGGAAAAACGGCGCATGCACTTTCACCGCTTCATGCAGAAAGTGCACCGCCAGATGCGCGAGCGCCAGGGCGAGAAAAACCCGCTCACCAACATCGCCCGCGAGTTCGCCGCCCGCTACCGGGTGCTGTGCTTCGACGAGTTCTTCGTCACCGACATCACCGACGCCATGATCCTGGCCACCCTGATGCAGACCCTGTTCGACGAGGGCGTGACCCTGGTGGCCACTTCCAACATCGAACCGGACGGCCTCTACCGCGACGGCTTGCAGCGGGCCCGTTTCCTGCCCGCCATCGAACTGATCAAGCAGCACACCAAGGTGATGAACGTGGACGGTGGCAAGGACCACCGGCTGCGTCTGCTGGAGCAGGCGGAGCTGTTCCATTGTCCATTGGGCGAGGAAGCGGACCGCTTCATGGCGGAGCGCTTCGCCGCGCTGGCCTCCGAACATGGCCGCCACCGCGAGCAGGGCAACATCCTGGTGGAAGGCCGCAAGATCGCCACGGTGAAATCCGCCGATGACGTGGTCTGGTTCGATTTCCCCGACGTGTGCGACGGCCCGCGCAGCCAGAACGACTACATCGAGATCGCCCGCGAATTCCAGACCGTGCTGGTCTCCAACGTGGAACGCATGGGCGCCGGCACCGACGACCGGGCACGCCGCTTCATCAACCTGGTGGATGAATTCTACGATCGCGGCGTCAAGCTGGTGATCACCGCGGAAACCCCCATCGAGGACTTGTACGCCGGCGGGCGGCTGGACTTCGAATTCGAGCGCACCCGCTCGCGCCTGCTGGAGATGCAGTCCCAGGAATACCTGGCCCGCGAACACCTGGCCTGAGCGGTTTGGTCATTGCCCCCGAATCCCCCCGGGTTAGACACTCTGTTTCCCGTTTCGAGACAACCCGGAGACTGCAATGATCCCGCGTACGCTGTTCAATTCCGACCACGAGGCGCTTCGCGATACCGTCCGCCGCTTCCTGGAAAACGAAGCCGTGCCCCATCACGAAGAATGGGAGCAGAGCGGCCAGGTTCCCAAGGAACTGTGGCGCAAGGCCGGCGAACAGGGCTTCCTGTGCCCCATGGTGAGCGAGGAATACGGCGGCCTGGGCGCCGACTTCCTGTACAGCGTGGTGGTCAGCGAGGAGATCTCCCGGGCCGGCCTCACCGGCATCGGCTGGGGCCTGCACACCGAGATCGTGGCCCCCTACATCGAGCACTACGGCTCCGAGGCGCTCAAGCACAAATACCTGCCGAAAATGGTCACCGGCGAGATGATCGGTGCCATCGCCATGAGCGAGCCCGGCGCCGGCTCCGACCTGCAGGGCGTCAAGACCACCGCCGTCAAGGACGGTGACCACTACATCCTTAACGGCTCCAAGACCTTCATCACCAACGGTCAGAACGCCGACCTGGTGATCGTGGTGGCCAAGACCGACCCCTCCAAGGGCGCCAAGGGCACCAGCCTGATCATCGTCGAGGAGGGCATGGAAGGCTTCGAGAAAGGCAAGAACCTGAAGAAAGTGGGCATGAAGGCCCAGGACACCTCCGAACTGTTCTTCCAGGATGTGAAAGTGCCCGCCGAGAACCTGATCGGCCAGGAAGGCATGGGCTTCATCTACCTGATGCAGGAGCTGCCCCAGGAGCGCCTGGGCATCGCCATCAATGGCCTGGCCATGGCGGAAAGCGCCTTCCAGCACACCCTGGACTACGTCAAGGAACGCAAGGCGTTCGGCCAGCCCGTCGCCGGCTTCCAGAACACCCAGTTCAAGCTCGCCGAGATGCGCACCCAGCTGGACGTCGCCCGCGCCTACGTGGACCGCTGCCTGGAGCTGCACCTCAAGAAGGAACTGGACATCCCCACCGCCGCCGGCGCCAAATACTGGGTCACCGACCTGCAGTGCGACCTCATCGACGAGTGCGTGCAGCTGCACGGTGGCTACGGTTACATGTGGGAATATCCGATCGCGCGCATGTTCGCCGACGCCCGCGTGCAGCGCATCTATGGCGGCACCAATGAGATCATGAAGACCATCATCGCCCGGGCCGTGCTCGGCGCCTGATGCCCCCTGGCGTGAACGGCCCGTAAAGGCGACCGGCCGGTCGCCTTTTTGTGGCCGAAAATCGTCCAGTTTTACATTCCTCGCCTTCTCCACCCCGGCTTGCGAGTTTATTCTTAGGCCGTCGGTGTATACCCCGACATTTTGCCGTGCCCGGGCCCGCGTGGACGAAGCGGTCCGGCCACTTCCGGCTCGATACGATGGAGAAAACATGATGAAAATAAGAGGCGCATTGCTCGCGACTTCCGTGCTGTCCCTTGCCTCCGGTTCGGCGTTCGCCTCCGGCTTTGGCGTGTCCTACCAGTCCGTGTCCGCCATGGGCACCGCCTACGCCGGCTCCGGCGTGCTCAGCGAGGACGCCACCAACCAGTGGTACAACCCGGCCACCCTGGCGGGCCTGCACGACGCTCAGTTCTCCCTGGCCACCCACCAGGTATGGATCGACACCTCCTTCAAGGCCGACGGCGCCAGCGGCCCCGGCGATTTCGAGGACGTGGAGCCCTTCGTGGGCAGCGTTTTCCTGGCCGTGCCGTTCAACGACCGGATCACCTTCGGCCTGGGCATCAACGCGCCCTTCGGCACCAAGATCGAATACGAGGACAACTGGGGCAACCAGGTGGCTCCGGGCGTTACTTCCGGTGATTTTTACGCTCAGGAATCCGACGTCAAGACGCTCAACGTCAATCCGGCGGTGGGCATCCAGATCACCGACAACCTGCGCCTTGGTGCCGGCCTCAACTACCAGCAGATTGACGCCGACATCGAAAACGCCGCTACCCGTCTGGAGGGCGATGACGATGCCTTTGGTTGGAACGTGGGCCTGACCTACAGCGCCGACGAGAACAACCACTTCGGCATCGCCTACCGCTCCGAAGTGGAGTACGACATCGACGGGGACATCACGTTCAAACCGGCCGCCACCGGCTTGCCGGCGGCGCTTACCTTCGCTGGTGAAACCAGCCTGGACCTGCCCGCCGCCCTGCAGCTGTCCTACGTGGGTGACCTGAGTGACCGCACCCAGCTGCTGCTGGGCGTTGAGCACATGTACTGGCACAGCCTGGACCGCCTGGTGATTGATCACGCCGGGCCGGCGCCGCTGCCGAACCCGGCCGTGGAGAACTTCAACTGGGATGACACCACCCGCTACTCCGTGGGCCTGCGTCACACCTTGCCCAGCGACACCGTGCTGCGCGTCGGCTTGGCCAAGGAACAATCCTCCCAGGACAACGACAACCGCTCCGCCATCTCCCCGGACTCCGATCGCGTCTGGGCGACCCTGGGCGCCGGTTTCAAGCCCACCGAAAACCTCAGCATCGATGTCGCCTATGCCCACATCTTCGTGGACGACGCCGACATCAACCGTCAGGACGGCACCAAGCCGCCCCTGGCCGGGACCTACGAACTGGACGCCAACGTGATCGGCGCGCAACTGAACTACAAGTTCTAAGCGCCGAGCGCCACGCGCCCCAACAAAAAAGGCGAACCTCCGGGTTCGCCTTTTTTGTGCCTCTCTCTTTACGGTAATGACTGACTTGGATACCCATCCAGGCCTAGCGTTGGCGGCCGGTATTTACGCTGTAGGAGCGGCTTTAGCCGCGATAAAGCCGGCACCACCGTTGCGGCTAAAGCGGGTCTGCCACCCAGCCGCTCCCAAAGCAGCCACAGACCCGCCAACCACAAAACCGTATCCACGGAGCCTCGCGCTCGCCTCGTAGCGCCTTGATGTGGTCCAGACACGGAAGGCGGGCAGGCATTCCCTCTAAGCCACGATGAACCCTTTTTGGAAGCGCTTGAAAATATCCATATATATATCAATTGGTTAGGTTTTGCCGGAAAATAAAGGGTATTGGGCCGTTGGTTGCCCTTATGTTAGGTAAATCAGGCGGTTATGATTGAATCGCGCTAGTTCGCTGCCGCGCAGGCAGCTTAGAAATCCCTGATTACACCACCCTGACTTTACCACCCGTTCGCTGCCGCGCAGGCAGCTTAGAAATCGCACAGGCTGCCAGCTTTGACCCAGCTTATGTTCGCTGCCGCGCAGGCAGCTTAGAAAGCTTGGTGGTACTGCACCGATCATTGGTCAGGGTTCGCTGCCGCGCAGGCAGCTTAGAAAACCACCAACACCAACGAGCCGGGGGCCAACCCGTTCGCTGCCGCGCAGGCAGCTTAGAAAGGCGGGAACGACGACGGGACATGCGAGAACGAGTTCGCTGCCGCGCAGGCAGCTTAGAAAGGCGCCGGCGGAGGATCCGCCTGCGGCGGATCGTTCGCTGCCGCGCAGGCAGCTTAGAAAACCAGCCGGCAGGCCGCAATCAGCGAGTTGGTGTTCGCTGCCGCGCAGGCAGCTTAGAAAATTCCGAGAACACGCCCTCTTTCACGGTGTTCGTTCGCTGCCGCGCAGGCAGCTTAGAAAGAAAGGAGAAACCGCACGATGAATAACACTGAGTTCGCTGCCGCGCAGGCAGCTTAGAAAACCGCGCCCGCCGATCAGGATCACGCCGCCGAGTTCGCTGCCGCGCAGGCAGCTTAGAAAAGCACGTCAGGGAGGCTCGCAAGTTCGGATTTGTTCGCTGCCGCGCAGGCAGCTTAGAAATGTTCGTTGCGCTGATGTCCGTGATCGGCGAGGTTCGCTGCCGCGCAGGCAGCTTAGAAAAACGATTTCGACAAGGCGCGTGCCCGGGCCGGGTTCGCTGCCGCGCAGGCAGCTTAGAAACCATCCCGCATGCACCCGGCGTCCGACCGCTAGTTCGCTGCCGCGCAGGCAGCTTAGAAAGAGACATCGCCGCCGGCTTCGCCCACGTTGACGTTCGCTGCCGCGCAGGCAGCTTAGAAATCGCCCGGCTGGTCCGGTTTCTGCTGGCTGGCGTTCGCTGCCGCGCAGGCAGCTTAGAAAGCACGGCGCGCCATCAAATGGGTGCAGTGCGCGTTCGCTGCCGCGCAGGCAGCTTAGAAACTCGGCATTCGGATGCTGGCTAAGGACAGTGAGTTCGCTGCCGCGCAGGCAGCTTAGAAACGCAGCGGGCGCCCGTTTACGTCGTGTCCAAGGTTCGCTGCCGCGCAGGCAGCTTAGAAATTCTGCAGATCGTCGGCCTTGGACGCCTTGGCGTTCGCTGCCGCGCAGGCAGCTTAGAAAGATGAACCGCCCCGGGTATCGCGGAGGCTCTTATCTCTGAGAGAATAGAGCGATGACCAAGTCCAATAAGTTTTCCCCTGAAGTTCGAGCGCGTGCGGTAC
>MDTA01032316.1_pt1 | contig 52989 bp, 53 predicted proteins | sample 811151 | NCBI WGS metagenome assembly MDTA01 (sample SAMN05326648, study PRJNA326480) | marine metagenome | isolation source: seawater | place: Indian Ocean: South | collected 2010
AAAAGTGGAGAAACAGAATTCATTAACCTAAATAAATTAGGTAAGTTTCTAAAAGAAATGAACGTTTAAACAAAGTGCCATTTAATTATTTTGAGAGATTTATAGCTTTTAGGTATCTGGTTCCATTGAGAAAAGGCGGCTTACTATCCATTATCTCCTGGCTTTCCTTTGTTGGTATCTGCATCGGAGTTGCTACATTGATTATAGTAATGTCTGTAATGAACGGGTTTCACGAGGAGCTGAAAAAAAGAATTATTGGTTTTAATGGACACATATATATCAAAAGCAACGAACCTTATTTTATTGATAATCAGGATTTATCAAAATTAGAAGAAATATTATTTGTAGATAAAAACATTATTCTTCAGGCACTAATTAGTTCATCAGATAGAAACAGTGGTGTGGTAATAAAATCAATAAATAAAGAAAATGCAGAGTTTTATACTTTTATAGATAAAGAAGATGATGCAGATTTTTTGAGTGAGAATTCAATTATATTAGGAGAAGATTTGTCGTATGCATTAGGTGTAAAATTTGGTGATAATCTTAAAGTTTTATCAACTTCAATGATTTCTACTCCTTTGGGGCAAATTCCTAGATCGCTCAAAATGAAAGTTGCTGGAACATTTAAAACTGGAATGAGTGAATATGATAGCAATTTTGCATATACTTCTCTTAAGAACATTCAAAATATTCTTGGAATTAATGATCAAATATCAACAATTGAATTACATTTAAAGGATATTGATAAAGTAGATTCTGTGAAAAATGAATTATCAATTATTTATAATGACACATTCAAGATAAGAGACTGGATTGATCTTAATAGTTCGTTCTGGGAGGTTCTTGCTACTGAACGGGAGTTAATGTTTTTTGTTTTGTCTTTAATTATAATTATTGCAGCATTTAATATAATTACTAGTTTGTTTATTTTAGTGCAAAATAAATCAAAAGAAATTGCAATATTAAAAACTATTGGATGTAGCAACGCTTCAGTTTTGAGGATTTTTTTACTTGTGGGATCAATGATAGGTGTAAGTGGAACTCTTTTAGGAACAATAATAGGAATTTTGTTTACATTAAATATTGATAAGATTAGAAATTTTTTAAACAGCACGTTTGATTTAAACTTATTCCCTTCTGAATTCTATTATTTAGAGAAAATGCCAACTAACATTGATTTCATTCAGGTACTATTAATCTTTTGTTTTGCTTTGATTGTTTCAATCATAGCAACAATTTATCCAGCATATCGTGCATCTAAGACAGAAATAAAAGGTATATTAAATAATGCCTGATCAGATATTAAACTTATCAAATATATCTAAGTCTTACCACCAAGCTAATAAGGGTATCTTAATTTTAAAAAACTTTAGTTTAGAGATCAAAAGGGGTGATTTTATAGCAGTCACCGGTCCTTCTGGTTCCGGTAAAACAACATTATTAAATATTATTGGATTAATAGATAGATTAGATGAGGGTCAAATTATTCTTAATCAAGAAGATATTACAAATATTAGTAGTAACAAAAAAAATGAAATAAGAAAAAATAATTTTGGATTCGTTTATCAGAATTATAATCTTCTCGATAATTTCAATGCATTAGAGAATGTAGCCCTTCCATTAATACTTAATAAACTCAATAAAAGTGAGGCATACGAAAGGGCAATTGAAATTATGAAGTTATTTTCAATAGAAAATAGATCCTCACATTTTCCAAATGCTCTTTCTGGAGGGGAACAACAGAGGGTAGCAATAGCAAGAGCACTAGTCACTAATCCTAAAATTATAATAGCAGATGAACCAACAGGAAATTTAGACAATGAAAATTCATCAATAGTATTTAACTATTTAACTAAATATATCGAATCAGAAAAAATGACATTAATCATGGCAACCCATAATCAAGAATTGGCAGCTAAAGCAAGTAGAAGGATTAAATTGTGAAATCTGAATTTATTCACTTAACTAATAAAACTGAATATTCCTTATCAGAGGGTGCTTTGCCTATTTCTAGAATATCAGAACTTTGCAAATCTTTCTCAATGCCTGCTGTAGGTATAAGTGATACAAATAATATGTTTGGGGCTCTTGAATTCAGCGAAACTTTATCACGTGCGGGTATACAGCCTATAATAGGATGTAATGTAAAAATCAAAACCCCTAAAAATTATTTGCATGAAAACATTGATAATGAAGACCATCATTTTTTTCTAAATATTTTTTCTAAAAATGAGAAAGGCTATAAAAATCTACTTAATATTATTTCAAGTGGGTACATGAGTCATAAGGAAAATGCTTATATTGATATTCCGACATTATTTAAAAATAAAGATGGGTTATTAGTACTGTCAGGTGGAAATAATTCTATATTAAAACATTCATATGGAAACAATATAACATCACAATCTTCGTCCTTTATTTCTGATTTCAAAAGTGAATTTAAAGATAATTTTTATATCGAAATTCAAAGGATTGGAGAAATAAATTATAGAATAAATGAGGAGGCAATTCTTAATTTAGCTTACGACAATCATATTCCACTAGTTGCAACAAACGATGTTTATTTCGAAGGACCAGATTATTATGAAGCACATGATGCTTTAATGTGTATTGAAAAAAAAATTTTTGTCTCACAAAAAGATAGAAAAAAACTATCAAAAAATCATTATTTTAAATCACAAGATGAAATGTATGAATTATTTGCAGATTTACCTGAAGCTTTATCCAATACGATTGAGATTGCTCAAAAATGTCATCATAGACCTAAAATTAAATTACCCGTACTTCCAACATTTCATGATGATGCTAGCCAAGAAAAAAAATTATTACGAGAATTATCCTATAATGGTTTAAAAAAAAACCTGAAACAAAAATTTTTAAACGAAAATATAGATAGTAATTCTCAATTTAATATAGAAAAGGAATATGAAGAAAGATTAGAAAAAGAGCTAAAAATAATTATCGATATGAAATACGAAGGTTATTTTTTAATTGTTTCAGATTTTATAAGATGGGCTAAAGACAATAATATACCAGTTGGTCCAGGAAGAGGATCTGGCGCAGGATCTCTTGTTGCTTGGTGCTTAAAAATTACTGATTTAGATCCAATAAAATTCGGATTAATATTTGAGAGATTTTTGAACCCTGAGAGAGTATCTTTACCTGATTTTGACATTGATTTTTGCCGCGATGGGCGTGATCGAGTATTGGAATATGTTCACGAAAAATACGGAAACAATCATGTCGCTCAGATAATAACATTTGGTAAGCTTCAAGCACGTGCAGTTATAAGAGATGTAGGAAGAGTTCTTGGTATACCATATGGTCAAGTTGATTACCTTTGCAAATTAATGCCCTTTGATCCATCTAGGCCAATGACATTACAACAATATATTGACGAAGAGCCTCGACTAAAAGAAGAAGCAAATAAAGATGATAAAATCTCTAAGCTCTTGGATATATCACTTAAACTAGAAGGACTTAAAAGACACGCATCAATTCATGCTGCTGGGGTAGTCATTTCGAAAGAAGAAGTATTTAAAGATGTTCCAATATATAGTGACCCAGACTCAGATATTCTTCTTACCCAATTTGATATGAAATGGGTAGAAAATGCTGGACTTGTAAAATTTGATTTTCTTGGACTAAAAACTTTAACCCTGATTGATAATTGCATAAGCTTAGTAAAGGTAGGCCAGCCATCATTCAGCATTGATGATATAAAAATTAACGACAGTGCAACATATGAATTATTAAGCACAGGTGAAACAACTGGGATTTTTCAATTAGAGAGCGCTGGAATGAAAGATACTCTAAAACAGCTAAAGCCTGATAAATTTGAGGACATTATTGCAATTGTTGCACTTTATCGACCAGGTCCGATGGCAAATATTCCTTCTTATATAGAGAGAAAACATGGAAGAGAAAAGCCTGACTATATTCATCCTTTGTTAGAAAATTTATTAAAGGAAACATATGGTGTCGTAATTTATCAAGAACAGGTAATGGGAGTAGCAAGAGAATTATCAGGGTATTCTGACGGTGAGGCAGATCTATTAAGGAGGGCAATGGGAAAAAAAATACAAAAAGAAATGAATGCACAAAAACAAAGATTTATAAGTGGATGTCAAAATAAAAATATACAATTAAGTGACGCACACTCTATTTTTGAATTGTTGTCAAAATTTGCTGACTATGGATTTAATAAAAGCCATGCTGCGGCATATGCAATGATTGCTTTTCAAACGGCTTATCTTAAAACTCATTACCCAATAGAGTTTTTTGCAGCATCAATGTCATTAGATATTAATAATACAGATAAAATATCAATATTTCAGCAAGAGTTAATGCGCATGAAGATTAATTTATTACCTCCAAGTATTAATTATTCAGGACCAAATTTTCTAAGAAATAATAATTCTATTATATATGCATTGGGAGCGATAAAAAATGTAGGAATAGATTCAATGAAGGAATTATATAAAGAAAGAAATAAGAAAGGCGATTTTAAAGATTTAAATGATTTTATAAGTAGGTGTAATACATCTGTTATTAATAAAAAAACTATCGAGGCTTTAGCGTGTGCGGGAGCATTTGATGAATTAAATGTTACTAGAGCAACAGTTTTTAACCAGGCCTCAGATATCGTAAAGTATCATAAATCTAAAAATTTAAATGCCTCAGACTCACAAAAAGATATGTTTGATGATGCTAATTTATCATTATTTGAAATAAAAGAAGATAACGAATGGAAACATAGCTATAAATTGATGAAAGAATATGAAATGCTTGGTTTCTATTTATCAGGCCATCCTTTGGAGTTGCACAAAAAAAATTACAACTCCTTATCACTAAAGGAATATACTGAAATAAAGGAAAATTCAGAGTATCATAATCAAAAAGATCTTCTTTTAGGTGGTACATTGCTGTCTAAAAAAGAAAAAAGATCTGCAAGAGGAAATACTTATGCCTTCTTAAATTTTTCTGACTTATCTTCAATCTATGAGTTAATTATTTTTGAAAGTAATTTAAGGAAATATCGAGAAATTCTAATTGAAGGGGATTCGTTTGTATTAGGGGTAGATTTTTCTTTTCAAAATGGCTCTCTCAGAGGAGAGCTTAAAAAGGTCTTCAGCATAGAAGAAGTAGAGAAACTTAATGAGAAAAAAGATTTAAAAATCAAAAATAACGAAGAATTTAATAGGCAAACTCTAAAAATATATGCAGATGGAAATTTCTCCAAAAGAGAGCTTGCTAAATTAAAATGGGCAAAAGGACAAAATAAAATTGAAATTATTATGAATAATCAATTACTTAAAATACCTGGTCAATTCAATATTACCTCTAAAATGATAGACCAAATGAAAAATCTTAACGGTGTAAAAAAGATAGATTTAGTCTAATCAGCTGTTGAATAGTTTGGCATTTTAATATATTCAAAGGCAAATATCACACAGCGATAGCTAATGCTGTCCGGTCCTTATAAAGGTCAAATTGCTGTGGATGAATAACCGGAGAAAAAAATGAGTATACCAAATATAGATCTCAAAGAACTAGTTGATGCCGGAGTACATTTTGGGCATAAAACGCAAAGATGGAATCCGAAAATGTCAAAGTACATTCATAGTACAAGAGAAAATGTGCATATCATAAATTTGAATTATACTGTTCAAATGTTAACTGACGCTCTCAAAGTTATAGAAAATGTAGTTTCAAAGGGCGGTAAAATACTTTTTGTAGCAACAAAAAAACAGGCAGCGCCTAAGATTGCTGAATTAGCTTATGAAACAAATCAATTTTATGTTAATCATAGATGGCTTGGTGGAATGTTGACTAATTGGTCAACTATAACAAAGTCGATTAAAAAAATGAAAAGTTTAGAAATATTAAAGTCAAATCCTGACAATGAATTTACAAAAAAAGAAATACTAAAAATTTCAAATCAACATGAAAAGTTAGTGAGATCATTAAATGGTATAAGTGAGATGAAAAAATCTCCTGATTTATTATTTATCATAGATACCAAGCTCGAACATATAGCCGTATCTGAGGCCAATTTATTAAAAATTCCAGTGATTGGTATCGTCGACTCAAATTCTGACCCTGATATTATTGATTATCCTATTCCAGGTAACGACGACTCTCGAAGATCAATATCACTTTACTGTTCTCTAATTAAAGAGACAATAAATTCAGTAATGCAGAGTGTATCAATTGAAAGTGAGACTTTTGATAGTGAAAATACTAAAAATGAATTAAAAGTTGAGAAATCAGCATCAGATGTGGATATCGATACCAAAAAAGAAAAAAAATAAAATATTCATACAATTAAATGACAATAAGCGCTAAAGAAGTACAAGAACTAAGAAAAATATCTGGCGCAGGAATGATGGAATGTAAAGCCGCATTATCAGATGCACAAGGAGACGTGGATCTTGCCTTTAAACTTCTTAGAGAAAAAGGAATTGCTAAAGCTGAAAATAAAGCTTCGAGAGATGCGAACGAGGGTTTAATTGGTATAAAAGTTGAAGGTAATGTAGCAGCTATTATAGAAATTAATTCTGAAACTGACTTTGTTTCAAGGAATGAGGTGTTTCAAAAACTTGTAAATTCTGTTTTAGATTTATCAATTAAAAATAATGAGGATGAAGAAAAAATAAAATCTTTATCTAGAGATCTGATAAATGAAGCCGTAGGAAAAATTGGAGAAAATATTGTTCTCAGGAGGTTTTCTATCATGAGAGGAAATATATATAGTTATATTCATAATGCTGTTAATAATGGTATGGGCAAAATAGGGGTTTTAATTAATATTCAATCTAATAGTGACATAGAGCAAATAGGAAAAAATATATGCATGCATGTTGCAGCTCTGAATCCAAAATCAATTTCAAAAGAAGATTTAGATCAAAATATTATCAATTCTGAAAAAGAAATTATAGTTCAACAACTAAAAGACTCGGGAAAGCCAGATAATATTCTTAATAAAATGATAGAAGGCAAGCTAAACAAATTTTATGAAGAATCGACTCTTTTAAATCAGAAATTCGTAATCAATCCATCGATAAATGTAGAACAATATCTGAAAGATTCATCCAGTGAAGTCAAATCAGATATTACTGTGAAAGATTTTATTAGGTTCGAAATAGGTTCATAGATATGCCAAAGAAAGATTTTAACCGGATTTTAATTAAATTATCCGGTGAGTCGTTAATGGGCAAAGAAAAATATGGCATTGAATTAAAAACTGTTGAGAGATTAGCCAGTGATCTAATTAATCTTAAAAAATTAAATATACAAATTTGCATTGTGATTGGCGGGGGTAATATTTTTAGAGGCTTAGCTGCATCAGCAAAAGGAATGGATAGAGCTAACGCCGATTATATGGGAATGTTAGCAACGGTTATGAATAGTATTGCCTTACAAAACTCTCTAGAAAAATTAGGTACTGATACGAGAGTGATGTCGGCATTTCCTATGCAGTCAATATGCGAAACTTATGTAAGAAGAAGAGCTATGAGGCATATGGATAAAAAAAGAATAGTAATTTGTGCTGCGGGTACTGGCAATCCATATTTTTCAACCGATACTGCCGCCGCCTTAAGAGCTGCCGAATTAAATTGCAATGTAATATACAAAGCTACGCAAGTAGATGGTATTTATGATAAAGATCCTAAAAAATTTAAGAAAATTAAACGCATAAAGGTAATTTCTTATAGTGAATTTCTTGAAAAAAACCTTAAGGTAATAGACAGTGCGGCTGTAAGTATTGCGAGAGAGAATGTAATTCCAATTAAAATATTTTCTATTTTGAAGAAAAATTGTTTCAAAAATGTATACTATAATAAAAGTATTTACTCAGAAATAAAAGATGTTTGAAGATATAGAGAAAGATATTACCACAAGAATGGAATCATCAGTTTCATCTTTTAAATCTGATATGCAAGGAATACGTGCTGGCCGAGCTTCGCCTAACATGCTTGACTCAATAAAGGTTGATGCATACGGGCAAAGAATGAACATAAATCAATTGGGGAATATAACTACTCCTGATCCTAGAACCATAAATATTGATGTATGGGATCAGACAACTGTTAGTTTTGTGGACAAAGCTCTAAGAGAGTCAGATCTAGGAATAAATCCAATCATTGAAGGCAACCTGATTAGACTTCCTCTTCCACAGCTTACGGAGGAAAGGAGAAAGGAATATCTAAAAATGGCGAGTAAAGTATCTGAAACAACAAAAGTAGCCGTAAGAAATATAAGAAGAGATGGAATTGAGAAAATAAAAAAATTAGAAAAGGAAAAAGAAATAGGTCAGGACGATTCTAAAAAATTTCAGGAAAAAATAGAACAAATTACTGGAGATCGAATTAAATCGATTGAGGAGATTCTTAAATCAAAAGAAGAAGATCTAAACAATATTTAATATTAAGTGAAATTATTTAATGTATCAAAAAAAACTATTAATCATGTAGCCATTATTATGGATGGCAATGGAAGATGGGCCGCTAAAAAAAAACTTTCAAAAAAAAATGGACATGAAAGCGGTATCAGAAATTGTATATCTCTTTGCAAAAAAATAGGTAGTCTCAAATATTCTATCAAAGAAATATCCTTTTACGTATTTTCAACTGAAAACTGGGGCCGAAGTAGAACAGAAATAACTAATTTATTTGAATTAATCGAGTTATTTTACAGTGAATTTGAAAGTACTGCCAACGAATTCAATTTAAGGATTAGGCATTATGGGAGTAGAAAGAAGCTCTCAAAAAAAATACTTAAAATTATTGATGATGTTACAGATAAAACCAAAAAAAACTCAGGAACTCATGTCAATCTTTTATTTAATTATGGCTCTAGACAAGAAATAAATGATGCAATTCATAAAATTAAACATTCGGAAAAGCCATTCAAAGATCTACGAAGATATATGTATATTCCAGAGTCGTTAGATCCCGATTTAATTATACGAACAGGAGGTGAAAAAAGACTTAGTAATTTCATGCTCTGGCAAAGTGCATATTCCGAACTTTATTTTGTAAAAACATTATGGCCAGACTTTAAAGTATCTCACCTAAACAAAGCATTAAATAATTTTACTCTTAGAAACAGAAAGCATGGGCGTTAAATGAGTAATTTATTTAATAAAGAACTACTTTTGAGAATTTTTTCTTTAATATTTTTTATCCCACTAGTAATTTTCCCAATCATATACAGCAACTATTTAACAGTTTTTATATATTTAATATTCAATTCATTGATTGTTTTTGAATTTAATAAAATGAAAACTAATGTAGAAAAGTATTTTATTATTCACATTTCTGTTATTTTAACATGTTTATCATTTTTATTTTTTATTATGCTTGTAATTTCTTCTTATGATGAAGATTTTAAAGTTTTAGAAATAATTTTGATAATATGGTTTTTTGATACTTTTTCTTTTCTTGGAGGTAAGTTGATTGGAGGAAAGAAACTTATGCCCAAGATAAGCGCAGGAAAGACAGTAAGCGGACTATTGGTAGGTTTTTTTTCTACTTTATTAATTTTCCAATTATTTGTTTATTATTTTAATTTCTTTTCAAGTTCATTATTTTTTTATTTGATCATAATTATGCTTGCATTTATTGGGGATCTTTTAGCTTCATTATTAAAAAGATATGTAGCAATAAAAGACTCGGGAAATATTATGCCTGGTCATGGAGGACTTCTTGACAGATTTGACTCTTTTATTTTTGTTTTTTTTATATACGGTTTATTAGTTTTAATTTAATGAAAAAAATAAATTTAGTTATATTTGGAGCAACTGGAAGCATAGGATCGTCAGTTTTAGAGATTGTAAAAAAAAACTTAGATAAATTTCATATTGAAGGCATAACTTGTAATAGAAGATTAGGAAAGTTACTTAATATAGCAAAAAAATATAACATAAAAAAAATTGGATTTAATAAAAAGAGTATAAAAAATTTAAAATTAAGTGAAATTAAAAATTATGATATTTATGATAACCTTCAGGATTTTAATTGTATTATTTCAAAAAAAACTGATGTTATAATTTTTGGTATTTCAGGTTTACAATCTCTAGATTTATTTATAAATATTTTAAAATCTGGAAAGAAAGTAGGGATTGCAAATAAAGAGTGTATTATTTCTTTGGGAAATAAATTTAAAGAAATTGCAAACAAAAATGAAACCGAGATAGTTCCTTTAGACTCAGAACACAATTCAATTTACCATTTACTAAAAATAAACGAATGTAAATTTAAGTCCGTCACCATTACGGCCACAGGTGGACCATTTTTAAAAAGAAATAAAAAAGATTTAAAAAAAATTACTTTAGAACAGGCCCTTAGACATCCAATTTGGAAAATGGGAAAAAAAATTTCTATAGACTCCGCTACAATGATGAATAAAGCCCTCGAGTTAATCGAGGCTAGATATTTATTTAATCTTAAAATTAATGAAGTTAATTCAATAATACATCCTCAGGCTGTAATTCATGCATTTGTTAATTATGAAAATGGCATATCTACGGCGTTAATTAATGAACCAGATATGAAGATTCCAATAGCATCTCTATTTTTTGGATTTAATAGATTTACTTCAAAAAAAAATAGTTTTGATATTTATAAGTATCCTAAGCTAGATTTTATGCCAATAGACACAAAAAGATTTCCATCAATTAAGCTTAGTTATGAAGTTATGAAAATAGACGGTTTGGCTCCAAATGTTTTTAATTATCTTAATGAAAAGTTAGTCAATTATTTTATAAATGGTAGAATTGGTTTTAATGATATAGTTGCATTAAATGAAATTAATCTTGAGAGAGTTTTCAGTAAAAATCGCAATATTTCAAACCCCAGTTATACAGATATCAAAAATATCAATAATTGGATTGATAATAATTTATATCTTGGTAATTAGATAAAGTAATCAAAGTTTAAAAAATGTTTAAAAGTTTATTTATTTTTTTTATAATAATAGTTTCATCAAATCTATCTTTTGCTGAAGATAGTCAAATTCTAAAAATAGAGGTTGAGGGGAACCAGCGTATAGATAGTGAAACTATAATATCATACTCCAATGCAAATATAGGAGATTCTTATACAGAAGACTTAGGTAATAAAATTTTAAAAGATTTATTTGATACAAATCTTTTTTCAAATATTCAAATCTCATTTGAAAAAGACTTGCTTTCCATTTCAATAAAAGAAAATCCTACGATTAATTTAGTTAAGTTCGAAGGTAATAGTAAAATAAAAGATGAGGATTTACTAATTGAAATCTCACTAAAAGAACGTTCAGTATATTCAAGAACAAAGGTCAAAAAAGATATTGAGAGAATGTTAACTCTTTATCAACGGTCAGGGAGGTTATCTACTGAAATAGTACCCACTGTTGAGCTACTCACCAATAATAGAATTAATCTCACATATGAGATAGAGGAATCTGATGTAGTCAAAGTGTCTAAGATCATTATTTTGGGCAATAATTCATACACTTCATCAAAAATAAAATCTTTAATGAAAACAAAAGAAAAAAGGCTTCTTCGTTTTCTTTCATCAGCAGATAGATATGATCCTGATAAATTAGATTATGACAAACAATTGATAACTCAATTTTATAATAATAATGGATATCCAGATTTTAAAGTTGTAACAGCAATAGCCCAGTTATCACTTAATAATAATGATTTTGAAATAATAATCACAGTGAATGAGGGAGAGAAATATAATTTTGGCGTAATAAAAGTATCAAATGAATTAGAAAAAATGAATGCCGATCTTATAAAAAGATCATTACCTTTTTCTCAAGGTAATATATATGACGCAAGTAAGATAAAAGATAGTGTTGAGGGGATTAAAGATTTGGCTGAACTAGAAGGATATTCTTTCATTGAGATAAATCCACTACTTGAAAAAAATGATGACAAAGGAACTGTTGATGTAAACATATTAATTAATGAAGGACCTAGAGTATATGTTAATAAAATAAATATATCAGGTAACACTCGAACAATTGATAAAGTTATAAGGAGAGAATTTTCTCTATCTGAAGGTGATGCAATCAATAAATATGCTATTAATTATTCGCGAGACTCGATTAGAGCACTTAATTTTTTCTCTAATGTTGAAGTAAATGAAGTTCGAACATCTTTCCCAGATAAATTAGATTTAGAAATTGAAGTTGAAGAGAAGAATACTGGTGAAGCTTCATTAGGCGCTGGATATTCAAGCTCTACGGCTGCATCTATAAATTTAGGTTTAAAGGAAACGAATTTTTTAGGAAAAGGACAGAAAGTAAATTTTTCTACCAGTTTTTCTAACACAAGAAATACTTATGATATTTCTTATACTGAACCGTATTTTAACAATAAAAAGCTATCGCTTACAGGAAATTTATACAGCAACTTTACTGATCCAGGCTCAGTTAATTATGAAACAGAAGATCTTGGTATCGGCGTTAAAGCGCGTTTTCCTCTATCATCTAGTACATCATTTGAAGCAAGATATTCACTATTTACTGCAAAAGTTAAAGCTGACTCAAATGCAACTGACTATGAAAGGTTACTTGCAGGAACTGATACAAATTCAACAATTGGTTATTCTTTGATGTACGACAAGAGAGACAGTAGATACAAGCCATCAAGTGGATTCAATTTTGAAATAAACCAGGACCTTGCTGGTCTTGGTGGTACAAGTTATTATATAAAAAACAGTATTGACTACAATTTTTATAAAAGACTTTCCAAAGAACTTATAGGAGCTTTTAAGTTTCAGGCTGGTAATTCTAATGGCTACAATGGCAAGTATGCCCCATTATCTTCAAATTATAAACTTGGTGGAAAAAGATTACGTGGTTTTAAGTCTGGCAAAATAGGACCAAGAACAGGGAATTCTTACACAGGAGGGCAGTACTACTATTTGACATCTCTTGAAACAAATATTGATTTTAATTTAGATGCATTTGATATTACTAGTACATTGTTCTTTGACGTTGGAAGTGTATGGGGGTTAGAGAATCCTGCATATTCAACCATTGATGATGATCATGAAGTCCGTTCGTCACTTGGAGTAAATTTTAACTGGGATTCAGCTATTGGGCCAATAAATATTATTTATGCGACAATTTTAGAAAGTGAAACAACCGATACAACCGATAACTTATATTTTGATATTGGATACAATTTTTAATGAATAATAAGATCTTATTTAAAAAAATTATATATTTCCCTGTACTAATTTTTATTTTTAGTACTGGCATTTCTATTGCAGATTATCCACAAACTTCACTAGGAGTCATAGATTTGAATTTTATTTTGGTTGAAGCAAAAGCAGCTAAGAATGCAGCGGAACAAATTGAGGCAATTGCTATTGAAATAGAGGCTGAGATAAAGGCTAACGATCAAAGCTTAATTGATGAACAGAATAAATTAATAGAGTCACAATCAATAATGGCTCCAGATGCTTTTGATGAAAAAAGAAAAGAGTATGAAAAAAAAGTCCAAAATTACAATATTACTAGACAAGAAAAATTAATTTCTATTGATAAACTTGTTTCAGACTCAAGAAACAATGTTTTAAGTGCTCTAAAGCCAATATTAGATGATATTTCCAATGAAAAAGGTATCACCGTATTACTTGAAAAAAACTCAGTCTTATTAAATGATGAGTCCATGGATATAACTAATGAGGCTTTAAAAAGACTGAATAAAGAACTTCCAAGTATCGAGATTAAATTAAACTAGCAACATGAAACCTAGTTTTTTTAAAAATCTAGGTCCTATTGATATTGAAACTATTAAATTATCTTTAGATTGTGAGATTAGAAATATTCCAGAGAATTATCAATTTTACGATCTTGTAAATATTGAAAATGTAAAGGGTGAATCTTTATCTTTCATTTATGACAATGCGAATGTCAAAAGTGAAGAAATCATAAGTTCTACTATTATATGTACTAAAAAAAAATCTTCTTCTTTCAGTAATAAGCAAAAAATAATAATAGTCAAAAATGTTCAATATGCGATCGCAGTAGTATCTAATATTTTCTATAGAAATTATAATAGTGATGAGATATTGAATTTACCTCAACCTAAGGTTGGAGATAGTTGTGAAATTAGCAATAATGCAATAATTGAAAATGGAGTTATTATTGGAAAAAATGTTAAGATTGGTCATGGTGCAGTGATTAAAAATAGCTGTTTTATTGGTGATGGCTCAAGTGTGGGTTCTAATACTGTTATTTCAAATTCAATTTTAGGTGAAGATGTTAAAATAGGATCAAACACTACTATTGGTAAATCTGGATTTGGATTTTTTTTAAAAAATTTTGGAAATATAAAAATATTTCATACAGGCAGAGTTATTCTTCAATCTAATGTATCAATTGGTTCAGCCTGCACAATTGATCGAGGAAGTTTTAGTGATACTACTATAGGGGAAAATACATATTTAGACAATTTATGTCACGTAGCTCATAACGTAGAAATTGGAAGTAATTCTGCTTTTGCAGCAATGACAGGAATTGCGGGAAGTGCTAAAATTGGTAATAATGTATTAGCTGGTGGTCAGGTTGGAATTGCAGGGCATATCAGAATTGGTAATAACGTTAATATTGCCGCTAAAAGTGGAGTATTTCACAGCTTGCACAATGGTCAGTCAGTAATGGGGAACCCAGCAATTAATAAATACAGTTATCTAAGAAAATATAAAAAAATCTATGGTAACTGAAAAGATAAATATTTCTGAAATTAAAGAATTAATTCCTCATCGAGAACCTTTTTTATATATCGATGAACTAGTGAATATAATAAAACTAAAAAAGGCAACAGGAGTAAAGACATTTAATAAAAATGATGATTTCTTTAAAGGACATTTTCCTGATCATCCAGTTGTTCCAGGAGTATTGTTAATTGAAATGATGGCGCAAACTGCAGCTGCATTGATAGCATATAGTATTAAAAAAGAAACGTTTGATAAAATAGTATATCTAATGAATGTGGATGGTGTGAAATTTAGAAAACCAGTTTTTCCAGGATCAGTAATCTATGCTAACGTTCAGGCTATTCGGTCTAAAGGTCGAGTATGGAAATTTTTAGGTGATGTTGTGGACAAAGATAATTTTAAAATTTGTGAGGCTAATTGGAGCGCAATGATTATGGATCGTAATGAAAAATAAAATTCACTCTACAGCAGTTATTTCAAAGAATGCTGTAATAGGTAAAAACGTTACTATTGGAGCTTATTCTGTTGTTGAGGATAATGTTAAAATAGATGACAATAATATTATTTTTCTGTCAGTATTTATTAGTGGTGATACTGATATAGGAAAAAACAATAAATTTTTCCCGTATTGTTCGATCGGATCAATTCCTCAAGATTTAAAATATAAAGGTGAAAAAAGTAAGCTAATAATTGGAAATGATAATATTTTTAGAGAACATTGCACTGCGAATCTAGGAACAGAAGGCGATAATATGATAACTTGCATCGGCAATTCATCTTTATTTATGGTAGGTGTTCATATTGCTCATGACTGTATGATTGGAAATGAAGTTATTTTTGCTAATCAAGCCACTTTAGGTGGGCATGTTTACGTAGAGGAGAAGGCTGTTATAGGAGGTTTATCTGCAGTTCATCAGTTTTGTAAAATAGGCAAATTAGCTATGATTGGCGGTATGTCAGCAGTAGAAAATGATGTTATTCCCTATAGTCTTGCTATAGGAAATAGAGCCAAAGTAACTGGTGTAAATATTGTAGGATTAAAAAGAGCAGGGCATACTAAAGATCAAATTAGAGAATATTCCAAAGCCGTTAATCAATTGTTTAGAGGAGAGTCAATTGCAAAAGAAAAAGATAATTTAAAAAATCACGAAAGTCCTCTAATAAAAGATCTTATTAAATTTTTGAGCAATGATAGCTCTAGAGGGTTATGCAAATATGAAAAATGATGACCCCGTTTGTATAATTGGAGGATATGATAAATTATCAAAGACTTTTTATGACTCAATATTAAGATATCGTAATAATTCAATATTTATTAATGTAGGCAAGTATAAGGCTAGTACCCAGAATATTTTTAATGTAAAAATATTTGAGTTAAAAAAAATATTTTTCTTATTAAAAAAAAATCAAATTAATAATGTTGTTTTTTTAGGAAAGATTGATAGACCTGATTTAAGTGCATTCAAACAAGATGGTGTAATAGATAAATATATACCTATTTTGTATAAATCCTTTTCAAAAGGCGATGGTTCAATTTTATCAACAGTGATTGAAATATTTAGACAAAATTCTTATACAGTTTTATCGCCAAACAAGATATCTAGTGAATTTTTTTTCGATATAAATGAAGTTAAACGCCCAAAAACTCAAAATGATAAAGGGGATATTTTTAAAGCTACCAAAATATTAAATGAATTATCTAAATATGATAATGCTCAATCTATTGTTATAGTAAATGGATATATTATTGCCATTGAAGCTGCAGAAGGTACAGATAATCTACTTAAAAGATCTAAAAAAATTAGAGAAGATTTAACTCAAATTAATAAAAAGGAAGGTGTGCTTATAAAAATTCCAAAAAAGAAACAGAGTAAATTGGTTGATTTACCAGTTATTGGACCAAAAACAATTCGATTAACATTTAAAGCTAATTTAAATGGAATTGCATTTAACAGAAAATACACAATGGTTGACAACAAGCATAAAACGCTAAAGCTAGCAAGTGAATACAATATAAATTTATATGATGTTTGCTAATTGACTATCTTGTATTTTTTTTAGATCTTTTAGAACCATAATTTTGTAGTTGATTTCCAGTGTAAAGCTGCCTTGGTCTTCCAATCTTTTGAATTGGGTCTTCAATCATTTCTGTCCACTGCGCAGTCCATCCTGCTGTTCTTGCAATAGCAAATATTACTGTAAACATTTCTGGTGGAAATCCGATAGCTCTTAAAATTATACCTGAATAAAAGTCTACATTTGGATATAACTTTTTTTCAATAAAATATTCATCTTTTAATGCAATTTTTTCTAAATCTAATGCTAATTTTAATATTGGGTCATTTTTTATACCTACGTGTCTAAGTACCTTTTGACATATTTTTTTCAAAATTTTTGCTCTTGGATCGTAGTTTTTATAAACTCTATGACCAAAGCCCATTAATTTAAAAGGATCTTTTTTATCTTTAGCTTTTTTAATATATTTGTTTATATTTTTTGATGAGCCTATCTGTTCTAGCATTTCTAATGCCGCTTGATTAGCGCCACCATGAGCTGGGCCCCATAATGAAGAAACTCCAGCTGCAATGCATGCAAATGGATTCGCTCCTGATGATCCAGCTAAACGAACTGTTGAAGTTGAAGCATTTTGCTCGTGATCTGCATGAAGGATAAAAATTGTATCCATAGCCTTCGAAAGTATTTTCGAAACCTTATATTCTTCAGCAGTATTGCTGAAACACATGTGAAGAAAATTTTCTGAAAAATTCAAATTATTTTTTGGGGATATGAATGATTGACCAATTGAGTATTTATAAGCCATGGCACCAATTGTAGCTGACTTTGCCACTATTCTTCTTGTAGCTTCTTGTCTTTGGTGAGCATCATTTATATCTAAACTATCTTGATAAAATGATGATAATGCGCCCATAACACCAACCATCATCGCCATTGGATGAGCATCTCTTCGAAATCCCTGAAAAAAGTTAATTATTTGTTCATGCAGTAGTGTATGTCTTGAAATTAATCTTTTATACTTAGCAAGCTGTTTTTTGTTTGGTAAGTCTCCATATATTAAAAGATTGACTACTTCTATAAAATCACTTTTATTTGCCAGCTCTTCAATATCGTAACCTCGATATCTTAAAATACCTTTTTTGCCGTCAATAAAAGTTATTTTAGACTCGCATGAAGCGGTTGAGGTAAATCCTGGATCATATGTAAAAATATTAGCTTGTGAGTGTAGTTCTGAGATATCAATTACCGACTCACCTTGAGTTGAATTATAAATTGGAAAATTATATTCTTTATTGTTGATTACTAATGTTGCAGATTTTATTGATTTAGTAACTTTTTTCATACATCCACATACTAATTAAACTATTTAAAAAAATATGAAAGTAGAAAATAAATTAATATTTTCTTAGTAAGCCAACTAACTTGCCTTGAATTTTAACTCTATGACCAGATAGAATTCGAGTTTCATAAATTGGATTTGCACTTTCAAGAGCAATACTCTGACCTTTCTTTCTAATTCTTTTTAAGGTCGCTTCATGATCATCAATTAATGCAACTACAATTTCACCATTCTCTGCAAGATTTGTTTTTTTTATAAGCACTGTATCGCCATCATGTATACCTTCATTTATCATTGAGTCACCCTCTACAGTAAGGGCATAGCTTTCACCTATAGGCATCATTTCTTTTGGAACGTCAACAGAAGAGTCATTGTGTTGTATAGCTTCAATAGGGGTACCAGCAGCAATTTTGCCTAAGAGAGGCAATGTACTCAATTTATTACTAGGAGTATCATTTACTGAGTTAGCAAAGTTTCCAACAACAAGATTGTGCTTACTTTGATTAGAAACTTTTACATTTGATATACCGTCTTTGATTACCTCAAGAGCTCTTGCCTTATGGGCTAAACGCTTTACAAATCCACGTTCTTCTAGCGCTATAATAAGTCTATGTATTCCTGATTTCGATTTCAAACTTAAGGCTGATTTCATTTCTTCGTAAGAGGGCGTAACACCATTTTTACTTTGAAAGTTTTGAATATAATTTAGTAGCTCTTTTTGTTTTTTTGTTAACATTGATTCGTACCTTTTACATATGTTCTACCAATGTTCTTATTAAGATTCAATGAAAAAAAATCTAATTTTTTCAATGGTTAGTTAATAATATATTAAGTTTTATCTTAACAATTCTTTGATATGAACAGCTAAATTCTCTGATTTCATCAAGTATTCTCCAATTAAAAAATTGTTTATGCCAGTTTGATTAAATATTTTATCTATATCCTCCTTGCTATGGAATCCACTTTCTGAAATCAATAATTTATCATCATTAAAAATTTTTTTAGAAAGTTGAATTGTTGTTTTTAAATCAGTCTTAAAATTATTCAAGTTTCGATTATTAATTCCAATAATTTTTGAGTTGATTAATTGCGCTCTTTCAAATTCTTCAATATTGTGGACCTCTATGATTGTATCAATTTCCAATTCATTTGCAATTTCAGTAAATCTTTCCGCATCTGTTTGATTTAACATTGAAAGAATTATTAGGATACAATCAGCCCCACATAATTTACTTTCATAGATCTGGTATTCATCAACTATAAAATCTTTTCTTAAAATAGGAATTAGAGAATTATTTCTTATATTAACGAGATCATCAATACTTCCTTTAAAGTATTTTTCATCTGTTAAAACTGACAAACATGAGATTTGATTTTCTTCATAAATTTTAGCTATCTCTACTAAATTAATATTTTGCTTTACAAAATTACCTAATGATGGACTAGCTCTTTTTAATTCACCGATAATTGAAATTCTCTTATTTTCAGATTTCAATTTTTTGTAAAAACTAAATTTTTTTAATGAATTGATTTTAATTTTATCTTGTATCTTTTTTTTAGAAATATCTTTCTTTTGTTCTGATACATAGGCAAGTTTATATTTGTATATTTCTTTTAAAATTGACATTATTTATTCGTAAAATTTGATAATTCATTAATTATCTTCAATGGCGATCCCTCAGAAATTATACCTATAGATTCATTAAGCGCCTTCTTTATATTTTTTTCATTTATTTCCAATGAGTCATTAAGCAAAATACCAAAAGCAGAATTAATACAAACAGCATGAAAAAAAGAGTCTTTTTTTCCCTTAAATATTTCAAGTATTCTTTTTGCATTATATTTTGCATCTCCTCCAGTAATTTCGTCAATATTTGATCTAGGCAAATCAATAGAAACTGGATCAAATTCAAAGACACCATTCTCATTCGTATAAATTAAGTTTTTACCATCAAGAGAGATTTCATCATTTCCATCAAATCCTGAAATCAAGCAAAATTTTCTATCATTTTCTTTTTCAAATACAGATTTGTAGATTTCAAATACTTCTTTTGAGTAAACTCCGACAAGTTGTTTTCTAACATTAGCGGGGTTTAATAGAGGGCCAAGAATATTAAAAATAGTTTGAATACCAAGTTGTTGCCTTACTGGACCTACGTATTTCATCGCTGGATGATGGTTTGGTGCAAACATGAAACATATACCAATCTTTTCTATGCATTCTCTCAGTTTTGTAGTTTCCATATCTACGTTGATATTTAATGATTTTAGTACGTCGGCGGACCCACATTTTGAAGTTAAAGCTCTGTTGCCGTGTTTAGCAATATGTATACCTCTTGCAGCCAAGACAAAAGCAACTGCAGTTGAAATATTAAGACTATTTTTACCATCTCCACCTGTTCCACATGTATCCATTGCTTCTACATTAGTTTCAATTTTTATCATCTTTGACTTCATTACGCTAATAGCTCCAATAATATGATGTTCTCTTATCCCTGACTTTTGAAGTAGAGATAGAAACGAACTTATTTGGATGTCACTTACTTCTCCATTCATAATCAAGTCAAATGCAGATATTGTTTTTTCTAGATCAAGTTCCTGGTGAAATACATAATTAATATATTTTTTGAATTCTGAGTTCATATACTTAAAAAGTTTTTTATAATCTTTTTGCCATATGGAGCTGATGCAATACTTTCAGGATGGAATTGTACTCCATAACAATTATATTTTTTATGTTCTATTCCCATAATTACACGACTCCCATCATCCAATGTATCTGAAATAATTTTAAAATTTTCTGGGAGAGTTCCCATCTTTATAATTAAACTATGGTATCTTGTTGCCTCAAATTCTTTTGGCAGACCCTTGAAAATCTTTGAGCCAAAATTTGTTACAATAGATGTTTTGCCGTGCATTATTTTCTCAGCCCTTATAATCCTAGCGCCAAATGCTTGTCCTATTGATTGATGCCCAAGACATACACCTAATATAGGTACTCTGTTATGAAATTTTTTAATTAATTTAATACATATTCCAGCTTCATTGGGACTACATGGTCCAGGAGAGATTATTATCTTTTTTGGTTTCAAATTATTAATTTTATTAATGCTAATTTTGTCATTCCTATAAACACTTACATTGTATCCAAGTTCTTCAACGTAATGAACTAAGTTGTAAGTAAAACTGTCATAATTATCGATCAATAATATCATGTCTTATTACCTAGAACTATTGACGCAGCATTAATTACTGCTTTGGCTTTATTTACTGTTTCCGTGTATTCATTTTCAGGAACGCTATCATAAACTATGCCTCCTCCAGCTTGAACATAAAGTTTATTTTTTTTAATTATTCCTGTTCTAATTACAATGCAAGTATCCATATCTCCACTAGACGATATATAGCCTATACCACCAGAATAAATTCCTCTTTCTTCATTTTCAAGTTCATCAATAATTTGCATAGCTCTGATTTTTGGTGCTCCTGAGACTGTCCCAGCAGGAAAGCCAGCCATTAAAGCAGAGATAGGAGATATATCACTTTTTATTTTTCCTATAACATTAGAAACAATATGCATAACATGAGAGTATCTTTCTATTATGAACTTTGCCGTGACTTTAACACTGCCTTTTTTTGCAACTTTTCCGACATCATTTCGACCTAAATCTAATAGCATTAAATGCTCTGAAACCTCTTTTTTATCTGCCAGTAATTCAATTTCATTTTTTTTATCTTGTATTTTATTTTTTCCACGAGGTCTCGTTCCAGCTATTGGTCTAACAGTTATTTTTTTCGAACGCAATCTCACAAGTATTTCAGGACTTGAACCAACTATTTGAAAATTCTGCAAATTAAAATAATACATGAATGGAGACGGATTTGTTCTTCTTAATACCCTGTAAAGTGGTGTGCCCCCGCCATCGTAATTAACTTCAAATCTTTGACTTGGAACAACTTGAAAAATATCACCATTTTTTATATAGCGCTTTGCTTTTATTATATTTTGAAGAAATCTAGATTTTTTAATATTAGATTTAATTTTTAAATCTTTTTTCTTTTGAAGATTGAACTCAATGGCTTTTACTTTTGTTGAAATTTTATCTTGAATATTATTAATATTTTCAACTAAATTTTCATAATTTACTTTATTTCTAAATTTTGAAACAAAATGCCTTAAAATAAATAATGTACTTGTAAAATTGTCATAAATTAAAAGTATCTCAGGAATAAAAAGTATCAAATCAGGAGTTTTTAATTTATTACTTTTTCTATATTTTTGTATTTTCTCAATATTATAAATATTTTCATATGATACGTAGCCAAAAAAAGCTCCAGCCATTGGGGGAAGTTTAGATTTCTTTTTAAAATTAAATGATTTAATAATTTCATCTACTTTATTGAGAGGATTATCTTGTATTTTAAGTGTTTTTTTATTTTTACCGTAGCTTATTGTTAGACTCTTACCTTTAAGACTTAATGTAGTAATAGAATTATATCCACATATTGAGTACCTACCTTTATCTGTTCCTTTTTCAACAGACTCATATAAAAAAGCGTATCTATTTTTTTCAACAAAATTTAAAAAATGTGGGATTGGATCGTAATTTAACTTTTTAATCTCTTTAAAAAATACAAAATTAGATTTTTTTTTAAATAAACTATTAAATTGTTGTTTATTGTGAGAAAATGACATTACATGAATAATCTATCTATGTTTTGGCGATAAATTTTATAATTTGTATTATTAATTATTTCATTTCCAATAATTGTTTCAATAGACTGGTTAAAATTACTTATTATGTTATTCTCTACAGAATTATATAAATCCTTAGATTTCTTTATGTCAGGTTCAGAAATCTCTGTTATAATTCCAATCCCAATTTCACCATTCTCAAGCTTGATTTTTAATAATTTATTTTTATCTGTTTGAAATATATTTTGGACAGTATCAGCCATAAAAATTTTATTAGATCTATCAATCATTTCTGCTTTGTAAGTTTTTAAATTATTAGTTGCAGTATAATTATTAAATGTACCAAGATTGTTATCTTTTAATTCATTAAATATTTTATTTACCTGCAAATTTAGTTCTATTAACTTTGCTTCCTCAGTAAAATCATGCTGTATTTTTTCTTTTATTTTATCAAAGATTGGTATGTATTCATTTTCTTTTTCCCTAACAGTATAAATATAAGCCATGTTTTCATTTATAATTATTTCAGAAATGTATCCAATAGGAGGGCTATCAACTTGATTATGATTTTCACCTAATAAAGGATAAATATCATTAATATCGACTGACTTAATTATTTCTACATTCGTTAAATTTTTATTTATTTCATCAAAGCTAAAATCATTAATTAACATTTCATCAGCATAATTAATTAAATCATCATATTCCTGATATGCTGCTTCTAAAGCAAGATAATTAATTATTTCGTTCCTTACTTCACTAAATTCGATAATTTTTGATTTATTTATTTTCAAAATTTTAAATACATAATATCCAACATCGTCATATTTTAGAGGCTCAGTTACTTGATTTAAATTTAAATTAGAAATTATGTCATTTATTTTTTCTGAGAACATTTCTCCAGCATAGCTTGGCAGAGTACTTAATTTGATATTATTTTTATTTACGTATTCCTGTAGCTGTTCATCATTTTGTTCATTCAATTTTATTGAAAACTCTTTTGCTTCTGACAGCTCAGAGAATCTAGCAAACTGTAGATCTCTATTTTCTTTTTTTGAATACAAGTTAATATTATTTTCATAATAATCTTTTACCTGATCTTCATTTATAGCTTTAGTATTTTTAAAATTTTCTATGTCAAATAGAAGGTAATCAATTAAAATTTTTTCTTTAATTTTATATTTGTCTTTATTATTTTCATAGAATTGTTTTAAGTCAGTATCATTCTGGACTACATTAAAGTTATCGTTTTTCAATAGAAAGTAATTTAGTGATCTTTGTTCAGCCTCAAAGTTAAATAGTAAATCTACTATAGATTTTTTCATATAATTATTAATGCTAAAATTTTCAAATATTAAGCCTTGAAAAACAATATTTTCAACTTGTTTTAAGAAAATTTCTTCATTTGGAAAATTACTTATTATAAAATTTTTATATTTTGTGTTTGAAAACTTTCCATCATTATTTTGAAATTGAGGTAGATCTTTTACAAATATTTTTAGTGAATTATTGCTAAGGTATATATTTTTACTTTTTGCATAATCGTTTATCATCTTTGAATATAATAGATCGTTTAATATTTGGTTATGGAATTGCATTTCATATGCATCCTTCAAACTAATATTTGATTGAGTATCTCTATTATACTCTCTAAGCGTGTTTTGAAACTCGTTATAAAATTCATCAAGAGTTATCTTTTCATTTCCAATTTTCGCTGCTAGTTGACTATTTCCAGAAGTCAATATGTCTCCTACCCCCCATAATGCAAAACTAAGAACCATTACTGCAAGCAAGATCTTTCCAAATATTGACGATACTAAATTTCTAACTAAATCTAACATTTTTTAATAAGATAGTATAAAATTGATCTTATAAAAGGAATTGCTTTGAATGAAAAGAATTAAATATACGATTGCTAATTGGAAAATGAATGGAACCAATAAGTCTGTTACGATAGTAAAATCGGTCTCAAAATACTTAAAACAAACTGCGCACAAAAAATCAAAAGTTATTATTTGTCCTCCTTTTACTCTTTTATCGAACTTTATAAATATTGATAAAAGAATTAGTTTTGGCGGTCAAGACTGTCACTTTAAAGAAAGTGGAGCTTATACTGGCTCTATCAGTGCCAATATGTTGAAATCTCTTGGTTGCAAATATGTTATTATTGGTCATTCAGAAAGAAGAGAATATCAAAATGAAAACTCTAAAGAACTTAAAATGAAATTACAGGCAGCTTTAAACGCTAATCTTAAAGTAATTTATTGCATTGGCGAAAAACTTGAGGAGATAAATAAAAGGAAAAGTATTTTAAAAAATCAAATTAATTCATTGCCAATCAATCTAAATATAAAAAATCTTATTATTGCTTATGAGCCTGTATGGGCAATTGGTACTGGTAAGATACCTTCCATGGATCAGATAAATAAAATACATAAGGAAATAAGATCGTTAATTTCAAAGAAATTAGGAAAAGGAATAAGCAACAGAATTTCTATATTATACGGGGGATCTGTAAACAAAACTAATGCAAAAGATATTCTAAACTTAGATCAAGTCGACGGGGCATTGATAGGAGGGGCATCTCTTATTGCTAGGGATTTTTGTAAAATAATTGATTCTTATCATTAATTCGATATAAGGTTTTTTTATGGAAACAATTCTATTAATTATTCATGCATTATTAGCTATAATTTTAATTATTGTTGTTCTAATCCAAAGGGCTGAGGGAGGTGCTCTTGGAATTGGCGGAGGTAGCGATGGAATGTCTCCTAGAGGCAGTGCAGACATTTTAACAAGAACAACCTCTATAATTGCAGTTTTATTCGTCATTACAAGTATATCTCTAACAGTTTTAAGTTTAAGATCCTCCGAAAGAACATTGATTTTTAATGAATCAGATGATGATCTAAGTAATGATCAAATTATTGAAGATTTGCCAGAGCTGCCACTTTTAGATTAATATTTTGATTAAATTTAACATTTATTGTATAAAATACTTCCATGGCGCGATTTATTTTTGTCACTGGCGGCGTGGTCTCATCATTAGGTAAGGGTTTAGCTTCTGCATCACTAGCGTCAATATTACAGCATCACGGTTATCAGGTTAGAATACGTAAATTAGATCCTTATTTAAACGTTGACCCAGGAACAATGAGTCCTTATCAACACGGCGAAGTCTATGTTACAGATGATGGGGCTGAAACAGATCTTGATCTTGGCCATTACGAACGCTTTACAGGAGTTGTATCAAAAAAATCAGACAATATAACATCAGGAAAAGTTTATCAAAAAATAATCAATAAGGAACGAAAGGGTGAGTATCTAGGAGCAACAGTTCAAGTTATTCCTCATGTTACAAATGAAATTAAAAACTTTATTTCAAGTGATATAAACGATGAAGATTTTATAATATGTGAAATCGGTGGAACGATAGGAGATATTGAAAGCCTTCCATTTATTGAAGCTATAAGACAGTTTCATAATGACAATGGCCATGAAAATTCATTATTTATGCATGTTACCTTGGTTCCATATATTGATAGTTCGGGTGAGCTAAAAACCAAACCTACTCAACATTCTGTGAAAGAACTAAGAAGTCTTGGAATTCAACCAAATATACTTTTATGTAGATCTGACCGCATAATACCAAAAGAAGAAAGAAATAAAATTGGACTATTTTGTAATGTTAAAGACGATTGTGTCATACAGGCAATAAACGCAAATTCTATATATGAAGTTCCCATTAATTTTTATAATGAAGGTTTAGATAAAAGAGTTTTAGAGTATTTTAAACTAGACTCCACAAAAGAAATAGACTTAAAAATGTGGTCTCAGGTATCAAAGCATGTATTGGAGCCTAAAGGCAAAGTTGTTATTGGCATTGTTGGCAAATACACAGGACTTGCTGATGCTTACAAGTCTTTGAATGAAGCTCTTTCGCATGGGGGTATTTTTAATAATGTGCGAGTAGAGTTGAAATGGATTGAGTCTGAAGATCTCAATAAATCAAACATTTTAGCAAATCTAGCCGATTGTAATGGCATATTGGTACCAGGAGGTTTTGGCGAAAGGGGCTCAGAAGGAAAAATTTTAGCTATTGAATATGCAAGAAAAGAAAATATTCCGTATTTTGGCATATGTTTTGGTATGCAGCTTGCAGTTATAGAGATGGCAAGAAATATTTTGGGTATAGCAGATGCAAATTCAAGTGAGTTTTCAGATTGCTCTAATTCCATAGTTGGACTTATGACTGAGTGGTCAAATACAAATAATATAAAAGAAAAAAGAAATAAAGATAGTGATCTTGGTGGAACAATGAGATTAGGATCTTATGAGGCAAAATTAAAAAGAAATACCAAAATTCATAATATATATAATTGTGATACTATCAATGAAAGACATCGACATAGATACGAAGTAAATAACAAATATGTTAACGAATTTGAAAAGCACGGAGTAATTTTTTCTGGCTATTCTCCAGATGGATTATTGCCAGAAACTGTTGAAATATCAGATCATCCGTGGTTTATTGGTGTTCAATTTCATCCCGAATTAAAATCCAAACCTTTTGAGCCGCATCCATTATTTAAATCATTTATTGAGGCAGCAAAAGATAATCAATCATGAAACATTCTGTAAAATTAAATAAAATAATTTTTGACAATAACGATAAGTTAAATCTCATTGCAGGACCATGCGTGCTGGAGTCATATAATCATGCTAAAATGATGGTTGAGAGGTTACTTGAGATAACTACTAACCTCGATATTAATTTTATCTATAAAACATCGTACGATAAAGCTAATAGAACAAGTATTAATTCTGATAGAGGCCTTGGTATTGAACAGTCAGTAGAGATATTCGATAAATTAAAGAGTGAATTTAAAGTTAGTATTTTAACAGATGTACATAATGTTTCAGATTGTGAAAAAATTAAAAACCATGTTGATATTCTTCAAATACCGGCTTTTTTGTGCAGGCAAACTGATTTACTTATTGCGGCAGCTAAAACAGAAAAAATAATCAATATTAAGAAGGGTCAATTTTTAGCTCCATTAGATATGGCAAATGTAGCAAAAAAAGTAGAACAAAGCGGCAATAAAAAAATTCTTCTTACGGAGAGAGGCGTTTCTTTTGGATATAATAATTTAGTATCAGACATGAGATCACTTGAGATTATGAAAAGAGAAATTGGATATCCAGTAATTTTTGATGCTACTCATTCAGTTCAATCACCAGGAGGAATGGGAGATAAAAGCGGAGGTGATAGAAAGTTTGTCCCAGCTTTATCAAGGGCTGCAGTCGCAGTTGGGGTTGCAGGTTTGTTTATGGAAACACATAATGATCCCGATAATGCTCCATCTGACGGACCAAATATGATAAAATTAGATAATTTAAACAATTTAGTAAAAAAACTTATAGAAATTGACAATTTAGTTAAAGAAAATTAAATAAATCATTATAAAACTTATATTTATGCATTTTATTGAAAATATAATTTCAAGACAAATATTTGATAGTCGAGGAAACCCTACAGTAGAAACTGATGTAGTCCTTGCAAATGGAGTTTATGGTAGAGCAGCTGTACCTTCGGGAGCTTCTAAAGGAAAAAATGAAGCTTTCGAACTAAGGGATAATAAAAAGACTTATCATGGTAAATCTGTTTTAAAGGCAGTAGAAAATGTGAATAACATCATATTTGATACTTTGTCAGGTTATGATGTTCTTGAACAGGAGCACATTGATAATACCTTAATAGAACTAGATGGAACTCCTAATAAAAAAAGGTTAGGCGCGAATGCAATCTTAAGTGTATCGCTTGCTTGCGCTGATGCGGCTTCAAATTATCTGAAAATACCTCTTTACAAATACCTGGGGGGGTCAAAAGCTTATAAAATGCCAACGCCGATGCTTAATATAATAAATGGCGGCGCTCATGCAAATAATAATCTTTCATTTCAAGAGTTCATGATAATACCAATAAATTCTAAGTCATTCGTAGAAGCCATAAGAAAGGCTTCTGAAGTGTTTCATACATTAAAAAAAATATTAGAGATTAAAAATATTTCAACAGCAGTAGGAGATGAGGGTGGTTTTGCCCCAAATCTAAAAAATGAAGAACAAGCATGTTCATTGATCAAGGAAGCGATAACTAAATCAGGATATAAATTAGGCAAAGATTTTTTATTATCATTGGATGTTGCAGCCTCTGAATTTTATAAAAATAAAAAATATAAACTTATTTCAGAAAAAAAATCATTAACTAGCGATCAATTTTCCAAATACTTAGTCAAATTATGTAAAAAGTATTCAATTATTTCCTTAGAAGATCCTTTTGCAGAAGATGATTGGAATACATGGCAAAACTTCTGCAAAAATTATGGAAGTAGTATACAAATTGTAGGAGATGATATTTTTACTACAAATGTAAAGTTAATTTCAAAAGGTATTAAAATGAACGTTGCAAATGCAGTACTTATTAAGATAAATCAAATTGGCACTCTAACGGAAACTATGAGCGCAATCGAGCTTGCTCAAATGAATGGTTTAGAAACCGTTATTTCACATCGATCTGCTGAAACGGAAAATACTTTTATATCTGATTTAGCGGTTGCTACGAATTCTGGTCAAATTAAAACAGGATCAATGTCCAGGTCGGATAGAATTGCCAAATATAATCAGTTGCTTCGCATTGAGGAAATCCTTGGTATAGAAAAATCATTAAAAATCAATAAGTTCTATTAATGAAGTAATAAAGAAAGAGAACAAAAAGAGTCCAAAAATCAAATTTTTGAAAATTTTTTCAGAAAATTTTACTTATGAAATTGTGCTGATTCATCAAATGTGATTCTCTGTGACTTATGAGTAATCTAGAGGAATTAAGTAAAAGTATAGCCAAATACTATCCTTATTTTTTTTTACCACTAATATTAATTTACTTATTTTTCAATATTTTTGACGGAAATAACGGTTTATTATCACATCAAAGACTTGATATGGAAACTGTTGCCCTTAAAAAAAACATAGATTCTATTAAAAGAAGCAATATCTTATATGAGACAAAGATTTCCTCTATAAATAAATTGAACGTAGAAAGTGATCTCGTTGATGAGCAAATTCGTAAAATTCTAGGTTATGGTAAGATGAACGAATTTGTAATTTTTTTTGATAATTAGTATATACTTGAAATTACCTGAATTTGACTTTATCTGTATAAAAGCAGATGAATACAACTCTATCAAAATCTTTATTAAGAAAAAAATTTTCATTAATTGATAGCCCAAAAAAACCTGACTGGATAAAAGTTCAGATTCCATCGTCGAAAATCAATTACTTAAGTGGAACTCTTAGAACTAACGAAATAATTACTGTTTGTGAAGAGGCGATGTGTCCAAATTTGTCTGAGTGCTGGTCAAAAAAACACGCTACCTTCATGATACTTGGAGATACTTGCACTAGATCATGCAGTTTTTGTAATATTAATACTGGAAAACCAAATACTGTTGACGTATTTGAGCCAATTCGTATTGCAAATTCTGTACACACTTTGAATTTAAATCATGTTGTAATTACCTCTGTAGATCGTGACGATCTGAAGGATGGGGGTGCATCACATTTTGCAAAAACTATAAATCAGATTAAAAAAAAATGTCCTAACACAACAATTGAAATATTAACTCCAGATTTTAAAAATAAGAAAAATTCAATTGAAATAATTTTAAAATGTCCAGTAGATGTTTTTAACCACAACCTAGAAACAATTAATAGATTATATCGTGAAGTCAGACCTGGAGCGGATTATTATCATTCTTTAAAATTGCTATTAAAAGTTAAAAAAATAAACCCTGAAATTTTTACAAAATCTGGCATTATGATTGGCCTAGGAGAAAATTACACTGAAATTCTTGATTTAATGAATGATTTAAGAAATCACTGTGTTGATTTTTTAACAATTGTACAATATTTGAGGCCTACTAAAAATCATCATCCTGTTATTGAGTATCATAAACCTGATTATTTTATGAAATTATATAATAAAGCAATTGAAATGGGATTTAAAATTGTCTCATCATCACCTTTTACTAGATCCTCATATCATGCTGAAGAAGACTTTAAGAGATTGAAACAAATACAAATTAATGCCCAAACAGAGTGAAACAAAAATTGTTCCTTACACCAAGGAACAAATGTTTGATTTAGTTTCTAACATTGATTTGTATCATGAATTTCTACCATGGTGTAATAATTCAAAAATAATAAGCCGAGAAAATAAAGATGTTAAAGAGATTGTCATTGCTGATTTGGAAATTGGTTATGATCAATTTATTTATACTTATCGAAGCGAAGTAACTCTGATGAATGACAAAAGTCAGATTGAAGTAAAAAATTTAGATGGCCCATTTAAATATTTGCAAAATACATGGAAGTTTAAAAATATTAATGAATACAAAAGTGAGATTTCTTTTGATATTGATTTTGAGCTAAATGTATCATTATTAGATATTTTAATGAAAAAATTTTTTGACCTTGCTTTTCAAAAAATGGTCGAAGCTTTTATTAATCGTGCTAAAGATATATATTAAAAGCTATTAATTTCCTTTATGATCAAATCTAATACGTAATCAGTACTTTTTATTTGCACCATTCTTCTTGTACTTTTTTTAAAAATTTTTTTTATTGTTTTAAATTTGTAAGCGGATTTAATTTTTGTTGCAACTCCAAAAAAAACACATCCAACAGGAGTTTTGGTAGTTCCACCTGTAGGACCAGCAACACCTGTAACTGAAATTAATATTTTACTTTTACAGTTTTTTTTCATTCCCCTTAGCATTTCTAATGCCGTTTGATGACTCACTGCGCCAAATTTGAGAAGTGTTTTTTTTTTGACTCCTAGTATTTCTTCTTTCATATCATTTGAATAGGATATGATTGAGCCATCAAAAAATTGAGATGCACCATCAATACTTGTTAAAAGACTACTTATCATTCCACCCGTACATGACTCGGCTACTGAAATGGAAAAATTTTTCTTGTTTCTTAAACTTTTGATTTTTTCAATTTTTTTTCTCATCACCCTAAAACTAATATTTTGTATAGCATTATTATAATAACAGAATAAATTCCCGCTAATACATCATCAAGAATAATACCCATTGACCCTCTAATATTTTCAGATTTATTAATTGGATATATTTTATATATGTCAAAAAATCTGAAAGTTGCAAAGGCTAAAATTATTTCAAAGAAATCAAATTCCATCATAAAAAGTAGAGGTAGTGATTGGCCTATAAATTCATCAATAACTACCTCTGGCGGATCGTCTTTTTTTGTATCGTTTATGTATATTGAAATTAATTTAAATGAAATAATTAATATAATAAAAAAAATTATATAAAAATAGTATATTGATAAGAGATTAATTACTATTACCCAGGTCACTATTGCAAATATTGAACCCATTGTGCCGGGAGCAACAGGAGAGAAACCTACTCCAAAGATAGTAACAAAATATTTAGCGAAAAATTTCATAGATTAATAAGCTTTAATGTTGTCCAGCATGCAATTGCTTTTGATTTGCCTATTAGTCCAATTTGATCTGCTGTTTTAGCTTTGACGCTTACTTTCCTTGAATTGCAGTCTAGTAAATTAGAAATATTTTTTGCAATTTGTTTTTTGTATTTTTCTAGTCTTATTTTCTGACAAATAATAGTGCAGTCAAGATTATCAATTATAATATTATTCATTCCTACTTTTTTTTGTAATTGATTTAATAGAATTGTGGATGAAATATCTTTAAATTTTTTTATTGCAGGAAATGATTTCCCTATATCGCCTTTATTGTTTGCTCCTAATATTGCATCAATAATCGAATGAATTACTACATCTCCATCCGAGTGCCCAACAGATCTGTATTTTGATTTTATTTTTAATCCAGCGAGAGATAAGTACGTTCCCTTACTTAGCATATGAATATCGAATCCATTGCCAATTTTATACTTGTAAGATATTAGTTTTTTAAATAACTTGATATCACTAGGATGCGTAATTTTAATATTTTCTTTATCGCTTTTTACGTATTTGATTTTTAAATTTTTTTTTCTTTCTAAAAAGCCTAAATCGTCAGTAATAAGTTTATTTTTATTATTTATATTTTTATTCAATAATTCAAATTTAAATACCTGTGGAGTTTGATATATCGAATATAAAGAACGATCAACTGTATTAGTTTTTTTTCTTAACGTATCCTCAACGATTGAACAGGGGATAATACAATCATATTTTTTACTTTTAACGACATTAATCATATCCATAAAGATCTTCTTGGATGTCAATGGTCTAGCAGCGTCATGAATTAAAACATATTGATATTTTGATAAATTTACTTCTTTGATTGCGTTTATTAAACTATCTACCCTTTCTTTACCTCCGGGTATCAATCGATTCTTAGAATATTTAGATAAAAATATTTTTTGATTTTTTGTTATTTTTTTCGGTATAGTAATATATATAGAGCTTCTATTAAAATATTTTGTTATATTTTTAAGCGTATATTCAACAATTGGAGTACCATATACATTATAAAATAGTTTTGATTTAGACTTTCCAAATCTAACCCCTGATCCAGATGCTAATACAATGCAAGCAATATTCATTTTTATATAAAAAAATTTAAATATGAGAGATATATATAACTCAATTTTGACTTATAATGAATAATAAACGTTATAATAATACTTTATTAGATTTAAGAATTATATTTCTTATAATAGGTTCAATTGTTTTTTTAAGCTTATCTTTCTTTGTGTTATTTATGCAAAGAAATGACTCAATAGAAATTTCTAATTATTCAAATATTTATATTTTATTTGCTTCTTTATTTATCATAATCTTAATTTTATCGTTAGCTTATTTAATACTCCCGATTATTTTAAGAGTTCGTCGCAAAAAAATTAGTACGTTAAATAGTAAGTTTACGCTATATTTTATTTCGATAGCACTGACACCATCTATTTGTTTAGGAATTATAGGCTTAGTTCTAATTAATTTAGGCATAAATGATTGGTTTAATAAAAAGATTAATAATGTTATCAATAATTCCGTTTTTGTTGCAGAAAGTTATTTAGAAGAACATAAAGAAACAATAAAAGGTGATGTATATGCAATGTATAATGATTTAAATTCATCCAGTGACATATTATTAAATGATAATCTTAAATTAAAATTAACTTTACGTACTCAAGCATTAATTAGATCTTTACCAGAAACTTACATTTTAAGTAGGGATAGTGAAATTATTATAAAGGCGTTTGAAAACAGTAATCTATTGTATAATCCTCCAGAAAACGCATTCGAGAGAGCTGATGCTGGCGAGATGGCAATAATGTCCTCAACTCAGGTTAATAAGGTATACGCTTTAGTTAGATTAATGAATTTTGATAACTTTTACTTATTTGCAGGTAGATCTATGGATGCAAATGTTATCGCAGCTTTAAATGATACTGTTTCAGCTAGAAATGAATATAATTTTTTAGAAACTAATAGAGATCAAATAAGTTTAATATTTATATTAATTTATGTTGTGATTTCATTGATATTAATTCTTTTGTCTACTTTTTTAGGTTTGAAATTTGCTGAAAGAATAGTTGCTCCACTTTCTAGTATTATTAAGGCCACGAATAACATTAGTAAAGGTTCATATGATAATAAGATTAAGAAAAATAACGATTATATAGAATTAAATAGATTGGCTGACTCATTTAATAAGATGAGCAATGATATAGTTAAACAAAGAAAACAAATACTTGTATCTAAAAAGCATGAGACGTGGTCTGAAATAGCGAGAAGAATTGCACATGAAATCAAGAATCCATTAACCCCAATTCAACTATCATCCGAAAGACTTGAAAAAAAAATAAAAGGAATGAAAGTTGACAACAATGATATTAATGAATGTGTACAAACAATTAGACGTCAGGTAAATGAGATTGGTTATTTAGTAGATGAATTTTCAAATTTCGCAAGGCTACCTCATCCAAAATTTTCTATAGAAAATATATTTGATATTATAGTTGAGGTCGTAAACGATTATAAGTATAGCTATAGAGAAATTAAATTTGATTTAAATTTACCCAACAATTCGTTTGATTTAAGAATTGATAAGAATCAAATTACAAGAGTTTTTAAAAATTTGTTAATTAACTCTATCCATTCTATTGAAGATTCAGAAAGTAAAGAAGGTATAATTCTCATTGAGTCCAATGTTGACGAAAATTATTTAAATATTTTAATTAGAGATAACGGTATTGGTTTAAAGTATGAGAAAGATGAAATAATAAAGCCTTACTTTACAACAAAAAAAAGACAAGGAGGATCTGGTTTGGGTCTTGCTATTGTAGAAAAAATATTATTTGATCATAATGCTGATTTCACGATAGAAAATAGAACCGATAATAGTAAAGGTGCTCAGGTTGAAATAAAATTTGAGAGACTCAATAAATGAAAAATATTTTAATAATCGATGATGAAATTGATATTTCAAACAATATAAAGGCAATTCTTGAAGATGAAGATTACAGAACTTCATTAGCATGTAATGCAAAAGAAACATTTGAAAAGTTAGAAAATAATTCATTTGATTTAATTATTTTAGATGTATGGCTAGATAATTCTGATTTAGATGGGATCGAAATTTTAAAAAAAATACGGGAAACAAGTGCTATACCTATAATAATTATATCTGGACATGGAAATATAGATATGGCAGTTAAAGCAATCAAAGAAGGGGCAAATGAATTCATTGAAAAACCCTTTACTTCTGAAAGACTTGTACTATCAGTAAGTCGATCAATAGAACTTTATGAGGTAAAATCTGAAAATAATTTTTTAAAACAGAAAAATATTTTTGATTATAATTTTGTCGGTAACTCTTTAGCAATAAATAAAATAAGAAATCTTATCAAAAAGATAGGTCCAACTTCAAGTAGAGTAATGATATATGGTGAGTCTGGAACTGGAAAAGATATTGTAGCAAGAGAAATACATAGATATTCTAATTTTAAGGATGGTCCATTTATCGCAATAAATGCAGCTTTAATGGAGCCTGAAAAAATTGAAAAAGAATTTTTTGGATCAATTGAAAATAACATAAATAAAACTGGCTATTTTGAAGCAGCATCAAATGGCACAATATTTATAGACGAAGTTGGCGAAATGCCTCTTCAAACTCAAGCTAAAATTTTAAGGGTGCTTACAGATAAATATTTTACAAAAGTCGGTGATAATCAGATTATTAGTTTAAATTGTAGAATTATATGTTCATCGATTAAAAATCTTGAAAAATTAATAGAAGATGGATCATTTAGAAAAGACTTATTCCACCGACTAAATGTAGTAACAATTGAATTGCCTAATTTAGTAGACAGAATTGATGATATTGATGATTTAATTGATTATTTTGTATCAATTTTTACTGGTGAAAATAAAAGTAGTGAAATTGACTTGAAACCGATTATTAAATCAAAATACATAAATTATAGTTGGCCTGGAAATGTTAGAGAATTAAGAAATATTATTGAAAGACATATCATATTAGGGGAAAAATATGACGAAAACGACTTTGTAAATAAGAATGAAGATTTGTCGGATCAAAATGTAATTTCTTTACCACTTAAAAACGCACGAAGAGTGTTTGAAAAACATTATTTGCAATCTCAGATAAATAGATTTGATGGAAATATTTCTAAAACTGCATCATTTATAGGTATGGAGAGATCAGCATTACACAGAAAATTAAAGCAACTTGGAATAAACGAGGAATTTAAGAAATGAAAGTAATTATTTGTGGAGCTGGCAAGGTTGGCACAAGTATAGCGAGGCATTTGGTATCGCAGCAGAATGATGTCACAGTAATTGACCAATCTTTAGAGTTGATTAATGAGATAAAAGAGAAAGTTGACCTTAAAACTGTTATTGGTTCAGCTTCAAATCCTTCAATTCTAAAAAAAGCAGGTGCTGAAGAAACAGACATGATAATTGCGGTAACACTTCATGACGAAATAAATATGGTTGCTTGCCAGATGGCACATACATTTTTTAAAATTCAAAGAAAAATTGCACGATTAAGATCAGAGGATTTCCTGAACCCAATTTGGAGAGACTTATATAATGCAGATAATATGCCAATTGATCTTATTATAAGCCCAGAGTTAGAAGTTGCAAAATCTATTGAGAGGCAACTAAAAGCTCCTGGGGCATATGATGTTGTCCCTTTCTTAAGTGATGAAATTGAATTATTGAGCTTACCAATTGATGACAATTGCCCATTAATAGATACAACCTTAAAGAGCATACATGAATTATTTCAAGAAAATATCAATAAAGAAAAAGATTTAAGGGCATCAATACTTGGAATAAATAGAGGTGAAAATTTATTTATTCCCAAAAAGCATGATATATTACAAAAAGATGACCTTGTTTATGTTTTAGTAGATAAAAATCATGTTAAAAGAACACTGAGTGCTTTTGGTTTGAACGAGAAACCAATAAAAAAAATTATTATAGTTGGCGGTGGAAACATTGGCTTTAATCTTGCCAAAGATTTAGAAATAAATCACTCTGATATTTCTGTATGTATCATTGAAAACAATAAAGAAAGAGCAAAAATTATAGCTGATCAGTTAAATAACACGCTTGTCTTAAATGGTGATGGACTAGACCAGACAATTCTAGATGAGGCTAATATAAAAGACTCAAATATGATGCTTGCATTAACTAACGACGATGAGACAAATATCATTATTTCAGCAGTCGCAAAGAAAAACAATTGTGAGTCACTCATTTTAGTTAATAATACTGAATACAATAAATTGAAGAATGTATTAGGTATAAATAAAATTATAGATCCACGTAAAATTACTGTATCTAAAATACTAAAACATGTACACAAAGGTAGGATTGAGTCAGTTTATTCAATAGGCAACAATCAGGCTGAATTAATTCACGCTCAAGTATTAAAATCATCAAAACTATTAAATAAAAATATCAAGGATGCAGATTTACCAAATGGCATGAGGATTGGATTGATGAAAAAACCAGATAAAATTATAATTCCTGATAAGGACACTATCATTGAGGAAAATGACGAAGTTTTATTTTTGTGTATGACAGAGGATATAAAAAATGCAGAAGAATTATTTAAAATAAGAGAAGCTTATTAATGTCAAAAATATCATATGTTAACGGGACTTATTGCAATCACTCTAATGCAGCAATACATATTGAAGATCGTGGATATCAGTTTGCCGATGGTGTTTATGAAGTTTTTGCAGTCATTAATAAGAAGATTGTCGATTATGATGGCCATATAAAAAGACTTTACAGGTCTTTAAATGAAATTAGGATTGAGTCACCAATCGCAAAAGAAGCATACTTATTTCACATAAAAAATATCGTTAAAAAAAATAATATTATTGACGGCCTTATATATTTACAAGTTACGCGAGGTGTTGCGAAAAGAGATTTTAAATTTCCAAAAAACATCAAAGCGTCTTTAGTAATTATTGCAAAATACTTTTCCATGGATGAATACCATGAAAAATTTAAAAAAGGTATTAAAGTAAAAATTGTCAATGACTTAAGATGGAAAAGAGTTGATATAAAAACACTTAATCTTTTACCACCCGTTTTAGCTAAGCAACAGGCTGTAGAATATGACTGTGAAGAAGCTTGGATGATTGATAATGATGGATATATAACCGAAGGAAGTTCAAGTAATGCATGGATATTAATTAATGACAAGTTAATAACTACACCTACATCTAATGCAATTTTAAATGGCATTACAAGAACATCACTACTAAAAGCACTTAAAAAGAATAATATTAAATTAATCGAGAGACGTTTTAATAAAGAAGATATAAAAAAAGCTAATGAAGCATTTATTACTAGTGCAACCCAATTTGTTATGCCTGTTATAAAAATTGACAAAAATTTAGTAGGTAAAGGAAAAATTGGCAAATATGCGCATATTTTTAAAGATGCTTATTTGGAGGCGGTACAATTAAAATAGTAAATAAAGATATTAGTTTTATTCTTCACCCTGCTTTTGATAGAGAACCCGAACATAAATCTAAAGAACTTATAGAAGAAATTGAAAACCTAACAAATAACTTAAAAATAATTGTAGCCAACAAAAGAATAGTAAAAGTTAGAAAAGTTAATTCTTCAACTCTAGTTGGTAAAGGTATTGTAGGTGAAATACTACAGAACATAAATACAAGAAAAGTAAACTTACTAATTGTAAATTCTATTTTGTCTCCAAGACAACAAAAAAATTTAGAAGTTAAATTAAAGATTAAAGTGATAGATAGAACTGGTATTATCTTAGAAATTTTTTCCAAAAGAGCGAAATCCAAAGAAGGAAAATTACAAGTAGAACTTGCCGAATTAATATATCGAAAATCTAGACTAGTAAGGGCGTGGACTCATTTAGAGAGACAAAGAGGTGGAACTACTTTTATTGGTGGACCTGGGGAACTTCAAATCGAGTTAGACAGGAGGTTAATTCAAGATAAAATAAATAAAATAAGAGCAAATCTGAAAAAAGTAACAAATAGAAGAGACCAACAGAGAAAATTAAGAAAAAAGACCAATTTTAAGACATTTGCATTAGTGGGCTACACAAATGCAGGAAAGTCTAAATTATTTAATTGCTTAACGAAGAAAAATCAATCTAGTAGAAATGTTATGTTTGAAACTTTAGATACAAAAACTGGTAGAGTATATTTAGGAAAAAATAATTATATTGGAGTAATTGATACCGTTGGATTTATTAATAATATTCCTACTCAATTAATTGAATCTTTTAAGGCAACACTTGAAGAATTAACTTATGCAGACTTTCTTATTAATGTAATTGATATATCTGACATTGATTATAAAAATAAAGAAAAAGTTACTATTGATACATTAAGAATGGCAAATGTTAGTGAGACAAAAATAAATAGCATGATCACGGTATATAATAAAGTTGATTTACACCCATACTCAACTAATTCAAAAAGGCATAACTTTATAAGTGCTTATACTGGCTATGGAATAGAGGAATTTAAGTCAAAATTAAACAATATTTAACGAATTTTCCTTATAATAAGATCTAAATTTTCATTTCTAAGTGAAACATCATTAAATTCATATGTTTGATTATCATTTAAAAAAAAATTTAAATCAGATATATATTTTTCGTCTTCTATAATTTTTTTATTTTTATAACCTGCAACCTTCTGATGTGTAAGTGTACAACTGTAAGTTTTTTCACTTTCAATAGGTTCTGATAAAATTAAATTATATCTACGTTTTCCGTCATATACATTTATGACTTTATCGCAACCTTTTATAAAATCGAAGCTTGTTATAAGATAAAACATTGTAACAGGATCAATTGCGCTTTTAATCATCTCTTCAGAAACACTTGTTATTTTCGAAGTATTATAGATTGGTTCAATAAAAACATTCTCTATAACGCCGTCTAAATATGTAAACTTAATAATTCTTTTAAAATCCTCTTTTTTTGTCTCAAAAAAATATTCCACAGTTTCTATTGAATTATTCTTTAATTCACCTTTGATATAGCCGTTACTTACCTTATCATCAAAAAAATCAACGACTTTAGTAGGATTTACATTGTATAAATATTCAAATAAATTTTCTTTGATATCAAGTTCTGTAATTATTTTTTGAACTTCAATTTCACCCAATAAAGGAAGTTTTGCAAAAACTGAGTAATTTTCTTGTTTACTGAATGCATAATTATTTAAGGTAAACATAAATAACATAGTTAGGTAGAAAATATTGAAATAATTATGTTTCATGTTGAGTAATAATATAATAAGCATTTTTATAATAAATAAGTATATTATTAAATTAAATTAAACTGCGTTAATAATAAATGATAAACATTGGAATCATCGGTTTAGGATATTGGGGCCCAAATCTCCTAAGAAATTTTTTAAATAATAAGAAATGTAATGTAAAAGCTATGTGTGATTTCAATAAATCACTATTGAATAAATATAAAAAAAAATACCCAAAAATAGAATGTTTTACTGACTTTAGAAAATTAATTAATGAAGGGGAAATAGATGCATGTGTAATTGCTACTCCTGTAATGTCTCACTACGAAATTGCTGATTATGCTATTAAAAATTTTAAACACGTCTTTGTTGAAAAGCCGTTGGCAGCGTCATCAATAAGTTGTAAAAAATTAATATCAAGTGCTCAAAAACGTAATCTAATATTATTTGTTGACCATACATTTCTCTATACAGACTCAGTAGCTGCTTTAAAAAAATATTCATCAAAAGAAAATTTTGGTGAAAAACTATATTATGACTCTACTAGAATAAACCTTGGGCTTATACAAAACGATATAAATGTTTTATGGGATTTGGCTGTTCATGATTTGTCTATTTTGAATTATTTATATAAAGATAATCCGATAGCTGTTTCAGCGGTTGGTCATAAGCATTTTTTATCTAAACCAATTACTTCTGCGTTTATGACTCTCATATATAATTCAAATTTTATTGCACATATTAATGTTAACTGGTTATCGCCGGTAAAGATCAGGCAAACAATACTTGCTGGTTCAAAAAAAATGATTTTATATAACGATCTTGAGTTAAAAAATAAGATTGTAATTCATAATAAGGGTGTAAATGTTATCAAAAATGAGACTAGCAGTAAAAACCTTGTAAAGTATAAAATAGGCGGCGCTAATACCCCTAAACTTAAAAACAGAGAGGCTTTATCAATGGCTGTAGAAGACTTTATTTCATCTATTAACAAAAAGAAACAACCAATATCGAATGGAAACATTGCTTTAAAGATAGTTAAAATATTAGAAAGTGCAGATCTTTCTATGAAGCAAAATGGAAAATCGATTAAAATAAATTTATGAAAAATTATATAGCTTCATCTGCAATTCTTGGAAATGTAAAATTAGGTGATAATATTTATATAGGCAATAATTCTGTCATTGGTACTCAACCTCAATATGTTGGCTTCAATAAAAATAAGCTTTTATCAACTAAATTTAAAAATTTAATAGTAGGTGATAATGTAGTTATTATGGACTTATGTCATGTTCACGCAGGAATTAAAAGAAATACAAAAATTGGAAAAGACACCATGATAATGTCAGGTACACATATAGGTCATGACGTACAAATTGGGGAAGGGTGTAACGTATCTCCAAATGTAGCATTTGCTGGCGAGGTAACATTAAAAAATAATGTTACAATTGGAATGGGAGCTACATTGCATCAAGGAATAACTATAGGATCTTACGCAATGATTGGAATGGGCGCTGCAGTTATAGAAAATATTCCACCCTTTACTACTTACGCAGGTGTCCCCGCAAAGAAAATTAAAATTAATGAAATAAAATTAAAAAGATTGGGTGTAAGTGCAAAGTTAATTAACTTAATAAAAGATGTAATGATTAATAATAGGCCTATAAAAAAAATGCAATTTAGCTCAAAAGATAAAAAATATTTTAGTATTTTGGAAAATTGGATTAAAAATAAAATTATTTCATAATGAAAGTTCCATTTTTAGATCTAAAAACACAATATCTTTCTATAAAAAAAGAAATAGATAGAGAAGTTTTGCATACTTTAAAGTCTTCCAATTATTCTTTAGGGCCAAAAGTTGAGCTTTTTGAATATAATTTTAAGAAATATTGTAATTCAAAATTTGCTATTGGTGTTAATTCAGGCACTAGTGCGCTACATTTAGCTTTAGATGCTCTAAATATTGGCATGGGGGACGAGGTAATTGTTCCCGCAATGACGTTTGTTGCTACTCCAATGTCTGTTTCATATACAGGCGCTAAACCTGTATTTGTTGATACTATATATCCATCTGGACTAATAGATTTTAAAAAAATTGAAGAAAAAATCACATCTAGAACGAAAGCAATAATTCCTGTTCATCTCTATGGCCAATGTGCAAATCTAATAGAAATAAGAAAGATTGCAAAAAAATACAAATTAAAAATCATTGAAGATGCTTCGCAGGCACATGGATCCTATTATAAAAATATAAATATTGGACAAATTAGTGATGCTGCAACATTTAGTTTTTATCCTGGTAAAAATTTAGGTGCATATGGTGAGTCAGGATGTGCGATCACAAATAATAAAAAAATAAATGATAAAATTGTTAAATTAAGAAATTGGGGGCAAAGTAAAAAACATTATCATGATGAAATATCTTATAATTACCGAATGGATGGAATACAAGGGGCAATTCTTAACGTTAAATTGAAAAAAATGAATGAATGGATTTTTAAAAGACGAATGGTTGCAGAAACTTATAATAAACTTATTGATAAGAGTTTACTCAAATCTAAAGAGGATGAGGGCAATTATCATGTATACCATATTTATAGTGTTTTTTTAAAAGATAGAGACAAACTTCAAAAGTATTTACTCAATAAGGGCATTAATACTGGCAATCATTATCCAATACCTTGTCATTTACAAAAACCTTATCAAAGTTTTGGTTATAAAAAAAATGAATTCCCACAATCCGAATTGATTGCGAATAGGCAAATTTCTTTACCGATATATCCAGAAATTAAGCCAAAAATGATTAGATACGTATCAGAGCAAATAAACACATGGGTTAGTAATAATTCATGAAAATATTACACATTTCAAACTTTGGTGATAAGCATAATGCTAGGCTGTATTGGAACCAATGTTTTAAAATAACTAATGGATTTATAAGAAATGGTCATAGTGTATATAATTTTAGTGATCGTGATCGTTCAAGATCTACAATATTAAATAAATTAAACAAAAACCAAAGTGTTCAGAAGGATCTAATAGAGACTATAAAAAACTATATGCCCGATCTCATTGTATTAGGTCATGCTGACAGAATAAATCTGGATACTCTTGATGAGATAAGGGGGAATTGCACCTCGAAAATAATTGAATGGAATGTTGATAATTTACATTTAGATAATACAAGAAATAAATTATTACAAAGATCAGTCTTTTTAGATGGCATTTATTCAACTACAGCAGATGATCAAATTTCAGAATGCGTATCAGATAATTTTATAAGTTTCTTTCCAAACATAGTTGATGCGACAGTTGAAAATATGAAAATATACGATCAAACGTCTCATTCAAAAGATATCTTTTTTGCACTTTCACACGGAGTAGGAACTGGTAAATTGAGAAGGAAAAACTCTATAAAAGAAAAAAATGATCCTAGGGTCAAATTTATGAATTCTTTAAAAAAAAAAACTACCTGAAATTTATTTTAATTTATTTGGGATGAATGGTGTTCAGCCTATATGGGCGAGCAATTTTGATAAAAATATCAAAGATTGTTATATGGGAATTTGTTTACAGAGGAAACCTCTTTTAAAATATGGCTTATCAGACAGAATAGCTCAGTATCTTGGAAACGGATTAATGGTCTTCATCGAAAATGAAACTCAATATTACGATATTCTAAAACGTGATGAAGAAGCAGTTTATTATGATGGGGTAGAGGATTTAGCGGAAAAAATAAAATTTTATAAGCAAAATAAAAGTAAAGCGCTGCAAATTGCTCATAACGGCCACAAAAGAATACATAGCGATTTTAATGAAAGAATAATTACAAATTATATTTTGGACTGTTTGAAATATAAAAATGCTAGTAGATTACAAGAGAAGTATAATTGGCCAATTCATTTTTATAATTGAAATAGTAAACTGGAGGAGCTTTAAAGCTCCTCCAATCTAAATTTATTTCTTTTTGGTCCAAACAATAGCAAGTTGAAAAACTAATATAAATAGCTGAAATATAGTCTGTACAGGACCACCTAGAATTGTTGGCGAGTCAGCATAGGCAGAAAGTCTTTCACCTGATGATGAATTCATTTCTACTAAAATTGATGTATAAGATTGTAATATTCCTCCACCAATCATGTTTGACTGAATAAAAAAGAAGGCGACAAATAAACAGAATATTGTAGTAAATACCTTGCCTAGCATTGTCGAAGTTGAATCTTCATAGATATTTCTGGCCATTCTAAAACCAAGCCATGTAAATAGTATAAATCCTAGTGTATAGATGGCATTAAATGTAAAGCCCATATACATTAGGCTTAAAGCTTCATGTTCGCTCATATTAATTTTTCCCCCTTTATGATTTTATATTTTATTAATATTGACATTAGAAAGGGTGTATAAAAAGATTAAAATATAAATTGACTTAAGCATTTATGTTTTATTCGTATAATATATATTATGTAAAACAATTATTATTATTAATAATCAATAATTAAAAGAATAATTTTAATATTTTGCTTAATATTCAATTAAAACATTAATATAACCTTGTAAGTATCTGACAAATATGAATTATTTAGTAATTAGAAATGATGGAATTGGCGATTTAATAGTATCTACATGTGGCATAAGCCAACTTCGAATAATAGACAAAAAATCAAATATCACACTAATTTGCTCAAATAGAAATATAGGATACGCCAAAATACTAGAAAAAGATGGTCACATTGATCGTATATATAACTTGGACGCATATAATAACTTCAGTGGATTATTTAGATTAATCTCAATACTAAGAAAATTATCATTTGATCATACCTTTATACTTAAATCTGACTGGAAAAATTTAATTATATCTCTTTTTTGCAAATCAAAACAAATTCATGCAATAAATCCAAGTAAAATTAGCAAGCTGCACAAAAAAACCGAATATAAATATCCCCTATTTCTATCAAATATAATTTTTAAATCAACAGAAGTAATTAATTCAATTCAAATTCAAGCAGATGATATTAAGACCAAAATGGGTTCTCATTATAGCAAACTTTTTAGTAAAGCACTGAATATAAAAATAACTAAATTAGAATACATTAAACCTAATTCATTTAATACATTTAATAGTAATATAAAAAAAAATATTTTCATCTTTAAAAATAAAAAAAAGTAGTACAGTGCTATTTCATTTGGATGAAAAATGGAGCGATATGGATTTATCAAAAGGGTATATAATAAAATTATTTGAAGAGATAACTGGACTTAAAAATAAAAAAATAAATTTAGTAGTAACAAATGGAAAATATAGTACTTCACTAAATAATGAAATATGGGCTTTTTATAAATTAAAAAAGATTGTAAATAAAAAAAATATTTATCGAAGCCAAAAGAATAAAAAAATCCTATTTATTAAAAAAAGTAATATTTCAGATATAATAGGTGTCGCCTCAAATGTAGGTTTAATATTTCACATGCATGGATCGATTACCCACATTTCAAGTATTCTACAGGTACCAATTGTAGATATAATAAGAAATCACTCATCGAAGTATTTTTATAAATGGAGACCTAATTTTAAGCAATATACACAAATAGAAGTAAGAAATTTAAAAAACCCACAAAAATATATTAAGAAATATTTATAATTATTTATGCGATTTAATTTCAACAATACTAGATCCCGATAGATTATTAATATCTTTTTTTATTAATGCTCTCTTATCGTTGTAAATATAAACTTTTCTTGCTAAATCGATAAAACTGTCATCGAATTTTTTAAGTTTCTCACATCTTCTTTTCTTGTTTTCAATATTCCAGAGTTTTTCATTAATTGATTTTAAAAGAAGATATTTTTTTTTGATTTTAGCATTTGTTAATCCCTTTGATTTTACTATTTTTTTTAATTTAAATAATTCATATTTTATTAATTTTAAATCATTCTTATTTTTAATTTTTTTGGTTTTAATATCCAAAATTGAAATCTTGTCAAAAAGCTCACCTATTGATACTGGAACATTTATTAACATATTTGTATTAAGCTATAGAAACAGCCTTCACCCTTTTAAATAGATTAAAAAAATTATTAGAGGTAATTTTTTCGACCTCTGCCTCATCAATATTAAGAATATCACTAATTTGTTTGATTGTATGTACTATGAATGCAGGAATATTCGTTTTTCCACGATTTGGTGCTGGAGCCAAAAATGGTGAGTCTGTCTCTATTAAAATTTTATCTCTGTCTGTTATAGAAACAATTTCCCTCAGATATGATGAATTCTTAAAAGTAATAATTCCACTGAAAGATATATAAAATCCAATTTCCATCATCTCTCTTGCAAACTTTTCGGATCCAGTGAAACAATGAATTACCCCAGTAAGATTTGAATGATTCTTATACGAGTAAAGAATTTCCTTTGTTTCTTTTTCAGCTTCTCTACTATGGATTACTAATGGCAAATTATGTTCAAGGGAAATTTCAATATGTTTTTTAAATGAATTAATTTGGTCTTTTTTTTTGCTATGGTTATAATAAAAATCTAAACCTGTCTCCCCTATTGCTATAGTTTTTTTATTTTTTTGTATAACATCTTCTATTTTATTAAAAATATTTGTATTTAAATTTTCTGTTTCATGTGGATGAATTCCAATACTATTATAAATTTGTTTATATTTTTTACTCAGATCTAATATTTCATCAAATTCCATTTCTTTTGTAGTTATATTTAACAAAAGACCAATATTGCTAGCTGTGCATATCTTTATTATTTCATGAATTGACTCTTCATATCGACTTGAAATTAAGTGGCAGTGACTATCAATAATCATGATTGTACCCTTTTAAATAAATGACCTACATTTGATAACTTATTACCAGATAAATTAATTGTGTTCATCTTTTTGAATAATAATTCTTTTTCAGAAATATTCATAATTTCAAATATTTTGAGAGAGGTTTGTGGCATAATTGGGTTAATGAATAATGCTATATTTTTAATTTGATCAGCCGTTACTGCCAAAACATTTAAAAATTTTTCATTATCATTTTTTTCTAATTCCCATGGTTTATTGTCATTAAAATATTTATTTACTTTTCCAATATGATCCCAAACAAGTCTGATATAGTCATGAATCTTAAAATCATTTATTAAGTCTGAACCTTTTATTAATAATTCTTCACTTGAGTTATCTAAGAAGTTCTCTTCATTATTTTTATTTGATATTTGTGGAATGATTGAATCTAGTCTTTTTTCTATCATTGTGAGTGATCTCTGACATAAGTTACCTAGATCATTTACTAAATCATTGTTAATTCTATTAATTACAGCAGCTTTTGAAAAATCTCCGTCATTCCCAAATGGAACTTCTCTTAGTAAAAAATATCTAAACTGATCAAGGCCATAATTATTAATAATATCAATTGGATCTATAACATTACCTAAAGATTTTGAAATTTTATTACCTTCATTTGTCCACCATCCATGGGCAAATATTTTTTTTGGTAGGTCTAAATCTGCCGCTAATAAAAAAGCAGGCCAATATACTGCATGATGTCTTAAAATATCCTTACCGACTATGTGCACTACATTGTTCCAATACTTCTTCTTTTCATTCTCTTTTTCATTTAGATAATTAATTCCATTTGCATAACACGTTAATGCATCTAACCATACGTACATTATATGCGATTCATCTGTTGGTGTTTTAATACCCCATTTAAAAGATGTTCTTGATACAGATAGATCATTTAAGCCAGACTCGACAAATTTAATTACTTCGTTTCTTTTTGAATTTGGACATATAAAATTTGGATTACTCCTATATAAATCTAACAATTTTTCAGACCACTCTGAAAGCTTAAAGAAATATGATTTTTCAGTAATCCATTCAACTGGACCGTTTGTTATTGTTTTGAAAGTGCCATCTTTTTGTTTTATAAGATCTTTCTCATTATAAAATGTTTCGTCACTTATTGAGTACCATCCAGTATATTCGCCTAAATATATTTGATCTCTTTCATAAAGTCGTTTCCATAAATATGATGCGCCATCTATATGCCTTTCCTCAGTAGTTCTTATAAAATCGTCGTTTGATAAATTTAATGAGACTGTAAGATCTCGAAAGATTTGTGAGTTTTTGTTACAAAGTTCAATGGGGTCCATTTTTTTTGCATTTGCTGCTTTTTGTATTTTAAGACCGTGTTCATCTGTTCCAGTTTGAAATCTAACATCATATCCCCTAAGTCTCATGAATCTTGCAATAAAATCTGTTGCTACAGAAGTATATGCGTGGCCTATATGAGGCTTATCATTTACATAGTAAATTGGAGTTGTTATGTAGTATTCTTTAGACATTTTTAATTCTATAAAAAAGAGAAACTATTAAAGTTACATAATCTAGATTTAGTCTTTTAAAATAGTTTCGATAAGTTCTAACAATTTCTGCGATTTTGAGCAAATTAAGAACTTCCTTTTCTTTTGCTTTTTTAGTCATTAGTTTTACCTCTAAACACGTTATTAAGTAAATATAATCAAAAAAAATAGTTATATCGTCCTCTTTATTAAATGTTTTCGAAATAAAATTAGAATAATGTGATGCTGTATTTGACTTTATTAACTTACGATCATTTATCAATGCTTTAAAATGATCTTGAATTTCAAACAATTCATAATTTATAAAGTTTCTTGAAAGATTCAAAGATCCGTGTGTTAAGTTGAGAAGATGCTTGTTAATGGAAGTATCACTATTTAAATTCTTTATAAAAATTTCTTCGCTTAATTTATTAAAATTAAGCAAATGCGATCTTGATTTAATGGTCTGTAAAACTTTAGCTTTATTCCTATTTATGATTATGAAATGTGAATTTTTATTTGGTTCTTCTAATAATTTAAGCAGTGAATTACTTGCTTCTAATGAAAGATCATCTATTGTTTTAATTATACATACTCTTTTTTGACCGATTTCATCTTTTGTTTGAAAGAATGTATGCACTTTGGATATATCATCTCTATAAATCTGACTTTTATATCTTTTTTTATCCTCCAGATAGATTTTTGTTATTTCATATACATAAGGTGAATTTTTAACAATGTTATTTGTGCAAATATTAAGAAAATCTTCAAATAGTTGATCAGTATTATTTTTAACTATTATTTCAGAAAAAGCGAACGCTATATCAGATAAAATTTCAATCTCCCCTCCTGATAAAATAATAGAATTAGGTAATTTGTTTTTATACAAGCTAAACAACTTTTTCTTTTGCTTAAAATAAACTTGATGCAGACTACTCATATTCTTTTTGCACTCTTTATTATTTCCCAAATATTTTCTGAAATTTCGACTTTTTTCTGACTAGCGTCAATTACCTTAATCCTATTTTTGTTTATTTTTGCAATTTTCAAAAAAGAAGTTCTTACCTTTCTATGAAAGTTTATGTGCATATTCTCATATCTTAAATCATTATTTCCTTTTCTTTTTGACCTAGCTAAACCTGTCTTAGGATCAATGTCGAGAAGGAATGTAATACTTGGCACTAAATTTTTAATTAATGTTTTATTTAACGAATTGATTACTTTTAGATCAACTTTTTTACCATGCCCTTGATAAGCGATAGTTGAGTCAATATACCTATCACATAAAACCCAATATCCCTTTTTAAGATTTGGCATAATAACTTTATCTACATGGTCCTTACGGGCTGCAAATAGCAGAATTGTTTCAACAGTCCCAGACCATTTTTGATTTTTATCTTTTACAATTAAATTTCTTATTTTTTCCGCATCTTTTGTCCCGCCCGGCTCTCTCGTAATTATAACTTTTCTTTTTTTTGATAATTTTTTAGCAAGAAGTTTAATTTGAGTTGATTTACCAGATCCTTCTCCGCCCTCAAAAGATATGAAACGTGAGTTAATCACTGATTAGACAAATAAGTTAACGATAGTTTGATAGATATAGCTAAGAAATCTTGAAAAAATATTTGTCCTTTTTAATTCATTTGTAGAATGAATATCAAAATACTCAGATGGCTCATTAGGTATGTTTACTTTTAATTGTCCGATTTTTGTCCCAGCTGCAACAGGAAAACTTATTTGGTCTTCCAGCTCAATAGTAAAATCTAAACTTTTATTTTTTGTTCTAGGGACTGTTAAAATTATATCAGAAGATGCACTTACAGATGATAACGATTCATTTGAACCAGGAATTCTAATTAAATCAATTTCTTGAGACTTTTTAAATAGTTCAATATTTTCATACTCTCTAAATGCCCATGTAATAAGTCTTGATGAACCTTGAGATCTTTTTTGTTGTGAGCTAAACCCATTTGTTACAGAAATTACCCTTCGATTTCCTTCAACTGCAGAAGCTGCAAGCCCGTAACCAGATATCGATAAATGACCTGTTTTTAGTCCATCCACTCCCATTTTTTTATATAGTAGTGGATTTCTATTTTTTTGCTTAATTCCAGACCATTCAAATTCAGTTTCAGCAAATAAATGATAATACTCTGGAAACTCATTTATTAAATATTGAGATAAAATTGCAATATCGTAAGCAGTAGAATAATTGTCGTCGCTGTGCATACCTGTGGAGTTTGTAAAGTTTGTATTTAACATTCCAAGTTCTTTAGCTTTGGCTGTCATAATGATCGCGAAGGCTTCTTCTGATCCAGCTATATTTTCAGCTATAACAATGCATGCATCATTGCCAGATTGAACAATGATTCCCCTTAATAAATCTTCAACTCTTATTTCTTTATCAACTTCAACAAACATAGATGAGCCTTCTCGCTCTCTCCAGGCTTTCTCCGAAACAAGAAACTTATCGTCTAAAGATAGAGTTTCATTGGATAATTTTTCAAACACGATTAATGTTGTCATTATTTTTGTCATTGAGGCGGGGAATGTTTTTTTATTCATTTCTTTTTCAAAAAGAATTTTACCTGTAGTGGCGTCAATTATTACTGCAGTTTCAGCCTCAGTATCTATAAATGACGCTTGGGCTATAGAAACTGGTATAAGTATTATGTAAAAAAATATCAGCTTAAATAATCGCATATCATCTTTCTATATTAAAAATATTGATAAATCTTCATATTTTTTAAATGTGTCATCTTTGAGATCATTAATTAATTTATTTACGTCGTCATATGGGCCAACAAGCACTTTAAACAAGTGTGTGCCCTCATTGCCAGTGATTTTATATACTTTTGACTTGAAATTTGATAACTCATCTAAAACAATCTTAGCATTTTCAGAAAACGAAAATGTTGCAATATTTAGATAAATCTCCTTATATTGCTTTTTTTCAGAAACCTTAATTCTAGACTGATCAGTGAAAATTTCAGCATCAGATATTTCTTCATCTATAACAACCACATCCGAAATCGGAGCTTCCACTACTCTCTTTTCCTCTTCAAAAGTCTTTGTTTCGGAGAGTATAAAGCTTTCATTTGTATTAATTAGCTCTACTCTTACTAATCCACCATCATTATTTAGATCTAATTCCTTAAATACACCCAATGATAAACTGATTATGTGTGTAGACGAATAGGCCCCCCTATTATTAACTCTGACTTTTGCTGTTCTTCCATTTTCTAAATTTGTTACTTCAAGAATTGAGGGTAATGGAAGTGATCTATGAGATCCTGAAAATACTTCATTATGAAAAAATTCTTTATTTGTAGTTAAATCTCCATTATTGAGGTCTATTTCAATTTGAGCAATTCCTACTTCTACGTATGATTTATAATCCTTTGGATAAAACCATTTTCCATTAACCTGGTAGGGGTCTTCGATATATTTTTCTATGAGTGAGATGTTCCTTTTTTTATTATTATCTTCAATTGCCAATGGGACTATATCAACCGCAGCGCATTGTGATAATAAAAAGGTTAATAATAAAATAATATATTTCATCAATGATATTCTATCATATCAGATAAAGTGCCAACTGATATTCCAAAAAATAACGATCTATTCCACTTCATAATGACTTTGAAATTTTCATATACTAAGAATTTTTTTCCGTCTTCGCCTTCAGGAAATACTAAATATGCATCTAAGTTTTTATTTGGAAGTTTTTCTCCATTTGCTTTTAAAACTCCTAATTCTGACCATTCAGATAATTTTCTTGAAATTTCTATTTTTTTCGCAGAAGTAGTAATAAGTTCCTTATTTATTGGTTTAGTAGTAATGACTTCCCTGCCCCAAGTTAGATTATTATCCCATCCTGAACTGCTTAAATAATTAGCGGAAGATGCAAATACATCATCAAGGGTGTTCCATATATCTTTTCTTTCATCCTTATTGTAATCAATTGCATAACTTAGAAAACTTGAAGGCATAAATTGGTTTTGACCCATTG
>MDTA01031067.1_pt1 | contig 52964 bp, 49 predicted proteins | sample 811151 | NCBI WGS metagenome assembly MDTA01 (sample SAMN05326648, study PRJNA326480) | marine metagenome | isolation source: seawater | place: Indian Ocean: South | collected 2010
CGGCGGGCTTTGCCGCGGCGCTGAGGAGGGGCTAGATTGCGCGCAAAGGAGCGGCTCCCGCCGCTGGAATTGTTAAGGATTAGACATGCACGATCGCACCTTCACCCGATTGCTCGCCGTTTCCGCACTGGCCCTCGCCGCCGCCTGCTCAAATGAGGGCGCGTCTTCGTCCGAGAGCGCTGCGCCGGCGGATACCGGCTTGGAAGGCGAGGCGCCGGCAGATGGGGGCGAAATGGCTGCGTCTAAAGAAAAGCTCAAAACCATGCGCGCGCAGTTTGCGGTGGTGGATATGGATGCGGATACGTCTTTCCTCACCGAGGAGGAACGCCAGGTCATTAATAAACTCAATCAGGTCGGCGTGCTGATGTCGGAAATTTATCTGCGCCAGCGCAGCGAAATGAATCCGCAATGGCGGGCGGAGATTGAGGCGAGCGGCAATGAACTGCTGCTTGAAATGTTCGATCTTCATTTTGGCCCGTGGGACACGCTCGATCATAACAAGCCGTTTTATGGCGATATGGAGATGCCGGCCGGCGCTGCGTTCTATCCGGCCGATATGACCAAGGAAGAATTCGCGAAGTGGATTGTCGACCATCCGGAAGACGAGGAAGCGTTTACGAGCGGCTATACGGTGATCCGCCGCACCGAAGATGGCGGCCTTAAAGCCATTCCTTATTCAGAGCATTATCGCGAATGGCTGGAGCCCGCCGCCGAGCTCATGCGCGAGGCGGCCGAGATCACCACGAATGAAAGCCTCAAGGAATTTCTGACCCTGCGCGCGGAATCCTTCCTGACCGACGATTATTATGAATCGGAAATGGCCTGGATGGATCTCGAAGGTCCCATCGAAGCGGCCATCGGGCCCTACGAGGTCTATACGGACAATCTCTTCGGCTACAAAACAGCCTACGAGGCGTTCATCACCATCAAGAACCCGGAAGAGAGCGCGGCCCTCGCCAAATACAAGGATTACCTCCGCGACATGGAGGCGAATCTGCCGGTGGAGGAAAACTACAAGAACTTCAAGCGCGGTTTTGAATCGCCCATCGCCGTCACCTATCAGGTGCATGGCGGCGGCGATAATGTGCCGGGCGTTCAGACCATTGCGTTCAACCTGCCCAATGACGAGCGGGTGCGCGAGGCGAAAGGCGCTAAGAAAGTTCTTCTTAATAATGTGCTCGGCGCCAAGTTCGATCGCATTCTGGCGCCCATGGCCGATGAAGTGCTGGTCGAGGATCAGGCGGCGCTGCTCATGAAGAAATACATGTCCGGCGAAACGCTGTTTCACGAGCTCTCGCACAGCCTCGGGCCGGGCACGATCACCGTCGATGGCGAGGAAACCACCGTCAATGCGCAGTTGCAGGAGCTTTATTCGGCGATTGAGGAGGGCAAGGCGGATGTGATGGGCGCCTATAACATCCTCTATATGATGGAGCGGGGCGACATGCCCGAGGCGGAGAAGAATAATTTCCTCGCCACCTATTTCGTCGGGCTGTTCCGGGCCATGCGTTTCGGCATCAATGAAGCGCACGGGCAGGGCGCGGCCTTTCAATATTCCTATTTCAAGGATGCTGGCGCCTTCTCCTGGAATGGGGAGGAAGAACGCTTCGTGCTCGACTTTGTGAAACTCGAACAAGCAATCTCGGACCTGACCCGTGACGTCGTCATCGTTCAGGGGGACGGGAATTACGAGAAAGCGAAGGCGTTCCTGAAGAAATACGCCAGGCTCGACAAGAATGCGGAGAACATCATCGCATCGCTCACCGATTTGCCGGTGGACATTCAGCCGGTTTATGACGACGAACTTTAGGTATCGAACCATCCCGCTCATCCCCGCGTAGGCAGGGATCCAGCGAAAGCTGGGCGGCGCCAATTTTTTGGACCCCCGCCTGCGCGGGGATAAGCGGAGAGGATATGTTCCGATTAGTTGTCTCGTCTTTGAGCTTGGCGCTGCTCACAGGGTCGGTCTACGCCCAAACGTCTGACCCCGCTCATCTCTCGCTTGTCGCCGGTTACAAGGCGGCGTTCACCTGTTCGGCGCATTTCAATGCCGGGCGGTCGGTGGAACAGATCGCCGGGGATGAGCTGCACCGCATTTACGGTGACTATCGTGAGGCGATGGCCGGGCTGCCTGACGCTGTAATCGACGAGGAGAAGAAAACCGTTTCAGTGACCTATGACGGCGGTGCGCGTATTGCGGCCTGGCGGCCCTATCTCGGCTGCGCGCAATTGCCGAGCGGCGCCAGGAAAGACGCCGTCAGCAAGCTTCCTTATATCAAGTCCTTTTGGGACCGGGCTGCGCCGCAACCGTTGAAAGTGCGCCTCAGCAACGATCCTGACCTTGTGAGGATCGTTGAGGCCGCCTTCGATCGCGAAACCTACGGCGAGGGAACGGAGACGACGGCGGTGGTTGTGATGAAGGACGGCGCTGTTGTTGCTGAAAAATATCGCGAAGGTTTCGACGCCGAGACGCCGCAGCGGACATGGTCGGTGGCGAAGTCGATTGCGGCGACGGTGATTGGCGCGGCGGTGCATGACGGGTTTGTTGACGTCAACGACCCGACCGGTCTTGAGGTTTGGTCGTCGCCGGCCGATCCGCGCGGAAATATTACGCTTGAAAATCTGTTGCATATGTCTAGCGGGCTGACTTCGCCGACAGCCGGCAATCGCACGGACGATATTTATTTCGGCGGCGGCCGCGTCGTCGATCATGCCATTACCAACCGTCTCGTCGCGGCGCCGGGAACGCGCTGGCGCTATGCGAATAACGACACCATGGGGGCCATGCGCGCCTTGCGCGAGCATATGAACGACGATCAGCAATATATTGAGTATCCGTTCTGGCGCGTGCTCCTGCCGCTCGGCATGGAGCGGACTTTTCTCGAAACCGACTGGAACGGCGATTTCGTGATGTCGTCGCAGGTTTGGACAACGGCGCGGGATCTCGCCCGCATTGGAATGCTCTATCTCAATGACGGCGTCTGGGAAGGAGAGCGCATCCTGCCCAAAGGCTGGGCCGACTATGTGGCGACGCCGGCGCCGGCGCAGCCGCCGCAAACCCGCGCCGACGGCTCGCAAATTCCGGGCTATGGCGCGCAGTTCTGGCTTTTCGGCGAGCGCCACGGACTGCCCGAAGGAACCTATGCGGCGCAGGGCAATCGCGGCCAGTATCTCGTGATCATTCCGTCGCGCAATGTGCTTGTCGTGCGTCGCGGGTTTGACGATGGCGGCGGCTTCGACATCGAAGGTTTTACCGCAGATGTCCTGTCTGCGCTCGGCGACTGATCTTCCGCCTAAAGGCGTTTAGTCGTCCGTTTCGCGTATGAGCGCGACGATTGCGCGGATCGCCTCGCCATGAGATCCCACTGGATCGGCTTCGCTAAAGACGTCCAAGTGCTTTTGCGGCGGGATGCCTCTTCCGGCGAAGACTTCTCCGTCGGGCGCCGAAAAGGTTTCATTTGCTAGCTCGACGATCCAGCCATTTGGGAGGATTTTGGCGAGCGGAGTGGAAAAGGCTCCGCGTGTCGGCTGGCCGACCTGCGTGACATTCGGCAGTTGCCGCAGGGATAATGTGGCGATCTCGCCGCCGCTGACGGTCACATCGCTGGTTAGAAGATAGACAGGACCTGTGAACCGATGATCCGGTTCGGGCTCGATTTTTTTGGCGAGCGGTTCCAGGCCGTCTCCATCGGCGGAGAGGTTATAGGCGTGAAACGGAGCATCGGAAAAACGCGCCGCAAGACGGCGCGCGATTTCATCGTAGCCGCCGCGATTATTTGACAGATCGAGGATGACGGCCTTTGCGTTCGCAAACGCTGCGAAAGCTTCATCGAGTTCCTGGTCCAGAATACGAAGCTCACTCGCGGCCCAGTCGGGGTCGTCAATTTCCAGTCCGGCGAAACCGCCCATCTGAAAAATCTGCAGATAGCCAATTTCGCCGCCGATCGTTCCCCAAAGGATGCGGTCTTCGCCTACATGTCTTGCGCCCGGATCGAGAATCTCTCCGGTCAGTTGTTCGATAAGACCGATCAGCCATGCCGTCTCGCCATTCTCCTTTCTGATCCTCGGAAGGGTTTCGCCGAGGCCATATTGAATGCGTTGACGCCCTTCCTGCGTGAAAGCGATCAGTCGCGTATGAGAATCCTGTAAAACTTTCAGGAGATAGTCAGCGGCTTCGATAAAACCCTTCTCGGTTGGGTTGGCGTTGAAAATCACCTGCGCCTCATGGGCGAGTTTCGGCCAGTAGGCGCCGCGATCGCCGAAATGCGCATAATGCTCGTCAAACATGGACAGGAAAATTTCAAAGGACGTCTCGACCGAAGCTTTCGCCGGTTGAGCGCAAGCGTCAGGCAGAGCGGGCAGCCGTTCGAAGATGGGGCCGGTTGTATCCGGTCCATACATGAACATGGCGGTCTCGCCATTCGTGCTGAGGCGGTATTGTGAAAAGGGCAGGGACAGCATCGCTGTCTGACCTTCAGCGCCCTCGGGCCGGGCGTAGCAGCCAAAGCCGCCAGCCTCGTATTGCCTGATCGCGCCGTCTTCGACTCCCAGGATCCAGCCATAACCGCGGGAGCGCCAGACGCCGTTGATCAGCGGGTCTTTGGCGGCGATCGCCTTGCGCTCAACCGGCAAGTCCGGTCGCGGCTCTGTCTGGAGCACAGATCCGGATGTCGCGGCGCAGGCCGATAGGCAGGCAAGGAAAACAAAGAGAGTGATACGCATCGGGAATCCAAAAAATGACCACGGTCACTTTCTACAAGCCCGCGCCGTCATGTCAATCGCGCCTTATCCAGAAGCGTAAAAAGGGAATCCAGGCGCCGCCGCACCGTATCGGACAGAGGCTCTTTCTGGCCGCCGAGGCGCCATTCACGCGCGGCTCCAGTCAGGATGGCCACAATGAGCGAGGCGAGGTCGCTGGCTCCGACGGGGTAGGGCCCCTTTCGCGCCTCTTCCTGGCGCAGCGCTGCTTCGAGAATTTCAAACATGCGCCTGTCGACTTCCGCTTCGGCGCGCGCAATTGAACGGTTGTCATTTTCATGAGTAAATTTCGCCGCAAGCAATTCAGGCTCCGAAAGCAAAGCCTCAAACGGTTTGTAGACTGCGAGATCGAGCGCGTCCGACAGGTTGTCGATTTTGACCTCCGGCGCGGGCAGTGACGCCGTTTCATACCAGGCGGCGATAATATCCGCTTTCGTATGGAAATAGTTGAAGAAAGTGCCTTTGGCCGTTCCCGCCGCCTCGGTAATGTCGGCGATTGTGACGGCGTCATAGCCGCGCTTTCGAATGAGGCGCAGCCCCGCGCGATAAAGTTTTTCGCGTGTGGATTTCTTTTTCGATTCGCGCCGGGTCAAAGGTTTTGTCTCTGCCATGAAGCGACCATAGCAGACGGCGTGGTCTTAGCCATCGCCGCGCTGGTGATCAGGCAGGCTCTGTTCGATGCGCCTGCGTGACGGATTCAGTGATGAGCGCCGTCGCCTCATGGGGAAGGTGCGTCTCGCCATCTGTAAATATCGGATGGGCGGGGCCGGTTGACCAGAACACGCTGTGTCGCGTGTGATCGCCATTGCGGACTGGCGCCGGCACGCGAATTTCGCCGGTTCGGTCCGATGTCAGTCTCCTGAAATTGCGCCGATTATGAGTACGGTCCCATTCAACAAATATATCCGGCAGCAAGTCTCCTTCCTGTTCCGCGTGGACATCGCGGCTGAAATAGACTTCGGCGACGGCCGGCGCGCCCGTGTCGGCGTTCTTTAACGACAACAACCCTTTTTTGATTTCCTCTAACAGCGCGTCGGCCTCGGCGCCCGGTTTCACCACACCGTATTTTTCGCGGCCTTTGAGGTTGATGCGGATGCACCCGGCATTGTCATTGTGAGGGACTGAAAAAAACCGGCGGGATTTATACTCATTCTTCGCCAATAATCGACGAATCCTGCGGGCCAGGGGCGCAATGCGGTGGCGCACGGCATTGGGGACATAGGATTGATATGCACGCCTGGCATTGGCCTCGCCGCTGGGCGGCGCGCCTGCGCCGATATCCAGTTTGAGCGCGATTTCCGGCATCGCAGAGTTGGCGCTGATCATCGGCTCGATGCCGGGCCCGCCGAGCATCATGATGACAGCATCGTCTCCGGCCGCCTGTCGGATCTCGCCGAGCGCCTTGTCGGTCTCGATGTAACAGGCGCGCACAGGATCGCCGATGCTTTCCCGCAAGGCGGGATCGAAAAGCTCGTGATCCTCGCTTGTGAGCTGAAGATAGTAGTGTCCAAGATCGTGAAGCTCGGAAAAGCAGGGCGCAATCAAGTCCCATTCGCGCTCGTTCAGCAAATCCACAGACAGACGCACCTTGGCGCCGATACGTTTGCGCACGCCTTCGGCGAAGTTGAGATGATCTTCCACTGTGGCGATCTTCTGATTGGCGTAGCCTCCGGCGATTGGATCATGGCCGTATTTGCCGAACACCATGTCTGCTGTTGAGGGCGGCGACATGCGCGGCGGACTTGCGGCGTCATGAGCGAGCCAGTTGTCGATGAGAATGCCGTTCTTCATCTCGTTAAAAGGGCCGCGATGCCAGTCAATGACGGCGACTCGCTTTCCCTCGGCATCGAGCGTTTCCCAGAAAGCGGGCTTATGAAAAGCAAGTTCCTGTTCGAAGGTTTTGTAGTCATAGGTTTTCGGATCGAACTGCAGGTAGAAATAACGCCCGTGCCGAGCTGGCGTGTCGCCTGTCGCCGCCGACGTCCAGAAGGCGCCGGCGCCCAGCCCAGGGTAGTTATGCATTCTGACGCACTGCGATTGGCTGCGCAGCCGCTCGAAATTGGGCAACACGCCCTCGGCGATCAATTGATCCAGACGCTGATGGTCAAGCCCATCGAAACCAAACAGCAGCGTTTTGCACCCCATGACTTGTCTCGCCCGTTAACCATAAATGATAAGAAAGCCTATAGCACTGATCCAATGCAAGGCCCATTCCGTGAAGCTTTGTTACGAAAGAGCGGGACAATCTCCGCCCAGCTTGGCAGCTATCATTCCCCTGACGAAAGTCAGGTATTTTATGCTCCGTTCGCCAGTAAGGACGTTTCGGCCGGCTTCCTATCTCCCGTGTCTAAAATGAGAAGGAGAATACTCATGGGGAGTTACAGACTAAATCTGCCGCAGCTCGGGGAAGAAATATTCCTGACCGATAGCGGCATGGAGACCGACCTTGTGTTCAACAAGGGTTTCGATCTTCCGTGTTTCGCCTCGTTCATGCTGTTGAACGACCCGTCGGGACGGGCGGCCATGTATGACTACTGCCTAGAGCATGCCTTGCTGGCGAAGCGCAATGGCTTCGGGTTCATTTTCGAAAGCGCGACCTGGCGGGCGAGCCCCGACTGGGGCGACAGGCTTGGTTTAGACAAAAACACGCTCGAAGCGGCGAACCGCGATGCGATCGCTCTGGTTGAAGAAGTTCGCGACGAAGCGGCGCTTGAGACGCCATTTGTGATTTCAGGCAATGTCGGCCCGCGCGGAGATGGCTATCAGCCCGGCGCTCTGATGACGGCGCCCGAAGCGGAAGACTATCACTCTTTCCAGGCGGAAATCTTCGCCGGCACAGCGGCGGATCTTGTCACCGCGCTCACCATGAACAACACGCCTGAGGCCATCGGCGTCGCCAATGCTGCGGCGGCGGCAGGAATGCCATGCGTGATTTCGTTCACCGTTGAGACGGACGGGCGGTTGCCCACGGGCCAGCCGCTCGGCGAGGCGATCATGGAGACCGACTTCGAAGCGCGCAAACAACCCGCCTATTACATGATCAATTGCGCGCATCCGAGCCATTTCACATTGACGCTGGAACAAGGGGAGCATTGGTTGTCGCGTCTCAAGGGCGTGCGCGCCAACGCCTCGAAATGCTCTCATGCTGAGCTCGATGAGGCGGAGACGCTGGATGACGGCAATCCGGGCGAGCTTGGCTTGGAAAACGCAGCGCTTCGGCGCATGGTTCCGTCGCTGAATATTTTCGGCGGATGCTGCGGCACCGATCTGCGTCATGTGGGGGCGATCGCCGCTCAGCTTTTCCGCGCGTCGAAAGCGGCCTAAGCGCCCTTAAGGGCGAGCGTTGCTTTCGAACCGGGTTTGCGGCCGAGTATTTCCGAAATCCAGATGCTTGTTTCCATCAGGGCGTCGAGATTGACGCCGGTGTCGTAACCGGAGCGGGCGAGGGAATAGACCACATCCTCGCTCGCCACATTGCCGCTGGCGCCTTTCGCATAAGGACAGCCGCCGAGGCCTGAGACGGAGCAGTCGAAAACCGCAACGCCTTCCGTGATTGCCGCCCAGATATTGGCGAGCGCCTGTCCGTAGGTGTCATGGAAATGCCCGGCGAGCGCCGAAATGGGCACTTCCGTGGCGACGGCGCGGATCAGCGCTTTCGTCTCTTCCGGCGTCCCGACTCCGATCGTGTCGCCGAGGGAGATTTCGTAACAGCCCATCTCGTATAGCGCCTTGGCGACGGGAACGACCTGTTCCGGGGTGATCTTGCCTTCATAAGGACAGCCGAGGACGCAGGAGACATAGCCGCGCACTTTGATGCCATCGGCTTTCGCTGCGTCGACCACCGGGCGGAAGCGTTCAAGACTTTCAACGATGGAACAGTTGATGTTTTTCTGCGAAAAACTTTCCGACGCCGCGCCGAAAACCGCAATCGTGTCAGCTTTGGCGGCGCGGGCGCCCTCATAGCCTTTGAGGTTCGGCGTCAGAACGGGGTAGGAGACGTCGGGCTTGCGCTCGATTATCGCCATCACCTCATCGGTCGCCGCCATTTGCGGCACCCATTTCGGGGAGACGAAGGCCCCGGCCTCGACATTTTTCAGGCCGGCATTGGCGAGCCGTTCAATCAGTTCGACCTTCGTCGCCACGTCGACGATTTGCTTTTCGTTCTGAAGCCCGTCGCGCGGACCCATTTCAACGAGGGTGATGGGGTGGGGCATGAACGCGCTCCTACGCTAGTTAAGCATCAAGTTGACGGTTGTTATGAGCGCAAGAAAAGTCAGTAAGGAAATTAGCGAGAGACGATAGGCGTATGTAAATCGCCCGTTGAGACCGAGAAAACCAGCTATAGCATGCGACGTCAGCAAGCCTGGAATACCGATAAAATATGAAATGAAATACAGGCCGTGAAAGATATTTAGCATAATCCCGTTGTCCGGGCGATCTTGAAACCCTATGCCAAGTGGGGAGAAAACCCATGCAGCACTTAAGAGCAAAACCGGAATGGTTATAAAAATCCAATACCATAAGAAGCCAGAGGCTTTGTTAGACATGGATAATTCTCACTCTTACGCGCTTTCCTCGAACTCCACCAGCAGATCGCCGTCTTTCACCTGATCGCCGGGATTGAATTTGTACGCCTTGATGACGCCGTCAAAGGGCGCCTTGATGGCGTGCTCCATTTTCATGGCTTCCATGACGAGCAGCGGCTTGCCAGCCTCCACCGTATCGCCGGCTTTTGCGGACAGCACCGTGATGACGCCCGGCATGGGCGCGGTGAGGGAGCCTTCGCTCGAATGATGGGCGGAAATGCCGGCGAGGGGATCGGGGAAGGCGAGCTCCCAATGGTCGGCGCCGATCCAGACGCGGAGTTTGTCGTTATGGGGCGCGGCGAAAGCGGCGAAATCCTCGCCGTCGACGGAGAGGCGCATGTCCCCGTCTTCGGTAATTCCGGAAAAAGAAAACTGAATAGGTTCCTGCAGATCGCGGCCCTCCCGCCGCGCGGCGGCGGAAGCGTCCGGCTCCAGCGTTGCATTGAAAATGTCGCCTTCTTTTGAAAGCCGCAATAGCGATGGCGCGCCTTCATGGTCGATCCACATCACCTCATGGCGCGGACGGTTGAGACGGAAACCCGCAAGCGTGTCCCAAGGATCATTGTCATTGCTTGCATGAGTTCCGCGCTTCCACAGCGCCGCAGCGGCCCATTGTTTCGTGCCGGCGGGCGCCTTGGCAAAGAGGGCGTCTTCGTGCTCTTCGATGAATTTCGTCGAGACCTCGCCAGCGATGAAATCGCGCTCCGCCGCGATTGCGTGCAGGAACGCCGCATTGGTTTCGAGGCCGGCGACGCGGGTTTCGGCAAGCGCTGCGCGCATGGCGCCCAGCGCTTCTTCGCGGGTTTTCCCATGGGTGATGATCTTTGCGATCATCGGGTCATAGAAAGGCGTGATCGCCTGGCCTTCCTCGACGCCGGAATCGATGCGCGCGGTTGCCTCGGGAAGCGCCAAGGTCGTCAGCGTCCCGATGGAGGGCGCGAAATTCTGGTTCGGATTTTCCGCATAAAGCCTCGCCTCAAACGCATGACCTTTTTCGGTGATATTATCTTGCGTCAGCGGCAGGCCTTCGCCAGCGGCGATGCGTAACTGCCATTCGACAAAGTCCTGGCCGGTGATCAGTTCCGAAACCGGGTGCTCCACCTGAAGGCGCGTATTCATTTCCATGAAATAGACGGCGTCATTGTCGGCGTCGTAAAGAAACTCGACCGTCCCGGCGCCGCGATAATTGACGGCCTTGCCGGCGTCGACGCCTGCCTTTAACAGCGCTGCGCGCGTCTCAGCGGGGAGGTCAGGCGCCGGCGCCTCCTCGATCACCTTCTGGTGGCGGCGCTGCACCGAGCAATCGCGTTCGAACATGTGGACGACTTCGCCCTTGCCGTCGCCGAAAATCTGCACCTCCACATGGCGCGCACGCGTCACATATTTTTCAATGAGAAAGCGGTCGTCGCCAAAGGCGGATTTCGCCTCGCGCTGCGCGGATTTCAGCGCATCTTCCAATTCTTCCTCGCGCGCGACCATGCGCATGCCCTTACCGCCGCCGCCCGCCGTCGCTTTCAGGAGCACCGGATAGCCGATGCGTTTAGCTTCGCGTTTGAACGTCTCGACCGACTGGTCTTCGCCCTGATAGCCGGGCGTTGTCGGCACGTTGGCCGCTTCCATTAAATCTTTCGCCGCCGATTTCGAGCCCATGGCGCGGATCGTTTCCGCCGTGGGGCCGATAAAGACGATCCCGGCCTTGTCGAGCGCTTCGGCGAAAGCGGCGTTCTCCGACAGAAAGCCGTAGCCCGGATGCACCGCCTCGGCGCCCGTCTTTTTGCAGGCGTCGATGATTTTCTCGGCGACAAGATAACTTTCCGCAGCGGCGGGCGGACCGATATGAACCGCTTCATCGCAGGCTCTGACATGGGGCGCATTTTTGTCGGCGTCGGAATAGACCGCGACGGTGGCGACGCCGATTTTGCGCGCTGTTTTTGCAACGCGAACGGCGATTTCTCCGCGATTGGCGATCAGGATTTTCTTGAACATAGGTCAGCTCACCATGTCGAAAGCGGGATGATAACGAAGCGTGCGGATTTCCTCCGGATCGACGCCGTCGAAATCGTCGTCCTCCGGCGCGATGATGCGGAAGGCGTCGCCGGCGTCGAAACCCGCCCAGGTGAATTTGCGTTTCGCCGCCGGCTCGAAACCGAAGCGCTCATAATAATGCGGATCGCCGAGCACAGCGACCAATCGCGCATTGTTTTCGCGGCAGAGCTTGAGCCCTTCCTCGACAAGCGCGGCGCCCACGCCCTGTTTCTGATGGTCGGGCGCAACGGCCAGCGGCCCGAGGCCGAGCAGAAGGCCGGAAAGATCCGGCTTGCAGGTCACGGTGGTGAAGGCGCAATAGCCGACCGGCACGCCGCTAATTTCCGCCATGCGCTCGAACTTGATAGCGTGCTCCTCCCAGAGCCTTTCCACAAGCTCGGCTTCGTCCTTGCGCTCGAAAGCGCTGGCGATCAGCGCGTAAACAGCCTCGCGGTCTTCCTTCCTCACTTTTCGGATGAGAAGCCCTAAGGTCATTCGGTCTCTTTCAGCCAGCTCGGTTTGCGTTTTTCGAGGAACGCCGTGACGCCTTCCTTGCCTTCCTCGCTGGCGCGCGTCTTGGCGATCATGCCGGCGGTCTCTTCCATCACCGCATCCCCAAGGGGGCGGTAGGCGACCTTCCGGATCAACTCTTTCGCCAGCCCTTGCGAATGAGGACCGCAGACAAGAAGGCCGCCCAACATGTCCTCAAGCGCGTCGTTCAATTCATTGGCAGGCACGACTTTATGGAGGAGCCCGATGCGTTGCGCATCCGCCGCGTCGAAACGCTCGCCTGTGGTGAAATAACGGCGCGCCTGGCGCACCGTAATCGCCTGAATGACAAAGGGCGAGATAACGGCGGGAATCAGCCCCACGCGCACTTCCGAGAGCGCAAAGAAAGATGTATCGGCGCCGAGGGCGATGTCGCAGGCGGCGATAAGACCAAGCCCGCCGCCCATGGCCGGACCGTTGACAAGCGCCACTGTGGGTTTCGGCGAATGATAAATCGACGAAAGCATATGTGCGAGGCGGCGCGCATCGTCCTTGTTCTCCGCCGCGGAATATTTCGAAGCGCGTTGCATCATGTTGAGATCGGCGCCGGCGGAAAATGCTTTGCCGGCTCCGGTTAAAACGATAACGCGCACATTCGGGTCGGCGTTGAGGCGTCCCATGGCCTCGCAGATCTCGCTGATCAACTCTTCGTTGAAAGCGTTGCGGATATCTGGCCTGTTCATGGTGAGACGGGCGACGCCGCGCTGGTCGATAGTGGTGATGAGAACGTGATCGCTCATGAGGTAACGCGCCTCCCTGCCGTCGGCCTGAACTCTTTTATTTTCGAATTGTTAGCGTAGCTGAATTTCGAGCCGAACCCAAAGGACGACCCATGATCCTCGATCCAGACACCGCCTGCGCCTTGATTTTCAAAATTCGACGCCTTCACGGCAAGGAGGCGGCGGGGCCGGATGTGCTGGCTTCGAATGATGTCGATGAAGGCCAGCCAGCGGGCGCGAGCATGGACGACGCGCTTGTGGAAGGGCGGGACCGGGGCAATCTGGCCGAGATCAAGGGCCTCATCGAAGGACTTGAATCCGAACAAAAACAGGAATTGTCGGCGTTGTTCCTGTTGGGGCGGGACAGCGATCTTTTCGCCGGTTTTGACGACGCCAAGGAAGCCGCGAAAGACTGGCCGGAGAACTTGACAAATTACATTCAGAACGATCCCGCCGCGGCGGAGCATCTCGCCAGCGGGCTTGAAAGCTGCGGCATTCGCTGCGACGACCGGGAAGGCGCGCGTTGACATCGTCACATCCTCAATCGCGAGTCGAGTGTTCGAATTCCAGCTTTGACTTTAGTCGCTACAAAACCAAACACGTTCATTTGATCCTTTTGCACAAGTTATGAACATGGGGCCGTCAAAAGAAATCATACAATCACCGTTGTCTTTAACCCAATAATCGTATCGTGCTCCACGTAGGGCAGGTTTAGGAATACCGTCTTCAAATGCGCTCAGCATCTTCAATGATTGTGGGCATGCGCCGGCCTTGCTTTTGTAAGCTTTAATCGCGAGAAGTATTTCATCTCCGATTGCTTTGCTCTTTTTCTCGGCGACGAAATCGATGTGCATGCCCCAAGCAAGGCATGCGGTTAAAAAAGCAATTCCTGCGAGAGGCTGAATTTGTACTTTATAAAGTTGAGTTTCGGATAAGGTGAGGGACCGAATAAATTTGAATACGATGAATAGGATATGAACAAAAGCAACCGGTACAATAGTCATGACGACGATAAGCCTTAGGCTGACCATGCCTTCTGCAAATCCTGAAAACAAAACGAACAGGACGGCCGCGACTACGTAGGTAATCGTGAGTTTCATATTGAAGCTCTGTTGAGCCAAATTCACTTCCCTACATCCGGAACACGCCGAAGCGCGTTTCCTCGACGGGCGCATTCATCGATGCGGACAGACACAAACCCAACACATCGCGTGTCTGCGCCGGATCGATGATGCCGTCATCCCAGAGCCGCGCAGACGAATAATAGGGAGAGCCCTGTTCTTCATACCCTGCGCGAATCTTGTTTTTGAACGCCTCTTCGTCTTCAGCGCTCCAGCTTTCGCCTTCGCGCAATCCGTCGCGTTTGACAGTGGCGAGCACGCTCGCCGCCTGTTCGCCGCCCATGACTGAGATGCGGGCATTGGGCCACATGAACATGAAACGGGGAGAATACGCGCGCCCGCACATGCCGTAATTCCCGGCGCCGTAGGAGCCGCCGACGACGACGGTGAATTTCGGCACGGCGGCGGTCGCGACGGCGGTGACGAGCTTAGCGCCGTCTTTCGCAATACCGCCTTCTTCAGCGGCGCGGCCCACCATGAAGCCGGTGATGTTCTGCAGGAAAATCAGCGGAATTTTCCGCTGACAGCACAGCTCGATGAAATGGGCGCCTTTCTTGGCGCTTTCGGAGAAGAGAATGCCGTTATTGGCGAGAATGCCCACGGGAAATCCATGCAGCCGGGCAAAGCCGGTGACAAGTGTTGAGCCGTAAAGAGGCTTGAACTCATCGAAATCGGAACCGTCCACAAGACGCGCGATGATTTCGCGCGCATCATAGGGTTTGCGTCCCTCCGCTTCGACGACGCCGTAAAGTTCTTCCGGGTCGTAAAGAGGCGGATGCGGGTCCGCCATGACGATGTCACCGAGTTTCACCCAGTTGAGGCGGCCGACGATCTGGCGTGCGATGCCCAGCGCGTGGTCGTCGTCTTCGGCGAGATGGTCGGCGACGCCGGAAATCCGAGTATGGGTGTCGCCGCCGCCGAGATCTTCGGCCGAAACGACTTCGCCGGTCGCAGCTTTGACGAGCGGCGGGCCGCCGAGAAAAATCGTGCCCTGCTTCTTGACGATCACCGCTTCGTCCGACATCGCCGGGACATAGGCGCCGCCGGCCGTGCAGGAGCCGTGGACAACAGCGATCTGCGGGATGCCTTTCGACGACATCTGCGCCTGATTGTAAAAGATGCGGCCGAAATCGTCCTTGTCCGGAAAAACCTCGTCCTGCATGGGGAGGAACGCGCCGCCGCTCTCAACGAGATAGATGCAGGGCAGGCGGTTTTCGAGCGCGATCTCCTGCGCGCGCAAATGCTTCTTCACCGTCATGGGGTGATAGGTGCCGCCTTTCACCGTCGGGTCGTTGGCGACGATCATGCACTCGACATTAACGATGCGCCCGATGCCGGCGACGACGCCGGCGCTCATCACGTCGCCCGAATACATGTCCCAGGCGGCGAACTGGCCGATTTCGAGAAACGGCGACCCCTGATCGAGAAGCCTCGTGACCCGTTCTCTGGCGAGAAGCTTGCCGCGTGATTTGTGCCGCTCGGCGTAGCGCGCCCCGCCGCCCTCGGCCACGCGGTCCATATTGGCGCGGAGTTCGGAAACCAGGGCCCGCATGGCCTTATCATTGGCGGCAAAGCCCTCGGAACGGGGGTCGATTTTTGACTGTATGACCGCCATTGGCCTCTCCGGGACCTCCCTGTCTGTTCGCGTCATCCGCAGGACCAGCCTTTCAGGGCCCCGGACGGCGCTCAAATTCTTTCTTTCCCAGCCTTTTATCATGGGTTGTCCGACAATCTCAAGATATGATAATAGGAGGAAAGTCAAGAAATCATCACCGGCCCGAACTTGGGGGAGCCGGCGGAGGAGACATTCCATGGCTCGCTTGAACAGCCTTGCCTTCAATTTCGGTCTCGATGCGGAAATCGAGGAAATGCGCGACATGATCGCCCGCTGGGTCGATGATCGGCTCGCGCCGCGCGCGGCGGAGATCGACGAAAAGAATGAATTCCCGCGCGACCTCTGGCCGGAGCTTGGGGAGCTCGGACTTCTTGGCATCACCGCCGATCCGGATTTCGGCGGCACGGGGCTCGGCTATCTGGCGCATTGTGTCGCCATGGAGGAAATCTCGCGCGGTTCAGGTTCCGTGGGGCTTTCCTATGGCGCCCATTCCAATCTCTGCGTGAACCAGATCAGCCTCAACGCATCAAAGGAACAGAAAGAAAAATATTTGCCGAAACTGATCTCGGGGGACCATCTGGGCGCGCTTGCCATGTCCGAGCCGGGCGCCGGGTCCGATGTCGTCTCGATGAAGCTGAAGGCCGAGAAGAAGGGCGACCGCTACATCCTCAACGGCAACAAGATGTGGATCACCAACGGGCCCACGGGCGATGTTATCGTCGTCTACGCAAAGACCGACCCGGAAAAAGGCTCGCGCGGCATATCGGCGTTTATCGTCGAGAAAGGCTTCAAGGGGTTTTCGACCGCGCAGAAGCTCGACAAGCTCGGCATGCGCGGCTCCGACACGGGCGAGCTCGTTTTTGAAGACTGCGAAGTGCCGGCGGAAAATCTGATGGGCTCCGAAGGCGATGGCGTGCGCATCCTGATGAGCGGGCTCGACTACGAGCGTACAGTGCTTTCGGCGGGTTCGCTCGGCATCATGCAGGCCTGCATGGATGTCGTCGTTCCTTACATTCACGACCGTAAGCAGTTCGGAAAATCCATCGGCGAGTTCCAGCTCGTGCAGGGCAAGGTCGCCGACATGTACACCACCATGAACGCCTGCAAGGCCTATGTTTATGCGGTGGCGCAAGCCTGCGACCGCGGCGAGACCACGCGCCAGGATGCGGCGGGCTGCATTCTTTATGCGGCGGAAAAGGCGACCCAGGTGGCGCTCGACGCAATCCAGCTCCTCGGCGGCAATGGCTATATCAACGAATATCCGACGGGCCGCTTGCTTCGCGATGCGAAGCTCTATGAGATCGGCGCCGGCACCAGCGAGATCCGCCGTATGCTGATCGGCCGGGAAATTTTTCAAAAGAGCGCGTAACTTTTTATGAGCAGCCACAAATTCAAGACGCTCGACCGCGAACCCGTCTATGTGAAGGTGAGCCGCGCCATCGAGCAGGAGATCGTCTCCGGCGCGCTGCCCGAAGGCGCGCTGTTGCCGACGGAAGGCGAGCTTTGCGAACAGTTCGGGGTGACGCGGTCTTCCGTGCGCGAGGGCATAAGGCTGTTAGAGCAATCGGGCCTGGTGGAGCGCGGGCCCGCCAAGCGCCTTGTGGTGCGCGCGCCGAAAATTTCCGAAATCGCGGCGACGGCGAGCCGCAGCCTCGCCCATGGCGGCGCCACCTTCCGCGAGGTGTGGGAAACATTGGCGCTTTTCTATCCCCAGGCGGCGCGACTCGCTGCGACACGCCTTGCCCCCGATGCCATCGGTGAGCTTAAAGACATTAATCAGCGCCTGCGCGACAGTGAAAACGGCGATGTGACGGTCGACAGCGCCGTGGCGTTTTTCCAGACCATCGCCGCCGGTCTCGACAACCGGGTGATGCTCGCCATGCTGCAGTCGCTCAACATCATGATCGGGGCGAGCCTCGCGCATGTGATTGGCGAGACGCCGCGGGCGAAAACCCGCATCGTGGAAGCGCAGCAAAAAATCATCGCCGCCCTTGAGGCAGGCGATGAAGACAAGGCGGCGGAATGGATGTCCCGCCATATGGACGATCTCATGCGCGGCTATCAGGTGGCGAAGGCCGATCTTGACGCGCGCATTCTTTAGCAGTTCGCGCGCTTTTCCCACGCCCGCCCTCGTTTTATGATCGCGCCTCGCAACCGGCGAGGCGGTTTCCATGAAAGTCATCCCCACGGGAGAATCTTGCGGCGCGCTTGTCACCGGCGTCGACCTTACGCATCCGCTTTCAGACAGGGTTGTTTCGGATATCCGCGCGGCGTGGCTTGAGCATCATGTGCTCGCCTTTCCCGATCAGGCGATGAGCGACGACGATCTCGAACGCTTCACGCTGTATTTCGGCCCTTTCGGCGACGATCCGTTCATCGCACCGATCCCGGGGCGCAAACACATCATCGCCGTCAAACGCGAGGCGGACGAGACGTCGCCGATATTCGCCGAAAGCTGGCACACGGACTGGAGTTTTCAGGAGAAGCCGCCGGCGGGCACCTGTCTTTTCGGGATAACGATTCCGCCCCATGGCGGCGACACCCACTACGCGAACCAGCATCTGGCGCTTGAACGCATGCCGGATGAATTGCGCAAAAAACTCGAAGGTAAAATCGCCATTCACTCCGCGCGCATTCCTTATGCGAAAGGCGGCGTCTATGGCGACGAAGACAGGAAGACGCGGTCCATGGATATCCGTGCGTCGGATGACGCGCTGAAAGCGGAATCCCGCCACCCGATCGTGGCCAAACATCCCGAGACTGGCCGGGAGAGGATTTACGGCTGCATCGGCTACATCACCGGCTTCGCCGAGATGGAGCCGGACGCTTCCATGGCGCTCCTCGCCGAACTCTATCAGTGGCAGACGCGCGAGGAATTCATCTACAAACACAAATGGAAGCCGAACATGCTTGTGATGTGGGACAACCGATCGGTCCTTCACCGCGCGACCGGCGGTTATGAAGGCCATTCACGGCTGTTGCACCGTACGACCATCGGCGCGGGTTAGGTGGTGATTTTTTCGAGCGCCGTGCGAAGCGCCGGCGGCAGGCTTGCCGGCCGCCGTGTTTCCCGGTCTACATAAACATGCACGAAGTGACCCTCTGCAGCGGGCGCGTCTTCGCCTTTTTTGATAATCGCCAATTCGTAGCGCACCGATGAATTGCCAATCTTCGCGACGCGAAGCGCGCCGTCGAGTTTTTGCGGAAATTCCAGCGGCGCGAAATATTTGCAACCCGTCTCGACGACCAGGCCGATTACGGCTCCGTCATGAATATCGAGCGCGCCTTCCGCGATCAGATACTCGTTCACGATGGTGTCGAAATAACCATAATAGGCGACGTTGTTCACATGGCCGTAAATGTCGTTGTCGGCCCAGCGCGTTTGCAGCGGCAGGACATGTCTGTAATCGGCGCGGGTCGTTTGAGTTTTCATTTCTTTCTGTCTTTCACCGGAATCACCAGTTTCAGCCCCGACCATGTTTCGTCAACCGCGCATACCTTGACGTCGACGAGGCCGGTTTCGAGGGCGAGCCGCCGCACCGTGTCTTCGGTGACGGAGGAGGGAACGCCGGAGGATTTTTTCGGCCAGGAAACCCAGATCATGCCGTCCTGGGCGAGTTCGTCTTTCAGCTTGGGCAAGGTGTTGGCGAGTTGCGCTGCGCTGGAGGTGAAGAAATGCGCATAGTCGTAAGGCCCGCCATTGACGCCGCGGGTCGTTTTCGCCGTTTTGACCCGGCCCCAATTCTTGAAGCCTGCAAGCGCCGGGATGGCGTCGGGAATCGCAACGAGCAGCGCCGCCTGTCCGTCCTTGACGCCGAGTTTTTTGAGGAGCGGCGTTCCGGAATATCCGGCGGTCATCAAAGAACTTCCGTATAGAGGGCCAGCGCGTCGTCATAAGTGACGGGACGCGGATTGTTTTTCATGAGGCGCTCGATCTTCGCAGCGTCCTCGGCGAGTTTCGGCAGGACATTATGCGAGACGCCCACATCTGAAAGCCGGTTTTTGACGCCGGTCGCGGCGCAGATCTCGACCATCTTTGCGACAAAGCTTTCGGCGCGCATTTGGAAATCGCCGGTTCCGTCAGCGCCGACAATATCGCCAAGCTCGGCGTAAAGGGGCGCTGCGGCGGGAATGTTGAACTTCAACACTGGCGCCAGCATCAGCGAATTGGCGAGCCCATGGGGCACATGAAAATGCACGCCGAGCGGATAGGCCATGGCGTGAACAGCGGCGCAAGGCGCGTTCGCGAAGGCCTGCCCCGCCAGCATGGCGCCGAGCAGCATCGCCTCGCGCGCCTCAATGTCGTCGGGCGTATCGCAGGCGCGCTGAATATTGGCGGAAAGGAGCGCCAGCGCTTTTGTCGCCAGCGCGTCAGAGACCGGGTTTTTTTTCAGTTTCGTCGTATAGGCTTCGATGGCGTGGACCATGGCGTCAATGCCGGTGGCGCTTGTGACATGGCGCGGTTTCGACAGGGTCAGCGAGGCGTCGAGGATAGCGAGGTCTGCATAAAGCTGCGGCCCCAGCACGCCGACCTTTTGATCGTCTTCGGTGGTGATGACGGAGATATTGGTGACTTCGGAGCCGGTGCCGGCCGTGGTCGGGATCAGCGTCAGCGGAACGCGGTCCCCTTTCACTTGATCGATGCCGTATATCTCTTCGAGGCTTTGTGTTGAGTTGATGAGGCAGGCGATGACCTTGGCCGTATCCATGGAGGAGCCGCCGCCGAAACCGATGACGCCGTCGGCCTTGTGCGCCCGCGCCGCCTCGATGGCGCCCTTCACTACTTTCGCCGGCGGGTCCGCCTCGACCCCGTCGAATAGCGCGTAATCGAGACCCGCCTTTTCGAGGCCTTTCAAAGCGCCGTCGATCAGCCCCGCGCTGATGACGCCCTTATCCGTGACGACAAAGGGCCGCGTCATGCGCGATTTGACGATCTCGCCGAGCCGCGCCGCCGCGCCGGTTTCGAAAATGATGTTCGGGACGGTGTCGAAGGTGAAGTTCATTTCTTCTCCGCTCATCCCCGCGAAAGCGGGGATCCATAAAACCTTGACTGGATTCCCGCTTGCGCGGGAAGGATCGGCGGGCGGGGAGGCTTCAATGAAACCTCACTAGCCGACCTGGCCGGGCCTTTGTCACTTCATCATTGGCGACGACCTGTTCGCCATTAACGAAAGTGGCGCGGTAGCCGGAGACGGGTTGTAACAGGCGCTGGCCGCCGGCGGGGAGGTCTTTCACCATGCGCGGCGGCCCTAAACGCAGCTTCTCATGATCAATGATGTTGATGTCGGCTCGCATGCCCACCTTCAAACGCCCGCGATCTTTCAGACCCAGATAATCGGCGCCGTCGGCGGTGAGCATCTGGATCGCGCGGGACAGTGAAATCTTCCCGTGGTCACGATCGCGGCACCAATGCGTCAGCAGATAGGTTGGAAAACTCGCGTCGCAGATCGTGCCCACATGGGCGCCGCCGTCGGAAAGACCGGGCAGGGCCTTCGGATGGGTCAGCATGGCGTGGACATTGTCATAGTTGAACTCGGTATAGTTGTAGATGGGGAAATAGATGAGCTGCTTCCCGTCAAGCTCCAGAAGCGTGTCATAGAGTTTCTCCATCGCCGAAACGCCGTCGCGCCGGGCTTCGGCGCCTAAAGACTGATCCTGCGATTGTTCATAGTCAGGGTCTTCACCGAGGCGGAAGAATTTGTTGGCTACAAGCTCAATCGCCGCGATCATGGTGTCGGCGATGGGCGGCACGGAGGAGCCGGGCCCCGCGAGCTTTACCGGCGTTTCGGAAAGGCATTTCTTTTTGAACTCCGGATCCCGCATGATCGCGACCCGTTCTTCCAGCGGCTTGTCCTTGATGGCGATATAGCTCGGCTGCGCCATGATCGGGTGGAAGGTGCATTGCAGGCCCTGGAAGACGCCGATGGCCCGCGGCGCGACCTGCACGTTGAAATCGACGCCTTCCTTATTCAGACGGTCCGTTTCGTCGAGGATGCGTTTCCAGTCATTGGACGCCATGTCCCGCTGCATCAGGGAAATGGAGGCCGGCTTGCCATTCCCGGCGCGCACGAAACTCTCGACGATCTTGAACTCGTCGTGGAACTGGTCGCCCTCGCGCTCCAGATTGAAGTCGTTGACGATCTGAAGGACGCCGTGATCGAGATCGGCGAGGGCGCCGGCAAGCGCCGTCAGCTCTTTCTCGCTCGCTTCCGCGCTCGGCGTCCACTCTCCGTCCGCGGTGCGGTGGACGTCGGTGCGGCCGATGGAAAAGCCGGCGGCGCCCGCCTCCATGGCTTCGCGCACAATTTTCTGCATTTGCGCGATGTCCTCATCGGTCGCCTGTTCATAGGCGCTGGCGCGTTCGCCCATGGCATAGACGCGCACCGGGTCGTGACCGATCATCACGCCGAAATCGATGGTGTGCGGCGTTGCGTCGATGGCGTCCATATATTCGGGGAAGCTTTCCCAGTCCCAGGTGAGGCCTTCATGCAGGGCGGTGCCGGGGATGTCTTCAACGCCTTCCATCAGGCGCACAAGCCGGTCGTGGTCCGACTTTTTCACCGGCGCAAAACCGACGCCGCAATTGCCCATGATGATGGTGGTGACGCCGTGATTGACCGAGGGCTTTAATTCCTGATCCCACGAAATCTGACCGTCATAATGGGTATGCAGGTCGATAAAGCCCGGCGTGACGATGGCGCCGTCTGCGTCGATCACCTGTTTCGCGTCGCCCGAACAGGCCCCGATTTCCGCGATCTTGCCGTCCTTCACGCCGATATTGGCGTGGACGGGCGCGCCGCCGTCGCCGTCATAGATAAGACCGCCGGTGATTTTGAAATCAAAAGTCATGTGCGTTTCCTGTGAGCCTTTTGAGAGTCGATTGTTCTGTAGAGAAGGATCATAACGCCCCCGGAAAAGAAGTGCCAAACGCCCCATACAGCGGCGATGGCCGCCGCGCCGCCAAGCCCCTTTAGCTGCGCCAGCAGAAGAACGATGGCGAGGCCAGCATTCTGGATGCCGACTTCGAAGGCGAGACTGCGGCGCCTTGGCGCGCTGGCGCCCAGAAGCCGCCCGACGCCGGCGCCCAGCGCGAAAGCCGCGCCGTTATGCAGGGCTACGGGTATGAGAATAAGCGACCAGGCGGGGAGGAGAGCGCCCGTCAGCTTGATGAAGCCGTCAAGAATGACGACGGCGAGAATGGCGGCGCCGAAGAGCGCGAGCGGCTTGCGGACTTTTTCCGCCGCTGCGGAGTAATAGCGTGCGGCGATCATGCCGAGGGTCAGGGGCGCGGCGAGCATGACTGTCGTCTGGAGGACAAAGGAGAGCCGGTCGAAATTGATGGTGTCGAGAAGCTCCGCCGTGGGCGGGTAGAGTGCGGACCAGAAAAGAATGGCGGCCGGCGTCCATAGGGCGGCGACGACGCTCGACCCCGCCGTGAGAGAGACCGAATAGGCGGTGTCGCCGCGCGCGCTCCAGGTCATGAAATTCGATACATTGCCGCCGGGACAGGCGGCGACGACGATCATGCCGAGCGCGATGGAGGGATGGGGGGCGAGGGCTGTGACGAGCAAAAGCGTCATCAGCGGCAGGCCGATCAGTTGCGCGGCGAGCCCGCCCCAGAACAGTTTCGGATCGCTGCGCAGAAAAGAAAAGTGCTCGGTTTTAAGGCCGAGCGCGATGGCGAAGATCATGATGATGATCGCCGCCGCCAAGAGTGCTTGCGACGAAGGCGATAGCGCGATCGTCAATTGATCGAGTGAGTCGGGGTTCATAGCCGGATCAGTAATAACCCCAAAGCAGAAGCCGGCTCATAATTAATAGCAGTGAGATGACCGCCCAGAAAGTGAGACGCAGCCGCAGCGCGCCATACCATTTCGGAAAGACGCCCGCACTGACGGCTGCAAGGTCCCGCAGCAGAAGGTAGCCCAGCAAGATCGCAATGATGAAATGGCGCCATGCGTCGCCGAGATAAAAGACGCTGTCGGGAATGATCGCTGCGAAGCTTACGAGCGTGATCAATTGCCCCGGAATAAAGGATTCCTGCAATTTCTGTCCCGGATTGAGCGTCGCCCCTGCTCCGGCGCCGGCGAGATAAGCGACAATGACAGCGCCATAGACAAGCGCGATCTGTTGAAAATTAAGCGCGATATGTTGCGGAACGACGGCCGGGCTCAGCCACAGGGCCGAAGCGGCGAAAACGAAGGGCGCAAGGCCGTACAGGCCGAGCTGCGTCATCTCCGCTTTTTGCCGGTTCTTCGCCATTTGCCCCTCCCCAACGCCACTGACCCGGAGATCATAGACCAAAAAGCCTATTTGCGGAATGCAAGGCTTGCGGCCCAGCCCGCGATCAGCGACAGGGCGACGCAAAAAATCCCATAGGATACAGGCCTTTGGTGCGCGAAATCGTAGATGCGCCGTTCCAGCCCGACGCGGTTGACGGCGAGCGCTGTTTCGTCTGCGCCGATCAGCTCGCCATTACGGAACAGATAGACCGCAACGTCATATTCACCCACCGGCGTGTTGGCGGGGAGGCGCGCCGTGATGGTGAAGAGCGCGCCTTTCTTGAAATCAATGCCGCCGACATGGGTGCGATAAAGACCGAGCTCTTCGGCCTCGGTCAGAAAAGCGCTTCGGTAGAGGTTGATATTCTCCGCAGATGTCGGCGCATGCGGGTCGACCGCTATATCGAGATGGTCCGCATCGAGACGGTGCAGGTCCTGCAAGGGCAGCGGCGCAATATCGCCCACCGGTTTGGTGGCGTAGGTGAGATAGAGGCCCGGCGCGTTTTCAATGGCGTGGGCGGGACCCGGGGTCCAGATAAGATTTTTCTTCCTCATCTGCCTGACTTCGAATCGCGCCTCCGGCCCTTTGATAACGGAAACGATATCGACCGATGCCGGATCTTCGAGGCCGGTCACCGCGCCGAACAGGGTGAGGCGGGCGCCGGCGAATCCTGTGTCCACTTCGATCAGATCTTCCGTGAGCGCGACTTCGATTTCCGCGGCTTTAGCCGTGGCGCCCATCATGACGAGAATGACGAGGAGATGTTTGATCATCGCGCGCCGTCCACGATGAAAAGCGAGGCGGGCGGCAGAGCAAGGCCGATGAGAAGGCGCGCGCAAACGCCGAGCACCAAAAGCGCGAGCAGCGCGCGCAGATGTTCCGCTTTCAATCTGACGCCGGCGCGCACGCCAAGCTGCGCGCCCACGACGCCGCCCGAAAGCAGCAACAGGGCCAGCGCAATATCCACGGTCTGGTTGGCGGCCGCATGCAAGATGGTCGTGATGGCGGTGACGAAAATAATCTGAAAAAGCGATGTGCCGACCACCACATTGGTGGGCATATTGAGGATGTAGAGCATCGCCGGCACCATGATGAAGCCGCCGCCGACACCCAGCATCGAGGCGAGAATGCCGATCAGAAACCCCAGCACAATCGGCGCAAGCGGACTGATATAAAGGGAGGAGGCCCGAAACCGCATGGCGAAAGGCAGCGCCGCCAGCCATGCCGGGCTGCGACGTCTGCGGGCGCGTTTTTTTGTTTCCTCCGGCGAGCGCAACAGCGTGCGGATGCTCTCCCACAACATTAAAGCGCCGATGGCCCCGAGAAAAATCACATAGGAAACGGCGATCAACGTATCGACCTGACCCGTCTCAATGAGCCTCCGGAAAAGCAGAACGCCGATCACAGAGCCGACCGCGCCGCCTGCGACCAGAAAGCCGCCCATCTGGAAGTCGACCGTTTTTCGCTTCAAATGGGCGGCGACGCCCGAAACGGAGGAGGCCACGATCTGCGAGGCTTCCGTGCCCACGGCGACGGCGGGCGGAATGCCGTAAAAGATGAGGAGGGGCGTCATCAGAAAGCCGCCGCCAACGCCGAACATGCCGGATAAAAATCCGACGGCGGCGCCCATGGTGATCACGACAAACGGATCGACGGGCATCTCCGCAATGGGGAGATAAAGCTGCATGAAGGCCGGCGCGCCCCCTGAACGCACTGTTACGACGAGCGATTGCGCTGCGTTATAGGCGCGCAGACGCCTGTTGAACAAGCAAAGCCGGGCGGAGAAAGGGCGACCTTTTAACCGGCCTGAGTGTTGAGGTTGGCGTCTTCGTCGGCGGGGCGGGCCGTCCAGGCGGCGACCTCCTCGTCAATTTCGGCGCGCGTTTCCGGCGAGAGGGCGACGGCGACGCCGGCCGCAAGGGGTTGCGCTTGTTCATCGCCATTTCGCGCGGCGAGGGAATACCAGTAATAGGCTTTCCCCGCATCCTGAACGGACGATCCGCCTTCATCGCTTGGATGATAGATCGCGCCCAGATTGTACTGGGAGTCCACAAGGCCGAAATTCGCCGCCTGTTCGAACCAGGCGATGGCTTCCTGGCTGTCGGCGGGGCCGCCATCGCCGCGGGCGGTCATGACGCCGATGCGGTGCATGGCCAGCACGTTTCCGCCATTGGCCGCGCGGCGGAACCACAGACGCGCCTGACCCAGATCCTGTTCAACGCCCTGGCCTGTTTTGTAGAGTTCGCCAAGCTGGAGCTGCGCCGGCGGATAGCCGAGCGCCGCCGCGTCCTGCAACTGGGCGATGGCTGCGCCGGCTTCGGTTTCGCTGCTGGCGGCACCGAGCGCATCCATGCTTTGTGCGTAAAGAGCGGTTGGGTCGACCGCGGGCGCTTCCGGCACGCTCGGCAGGCTGGCGGTCTCATCGGGGGCCGTTTCCGGCTGCGGTGTTGAGGTTCTTTCAACCGCCGGCGTCGGGCTTTGCGTTTCGCCGTCGGGGCTAAACATGAAATCCTTCACAAGATAGACGAGCGCCGCGACGGCGAGAAGGATGGCGACCCCGAGCGCAATGGTCAGCGGCTTGGCGGATGTGGTTGACCGCAAGGTTTCCAGCGCTGCGCGGTCGCCATTGCGGCGGCGCTCCTCCGCCCTGTCCTCATCGGAAGGCGGCGTTCGATCCAGAAGAGTCGTATCGTTGTCTTCGCTCTCGTCATCCTTGTTGCGGCCAAGGCGCGACCGGGCGGCGGCGAGGGCGGCGGTGATCTTGCCAAAGCGGCCTTGCGGGCTTTCTTCTTCCAGGCCGGCGTCATCATCATCGACAAATGATTGCGCTGGCGCCTCGCTCCTGGGGGCCGGAGCATCCGGTTCGACCGGCCGTTCGTCTTGAGCGTCGTCGCCGGCTTCTTCTGCCGCGCGTTTCTGGCGCGCGCGCGCCGCAAGGATGGCGCGTTGTTTCGCCGTTAGCTGGCTGCGTCGCGGGCGCCGGCTTGCTGTGTCGCCTTCGGCTTCGCGGGCGGCTGCGGCGCGTGCGCGCTCGCGCGCAGCTTTCAGCATGTCTTCCTTGGTTGCGGGTTTTTCGGCAGGCGCAGGTTGGGGGCGCTGCGCCGGTGGTTCGTCCGTATCGACGGCCATGGCGGAGGCAAGCGACGCCGTGTTCGGCGCCTGCTCATCTTCTTCCTCATCATCGCCAATCGCGGACTCCGGTTCTTCCGTCTCCGCAGCGGCGCCGGCAAGCTCGTCTTCTTCCTCGTCGCTGTCGTCGGACAGACCCTCGCCGGTAAGGGCGCTTCTCACTTCGGCAAGCAGCGCCTCCGCGTCGTTCATCTCTTCGTCATCGCCGTTATCGTCATCGTCCGCGCTGACAGTGATGTCTTCGTCCCCAGGGTCTTGCGTTTCCTCTTGCGCGTCATCGTCGATCTGAAAACTGAAATCCTCGACCGGCTCTTCGTCGTCGGCCTGTTCGTCGAACGCTTCAGGCTCGTTATCGGCTTCAGCGGCGTCTTCCGCCTCATCGGCGAAGGCGAAGGGGTCTTCCTCAGCGCTGTCGTCTTCCGCTTCCATGGCGGCGACGGCTTCCTCGATTTCATCGACAACATCATCGAGGTCGTCGCTGTCAGGCGCGGCGGTGGGTGTCGCTGCTGCGGGGGCGGCGGCTCCGGTTACAGCGGGCCGGGGCGCCGGCTCCGCCGCCGTCTCGCTTGCCGCTTGGGTTTCGTGCGCAGCGCGGTCCAATTCTTCGAAGCGGCCTTGCATCTCTTCAAGCGAGCGTTGCAGCGCGTCGAGTTTTTCGTCGGTTTCCGACCGCGCCGAGGCGAGCAAGGCTTCCACATCCGGGCCGCTGCTGTTTTCATCGCTTGCAAGCTGCGCGCGCACTTCCGCAATGGTCTCGGTGACTTTTTCCACGCCGTCGGCGCTGCGCTTCTCCGCGGCCTCAATCTGGCCTGACAGTTTGGCGATGGTTCCTTCAAGGGCGCGGATCTGGTCTCCGCCGCGTTTGATTTCATCCCCGAGAACCCTGAGGCGCGCGCCGGTGCGTTCGACAAATTCCGGATCGGCGGATTCGGCCGCTTCATTTTTCAGCTCGGCGGCTTCTTGCGCAATGCGCTCAGCATTGGCGACGCGCTCGGCGAGATTTTCAATAGCCGATTTTAAAGGTTCGATCTCCGCAGGTTCGCTGGCCCCGCCGTCGCCAATCCTGTCAATGCGCTCTGCAAATTCCTGCAATTGCGCCTCGGCGGAGTCGAGCCGGTTGAGCGTTGTGCGCTGAGCGTTGTTGAACTGGATCGCGACTTGAGAAACGGCTTTTTCGAGCGCTTTTAAGGCGTCGATACGGCCGCGATCGCTTCCGGCGCGCTCCAGCTTGTCGAGACGCTGAACCACGTCCTGGTAGGAGCCTTCGGCCGGCTTCACCCGTTCCAGGCGTTGAACGCGTTCCACAAAGCCGCCCATATTTCGGGTCAGTTCGGTGACGGCGGCGGCGTTTTTCGATTCCGCTTCGACGACGCGATTGCGCAGATATTCGATTGCGGTGACGATGTCGCGAAGCTTCAGGACCTCGACTTCGGTGTCGGAGAGGGCGCCTTCATCGCCGCCTTCCGCCTGGCTGTAGATCATCTGGTTCAGCCATTCGCCCACCGTCATGCCTTCGCGCCGGGCGGCTTCTTTTGCTGTCTCGCGCGCGTCGCGCTCAATGCCTTTGACGCTCCAGGGCGCGTTCGATTTCATGGCTGTCCACCGTCATTCGCTGGGGCGATCTCCCCTCCCACCCGGACTGAAAAGCGCGGTCCCCATGCGCTGGCTTCAGGCCGAACAGGTCACCGTTAAGCTGCTTCGCGGCAGGCGCAAAGCCTTAAAGGGACAGGAAAAAGCACCGATTATTAATGAAACGTTAACGCTGATTCGCAGGCCGTGAGGGCATGAAATGACCGGCGGTGGAAAACCGGCGCCGAGCCCGGGCCCGATAGGCCGCTTTCCAACGCTGCTGCGCATTTCCGGCGATCCGGGCGGGGAGCGATAGGACTGTCATGGCTCAGCCCCTTTCAGGGGGCGCTCCCATGGCGGAGAACCGCTCGCTCCCGTGGGGCTTTTAGGAGCGGCGTTCATAGCTCCCGTTCCATTGGCGGTCCGGAAAGATGCGTCAGGCTTTGACGCCGACCTGCCGAGCCGATTCTGGAATTTTTTAGCGTTTGCTTCAGGGCCGCTGTCGGACCTGATCTGTATTGGCTTTCCGCGTATCAAGAAAAGCGGATATGGCGCCGAAACAAATTATTTAGAGCATTTGACGCTCGTGGTTCCGCCTGCAACGCCGGGACAATGCAAGCTTATTTGGGCGACACGCGCTGCGTTGTCGTCCACTAAAATCACCTCCGCCGAAATGTCGAAAGCTTCATAGGGGTCAATCGGCGGGCCTGCGGATTGTGTGACCGTGACGGACGTTATCGCAACCCCTTCAGCGACGAATTCCGAATGGGGCATTAGCTGACAACTCTCCGCTCCATTATATGACAGTTTCCATTCCGAAAGCATATCAGGCATATAAACGAGGCAAATGAGGGCTTGCCCATATTTTCCCGTGACGGGATTCTTCTCGCCCGTGGTTCCCAGCGCCACCACGAACCAATCCGCGGGATCCGCTTTCAGATTATACTGTCGAAAATCGTCACGAAAGCGAGCGAGGGAATCCATTCCGCGAATACCGTATGAAGTATAATTATTGTCTGTCGTGATCATCCGGTAAGTCGTCGAATATGCTCCCGGCGCAGGGTGCTGATCGCCGATATTGTTGTGGCCAAGAATCGGTCCGCGCATGCCGATCACAAATCCCGGTTTTGTTGAGCCAGAAGCCTCAAAATTTGTGTTTCCCGCAATAGCGATGCCTTCGACGTTTAATCCGCCTTCGGTTTCCGCCCTGCCATAGGGGCTTGTGCTGAACATATTCCAATTAGTCGTGCTGAGCACCCAGCTTTCCACATCTTTCGATGCGGGCGGTTTAACTATCGACATATTTACGGCTTTTGCGTTCTGAAAACTCAGCGGTAATGCCGGGTTCGATGCTTTCAACTGAAGACGGTACGCCTGTTTGCGATCGAGATATTCTCTGTCGGTGCCGGCTCTTTTATACCTCGACAAAGAGGATATGGCGTAAAACGCCATGTCTTCGGCACTGGCGTTGTAGGCGATGCCTTCCAGATCAAAAAGCGGAAAAGTTGCGCGCTGCTGGGCGTCCAGCAAGATGGGGTAAGCGACAATATTTCCTTTGCTGTCGCGGCCTTCGATGGCCGTGGGGTGAAATGCAAAAATCGCATAGGCTTTCAAACGGTCGTCGCCGAACCGAGTTTGGCTGATCTTGATCAGTTCATTGACGTTATCCGTGACGCCCAGAAAGATTTCGGCTTGACCAGACTTGGCGACCGTCACGCCGGACGGTTCGATTGGCATGTCATCATATTTAAAAGCAACAATCTTGGGACACGCATCCGCGACTGGACTCCTCCAGCAATAAAACAAGTCATTGCCAGACACCGCCGCTTCTTGTTGGGACGTCCCCGCTTCGCTTTCGTCGGAGCCTGTTTCGATGTTTTCGTTTGTCGATATGTTGGATTGGCAACTTGCAAGAAAAACCGTCAGCAGTATTGGAATAAAAAATTTGAAAATATTCATATTTTCTCCCCTATATTTTAAATCAGTTTAAACAATTTTGCTGGGGAACGGCAATCTTTTTAGGATTTATTTTGTCGATAACATGTATGGTAATGGAAATATTTGATTTTCGAGCTGTCGAGCCTAATCCCACCCTGCGGCATCCAAGACAGATTCCGGACCGGCCGGGGCGTTGCACGCAATTGCTGCGATCGCACATGGGTGTCGATGGGGCGCAGGGAGGCGCGGGCTGATCAGGCTGCGGCTTGCGCCGCGACGCGCATCCAGTGAGTGAGCCGTTCTTTCAGGCGCGCCGCGGAAAGTGGCTTGGAGATATAATCGTCCATGCCGGCGGCGAGGCATTTTTCCTTGTCGTCTTTGAGGGCGTGCGCGGTGATGGCGATGATCGGCGTGTGCCGGCCGCTTTCAGCCTCGGCTTCGCGAATCGCCCTTGCCGCATCGAAGCCGTTCATTTCCGGCATGGAAACATCCATCAGAATGACGGAGGGCTGTTGCTCGGCATAGAGCGCCAGCGCCTCGCGCCCGTTATGGGCGATTTTGAAGCTGACGCCTGCTTCCTTGAGAATATGGGTGATGACGAGCCGATTGACCTCATTATCCTCGGCCACAAGCACGTCGAGGCCGGAGGAAGGCGTCGCCGGTTCGGCTTTCTGAGACGGTTTGGGTTCTGGCGCGCCGGGTTCCGAGGAGGGCTCTTGCGTTGCCTGTTTCGGCTCCGCCGCAGCGTTCTGCGCGCCGGCTTTTTCCTGAAGCACGCGCACAACCGTTTCGAAGAGGCGAGAGGCCCGCGCCGGTTTCGTCAGATGCGCATTGACCCCCAGCGACATGAAGCCCGCCCCGCCCGTAGCCTCGTCGACGGAGGTCAGCATGACGATGGGAAGGTCTTTCAGCGTGGGATCGGCCCTTACGATCATGGCGAGATCGGCGCCGGTCATGCCCGGCATGTGATGGTCGAGAATGACAAGGTCCGGAAGGCCAGCATTCTCATCGCGCAAAGCGACAAGACCTTCCTGTGCGCTTTCATAGAGAGCGCTGTCGAAGCCCCAGCTTGTGAGCTGTTCCTTCAGAATCTGGCGGTTCACTGCATTGTCATCGATGACCGCGATGCGCGCGCCGGAAAGATCCACCGGCGCCAAAGCCGGTTTTTCTTCCTCTTCATGCACCGGCAAGGTGATGGAAAACCAGAAGGTCGATCCTTCGCCGGGCGTGCTTGTCACGCCGATTTCGCCGCCCATGAGGTGGACGAGCGAGGCGGAGATGGCGAGACCCAATCCCGTGCCTTCATGCTTGCGAGTCGCGGAATCGTCGACCTGGCTGAATTTGTCGAAGATGTTGGCGCATTTGTCTTCCGGAATCCCGATCCCGGTGTCCTCGATCTGGAAGGTCAACTTGTAGCCGCCTTCGGCAGGCTCCCCGGAAAGGTCGGCCAGGATGTGGCCTTCATCCGTGAATTTCGCCGCATTGCCCATGAGATTGGTGATGATCTGGCGCAGACGGCCCGCGTCGCCGACAAACATACCGGGTAAGTCCGGCTGGACGCGTACAGCAAGTTCGAGATCTTTCTCGACCACACGAGATGAAATCAGGAGCGCCACATCCTCGACGGCTTCGGCGATGGAGAACGGGGCCGGATGCAGTTTTAACTGACCGGCGTCGATTTTCGAAAAGTCGAGAATGTCGTTGATGATGGTCAAAAGCGCCTCGCCCGATTTCAAAATCGTCGAGGCGTAAGTCGCTTGCGTTTCATCGAGCGTTGTTAAGGACAGCAGCTCCGCCATTCCCATAACGCCGTTCATCGGGGTGCGGATTTCATGACTCATATTGGCGAGGAAGGCGGCCTTGGCTTTTTCGGCCGCTTCGGCCCGCCGCTGCGCATTTTTCAGAACGGAGATGTCGGAATAGGTCACGATGATGGCGCCGTCTTCGTCTTCGATCGCTTCAATCAAAAGATGGCGGTCATTTTCCAGCGACCATGAAATACGAAACTTTCCCTTTTCCCGGATTTGCCGGAGAGTTTCATTTTTCATTTCATCGACAAGGGAAGCCTTGCCGGGCAGATGCGTTTCCAGCATCGCCTTCATCATCACGTTCCATGGCGTGCCCGCGGCGGTGACCCCTTCCGGCAGGTCGTAAAATTCCGCAAGCTGCCGGTTGCAGAACAACAATTTGTCGTCCTTGACGATATAGAACATCTGCGGCATCGCATGCACGGCAGTCACGAGCATTTCGTGCTCATCGGCGAGCGCCGCGATCGCGTCTCGATCGCCAAGAAGACTGTCGATATCAATCTGCCGTTGCCTGGTCATAGCCGGCTTTCCCTGAGGCGCTTTCTCCCACGGCGACGGTCTTCCGCCGCTTCGCCGGGCCGATTATGCTTAGGAAATCCTTTACGGAGGGTAACGGCCGCGCCTTATGCGTTTTCCAATGCAGACGAGCCTTGAAGGTCGCGGGCTTCAACCATTAATAGAGCCTTAAGCCGGATCGCCTGCTGCCTTTCAGGGATGAAATTCCGCCCTGATGCGGGCAATATGCTCAGCAATTCGCTTTTTACGGCTAACCCGAGACCGAAGGACCAGTTATGACCACCTATAATGCGCCCCTCAAAGACATGCAGTTTGTCCTCAATGACGTTCTGCAGATCTCGAAATATTCGAACCTGCCCGGTTTTTCAGAGGCGAGCGAGGATGTGGTAGAGGCGATCCTGGAAGAGGGCGCGAAGATGGCGTCCAACGTCCTGCATCCGATCAATCATTCCGGCGACAAGGAAGGCTGCACCCGGCATGAGGACGGATCGGTGACGACGCCCAAAGGCTTCAAGGAAGCCTATGAGATCTACAAGCAAGGCGGCTGGCAGGGGCTGTCTTTCGATCCTGAATATGGCGGCCAGGGACTGCCTTACATTCTTGCGGTGGCGGTTTCGGAAATGGTCTCGGCGGCGAATATGGCGTTCGGCATGTATCCGGGGCTCGCCCGCGGCGCCGCAGATGCAATTTACGCCCATGGCACGGACGAGCAGAAACAGAAATACCTGCCCAATATGATCGCCGGCGAATGGGGCGGCACCATGAATCTGACCGAGCCCCATTGCGGCACGGATCTCGGCCTTCTGAAATCGAAAGCGGTTCCGCAAGGCGATGGCAGCTACAAGATTTCGGGCCAGAAGATTTTCATCTCCGCCGGCGAGCACGACCTCACCGAGCAGATTATTCACCTGGTGCTGGCGCGCATCGAAGGCGCGCCGGAAGGGGTCAAAGGCATCTCGCTGTTCATCGTGCCGAAATTCCTTGTGAACGAAGACGGATCGCTTGGCGAGCGCAATGGCGTGACCTGCGGCTCCATCGAAGAAAAGATGGGCATTCACGCAAACTCCACATGCGTGCTGAATTACGACGACGCAGTAGGCTATCTTCTCGGCGAGGAACATAAGGGCCTGCGCGCTATGTTCACCATGATGAACGAAGCGCGTCTCGGCGTCGGCCTTCAGGGCATGGCGATTTCCGAAGTCGCCTATCAGAATGGCGCCGCCTACGCCAAGGACCGGCTTCAGGGTCGCGCGCTGACTGGCGCAAAAGAGCCCGAGAAACCGGCCGACCCCATCATCGTACATCCGGATGTGCGCAGGATGCTCATGGATCACAAAGCCTTCACCGAAGGCGCGCGGGCCTGGATGTACTGGTCTGCGCTTTGGGGCGACCTCCACACCAAGGCGGAGGATGAAGGCACCCGTCAAAAGGCTGACGACTATATGGGCCTCATGACGCCGGTCCTGAAATCCTATCTCACCGACCGCGGGTACTGGCACGCCACGAACGCGCAGCAGGTGCTGGGCGGTCATGGCTACATTCAGGAATGGGGCATGGAACAATTTGTGCGCGATGCGCGCATCGCCATGATCTATGAAGGCGCGAACGGCATTCAGGCCCTCGACCTTGTGGGCCGCAAGCTGCCGAAAGACGGCGGCCGGGCGATGATGACGTTCTTCGCCGACATCGATGAATTCGTGAAAGACAATGAAGGCAATGAAGAGCTGAAGCCGTTCCTCGAAGGGCTTACCTCGGCGAAGGCCGATCTCACCGAAGCGACGCAATGGTTCATGGCGAACGCCATGCAGAACCCGAACAATGCAGGCGCCAGCTCCATGGATTATCTCTGCCTGACCGCACTGACCTGCCTCGCCTTTGCCTGGGCGATGTCGGCGAAGGCCGCCATGGAAAAAGCGGATTCGGGCGACGACTTTTATAAGAACAAGCTCATTACGGGGAGATATTTCCTCGATCGCGTGCTGCCGGAGAAGTCAGCGCATCTCGCGAAAATCAAATCGGGCTCTGAAACGATGATGGCGCTCGCCGCGGAGGCGTTTTAGTCTCCGGTGAAAATCCTTCTGTTCGATCTCGGCGGGGTCGTGGTGGATTACCGCGGCCCCGAACGTCTTGCGGCCCTGACAAAGGGCGCCATGTCGCTGGACGAAGCCCGCGAGGCGCTGTCAACATCCGTCAATCTTCACGCCTTTGAGCGCGGGGAAATCGCGCCGGCGCTTTTCGCGCACAACGCCGTTGCGGAATGGCGCCTTGAGGTGACGCCGGATTTTTTCATCGCCGATTTCGAAACCTGGCCCGAGCGTTTCCTGCCGGATGCGCCGGATATCATCCGTTCCCTGAATGACCGGTTCCGGCTCGCCTGCCTGTCGAATATCAACATTCCCCATTGGCGTCAGGCCAAGGCGCTTGGATTGCCGCCCCTGTTTGAGCAGGCGTTTCTCTCGCATGAGATGGGCGCGCGCAAACCGGAGCCGGATATTTATCAGCGGGTGATTAACAGGCTTGGCGTTGACGCCGATGACATTTGCTTTTTTGACGATTCCAGAAGCAATATCGATGCTGCGCTGGAACATGATTTGAAGGCGTTTCACGTCACGCCCGAAGGCGGAATCGAGCAAGCGTTGAAAGACGCCGGCGTGATTTGATGTTTGAGTGTTGCTAACGAATTTTTCATTCTTCGCAGCAGTAGCGTTTAAGGCTTCGTTAACGGGGCAACGGCATGACATTGCACCAAGCGGGGGGCGGTTTCGATCCGCCCGGCTGATTTACTTTCTGTTTACGAAAAATATCAGGATGCGGACGGAACGGCTCTCACAAAGGCGCTGTTGCGAGACTATTAACCATGTCCAAGCGTAAGGAGAAAGAGAAATGCGCAAACCCACTTATAATTTCGAAGTCATGGGCGACAATGGCAAGGTTCTGCGTCGCTGTACGCAGTCCTGTCACAATATTGGCGCGCAGGCGCGGACTTTCGACTTGTTGCGGAAAACGCCCGGCGCCGTCGCGGTATTCGGTTTCGAAAGAAGCGGCCGTCATGTCCACGCCGCCTATCGCGACTGAGCGGGAGACCGCGAAAGAGCCTTGATGCGAAGCTGAGCCCTTTTTTCCATCGTTTCGGCGCACGGCGATTGCCGCCTCCGCCGAAACCTATAGGATGCGCCGGATTTCTGGGCGCTTTCCGCCCGGGGCAATGGAAAAAGGGGCGCCAGATGCGTTTAGCTATCGGGTTATTAATGGGAGCGGCGATGCTTGCCGGCTGCGGCGAGCAGAATACGGCCGTGAAAGAGACACCGGCGGTTGGAACCGCGGCGGGGGAACAAACCGCAGCAAGCGCGGAGGAAATCCAGTCCGAAACCGCGCGGCTCAATCAGTGGTTTGACGAAAAATTTGAAGAACAACTCGACTTCAGCCCGATGCAACGCACGTTTCTGGGCGACAAGAAAGATTACGACAAGATCGACGATCTTTCCGAAGAGGCGCAGGACGAACAGCTTGAATGGCAACGCCAGACGGTCGAGGAGCTGAAAGCGAATTTCGACCGGTCGAAACTGACGCCGGAAGCGCAGACCTCCTACGATGTCTGGATCTATCAATATGAACGCGCCGCTTCGGCGGACAAGTTTCGCCGCAACCAATATGTGTTCACGCAGATGCAGGGGCCGCAGGCGTTTCTCGCCCAGTTCCTGATCGCCTTCCACAAGGTTGATGAGCCGTCCGACATGGAGGCTTACATTTCCCGGATCGGCGGCGGCGCCCGCGCGTTGGGCCAGCTTCTTGAAACGGCGAAACTGAATGCTGAGGCCGGTTCGCGCCCGCCGCTCTTTGCGTATGAGGGCGTGCTTGAGCAATCCCGCGCCCTGATTACCGGCGCGCCTTTCGAGGGCGAGGGCGACAGCCCGGTCTGGGCGGACGCCAAGTCGAAGATCGATGGGTTGTTGGAAGCTGGCAAAATCGACCAGGCGAAAGCGGATGAATTTAAAGAGGCCGCACGCACCGCGCTGATCGAAGAATGGAAACCGGCCTATCAGGAACTCATCGACTGGTTCGAAGAGGACAAGGTCAATGCCGATGAAATCGCCACCGGCGTCGGCAAAAACCCCAATGGCGTCGATTATTATGCGGACCGCCTCAAGGCGTCGACGACAACCGACATGACGGCGGACGAGATTCACGAGCTCGGCCTGTCGGAAGTCGCGCGCATCAAGGCTGAAATGGAAGCCATTAAGGAGCAGGTGGGTTTCGACGGCACGTTGCAGGAGTTTTTCGTCTTTGTGCGGGACGACCCGCAATTCTATTACCCGAACACCGATGAAGGGCGTCAGGCCTATATAGACGCCGCGACGGAGCATCTCGATTACATTGGCGGGAAACTCCCGGACTATTTCGGCATCCTGCCCAAGGCGGACCTTGTCGTGAAACGCGTGGAGCCTTTCCGCGAACAGGACGGCGCCGCGCAGCATTACTTCCCGGGGACGCCCGACGGCTCGCGTCCCGGTGTTTACTACGCGCACCTCTCCGACATGAGCGCCATGCCGAAGCCGCAGCTCGAAGTGATCGCCTATCACGAAGGCAATCCCGGCCATCACATGCAGATTTCCATCGCGCAGGAATTGACCAGCGTGCCGAAATTCAGAACCCAGGCCGGCTTTACGGCCTATTCCGAAGGCTGGGGGCTTTATTCGGAATTGCTGGCGAAAGAGATGGGCGCCTATGAGGACCCCTATTCCGACTTCGGACGTCTGACCACCGAAATCTGGCGCGCCATCCGTCTCGTTCTCGACACCGGCTTTCACTCAAAAGGCTGGACCGAGGAGGAAGGCGTTCAGTATTTCATGGAAAATTCGCCGGCGGCCGAAGGCCAGATCCGGTCGGAAGTTCAACGCTACCTCGTCTGGCCGGGCCAGGCGACGGCTTATAAAGTCGGTATGCTGAAAATTCTCGAACTCCGTGAGGAAGCCAAAGCCGAGCTTGGCGACAAGTTCGATATTCGCGGATTCCATGACACGGTGCTGGGCGGCGGCGCCTTACCGCTCGACATTCTGGAACGCCGGGTCGACGAGTGGGTCGCCGAACAAAAAGAGGGCTAAAGCCTTCGGGCGTCCTTACACGCGCAAGGACGCCCATTCCGGCCGCCGCTGGAAGAGCTTGTCCACATAAGGACATTTTGGATGGATGCGCAGATTGTACTCCTGCGCTTCGGCGACGGCGCGCTCAGTCAGGGTGCGGGCGATGTTTTTGCCACGCGCTTCCGGCGGCGTGTAGGTGTGGTCGATCACCATTGCATCGTCATCGCGCAGCCAATAGGTGAGTTCCGCTTCTCCGCCGTCAACCTTCGCCCAGAAACGGCCGACGCCGTCTTTTTGATAATGTTGGATTTCCAGTGTTTCGTCTGTCATGGCTGTGCTCCGCGAAAGGTTCAAAAAGCATACACAGTTAACAGACAGCGCGCGAGACGGTCCGGTTCCGGTTAAGATCGTTTGATGGGCAGGCTCGCGGGATCGAGGTCTTTTAATTCGCACTCCCATACAGTGATCACTCGCCAGCCAAGCTTTTCGAGTTCTTTTGCGTTCTTTTTATCCCGCGCTTTGTTGCGGGCGATTTTCTCTTTCCAGTAATCGGCGTTCTGTTTCGGCTGCCGGTTTCCGCGCTTGCACCGATGACCATGCCAGAAACAGCCATGGACAAAGACAACGGTTTTATGTTTCGGAAAAACGAGGTCCGGCTTTCCCGGCAAATCCTTCACATTCAGCCGGTAGCGAAAGCCGAGCGCATGCAGCTTTTTGCGTAAAGCCACTTCCGGCTTGGTGTCGCGCCCCTTGACGGCCCGCATGACTTCCGAGCGCTTTTCTTTCGTGAAAACGTCGGTGGACTTTGTTTTCGTCACGCCGCTCTGCGCGCTTTGGCGCCAGCAAGCGCAGGCTCGAACACCGTCTCGGCAAGCCAGCGCACCACGGGAACGGCGACGCCGTCGCCGCAGAGCTTCAGGGCCGCGTTCGTGCTTTGCGGGAGGATGTACTCTTCGGGCAATCCCATGAGCCGGGCCGCCTCGCGCGGCGAAAGAAGACGTGAGCGAACGTCGCTATTTTCGATGGCGAAGACGATCTGGCGCGACGAACCACCCGCAGGCGTTCTCAAACAGCCTGCAAGTCCGTCAAAGCGGGCCTCGACGCGCTGAACCGGTTCGCCGTTTTCAATGCGGGTTCTGCGAAAGGCCGCTCCGGCGCGGCGCGCGCCATGTTTGACGATATTGTCGAGGCGGGCGCGCTGATGCGGCGCCATCATCGCGATGAGCTTCTCGGTCTGTTCGCGAGAATGCCAGTCCGGCGCATCCCAGTCGATGATGTCGGAGAGGCGTGCATTGCGCGAAAGCCGCGGTGCGGCGCCGAGCCAGAACCATTGCGCTTTCGCTGTTTTCGAAAGTTGAGCTTGTGCGGCCGCCAGCGCGGTCGGCGCTGTATCTTCAGAGAACGGGGACGCAGCCTTCGGCGGCGTCAGGCCCGGCGCAAATCCCAGAATGAACAGCCGCGGCCGCGATTGCGGCGTGAAATGTTTCGCATCGAGCGTCGCTGCTGTGACGGCGTAACCGGCTTCCGCCATCAATTCGATCACACAGGCGAAATCGCGCCCGCCATTGGAGGTGAGCAGCCCTGAGACATTTTCGATGGCGATGATGCGCGGCGCGCGGCGTTCGGCGATCAGCGCTTCAATCAGCGACCAGAAAGGGAAAAACGCGCCGGAGCGCCGGGCGCTCATGCCGCCGCGCGCGCCGGCGAGGGACAGATCCTGACAGGGAAAGGAGCCCCAAACGAGGTCAACTCTCTCGCGCGGCAGATCGCTGCCGGAGATTTGCGCAATATCCCCCTCGATCAGATCGTCGCCGCCGAAATTGGTGCGATAGGATGCGCATTTTTGCGGGTCGAGATCATTGGCGAGAAGGCAGCGCCACGCGTCGCCTAATCCCAGACGCGCCATGCCGCCGCCGGCGAAGAATTCAAGAAAGGTTTTTTTCGAACTCATCTTGTGTGATGTTATCTTTATCCGCCGCATTCTCGCCATATTCCAACAGAGCTGCGCGAGACCGCCTTATTTGCGTCACGATTGCCGCGTTTCCGCCTCAATTCAAGCGACGAATATCAGTCTCGTGAACATCTTTACATTGACCCCACATGCCGCGTCACGCAAAGTATGAATGGGCGCTAAGGGGGCTCGCTTTCCAAAGGAGAGGCGAATGCCCTGGATGGGAATCAAACCGTTTCCGGTTTTAAAAACTGCGGCGGTCGTGATCGCCACGACTGTTGGGCTCGCTTTCGCGGCGCCTGCGTCCGCAGCGCAAAAAACAACAACAATCGCCGCCGGGGTTTCGCCGGCGCCGGTGCAACTCGCCATGCTTGAAGATCGTGACCGCAATCGCGGAGAACGGTCCGGCCGCCGCGGCGGCGAGCGTTCGCGCGGAGACCGTTCTTCAGAGCGGCGGGCGCGCGTCAGAGGCGATGAACGGCGCGAACAATATCGAAATCGCAGCAACGATCGGAGATCGGGCCAACGCAGCGGCGAGCGCCGCCGGTCCGCTAACGCCAATGACCGGCGCAGCGGAGAGCGCCGCAGCGGAGACCGTCGCGCCGGCAATAATGATCGTCAGCGCCGCGCCGGGGGCAATGACGGCAGCCGTCGCGCCGCAGGCAATGACAATCGACGCCGTGCAGCCGGAGACGACAGCCGTCGGGGCCGCAGTGACGGCGTGCAGCGCCGGCAGCGCACCGCGGACAATTCCGGCGGGCGGCGCGACGGCGCGCGGGACGGTCGGCGAGACGGCTCCCGGGACGGCGGACGCGATGGACGCCGGGACGGTTATCGCGACCGGCGCCGGGATAGCGATCATCGTTCAGGCCGGGGCGACCGCAGACATGACAGCGGCAGAAAATATCGGGACGGGCGCCGCGACGGCTATCGGGACGGCCGGCGGGACGGTCGCCGTGACGGCTATCGCAATGGCCGCCGCGACCAACGCTATGCGGACCGCCGTTATCGGGACCGCGGTCATGGCGCGCGCCGTTACAAACAGCGCCGTCACGGCTCATACCGCCATCCGTCAGTACGCTATGGCGGCAAACGCTATCGTCACGGACATGGGCCGCGCCGCGGGCACGGCTACTGGTGTTCCCACCACAATATTTTCCATTACCACAGAGGATACGATCCCTTTGGCTGGCTTTATGTGAGCTTCGGCTGGGATCTTTATTCCTGGGATTACATCGGCAATTGCGATGTGGTCTCACAGACCTTTTATCGCGGCCGCCGCCGCTATGAGGAGGTTGCGCTTCTTTGCTACGACGCCTGGGGCTTCGGCTATATCAAGCCCGGCAGCCGGCGGGTTTATCGAAGCTACTAACTTATCGATTCGGTCTGAAACGGGCGCTCTGTCAGGGGCGCCCGTTTCTTTATTGGCGGACCGCCACGCGGCTGATTCGTCCGCATTGACCGCGCGCCCCGACTCTGTGGACAAGAACCGGTCATTTAACCCTTTTCTTTTACGCGCTGCGCAAGACCGCCCGTCATGTTCAAAAACACCGCCATCGCCGCCGGGATAGCCATTTGGGCTTTATGCGCAACGGCGCTCGGCGCGCCGGGGCAGGGGCTCGACGATGTGCAGGTGGGCGAGAAGGGGCTGCAGACCCGCATTGCGCTTATCTGCGACGGACCTTGCGGGCTCGAAAAACGCGGCGACGGGATTTTCTTCCTGCGCGGCGTGACGGCGGATTTGTCCCTCGATCTTTCAACGCGCAGCCGCAACATCGCCGGGTTCACCATGACGCCGGATGCGGAGGGCAGTCTGCTCAATGTCGCTTCGCGGCGCATCCTGGAATACGCCAATACAAAATCCTGCACGATTGCCGGACGGCCGGCCACATGCGTCGATCTCTTTTACGCGGACGCCACGGCGCGCCAGGCCGAACTGGCGACGCCGAGCCTTGCGCAGAACAAGCCCGCAAAAGAGGCCGCTCCAGAACCGGCCCCCAAGCCTGCCCCCAAGCCTGCCCTTCGCGAAAGCGCGCCGGATCGGCTGTCGCGCTTCGCTTCGCTCGGGCCGCCGGAACGGTTGCAACCGCCAACGCCGGCGCGTCTAGCGAGCGTGAGGTCCGTGCAAAAGCCGGTGGAAGCGGACAAGCCCGTGATCCGCGAGGAAAAGCCCCTGCCGTCGCCGCGCCCGCAGAAGTTCGATTACGCCGGCCAGGTCGAGGCGCTCCTCGGCAAGACGCTCACGCCCGGCTATTGCGCCTCGGCGCGCGCGACCCTGCAAAGCGACCCCTGGGCCTTGGGCGCCATGGTCGACACCGGCCTGTGTCAGGCGGCGGCCGGGAAGTCCGAGGAAGCCGACGCCACGCTGGCGCGCATTCTCGAATATACGCCCGACAATTACGAAGCCTATGTGGGGCGCGCGCTGATTGCGCTGCAGGCGGGGGAGAAAAGCGTCGCCCGGCGGTATTTCCAGAACGCGCTCGACGCGCCGCCGCCCATGGAGGAATCCTCGCGCATCGTCGCCGCCATGCGCGGTCTTTAAGGCGGCGCATAAAGTTCCGGGCGTTTCATCAGCATCATCTCTTCATCCTGAGGAGCCCAACCTTCCTTCGTCCTTCGAGTCCCGCGCGCCCCGGCCGCGAAGGCGGCCATATTATGATTGCGCGCGTTTGCGCGCGAGGCGCGCCCTCAGGATGAAGGAGGGTTGAGCGTCTCGAAGGACCATGATGTTGATGAAACGCCAGCGCTTAGTTCCGTAACAGCTTGGTGAGGCTGCATTTGCGCGCCTTGACCGGTTGGAGGCCGGCGCATAGCGTTCCGGCCCCATGAAAAGGAGAGAAACCCATGGCCAATCCAATAAAAATCATCGGCGTTCCGTTTTCGCAGAATGTCAGAAAGCCTCTGGCCGTTGCGCATCATCTGGGGCTTGAGGTGGAAAACCCGCCGCTGGCGCCGAACGATCCGTCCTTCAAGGAGCTGCACGCGGCGGGCCGCATTCCCGTGCTGGACGATGACGGCTACCGGATCTGCGAATCGAACGCCATCATGATCTATCTTTGCTCCAAGACGAAGAATGATCTGTACCCGGAAGAGGCGAAAGCGCGCGGTCTCGTCAATCAGTTTCTGTTCTGGGACGTGGCGCACTGGACCCCGGCCTATCAGCCGATCCAGTTCGAGCGCCTTGTAAAAGGCATGCTCGGGCTCGGCGAGACCGATGAGGCGGTGGTCGAGGCGGCCCTGCAGCGTTTCGCGCGCGAGGCGGCCTATCTTGAGGGGGCGCTTGCGGGCAAGAGCTGGCTCGTGGGCGACGGGGCGACGCTCGCCGATTTCGCCGCCGGGGCGGGGCTCACTCATGCGGCCGCGATGGGCCTTCCCCTTGAGGACTTTCCCAATATCCGCGCCTGGAACGACCGCGTGCAGGGCCTTGAAGGCTTCAAGAAAACCGAAGTGAAGATGTAACGCTACTGAGCGGCCGCGCGGCTCTGGTTCAGCTCGAACAGGCGCTTCAGGATTTCGTCGTCGGTCAGCGTTCCGGCGTCGAAATCCGCCTCCCAGCCATAGCTGTAAGCGACCGCCCTGTCGAGCGCCTTATGCGCATGGTCGAGCCAGGCCGGGCGTTCATTATAGAGATTGGTGAGCGTGCGTTTCTTCAGGATTTTTTCCGCCTTTTCATCGACGGGCAGGATGCGGTCGGGATAGCCCTCAACGACTTCCGGCACGCGTTTCACAAGGTCCGGCGGATTGAGCCAGTTCTCGCGCAGCTCGTTCAGCTTCGCCGCCGCGTCCGCGATGCGGATGGCGCGCGGATCGTCGGCATAATCCGCGGCCGGAATGTCCGGCGTCAGTCCCTCGGGGAAGGGGAAGGTTTCGAAACAGTCACCAGGCGTATAGACAGGGTCGTTTCCGACGCCGTGAAACTGACATGTTGCTAAAGTCCACAGTTCATGGAATTTGCTTGAGAGAATTCCGAAATAGAGGTCTGTTTCATTATCGATAAGTATCACCCGCGTATCCGGTATGATGCCGCTTTCAGCCCAACGAAATAGGCGGTGTTTGATGACAAGACCGGTTACAAGGAGTCTTGATTTGTCTCTGATAACATCGCGCGCAGTATCTCCGGACCGGCGGAATAGCCACCAGTTTTCTTCAAGCCGTTTTTCGCGATTGTTTTCCCGGTTGATTTTAAGTCTGTCAGCGACCAACCTAAAAGGTAATTCAAAGAAAGACGCATTATCCTCGTCGAAGCCAAAAAAATCGATGATCCACTTTTCAGTTGGGCGGCCAATTAGATCGCGGACGGTATAATACGGTTTGACGACGCATTGATTTCGCTTTCCGTTTGGGTTGGTGGGGGCGGAAAGCAGTGACGAGGCAAGATCGCGCGATATATCAAACGGACCGCCTTTCTCTATTCCCCGTACAGCTTTTTTTTTGTTTGCAAGAAGAGCTTGCTTCATTGATAAATTGAAGCCTAGAGCTTTCAAATCAGGCGTGATAGCTGGGACGTTTGCCCCATCAAGCATCCTCTTTCTATCTTTATCAACATCGCATATGATCACGGAGACTCTCACGTCTGCGCCGTCAACAACCCAAGGTTCGTCACTCATTGCAAATACAATCGGGGCAAGAGTGTACAATGCTTCCGCAGCGTGTGAGTCTTTTGGGCTTCTAATCATATTTGTAGCCACGAAGCCTACCCGTATCGTATTTCTTGAGATGTGCTCGCTGGCTTTTAGGAACCAGTAAGTTACCAGATTAATCGCACTTCCTGTCCCTAGGATTATCGAGCGGAGCTTGTTGACATAATCTTCGCCCAGCCGGTTAAGCATCCACTTTGCACCCAAAAACGGCGGATTCCCGACAATCACATCCGCATCGGGCCATTGGGCCTCGCGCCATTCGCCGGTCGCCTGGTCCTGTTCGATCAGGGCGTCGCGGCATTCGATATTGTTGAGCGGTCTCAGGATCGGGTTGCGCGCCGCGTCGAAACCGTTGCGGCGCATCCACTGGATTTCGCCGATCCAGATGGAAACGCGGGCGAGCTCCGCCGCATACGGATTGATCTCGATGCCTTTCACCGCCTCCGGCCCGACGCGGGGGAAGCCGCGGGGCAAACCAAGCGCCTCGGCGTCGAGATTAACCTTGTGCTCAAGGTCTTTCAGCGCCGTCAGGGAAAGGTTCAGAAAATTGCCGGAGCCGCAGGCGGGGTCGAGCACGCGGAAATCGACGAGCTTTTCGATGAAATCCCGATGCAGCTTCACCGCCGCCTTGTGGGCCCGCGTCGCCGCCGACGCCGATTTCGCTTTCCCTTCCTTGGCGAGTTGTGCGGCGATCTTTTCCTTCGTCGCCTCCCATTCCGCCGTTAAGGGATCGACGATCACGGGATTGACGATCATCATGATCTTGTCGCGGTCGGTGTAATGGGCGCCGAGCTGCGACCGCTTTGACGGGTCGAGCCCGCGCTCGAACAGCGTGCCGAGGATCGACGGGTCGATATCCTGCCAGTCGAGCCGTGCGGCTTTCAGCGTCAGCTCGATATCGTCGGCGTCGAGGGGCAAAGCGAGATCGTCATCGAAGAGCCCGCCATTGAACCACTCGATCTTTTCAAAGCCGACGCGCCCGCCCTTGTCCTTCATGGCGGCGAAAAGCTGGCGTGCATTCTCCTCGAACTCCTGTGGCTTCCTCGCGCACATTTCCAGCATTCGGGTGAAGATCGCGTCGGGCAGGAGCCCCGCATCCTCCGCGAACATGCAGAAGACGAGGCGGTTGACGAAATGCGCCACCAGCTGCGGGTCATGCCCGCGCTCGCGCAGGCGCTGGGCCAGCGCCGAAAACTCGTTCGCCGCATCGGCGGTGAGCTGGGTGCGCGTCTTTTTGGGTTTCAGCTTTTCCGGATCGGCGAGGACCGCGCGCAGGATGTCGCGCTTGCCCGCGTCCCTTAAATCCTCAAGCTCCAGCGCATGGTTTTCCTGAACCGTGTTGGTCCAGTTGGTGCGGATGATGATTTTCTTGGTGTCGGAAACAACCAGCAGCGGCGGATTTTCAAGCGCGACGGAGTAGGTCAGTAATTGCCGATAGGCGCGGTCGAGGTCTTTGTGCGGGCCCTTATACTCCCAGCCGAAATGGCCGCGCCGCCAGACATCGGCGAAGCCCTGGCCGCCGGTCGCCTTGGTGGCGCCCTTCTCGAAGCAATATTCCTCGCCCTTCTGGTCGATATCCGTGGGCTTGGGCTCGCCAAGGAGATCGCAGAGATCGTTGAAATGCGACTGCGCGGCGGCGCTCTCCTTCAGCTCCGAGCGGGTCCATTTGCGGATGAAATCTTCTGGCGTCATGGGGGCGCGATCTTTCCCCGGTTTCCCGCCCCCGTCCATAGAGCGTTGCCGCCTGACTGCGCCCGCTTGACCGGGGCGGCGTTTTCCGGTGCAACCTCCGCAACACGCCCTCAACAGCAAGAGCCCGCCGGAGCCCCATGGCCGACCCGACCCAAAAGACCTTTCAGGACCTCATTCTGACGCTTCAGGATTACTGGGCGAAGAATGGCTGCGTCATTCTCCAGCCCTATGACATGGAGATGGGGGCGGGGACGTTTCACCCGGCGACGACCCTGCGCTCGCTGGGGCCCAAGCCCTGGAACGCGGCCTATGTTCAGCCCTGCCGGCGCCCCACCGACGGGCGCTATGGCGCCAACCCGAACCGGTTTCAGCATTATTTCCAGTTTCAGGTGGTCCTGAAGCCGAGCCCTGACAATATTCAGGAGCTCTATCTCGGGTCTTTGGACGCCATCGGCGTTGATCGCAGCGTGCATGACATCCGTTTCGTTGAGGACGACTGGGAAAGCCCGACGCTCGGCGCCTGGGGCCTCGGCTGGGAAGTCTGGTGCGACGGCATGGAGGTGACGCAGTTCACTTATTTCCAGCAGGTGGGCGGCTTCGACTGCAAGCCCGTGACGGGCGAGATTACCTATGGGCTCGAGCGTCTCGCCATGTATGTGCAAGGCGTCGATAACGGGTTCGATCTTGTTTATGGCGGCGCAAAGCCGGACGGTTCGCCCTTCACCTATGGCGATGTCTTCCACCAGAACGAAGTCGAACAGTCGGCCTATAATTTCGAACTCGCCAACACGGAAATTCTTTTCCGCCAGTTTAAAGAGGCGGAGGAAAACTGTCAGGCGATCATCGAGGCCGGCAAAAAAGACGGCAAGGCCTATCCGCTGCCCGCCTATGAGCAGTGCATCAAGGCGTCTCATCTGTTCAACCTGCTCGATGCGCGGGGCGTCATCTCCGCGACCGAACGCCAGTCTTACATCCTGCGCGTCAGGACGCTCGCGAAAGCTTGCTGCGAGGCGTGGCTCGATAGCCCGCAAGGGCGCAGCGAAGGCGCGGGCGTCGTGGATTATGCGGAGGCTTGAGCGATGACCGTTGCGCTTCCCCTCGAAGGCGGATGCCAGTGCGGCGAGTTACGCTACGAACTTTCCGCCGCGCCCATGACCCTTTACGCCTGTCATTGCACGAACTGTCAGAAACAGACGGGCAGCGCCTTCGTGCTGTCGACCATTATTCCTGAAGCCGCTTTCAAATTCACGCATGGCAAGCCCGGTAAAACGACGTGGAAATCCGACGCCGGCAATCCGCGCTATGGCTATTACTGCAAGGATTGCGGCAGCCGCATCGCCAACGGCCAGGAGGGCGGCCCGCCTTTTTTAAGCCTTCGCGCCGGCACATTCGACGATACGTCCTGGGTGCGTCCCGCCGGGCATATCTGGGTGAAAAGCGCGCAAAGCTGGATCAAATTCGACAAGGACGATCTCCTTTGCGATACGCAGCCTACGGATTACGGGCCTTATCTGGAGCGATTCCGCAGTTTCGGACTTTTCGCCGCCTAGCGCCGGGCGAAAAAGTGGATGCCGGTTTTTCGCATTACCGGCGCGGCTACTAAAATTTAAGTCGCATCCGGATTATTCGCACTCGCAGCATTGAATTGTGCGGCGCACGGATGAATTCATCATTGCCCGCTTCCTGCGCGGCGCGGTAAACTCCCTCTCAGACTAACAGAGGGAGGGTTTCATGCCCAAAATTCTCGGTTTGAATATTGTCGCAGTGATCGTGGCGTCGGTGGCGTTCTTTCTCGTCGGCTGGCTGTGGTACGGCATTTTGTTCATGGACGCCTATATGGAATATATGGGCATCTCGCCTGACGAGGCGGGCGGGTCTTTCGATATCTGGATGGCCGGCGGCTTTCTCATCACCATCATGCAGGTGATCGGTTTCGGCCTCGTCCTGAAATGGAAGGGCGACGCGAGCCCCATGGCCGGGGCGATGACGGCGGCGGTGTTGTGGTTCTTCCTCGCGCTGCCGTTCTCCATGTACGCCTATCTCTACGGGCCGGCGCATGACTCGACCATGCTGATGATCGACGCCTCGCATTTGCTCGTAGGTTGGGTCGTCTCGGCGGTGGTGCTGCGCTTGATTAAGTAAGGCCGGGTTGTCATTTTATGGAGAAGGGGCGGCGGCCGCGCCGCCCTTTTCTTGTTTAGGGGTTTGACATGGCGTTGACGGCGCCGAAACGAAAACGCCGCAAGGGGCGCAAAAAGAAAAAGCAGAAGCCGCAGAATCGCCTGCGGCTTATTCTGCGCGCGAGCGGGTTTGCGGCGCTGGCGCTTGTCGGCGGCTCGGTCCTGTGGGCGGGGCTTTACGCAATCGCTTCGCCGCCGGGCACTTTGCTCATGCTCCAGCGGAAGCTGTCGGGCGATGTGATCCAACACCCCTGGACGCCGCTTGAGGAAATCTCGCCGCATCTCGTGACGGCGGTCATCGCGGCGGAGGATACGCGCTTTTGTCTTCACAACGGCATCGACTTCGAGGCCATCGACAAGGCGCTGGAAGAAAAGAAAAAGGGAAAGCGCCTGCGCGGGGCCTCGACGATATCGCAGCAGACGGCGAAAAACGCCTTTTTCTGGAATGGGGGCGGCTGGCTCAGGAAGGGCGGCGAGGCCTGGATGACGGTCCTTATTGAAAGCATCTGGCCGAAACACCGGGTGATGGAAGTCTATCTGAACATCGCCGAGTGGGGCGACGGCAATTTTGGCGCCGAAGCGGCGGCGCAGGCGCGGTTCGGGAAGAGCGCCAAGGATTTAACGTCATATGAGGCGGCCCTCCTTGCGAGCGTTCTGCCGAACCCGCATAAATGGCGCGTCGACCCGCCGGGGCCTTATGTGCGCTCGCGCAGCCATACGATCCGCTCACGGATGGATCAGGTGCGGCGCGACGGGCTCGATGCGTGTGTGCTGAACGCAAGATAGGAGGCCTGTATGAGCATCATGGTGATCGCCTGTTACAGGCCGAAATTTGGAAAAGAAGCGGAGCTTCATGATCTGATGAAAATCCATCTGCCGGTCTTGCGCGCAGAAGGGCTGGTTGACGAGGGTCCGTCGCTTTGCGGGCGCGCGGATGACGGAACCTATGTGGAAGTCTTTTGCTGGGTATCCCAGGACGCCATCGACGCAGCCCATGAAAATCTCAATGTGCTCGCCATGTGGGAGAAATTCGCAGAAGCCTGCGACTATGTGACAATCGGGGACCTGCCCGAAGCGAAACAGATGTTTTCGGCTTTTGCACCTGTCGATCTCTCGTCATAAGGTGCCCCCGCAGCCGCTATGTGAAAGACAATGATGCGATTATTGCAGCTTTTTCTGATGGCCGCCTTCATGGCGGCCTGCGCGCCAAAGGGCTACACGCCCTATTATGCGACGCCGGGCGATCCGGCCGGTCAACCGGATTACGATGAGTTTACGCTGAAGCGCACGGCCTGTTTCGGCTTTTGCCCGGTCTATGATGTGACGGTCTATGAAAACGACGTCCTGATTTTTCACGGCGAGGGCTTCGTCGCTGAAACCGGCGGCGCGGTAAGCAAGCGCCTGCCGAAAGGCTCCTTCAAAAAACTGATCGACATCGCCAAGACACATGAATTTTCAGAGTACGACGCAAGCTATCCCAATGAGGCGGGCGACAATTGCGGCCCCATTCCGACAGACATGCCGAGCATTATTATCTCGTTCGACGCCAAGCGCCTCAATCATGAAGTGAGCCTCTATCAGGGTTGCAGTTTCGATGGTCGCGAAAACTTCGACGAGATGGTTCTGGAGATGGATGCTGTGCTCGGCATAGAGGACTGGATCGGCCCGCGCGAGGATTTTACGGCGCGGAAGAATAGAGAGACCTATGCCTAAGGTTTATCTCTATCTCGCCATCGCCATTGTGGCCGAAGTCATCGCCACAAGCGCGCTGAAAGCGTCGGATAATTTCTCAAAAATGCTGCCGTCGATCCTCGTCATCGGCGGCTATGGCGTTGCGTTCAACTATCTGTCGCTGGTCGTGAAAGAGCTCCCTGTGGGCATGACCTACGCCATCTGGTCGGGAGCCGGAATCGTCCTTGTCGCTCTGGTAAGCATGGCGGTTTATCGTCAGATCCCCGATCTCGCCGCCTGGGCCGGCATGGGGCTCATCATTGCCGGCATTATCGTTCTCAATCTCTTTTCGAATATGGGAGGTCATTGATGGCGAGACTCTTTTGGCTTCGTGTGGCGGGCGCCGCAACCGGTGTGGCGACGGCGGCGAATGTGCTTGCAGGCCTGATGGAGGTTCCCGAATTCGTCGTTCCCGATCTGCTCATCGGGGCATTTCTTGTATCTGCGGCGTTTCTTCCTTCCCCGGTGCGCGCCCGTCTTAGCTTGATTTCGGCGAACGCATTTGCCCTTGGTGTATTTTCCGTCGCTTTGGCGCAACAAACCGCGCCGGGCGAAACCCCCAATCCCGGACTCGTTATCGTGATGATTGTCGCCGCCGCATCCATGGTCCTTTTGGCGGTGTCTCCGCAATCGAAAGCGCGCGCATGACCTTTACGACTTCCGAACGCCATACCGACATCCTGAACGGCTATAAGGCCGGCGGGTCGCGCTTCAACGACTGGGCGCAGGAAAAGCTTGGTCATTTCGTTCTGACCGACTGGTCCTGGGGGCGCATCGCCATGCGCTGGGATATCGACGACCGCTTCATCATGCCGGACGGCGTAATGTTCGGCGGGCATGTGGCGTCGGTGGCTGACCATGTGGCGGGGCTGACGGCCATGACCGTGCTGACCGACAATCGCGAGCGGTTTCGCACCTCGCGGCTTGAAACCAACTATTTTCGCCCCCTGACGGCGCCTCTTGCCAGGATTGAAGGGCGGGTCACCAATGCGTCCGCCAGTCTTATTCATGTGGAAGCGGATTTTCTGAATGGCGACGAAAAGCTTGCGGCGCGCATCTACGCAGTGCAGGTGCGGCGGATGACGGGCTAACCGTCCCCGTTCAAGGCAGCGATGTTTTTGTCCTGCATTTTCACCAGTAATTGCTCCCGCGAGGCAAGTTCGGAAAATGCAACCGCGAGCGGTTGCAGGGTGGGCGCCTGATTTTCCGCGACAAACATTTCCGGTCTGATCATCAGTTCCGAGACGCGCTCATAAAGATCGAACACGCTCGCCTGCTGGTGATCGTATGTTGTCGCCAGCGCCTTCGCCGTGGCGTAGTCGAACCGGCCGACAATGCCCCGGTCTTTTGCAAGCTGCCAGGAGACGCTCTGGGGCAAACGGTCGATGATGATCGAGCCTCGCAGCACGTCGAGCTCGCTGAAGATTTCCATGGGCGTTCGGGGATCGTCCGGCGCCACGTCTTCAATGGCGGCTGAGAGCGCTGTGCTGACGTCACGATGATAGGCGGGAATGCCCTCCAGAAGCTCGCGGTTTTCTATCAGTTCCGCGCTGATATCGGCGATCGCCTTGCGCTCGTCAGCGGCCTCGCCCGATCGCACGCGCCATTCATTGACGCCAAGGGCCAATAGGATCGAGAAGACGATTAAAAGCCCTTCTCCGAGGAAATAGCTGATCGGTTTCTTCATGCCGCCCCTCCGGTTTTGACGGGAAGACTAACTAATTTCGCCCTCTATTGCACAGGCCCAAAACCCCGCTTAGAACCCCCGCCCATGTCAGAATTGCTTCTCGAACTGTTCTCCGAAGAGATCCCTGCGCGCATGCAGGGACGCGCCGCCGCCGACCTTGAAAAGGCGGTGGGCAAGGCGCTGATGGACGCCGGCTTCATGCCCGAAGGGGTGAAGGGCTTCGCCGGGCCCCGGCGCCTGACGGTCGCAGCAGCGGGCATCCCCGCGCGCCAGCCGGACCGGCGCGAGGAGAAAAAGGGCCCGCGCGTGGGCGCCCCCGACAAGGCGGTCGAGGGCTTCCTGAAATCGGCGGGGCTGACCTCGCTCGATCAATGCGAACAGCGCGAGGACAAAAAGGGCGCCTATTGGGTCGCGGTGATCGACCAAAAGGGCCGCGACACGGGCGAGCTCATCGCCGAGTTTATTCCGCAAATCGTGCGCGGTTTTTCCTGGCCGAAGTCCATGCGCTGGGGCGACGGCGAGTTGCGCTGGGTGCGCCCGTTGCATTCCATTCTCTGCGTCTTCGATGGCGAGGTGGTGAATTTCGAAATCGACGGAATCAAGTCGGGCGACAAGACGCAAGGTCATCGCTTCCTGGCGCCGGGTGAGATTCAGGCGCGGTCTTTCGAATCTTATGCGGCGGCGTTGAAAAAAGCCAAGGTCATTCTCGACGCTGAAGAGCGCAAGGAGATGATCGCCGGCGACGCCGCGACCTTGTGCAGGGCGCAGGGGCTCGAGCTTGTGGACGATCCGGGCTTGCTGAATGAAGTCTCAGGCCTTGCCGAATGGCCGGTCCCCATGATGGGCTCTTTCGACGAAAAATTCCTGAGCGTGCCTGATGAAGTGCTCACCGCCTCCATGCGCGGGCACCAGAAATATTTTTCGGTGAAGGACCCGGAGATCGGGCGGCTCGCGAACAAGTTCGTCTACGTCGCGAATATCGAGGCGCCGGACGGCGGCGCCGCCATGCGCGAAGGTTATGAGCGCGTCCTGACCGCGCGTCTTTCCGATGCGTGGTTCCTTTACAATCAGGATTTGAAGCGCTCGCTCGAAAGCCGCGTCGACGACCTGAATAACGTGACCTTCTTTGAAGGGCTGGGCAGCATCGGCGACAAGGCGCGCCGCATCGCTGCGCTGGCGAAAGAGATCGCGCCATCCGTGGGCGCCGATCCGGCCGCGGCGGAACGCGCCGCGCTGCTCGCCAAGGCAGACCTTGTTACGGGCATGGTCTATGAGTTTCCGGAACTGCAAGGGGTGATGGGCCGGTATTATTACCTGGCGCAGCACAGTTACTCCTCCCCCGTTCACGGGGGAGGTGTCGAGGCCAAAGGCCGAGACGGAGGGGGC